>Ga0116226_10000178_pt1 | contig 50148 bp, 45 predicted proteins | sample S1TSphfallax_FD_89692 | JGI IMG/M metagenome (GOLD analysis project Ga0116226, IMG submission 89692) | Host-associated microbial communities from peat moss isolated from Minnesota, USA - S1T2_Fa - Sphagnum fallax MG | ecosystem: Host-associated > Plants > Peat moss > Unclassified | place: USA... | reverse complement strand
GGCTTCTCTTTGTAGAAATCGGTCGTCATCGGCGAGGCCACGAGATCGTACTGGTTCATCGGCGGGAGGCCGAGGATCTGTTCGATCGTGCGGGTCATGTTGACCTGCGAGTAGTAGGTGTGATCGGTCGGGCCATGCTGGACCGCGTAGGGGCTGACAATATAGCCCGGGCTGCGGTGACCATCGACATGGTCGACGCCGTTCTGGGCATCGTCTTCTTCGATGAAGATCGCCGACGAGTCCCACACATTGCTGTGGCTGACATAGTCGATGATACGACCGACGGCGAGGTCATTATCGGCCTGTTCGGCATCGACGGTCGGCGGACCGCCTGTATGGTCGTCCATGACCCAGAGGATGCTGAGCGCGGGCACGGTGCCGGCCTTGACGTCCTTGTTAAAGTCCTGCAACCACACATCGACACGCCACTGGTCCGGAATGCCGAGGTCGAAGATCGGGAAATGCGGCACCAAATGTTTCTTCACGGCTGGGACCGAGGTTTCGACTTCGAGACCGTCCTGGAAAACCAGGGTCGGTCGCTTGCCGGCTTCGAACTCCAGCGCATCCTGATAGAATTCTGACCAGCTCGGCTCCGCTTGCTTCGGACGATTCGGGAACGTCTCGTTCTCGACATATTCGCCATAGATCTTCATCGATAGGCCGGCTTGGGATGCCTCGTTGAAGAGGAAGCCCTTCTTCTGATAGGCGAGCGCGTCACCCGCATTGCCGCCCGGATATGACCGGACCCAGTCAGGCGATTGGATGTCGTCGGCGTATGGCGCCATGCCCTCGGTGATCCACTGGTGACCATCGGCCGATTGACGGCTTGGGTTATAGAAATTGTCGAGCAGCGGGAAGCGCTTGACGATCTCGTGCATATTGGGCGTGTCTTTGCCGCCGAACACTGCAAGTTCCTTATCGCCATTACCTGCCGCAACGTCGCCCAGGATCTGGTCGTAGGTGCGGTTTTCACGGATGATCAGGAAGACATGCTTGATCAGCGATGGGTCGCCGATCTTGGCCGGGATCACGGTTGGCGCGGTGGACTTGCTGCCACCGGACGCTGACGTGATATTCTGCGTCAGATCCCAATGGTTGTTCTGATAGACCTGCGTGGTCATCGTCGCCAGGACTGAGGCGGTCGGGATCGGAATGATGCTGGCCGTGCCGTTATCCTGGTGCGTGTTATAGCCGGTCACACCATGATCGGTTTCGAAGGTGTAACGCGTGCCGATACCCTTGTCGTTCGAGACGATCAGCTGCTTATTGACCGAGTCGAGGACAACCGATGACGGGGCGTAGGCGACCGGGATCATGCCCATGACAGGCTTGGTCGAGCTGCCACTGAGATCGACAACCGCGATCGCATTGGCATTATAGAGCGCCACATAAGCAACGCCCGCTTTGCTGTCGACCGCGATTGAGACCGGCGCGGCGCCATAGGCGGCTTCGCTGGCGCCCGGGATCTTGATCGGCAGGCTGAGATCGATGGTGCGCATGACCTTGTTGGTCGCGGTATCAACGACCGAGATGGTGTCGCTATACGCGTTGGCGACCAGCAGGGCGTCACCGAAGAAGGCCATGCCTGTCGGGTGGAGGCCGATGCCGGTCTCGATGGTATCGATGACCTTCATCTTGCTGAGATCGACGACCGACACCGTACCCGTGATGGACGCGCCGGTCACTTCGCTCGCGACGATCGGCGTACCGGCCGAGTAGATCTGGAAGTCTGACTTGGTCGCGGCCCGGCCGCCTTCATTGCTGATATAGGCGATGTTGCCGTTGATCAGAATGCTGTGCGGGGCGTTGCCGACGCGGATCTCGGTGCCTTCGGAGATTGGCTTCTTCGTGAGGTCCAGCTTGGTCAGCGTATCGTTTTGGTTCAAGATCGCATAGGCGCTCTTGCCGTCCTTAGCGAACGCGACGCCGCCCGGATACGCCGTGCCTGTCGTGTAGAACGTTCCACAGGCGCGGCCATAGGCACCGATCTGGCTGTTCGGGAAGCACTGGATCAATTTGCTGTTCGGCGCAACCGGCACCTGAGCGTAATCGGTCAGGATGCCGCTCGGGCTGACCGAGGCGAGCGTCACGTCGCTGCTGTCCTGGCTGAAAATCAGGAATTTGCCGTCGGCGGAATAATTGATGCCGCCATAGCTGCCGCTGGAATTCTGGAACGGCAGATAGACTTGAATGACGTGGCCATCGATCGTGCTGAACACTTCCACGGTTTCCGCGGCACCTAGCGTCAGGACGGCAGCGGTGTGGCTTGACGGGTTGGGATTCAGCGCAATGGCCTTGGCGCGGACATTATTGCCAAGATCGACCTGGATACCGGCCGGGGTGATGATCGCCCCATCGCTGACGACGTATGAGCCGTTGGTCTGGGGACCAACTTTATAGGTTGGGAACGGATTGGACGTTGAGGCGAACGCCGGTGCGGCAAGCCCCATCGCCAACAGGCCCGCAAGCGGACGAAGGCGTTGATTTCGAGACATATACGGATCTCCCGCTAGAATCTTGACCACCCGGCCGGAATAGGCAGGATGGCGAAGCGGGTGACGTGCAGAACACACTATCTCCCCCGCCCGACGGAGCAGCGAACTGCCGTCAAAGGACAGGAATACAGGCGGCTCAAGACAGATTTATGAAATCGGCGGGAAAAAATCCCGAACATCGAAATCCGGGCATTTGATAGCAGGTGACCTTAGTGAAAGGTGCATTGTGAGAATGGACCGCGCCGTGGCGCTCGTGACCGGCTCTACCTCTGGAATCGGCCTCGCGATTGCGCACAGATTGTCAGCAGACGGGGTCTCGGTTGTTCTGCACTCGCGCAGTTCCGCCGGGGCGGGGCGCGCATTGGCGGCTGAGTTGGGAGACGCCGCCTACATTCAAGCAGACTTGGCCGTGGAGGCGGATAGGGTCCGGCTCGTGCGAGAGGCGATCGCCTGTTGGGGGCGTCTCGATATGCTGATCAACAACGCTGGCATGAGTCGCGTTCTGCCGCACGGCGATCTCGCGGCCGCGACGGAAGCGGTGTGGCGGGAGTTGTATGATGTCAATGTCGTGGCGCCGTTTCGACTGATTGCCGAGGCAGAATCCGCGCTTCGCCAGTCGGCGCGACGGGGGCGTTCAGCCTCGATTGTGAATATCAGCTCACATGCGGGCGTCCGGCCCAAGGGCGCATCGATTCCCTATGCCGCCAGCAAAGCGGCCTTGAACCATATGACCAAACTTCTGGCAGCCACGCTGGCTCCTGACATTCGGGTCAATGCAGTCGCGCCTGGACTGGTCGATACGCCCCTGACGGCGGCATGGACTGGCGCGCAGGAACTCTGGCGCGAGCGGTCGCCGATGGGGCGGGCGGCCACACCGGAAGACGTCGCCCAGATTGTCGGGATGCTTGTCGCCTCGGATTACCTGACGGGGGAAATCATTGTCGCAGATGGCGGCTTGAATCTGACCTGAGGCATCATTGAGCTTGCAAGTGTTCTATATCTCTATAAAGATGGAGATATGGAGAAGCTATATGTCGTGGCTGCGCTGGCAGCGCTCGCGCAAGAAACCCGCCTCGATATCTTCCGGCTGCTGGTCGCGGCTGGCAAAGATGGCATGCCGGCGGGCCTGATCGGTGAAACGCTGGGGTTGCCCAGCGCGACTTTGTCGTTTCACCTCAATCAGTTGAAGCATGCGCATCTGGTCAAATTCCGGCGTGAAAGCCGCTCGCTGATCTACAGCGCCGAATATCCGGTGATGAATGATCTGCTGGCCTATCTCACCGAGAATTGCTGTCAGGGCGACGCTGCCGCCTGCGCGCCCAACACCATGAAGCAGAAAGTGGTTCGATGACCATCACGATCTATCACAACCCCAACTGTGGCACGTCGCGGAACGTGCTGGGCCTGATCCGCGAGAGCGGGGAAGAGCCCGAAATCGTTGAATATCTGAACACGCCGCCAACGCGCCAAGCGCTGGTGGACTTGATTGCACGTATGGGGATCACGGTGCGCGATCTCTTGCGTCGGAAGGGCACGCCCCATGACGGGCTGGGGCTTGACGATCCGAGCTTGAGCGATGAGCAGCTGATCGATGCGATGATGGCGCACCCGATCCTCATCAATCGTCCAATCGTGGTGACGCCACACGGCGTCAAGCTATGCCGCCCGTCGGAAGCGGTACTCGACCTCCTGCCGTCCAGATCATGAGCGCAGCCCGATCCATGGGCCTATTCGAGCGCTATCTGACGCTGTGGGTTGCGCTCTGCATCGTTGTCGGGATTGGTTTGGGGCCAACGCTCCCGACCCTGTTCCACGTGCTTGGGACTGCAACCATCGCGCAAATCAATCTCCCCGTCGCCGTCCTTGTCTGGCTGATGATCATTCCGATGCTGCTCAAGATTGATGTGGCGGCGCTGGGCCAGGTCAAAAATCACTGGCGCGGGATCGCGGCGACGGTTGGCGTTAATTGGCTGGTCAAGCCATTCTCGATGGCGTTGCTGGGCTGGCTCTTTATCGCCAATTTATTCCGCCCCTTGCTGCCACCCGAGATGATCGACGGTTATAGTGCGGGCCTGATTCTCCTTGCGGCGGCGCCCTGCACCGCGATGGTGTTTGTCTGGTCGAACCTGGTGGATGGCGAGCCACATTTCACGCTGTCGCAGGTGGCACTCAACGACGCGATCATGATCATTGCGTTCGCGCCGCTCGTGGCGCTGCTGCTGGGGCTGTCCTCGATCACCGTGCCCTGGGCGACGCTCAGTCTGTCGGTGTTGCTCTACATCATCGTGCCGGTGATCGCGGCGCAGCTCTGGCGGCGCCTGCTGCTCGCTCATGGCGCACTCGATCGCACGCTGGGCATCCTCGCGCCGCTATCATTGTCGGCATTGTTGCTGACGCTCGTGCTCCTGTTCGGTTTGCAAGGCGAGCAGATTATCCGGCAGCCGGCCGTCATTGCGTTGCTGGCAGTGCCGATCCTGATCCAGGTCTATTTCAACGCGGGTCTTGCCTACTGGCTCAATCGCAGGCTCGGTGTCGCTTGGTGTGTGGCCGGACCGTCAGCACTGATCGGTGCCAGCAATTTCTTCGAGCTCGCCGTCGCAACCGCTATCGCGCTGTTCGGCTTTCAATCCGGCGCGGCCCTCGCCACGGTCGTCGGCGTGCTGGTGGAGGTTCCAGTGATGCTGTCGGTCGTGCATATCGTGCGGCGCTCGCGCGGATGGTATGAACGGGGGATAGCATGAGCGGTGATGTACCGGCACTGGATCGCACCCATTTTTGTCCGCCGGATCAGGCACGCCTCGTCGGTCCGGTTTCGCGCCACAAGCCTCGCATATTGCTGCTGCACGGCTCGCTAAGAACGCACTCTTACTCGCGATTCCTCGCCGATGAGGCCGAGCGTTTGCTGATTGCCATGGGCTGCGAAACGCGACGCTTCGATCCGGCCGGCCTGCCGCTACCGGATGCAGTCGAACCGTCACACCCGAAGGTGCAGGAGCTGCGTGCTCTATCCCTTTGGTCCGAGGGCCAAATCTGGAGCAGCCCGGAACGGCACGGCACCCTGTCCGGTATCATGAAGTGCCAGATCGACTGGCTCCCGCTCAGCGAAGGCGGCGTCCGCCCAACCCAGGGCCGCACGCTGGCGGTCATGCAGGTGTCCGGCGGCAGCCAATCATTCAATGCCGTCAATGCGATGCGCCTGCTCGGCCGCTGGATGCGCATGGTCACGATCCCCAACCAATCGAGCGTGCCCAAAGCGTTTGAACTCTTTGATTCGGCTGGCCGATTACCGGCGGGCCCCCATTACGAGCGGCTGGTCGATGTGTGCGAGGAGCTGGTTCGCTTTACATGGTTGATCCGCGACAATGCCGTGGAACTGGTCGATCGCTATAGCGAGCGCATTGAGCGTGCCGGCAAGGAAGCCGCTGCTGCACGCAGCATCGCTGAAGCGCGGACCGGATGACACTCTGTTATCGCTCGTCCAGCAACGCCCGCAGCGGGCCAAGCCACGGTTCATAGCGGCGCCAGCGCTCGACGGACTGGCGATAGATCGGTTGCCGCGTCTGCCATTTGCTGGGGGTTTTCACCGCCCGTGGATTGTTCTGCGGGCTGAGGCAGGCAGCCTCCCAACTCAAGCCGCACGCACCGACGAGCTGCGGAATCACCGACTCCGGCGCGCGCGTCAGCTCCTCATACTGGATTTCGATATACCGATCGGGCGGCAGAACTGCCCGCCAATGGTCGGTTAGTCGCTGATAGCTGCGGAAATAGGCGACCAGTTCGGGCCCGCCGGTCGGGAACGCCAAACTCATTTGAAAATGCGTCTGATGAATCGAGAGGGCTGTATCGATCGCCGCCCGCCGGCAATGGATGATCGTTGCGTTTGGTAGCGCCAGATGAATGAGCCCCGCCCAGAGGAAGTTGAACGGCATCTTATCCGTCACCCGATCAGCAGCCGGCCCGATCGAGCGGAGCAGATCGAGATAATCGGCCGCCTGCTTTTGAAGGAAGGCAGGCTCCAAGCCTGCCGGCCCGCTTTGATGCCAAACCGCACCGCGCTCGTTCCAGAAATTCAGTTCGCCGCCACCGGCCACGCTGGGGTGGCTGGACAGGATCTGCTCGGTCAGGGTTGTACCGGAGCGGGGCATCCCGATGATCAGAATTGGCGTCGCATCCCCATTGCCCAGCGCCGATGCTGTTGCCATCAACTCCGGCGTGCAGCGGGTGATTAACCGGTCGATCTCCGACTCGAACAACGCGGAATCGAACGGCGTGTGGCCGCGGCGGACCTCATCTGCAGCATCGAAATGGCGCATGGCGCGCCCATGATCGCCAAGGTCGTCGGCGGCCTTGCCAATTGCAAGATGAACCCGCTGGCGTTGCGCGAGATCCAGGCCCGGTGTTTCGAGGGCGCTTTCCATGCGATCAATGAGCGCGGACTCGGCCGGCGTCACCGGGCGACAGCGGACCAGATCGTAATAGCTGCCGGACAGGAGCGGCGCGATTGCGATCGCGCGGGTGAAATATTCATGCGCCTCGTCAAACTGCCCGCGCTCGGCAAGCAGATTGCCTAGCAGATCATGCGCCATGGCGTTGGACGGGTCGAGTGCGAGGGCCTGACGAAGCACTCGTTCCGCCTCGCTATCCCGATCCTCGGTCAGCAGCGCGCGCGCCGCGCCGAGCCGGCCGAATTTAGTCTTGGGTCCGGTCGCTGCCGCCCGGCGGAAACAGCCGATAGCCTCCTGCCGATGCCCCAGCGTGTAGACGGCTGCGCCAGCGCGAAACCAGGCTTCGGTATGGGACGGCAGTAATTCCGTTGCCCGGTCATAGGCGCCGAGCGCGGCGCCGAGTGCGCCCTGTTGCTCCAGGGCTATACCCAGTCGGAAATGCGCATCGGTATAGCGTGGATTCGCAGCCACCGACCGCTGTAACGCCGCGACCGCCTCCGGCACCCGACCGATCTCGAGATAGGCGAGCCCGAGATCATGTTCAATGATGGCATTGCCCGGCTGGATCTGTGCCGCCTCACGCAGCGGCGCGATGGCATCATGCGGCCGACCCGCTTTCAGCATCTGAGCCGCCTGAGCCAGCAGCGGCGCTACAGGGCGTTGATACGGGATCTCGGAACGCGATTTCATGGCGTGACCTTGTCGTCGGATGGATGAGCGGGCGCGTTTGATCGCCCAATCGGCACAGCTAAGACCATGACGCCGAAGCGATGACAGTTTCATGTCAGTCGGAACCGGTATGCGCCTCTGTGTGCAATGGCGCGGTATTTAAGTATGGCGTTTCGGGAAAAATTCCCGATGCAAACAAAAAACTATAACTTGGCATCCAATACCGCATATGGCATGCAGAAATCCAAGGCAAAATTCAAAAATGTGGTTATATATCTATAAGATGCACTAATAAATAGCATATTAATAATAATCAGGTTTTAAGTGTACATGCGTATTATTCGGATGTTTTAACTCTCTGTCATTTAAAAATCTGTTATTGGGTTTTCTCAGATTTTCATCAATAAAACGGGGAACAGTAAACTGTGATCAGACCTTTTATTCCGGGTGCAGCGATGCTGCTGCTCACGACAGGGGGCGCCTATGCGCAAGCCATTCCTGAAGTCGTTGTCAAAGCCCAACCTTATAACAATGCGCCATTGGCGAAGCTGGATCAGCCGCTGATCGATATCCCGCAGACGGTTGATGTCGTCAATTCCGAGGAACTGAACGAGCAGGCTGTTACAAGTCTGCACCAGGCCTTGCTCGACGTGCCGGGCGCCCAGAACCATGCCGACGAGGATAGTCAGCAAGGCGACAATTTCTATATTCGCGGCTTCTCGGCCGAAACCGACGTGTATATGGATGGCATTCACGATCCCGGCCGTTACAGGCGCGATTCCTTCGATATGCAGTCGCTTGAAGTGCTGGAGGGGCCGTCCGGCGTCGTCTTCGGCAAGGGCTCGACCGGTGGTGCCATCAATTATGTGACCAAGATGCCCCAGCTTGATCCAATCATCGCCGGCACGTTCATGCTGGGCACCGATGATACTAAGCGTCTTACCGCCGATATCGACCAGCCGATTGACACGAATGCGGCCTTTCGCGTCAATCTTGTGGGTGAGGATTCCGGGTTCACTGGCCGCGATGTCGTTGGCTACAGCCATTTCGGCATCGCCCCGTCCGTGTCGTTGGGCATCGGCACACCGACCCGCTTTACCGCCGAAATCTTCCATGAAAGTGAATTCGACGTTCCCGATTACGGCGTGCCATGGATATATACGCCGGGCAACGTGCGCCCCTTTTTTACCAACCAGTTCTATGGCAGCGAACATAACGACTTCGCCCGGACCACTGCCGATATGGTGACGCTGTTCGGCGAGCATGATCTCTCGGACTGGGTCACGATCCGGGATCGGTTTCGCTACGGCTCATTCGAGCGCGATATGCAGGTGACCGAACCCAGCGTCAATGGCGTCGTCACCGTCCCGCTGTCCGAGGTGATGGTGGACAACGTAATTCGCGGCATTCGGAGCCACGAGACCACGCTGCAAAACCAGACCGATGCGGTGGCACGCTTTACGATCGGCGAGGTGTCCGAAGATATCGTCGCGGGCGTGGAAGCGGCGCGCGATACGACGACCCCGACGACGTTCAAATATACTGGCGCGTCAGTCGAACCGCTGCTCGACCCGGATCCGTCGCTGCAATTTACCGGCACACGGTTGCTGAAGTCCGATGTCAACTCGTCTGCGCTCGATCTCGCCGCCTATGTGATCGATACGACGAAATGGGAGAACTGGGATCTCAGCCTTGCGACACGCTTCGACTCGTTCGATGCAACCTATAATCAGACCGTCTCGCCGGCCGTCAATCTGCATCATCTCGATGAGTTGCCGGGCTATCGTGGCGCGCTAACCTATCACCCGATCGATGATGCGACGGTTTATATCAGCTACGGCACCTCGTTCGATCCGTCTGCAGAAGCGTTGTCACTGAGCTCGGCAACCGCGGCGCTCGCTCCGGAAAAGACGCGGGCCTACGAAGTTGGCGCGAAATATGTGCCGCGGCCCGGCCTTCTCGCCAATGTTGCGGTTTTCCGGACGATGCAGCGCAATGTCCGCGAAGCCAATCCGGTCGATCCGACCACTGACATTCTGATCGGCGGCGCGCGGGCGGAAGGTATTGATCTCGGCCTCCATGGGGAAATCGCCGACCACTGGAAGGTTTGGGGCGGCTACGAGTATCTATTCGCGACGGTCACCTCGTCGCCGAACGGCGATCTCGGCAGCCGGCTGCAAGACGCGCCGCGCCATTCCGGACGGCTGTGGACCAGCTATGAATTATGGTCGAACGAGCTGGAGCTGGGCGGTGGTCTTGATTATGTCGGCAATCGCACCCCGACCACTCTCTTCGAACAATATGGTCTGATGCAGGTCGTGCCGAGCTATTGGACGCTCGGGCTGCTGGTGGGCTATCGCGTGACCGACAATGTGCGGCTCCAGCTCAATATCGATAATCTGAACGACTCGAAATATTTCGACGGGATCGACGATAACCATGTGCAGCCGGGCGAGGGTCGCACGGCGTTTCTGACGCTGCGCTACAAGATGTAAGACGGTCTGTGGAACCGGATCGAACGCTTCCATGTTAAGCGTCCGATCCGGTTCTATCCGCCGCAGCCGCCGCCACACCCTCCGCCACCGCCGCCGCCGCAACTGCTGCCGCCACCGCCGCCATCGCTGCTCGCGTTGGTCACCTTCAGATAGCGTGTGAGGTCATCGAAGCCGCCGCCTGCCAAATAGCCCGTACCGAAAATCGCCATACCCTGCACGGTCGATTCGGTATCGGTCGACGCGCCGACCCGGTTCGGCATTGCCGATTTGGCGGCTCGGACCAGTGCACGTCCGTGGCGGGTCAGCCTCAGCAGATAAACCGTACTCAGGATGGCGGCGACCAGCTGTGCCAGGATCAGGATAATAAGATACCCAACCGGCCGATGATGCGCGGCGCCGAAGCCCAGGCGCACTGCGCCGAGAAAGAGCGACGGTGCCATCACCAGAACCGCCGCAATCCATGCGTCCTCCCGAGCGCCGGCCATGGGGACCAGGCCCATATTCTCCAGTCGATGTTGTAGATGCTGCACTGCCTGACTGATGAACTTGCTGCCCGAGAGCGTGCCGCTCTCGGGGCCGACCGCCTCGATGATCGCCGTATCGATCGGCGAGGCGTCGGCGGGCAGCGGGATGAGTCGCGTCAGGAGCGGCGTGTTTGCATCGATGCTAAGATGGCGGTTTTGGCTGAGGTAGAGCAGCGCGGTGGCCACCACCCGCTGGCCACCGCCGGCGAGATAGGCGATCTCATAGGGCGTCAACTGGTTGAGCCTCGCTGAGGGCGGCTGAACCGGCGTGCTGAGATATCGAACGATCCCGATCAGCAATCCAACCGAGAGCGCGCTCCCGAGCGCATAATATCCCAGAAAGGTCGGGCCATCGATCGCCCCGGGCACGCTCGAATCATAGATCTTGGCACAGCCGGCCAACAGCAACACGCCACCGACAGTCGCCGCGACCGGCCGATAGGCGCGCGGCACGATCCGGTAGCGCGATCTTGGCGCCGGCCAGAATTCCGCGGGTGGCGCCTCACCGAACAGGCGTTGATAGGAGTCGAGCGTCTTCTGATAGAGCGCAAGGAGCTCTTGCCGCTCTGCCGCACCGCCGCGGCTCGGCTCATGATGCAAGGGTTGGCCGAGTGCCTGCGGACAGAATTCGTCCCAATAACGGCGTGTATCTGTCAGATGCAGATGCCAGACAAGATCCACCGAAGGTGAGGGGCTGACCCGATGACCGGCGGCAACCGCGAGAATGACGAAGCGCCGATATTCCGCAATCGCCCGCTCGGCCTTGCCTGCGGACCAGCGACACTCGCGCTGCACACGGCGGCTGAACGGCGCGGGATCGCGGGGATCATCGAGCGGATAGGCTTCGACGCGGGTACGGAGCCGTTCAAACATCGTCTCGATCTGATCCATCCTCTGGTCCAACTCCGTCGGTCTTGAGGGGTGGAAGGAGCCCTATTCGCGGTGCTTCCGAAACCAGGCGATATCCGCTTCGTAGCTTGAGTAATAATCGTGCCAGACATCGGGCGACCAGCGCCCATTTGTCTGTGCCAGCGCGAGATCGGCCACGTTTCTACCGCTCTCAGCACCAATTGCGAGGAAGAAGATGGTATTCCAATCGCGATCCCGCAAACCATATTGCGCTTCGCGAACTTGATACGCCGCGACAATTGTCGGGAAGTCCATCCCGATCGACTCTTTGAACAAAAGATTGCGCGGCGTATCCTGTCTCAATTGATTGATCGCGAAGCTATAGTCCACCATCCCATCAATGCCAGTCTCCGGCGTCGACAGAGTTTTTAAGTATTGCGCGACTTCGCCGGGCTCTCCGAACCATTTCTGTTCAATATACCGCGTATGTTGACTATAGTACGGATAGTACCATGGGAAATAGCGGAGTTCATCCCGATAGATGGCCTCGAGTCGGTCACGGCCATCTTTACGGATGGCTGCGATTTCTGTTGCGGTATATAGCGCCTCTGGGTCCTGCGACGGATCGACATCAATGAGGTAATATTCCGCGTGTTTCAGCCTTTCTTTCGTCGCGCGCCACAGATCGTCGTTGGTCTGCCGGTTCCAGCCCCCGCCACGCTCGCTCCAGCTATAGGCCAGCCATAGTTTGGCAAGAGCAATTTTTGCTGTGAGAGTCGATGGACGGGCCTTGATCCAATCTTCAAGCTGTGCGCGTACCAAGTTGAAATCCGCATCCGGGTACAAACAGTCGCACTGATCGGGACCCGGCGTCGGGCCACCGGATCGGGGGTCGATCAGCGCCTTGTAAAATATCGAGAGCTTCGGGATTCCGGCACGGAATAGGGCATCGGGATGACGAAAGCTCTCCGCCATCTGGTCGAGCGCGTCATACGAACCGTTAGCCAGGTCCGCTTGGATCGAGTGATAGAAATCATTCGGCTCGGCCTGGACGGGCTTCAGAGGTTTCGGATGAAGGGTGAAGGATGGCCCAGCGTCCATCACGATGCGCTTGGCATCCATCGACGGCGCGGCGTGCAGCAGGGGTTGCAGCGCCTGCCATGTGGGCCACAGGCAGGCTGCCAGAAGCAAGCCCAGTACAAAAGTCAGGGGGCGCATTTTCGTTACTCGCGAAGATAGTCGGTTCTTGTCAATACTTCGAATTCGCATGGAACCAGGTGAGATCGGACTCGTAAAATTCTCGGTCATTCCCCCAGACTTCGGGCGACCAACGCCCTTCGGTCTGGACGAGGGCCAAATGTCCCGTCTCGCACCCTGTAACAGCGGCGATTGTCATGTAGAAAATCGAATTCCATTCATGATCGCGCAACCCATAACGCTCCTCACGAACCTGATACGCTTTGATCGTCGTCACGAAATCGAGGCCGGTTTCGTTGGAAAAGAGATCGGGCCGATACTGGTTTCCCAGCAAGAGCTGATTGGCCACGAACGAATAGGCGACCAGCCCATCTGATCCTCCTGAATTGGATAATTCATAGAGGAAATCGTCCAGTTCACCATCCTTGCCGAGCCAGTTCTGTTGGAGATATCGCCCATGCTGGCCGTAAAACGGGTAGTACCAAGGAAAGAGGCCGATCGCCTGATGGTACAACCGGTCATTCAGCTCGTGATCGGGGGTTTGGATCGCTGAAATATCGATCGCGGTGTAAAGCACCTCCGGATCTGCCTCCGGCTTCGGATCAATCATGTAATGCGCGGCCTGGGCCAGCCGCTCATTGATTTTGGGCCATTGTTCGGCGGGAATATCCTGCGGCCAGCGCCCACCGCGCGCATTCCAGGAATAGCCGTACCATAGCTTGGCGAGTGCAATATGTGCCGCTGCGGAGTCGGGCTTGGCGGCGAGCCAGGCTGCGAGCGGCTGCCGCGATGTATCAAATCTAGCTTCGGAAAAATCGCAGTCGCAGGCCCGGCCGCTCGGCTCTACCGCTTGACCAGGTCCACTCAGGAATGCGCGGTAAAACCGGGAAAGCTTGGGAATGCCGGCCCTAAACAACGTGCCGGGATGGCGATATTCGGCGGCTTTGGCTTCGAGCGCATCGTAATTGCCCGCTGCCAGATCCGCCTGAATCCCAGCAATAAAGTCAGCCGGCTCGGCCTCAACCGGCTCCAGCGGTTTCGGGTGCAGCACGAACACAGGTTCAGGTCCCGGAAAAAGACCTTTGCGCGACGATGCCTGGTCAATCAAACCGCGCAGATTTTGCCATGTCGGCACGATTGCCGCCGCGACCAGAAATGCGAGGAGAGCGGTCCTAAGTTTCATGGTTCACTCCTAATAGGGCATAATCCTATCAAGAGTGATCAATCTAGGGAAGTGTAGCCGCGGCCTGTTGGCCGCGTCAGTTACATACAGCCATTAGTCGCGGCTGCCGTCTGATCCCGGTTGGCGGCAACATTCTGGTCTTGCGCCTGATGCTGATCATGCGCCGCGTCATGTGCGACTTCATGCGCCTGCTGGTTGGAATCGACGGCCCGCCCAACATTTCCATTGGCGAGATCGTCATGCGCTGCCCGCTCATCATGCCCGGCGACGGCGCGATCGTGATGGGCGTCTTCGGCGGCATTGTGCGCAGCCTGCTGGTGGGCCGCAGTATTATAGGCGTTGGATGCGCAGGGATTCTGGGCAAACGCAACTGCCGGAAAGATCAGGAGTGCAAGGGCCGTGAAACGAATTTCGGAACGCATAACGCTACCTTTCGATGTTCAAGGAGACATGGTTTCCCACATTCTTGTAAACGTAAACGGTGAGACTCGGTTGCGCGTTCCGAACGCAGTGCGCATTTCCAATCAGGCAAACGCGGCTTATGATTAAACGTATCGAGAGTACGAGACAGGCGAAGATAGAATGACTGAAATAAGGTACCGTTGGTGCCGGTTTGGCTTGCTCATGAGTGCAGGTGCCGCGGTCATAGCCGGAACATTGCGGATCGCGTGGTTCGGTGTGCAGGATCGCATCGCCATTCTTCTCATCGTTACCTGTGCGATATCGGCGCTTGGCATGTTCGGTCTCTGGGTTCGCCGTGTTTCAACGGAAGCCGATAGCGGCCAGCGACAATGGTGGAAAACCGCAAGCTTTATAAGGGCGCTGATTTGGCTGGGCGGATTTCTGGTACTCTCGGCAACGCTCGTAATTGCGACACTGGGCTTCGCATGGCTTGGCCATAGTGCCGATTTTAACCGTTGGATCGCCAGCACGTTTGCGCTGTTGCTGTTTATTTCCGGAATCATACCGGTCTTACTCACAGAGCACCAACGGAGGACCGGCAAAGAGTTGCTTTACGGTGGCCATGATCTCCTAGGTGTCGACGCTTGGTGCGAAGAGAAATTTGGGCTTTGGTGGCTTGCGCGGGTCGTCACCTTCGCTCTGTTGGCAGCGCTCATCGTGTGCTTTGGCAGGCCAGCCCCGGTTATGTACATCTTGGCCATAGTCTGTGCCTGGACGGGGCGGAACATCGAGCATGCGTGCGGCCTTGCGTCGAGGTGGAAGGACAATCTAAGGCGGCAGTATAGCAGGCTGCGCGAACTGCAGGCCACAGCTCATTTCAGAGAGCTACGGTACAGAAATCATGGATTAGAGTTGTTGTTGGTAGTCACTATGTTTTTGGGATTTTTTTTACCTCTTCTGCTAGGAACGAGTTTTTCTCTATACGCGAATAATGACTGGAAAGTGTTTTGGCTGGGCGCGTTAGGATTTGGATTGATGTTTACGCTGCCGACAGGCGTTAGTTATGTGTACATCTTAATTAAAGGTAACGCCCGGTTTTTCGAATTTGTCCAGTATGAGGAACTTAAAAATCCTGGTTTATTCCTTGGCTGGAAGTGGTGCGCTGCCGCATTTGCAATTATCACAATTGTTGCTACCGCGATGATCGCCCGCACCGCAAGATTCTGAGAATCCGCCCTGCCATGCGACGAACAGGAAGCCTGTGCATAGCGCTCGTGACGTTAAGTATGCAACGACTCTGAAAGTCGGTCATGGCCGAAGTTTTCCTGGTTTCATTGCCGTGGTCAGCATGGCACCCGCCTTGCACAGATGTAACCCATAAAAAATGCTTTGGTGAGGACGGCGGGAATCGAACCCGCATGGCCGAAGCCGTCAGATTTTAAGTCTGATGTGTCTACCGATTCCACCACGTCCTCGTCGCTGGTCTGATCCCCTATGTTGGCGGTTCGGTCGGGTTGCCGCCGAGGGCGGTTACCATTGCCGATACCGCATCGGTCGCCATTGCGAGTTGTTCCGGGTCGGGGCCGCGCAGTACCAGATTGGCGCCGAATCCGGTGGCGGTCCAGAACGGGTAGGAGCCGATATCGATCTCCGGGAAATCTTGCTGAATAGCACCCAAAGCCTGGGCGATCGTGCCTTCGGCGAGGTCGCAAGTGATCGTGCGCGACAGGACCGTGCGGCCGCCGGTGAGCCTTCCCTTGATGCTCTCGAACATGGCCTGGGCGACCTTCGGCACGCCGGCCATAACGAATACGTTGCCGATCTGAAAGCCTGGCGCCGCGGACACCGGATTATCGATCAGGGTTGCCCCTTGCGGGACATGCGCCATGCGCAGCCGGGCTTCGTTCATTTCGATGCCGCGGGAATCGTAGAGCGCCTTAAGCCGGCGTTTCGCTTCCGGGTCCAGCACCAGATCGACATTGAAGGCGCGCGCGACATTCTCGGCGGTAATGTCATCATGGGTCGGGCCGATACCGCCGGTGGTGAAGACGTAGTCGAACCGATGGCGCATCTCATTGAGCGTTCCCACGATCGTATCGGCCACATCGGGGATCACGCGCACCTCCCGCAGCTGAATCCCGACGGAATTCAGTCCGGTGGCGATGTAGGCCAGATTGGCGTCCTGCGTCCGGCCGGACAGGATCTCGTTACCGATGATCAGGAGGCAGGCCGTCACCGGACGTGCTGGGGGAGAATCACTCATAACGCCGGACACTAAAACGGCAGCGGCTTCGTTTCAATGGGGGCTAAGCAGAATGCGCGCGATCGAGTGCCTGCTCCAAATCGCCGATCAAATCGTCAGGGTGCTCGATCCCAACCGAAAGCCGCAGCAGATCCGGCGGACAGAGGCTGGTCGCGTCCTCGATCGAGCGGCGATGCTCAATCAGACTTTCGACGCCGCCGAGCGATGTTGCTCGATGCCAAAGCTGAACTGCGGCCGCCGTGGCGATGGCGGCATTCTCGCCGCCTTTAACCCGGATCGATAGCATGCCGCCGAAGCCGCCGCGCATCTGACGTTTCGCCACATCATGGCCGGGAAACTCCGGCAGGCCCGGATAAAGCGCGGCTTCGACATGGCGATGGCCAACGAAATACTCCGCAATGCGCAGCGCCGATCGAGAGGCGCGATCGACTCTCAGGAACAAGGTGCGCATGCCGCGTTGGAGGAGCCAGGCCTCCATCGGACCCAGAACCGCGCCATTGCCGGAACGAATCGTCTGGACACGGTCCCAGAACCCATCTTGCGCAGCCGTTGCCAGCATTCCGCCAATCACGTCGCTATGGCCGTTAAGATATTTCGTCGCGGAATGCATCACCAGATCGGCGCCCAATTCGATTGGGCGGGTGAGTACCGGCGTCGGCACCGTATTATCGACGGCTAGCCGCGCACCGGCCCCGTGGGCGATCGTCGCAGTAGCGGCAATATCGGTCAGGACCCAAGTCGGATTGGCCGGCGTTTCGATCCAGACCAGCTTGGTGCGCCCCGGCCGCACCGCTTGCGCCAACTTGGTGGGGTCATCCAGATCGACGAAATCCACCTCGATCCGCCATTGCGCTGCAAAATTGGCGAGCCAGCGCCGCAGCCCCCAATACATCACACGCGGCGCCACGACATGGTCGCCTGGCTCCAGCGCCTGGAAAATCGCGGTGGCGGCCGCCATGCCGGACGCAAAGCAGAAGCTCGCGGCTGCGCCCTCCAACTGGGTCAGGAGTGCTTCCGCCGGATCGAAGGTCGGATTGTCGGCTCGCGCATAGATCCGGCCACTCCGATAGAGATTGTCGGGATCGCGGACATAGGTCGTCGATGGATGGATAGCGGGGATGACGGCCCTTGTTACAGGATCCGTGGCCCCCATCGCCTGGGCGGCATAGGTTTCCGGGTGCAGCGACATTTTGTCTTTCATGCCGATATGATTGCCGCTGATCAGGCTGGGCTTCAAGCTCAGGTTTGACCGACGCCGCGATGCGCGCTATCCAGTCGCTATGAGACTATCAATTCCCCTGGCCGCGCTTGCGGCATGCGTCCTATTTCTGGCCGGCTCAACCAGTGCCTTGGCCGGGTTCAAATCTGGCTCGGTAACGATTGTTTCCGTGTCAGGCGCCAGCCATAAATTCACCGTCGAACTTGCGACCAACGAAGCAGACCGCGAGCAGGGGCTGATGTTCCGCCGGACCCTCGCAAAGGATGCCGGGATGCTGTTCCTCTATCCGACCGCGCAGCCGATTGCGATGTGGATGAAAAACACCCTTATCCCGTTGGATATGCTGTTCATCCGGGGCGACGGAGTGATCGTCAATGTGCGCGAGCGCGCGGTCCCGCAGAATCTCGAAACCATTCCCTCGGCCGGGCTGGTCAAGGCGGCGCTGGAGCTCAATGGCGGCACCATCGGCCGCCTCGGCATCAAGCCCGGCGACAAAGTGATCGGTGAGGGGCTTGGCCAAGATCTTCAGCCGATGCCGGTTGTTCCGCCGCTGACCCCACCGCAGTAACCCTCAGCTACGCAAGCTCGGCCCATTCAGCCAGAACTGTCACATCGGCTTCTGTGTTGGATCGATCGTTCGCCTTCGCCCGTGTGATATCGAGGCGGCCTAGCGCCCAGACTGCCATGCCGCGCACCAGCGGTGAGGCATCATCGAGGCGCGCTTCGGCGATATCGATCAGCGCCGGGTCACCGCTATTGCCGATCGCGATCAATACATTCCGCACGAATCGGTCCCGGCCGATCCGCTTGATCGGCGAGCCTGAGAAACGTGTCCGGAACGCCGCATCATCGAGACCGGCCAGATCTGCCAGACGAGGGCCGCGTAACGCCTCGCGCGGCTGGAACGCCAGCGTCTTCGTGGCCTCGGCGAATTTGTTCCAGGGGCACACGGCAAGACAATCATCGCAGCCATAGATTCGGTTGCCAATCGCCTCTCGAAACTCAGCGGCGATTACCCCGGCATGCTCGATCGTGAGATACGAGATGCAGCGCCGCGCATCGAGCGTATAAGGCGTCGGGAATGCCTGGGTCGGACAGGCATCGAGGCACGCATGGCAGGTGCCGCAATGATCGGTCTCCGGCGGATCCGGCTCGATCAAACATTCGGTAAAAATCTCACCCAGGAACAGCCACGAGCCGAAATCCCGCGAGACCAGATTGGTGTGCTTGCCCTGCCAGCCGATGCCCGCGACTTCGGCCAGTGGTTTTTCCATCACCGGGGCGGTGTCGACGAACACTTTAAGCTCTGCCCCGCTCGCTTTGTGCAGCCAGCCCCCCAGCGCCTTAAGGCGCTTTTTGATCACATCGTGATAGTCGCTGCCTTGTGCATAGGCCGAAATCGCCGCCCGATCTTTTCGGCGGGTCGCGCTCAGCGGATCGTCCAGGGGTCCATAATTCGTGCCTAAGACAATGACCGAGCAGGCCTTGGGCCAGAGCCCTTGTGGATGCCGCCGACGCGCCGGCTCCCGCGCCAGCCACGCCATATCGCCGTGATGGCCGGCCGCCAAAAACGCGTCGAGTCCATTTCCGACGCTGTCTGGTAATGCGGCGCGGGTGAAGCGAACGACATCAAATCCGAGCGATTTCGCCTCGGCGATGATCGCCCGTTTCAGCTCAGCCGCGTCCACGATAGGGCTGCACACCCTGATCCGGGATCCACACGTCAGCGGGTGCCGTGCCGGTTTGATAGAAGACATCGATGGGGATGCCGCCGCGTGGGTACCAGTACCCGCCGATGCGCAGCCAAATCGGCTGAATCGCTTCGACAATGCGGCGCGCTACAGCAACCGTACAGGCCTCATGGAACGCGCCGTGATTGCGGAACGCGCCGAGAAACAGCTTCAGCGACTTGCTTTCGACCAGATAGGGGCCGGGTATGTAATCGATCACCAGATGAGCGAAATCCGGCTGGCCGGTCAGCGGGCAGAGCGAGGTGAATTCCGGCGCCGCGAAGCGCACCAGATAGTGATGCTCAGGGTGCGGATTTGGCACTCGCTCCAGTACGGCATCGTCCGGCCGCGCCGGCAATTCGGTAGGGCGTCCAAGCTGGGTCAGGCCGCTATAGGTTGCGTCACTCATATCGTCTGGCCTTTAGAGCGGCGGCAGATCGCCCTGCGCCTGCGCCGCATGAAAATCACTGGCATAGTGCGCGAGAGTGCCTGTCTCGATCGCTTGACGCAAATCCCGCATCAACTCCTGATAATAGGTGAGATTATGCCAGGTCAGCAGGATCGGCCCCAGCATTTCCTCAGCCCGATGCAGATGATGCAGATAGGCGCGGGTGAATTGCGTGCAGGCCGGGCAGCGGCAGGCGGGATCGAGCGGCCTCGGGTCGTCCTGGTGGCGCGCGTTGCGGATATTGAGCTTGCCATAGCGGGTGAAGGCCTGCGCGGTCCGGCCGGACCGGGTCGGCATCACGCAATCGAACATATCGATGCCCCGCTGTACCGATCCGACAAGATCGGCGGGTGTGCCGACGCCCATCAGATAGCGCGGGCGATCCGCGGGCAGCAGCGGTGCTGTATGATCCAGCACCTGGAACATAGTCTCTTGGCCTTCGCCGACCGCGAGCCCGCCGACCGCATACCCGTCAAAGCCGATCCCCGTTAGCGCTTCCACCGATCGCGTGCGGAGATCGAGAAACACGCCGCCCTGAACAATACCGAACAAGCCATAGCCATCTTGCGGCTGAAAGGCAGCCTTGGATCGCGCCGCCCAGCGCATGGAGAGGCCAAGCGAGGCTTCGGTCGTTTCGCGCGTGGCCGGGTGCGGCGTGCATTCGTCGAGCGCCATGGTGATGTCAGCATCGAGCAGCCGCTGAATTTCGATCGAACGCTCCGGCGACAGCTCATATTGCGTGCCGTCGAGATGCGATCTAAAGGTCACCGCCGTTTCGGTCAGCGTCCGCAACCCCGCCAGAGACATGACCTGAAACCCGCCGGAATCGGTCAGGATCGGCCGATTCCAGCCCATCATCCGATGCAGCCCGCCCAGCCGCGCGACCCGCTCAGCACCAGGGCGCAGCATCAAATGATAGGTATTGCCGAGCAGGATTTCGGCACCGGTTGACGCAACGGCATCGGGCAGCATCCCCTTGACCGTGCCGGCGGTACCGACCGGCATAAAGGCCGGCGTCTCGATCGTGCCATGCGCTGTCGCAATCCGGCCGCGCCGCGCTGCGCCATCCGTCCCCAGCAGCGTGTAACCGAACGCGGTCATACGGTCACCCGATCGAGCAGGCTGCAATCGCCATAGGAATAAAAGCGATACCCTGCTTGCGTGGCATGCCCATAGGCCTGTTTCATGCGCTCCAACCCGCTAAAGGCGGCGACCAGCATGAACAGGGTCGAGCGTGGCAGGTGGAAATTGGTGAGTAGCCGATCGACCAGCTTGAACCGGTAGCCGGGCGTGATGAAGAGCGACGTCGCCCCGGCAAACGGCTGGATCGAGCCGTCTTCAGCGGCGGCGCTTTCCAGGAGGCGCAAGCTGGTCGTGCCGATCGCGATAATGCGGCCGCCGCGCTGGCGTGTGGCAGCAATGGCATCGGCGGTTTCTTCGTTAATCACGCCGATCTCTTCGTGCATGATATGATCCGTCGTGTCTTCGACCTTGACCGGCAGAAATGTGCCGGCGCCGACATGCAGGGTGACCAACGCTCGCTGGACTCCGCGCCGCTCAAGCGCTTCCAGCAGAGCAGGTGTAAAATGCAGCGCCGCTGTCGGAGCCGCGACGGCGCCTTCCTTGCGGGCGAAGATCGTCTGGTAATCGTCGGAGTCACGGGAATCGGCGATGCCACCCCTGATATACGGCGGCAAGGGTATGGATCCGTGCGCGTGCAATGCCTGCATCAGCGCGTTCCCGCCCCGGTCGAACCGGAGCACGACATCACCCTCCGGCCGGCGTTCGATCACGTCAGCGGCAAACCCTTCAGCGAAACTGACGCGGTCGCCGGGGCGTAGCCGCTTTGCTGGTTTGGCGAACACGCGCCACAGATCAGCGCCGACGGATTGATGCAGCGTGATCGACACCTGGGCAGCGCCACGCCGCCCGGCAAGACGTGCCGGAATAACCTTCGTATCGTTGAACACGACCAGATCACCGGGGTCGAGCAGTGAAGGCAAATCCCTGACGTGGCAATCGCTGAGTGCAGACTCGGTCACGCGCAGGAGCCGCGCCGCGTCCCGCGGTTCGACCGGTCGCTGCGCAATGCGATCGGGCGGAAGCTCAAAGTCAAAATCGTCGACGCGCATACCGGTTCTGGGATGATGTATGGACGGGCGTTTATAGCACCGCGGGTGGGGCGCCTGGAAACGCCGGCTCTTTCTGGCGGCCGTGCGTGACCGGCTGATCGTTACTGGAGAAGGCCAGCAAAACTAGGAAGGGCACGAGCCCGCTGAACACGCGCAATTCCAAGAGCACGCCGAGCCACAGCGTTGCCGCCATCTCGATCAGGGCGAGGAGGGCGAGGCGCCGCAGCCTGATGTCGGGTGATGCGAGACGAAGGGCAAACAGGCCGGTTACCACCACCATGCACACGCACGCCGCTATTTCCAGCGGGTTACGCTTGGTGACGAAGACACGCTCGAGCAGTTCGAGGTTATAGCGCCAGGCGGGCCAATTCATGGTGTTGGCCGGAGAGGTGAATTCGGCTTCTGAGAGTCCCGGCGGAACCGCGACGGCCAGCGCGATCCGAAGCAGTCTCGACACGATGATCGCGAGCAAGATCATGCCCGCGGCGGCGATGAACCCCCGAATGGTGGCAATCGGCCAAAGCCTTGGTTTTGCCCAAAGTTTAGCGGGCGGCGCGACTTGAACGGCCAGAAAAAACCCGACAAAGACACTGCTTTCACGGTTGATCAGAGCAATACCGTAAAGGATCGCAATCATTTTCCAGGGCAACCGCTCTGGGATTGCAGCCAGATAGATCAGACACGCGGAAATGCCGACATCGACCGGGTCCCATGGATAGATAAAATTTACCTGGAGCAAAACATAGAGCGCCGCCCCCACTGCGGTCGCGACCATCGCAGTGATGTCGCCTTTGAACTGCCGCATTGCGACGTAGGTGAGGATATCCTTCCCCAGAATGGCGAGCGCCATGAAGGTCAGATAAGCATTTTCAAACCTTAGGCCCCCTACGCGGGCGATGAGGTAAATCAGATAGGGACTGAAAACGCGCGACTGGAAATAGGGATAGTTCAAGTCTCGAAACACAATGCCATGCACAATCTGTACGAGCTCGGGCAGGTCCGCGCCGCGCATCCTATAGAGACTGGTAGCCTCGATGACCGAGATCAGCACAATGAAGATCAGTATGAACGACCGACGGATAGTCACGATGTCGCTGCCGGCTTTTCGATCGATTGTTTGTCGTTGCTGGAAAACGCCAAGATCGCGAGGAACGGTACCAGCCCGCTAAACACCCGCAATTCCAGCATGACGCCGAACCAAAGGGTCGCGGCTATCTCGATTAGCGCCAGAAAGGCGAGACGCCGAAGCCTCATATCGGGTGATGCCAGTCGAAGGGCAAAGAGAGCGATTGTTATTGCAATCGAAACGCATGCTGCGATTTCGAGCGGGTTGCGGCCGGTGCCAAACACCCGTTCCAGCAACTCGAGATTATAGCGCCACGGCGGACGGTCGACCAGGCCGTCAAGCGGGGGAACTGAGCCGCGACCAAACCCAAAGGTGAGGCGTACGAGCAGGAACTGCTGGAGTAGCGCCGGGACGACCAGCGATATGAACATCATCGCAGTGCCGCTCGCGATCCCACGCCGGCTCGCTTTCCACCATTCGGCAGGATGCAATGCGGTTCGGACCGATGGTGCGTGGCTAATCACCACGAACAGCCCGACAAACAGGCTGCTTTCACGATTAAATAACGCGACGAGATAGGTAAGAGACAGGATGACTGTGGCAGTGCGAGTCGGGGCCGCGGCATAGTAGATAATGGCAGCCGAAATCGCTGCATCGACCGGGTCCCAAGGATAAATCCAGGTTATCTGCAAGGCCAAATACAAAACTGCGCCGGCCAAAACGGGCAGAATAGCGCCAACCGCGCCACTGAACTTCCGGACGGCATAGTAGGTCAGTAGATCCTTCGCCGTAATGGCGGCTGCCATAAAGGCCAGATATGATTGTGCAAAGGTAGCGCCGCTCAGCTGTGCGATCAGTTTGATGACAAAAGGGCCGAACACCCGGCTCTGGAAGCCTGGCCAAGGCGACTGGCCCTCAGTGATGGCTTGGGCTGCATCTGCCAATGGCGCTAGATCGTCATGGCGCCATTGAAACAGACCCCACGATTCCGCGATCGAAACGCAGACAATGCCCGTTGGTATGGTCCAATCTAACACCAAACTGAAAAAAAACTTGCGTCCGTCGCGGCAGCCCCGCGGCAACCGGAAACCGTACTGTCGATCGAGTCTCATGCAATTTTACTATCATCGCTACACCGTGTCCGAAAGCCATAAGGGCCATATCGCAAAGCCATTATGACGACATTCAGCCGGGTAATTCTCGAGCTTTGGGATGCAGACTTTGGCGCGTTTGGTGTTACTGCATATTAAAAATATCAATCAGCGCGATTGTCATCGAATGCCTTTCCGGTGCGGTTTTGTTGATGCGGCCGACTCAAACCGGTGCGGCAGTTCGCGCAAAAGGCTGAATGATGGGCGTATCGAAGGGTGGCACTTCACGCCCATTAGAGAAGGACTTGGCGGATTCGTTTAACAACGATCCTTACAGGCTTCATGACGGCATCCAGTTTTATCTTTTCACGCGAATATTAGAAGTTCAGTCCATTGCGGTTTGATGCTTTTGATTTGAAGGTCGGGTTGCCTGTTTTCTGTGCAGCTAACCATACTGCTGCATAAAGGCTCATAAAACGCAGATTAAAAGCCGCAATACGTGTTTCGGAATCGAAACACCCTGCGAACCAGTGAAAACAGCTTGACCGCAAAACCCTACAAATCTTAAGGCTCTCCTATCGTCGGGGCGTAGCGCAGCCTGGTAGCGCATCTGCTTTGGGAGCAGAGGGTCGTCCGTTCGAATCGGTCCGCCCCGACCAAGATTAAAGAGATCCCGCAAGCGATCGCGGGATGTCCGCCATGCTATGAGGAGCCCAAAAATGGCTACAGCTCGCATTTTGCGTCCTGCGAAAACGGCGATGCAGTCCGGCCTCGCCAGGACAAAGTTCTGGGTGTTGGAATATGAGCAGGCGACGTCGCGTACGCCCGATCCGCTGATGGGTTGGAGCAGTGCTGCTGATACGCTAAACGAGGTCCGGTTGAAGTTCGACTCGCTGGAAGAAGCGAAGGCATTCGCCGAGTCGCGGGGCATAGCCTATACGGTCGAGCCGCCGCACACAAAGGCAATCAAGCCGAAAGCCTATGCCGATAATTTCCGTTTTGACCGGATTCGCGTTTGAAGCGTTCAACGCGCGCTTAGCTCAGTTGGATAGAGCATCAGCCTTCTAAGCTGAGGGTCACAGGTTCGAATCCTGTAGCGCGCACCAAGTTTTTGACGTTTTCTAAGTGATGGAGCGTAAAAAAACAAAAACATCTTATTTTTTTGGGAGCAAGAGCATGGCCGGTGAGCAAAACGCGGCAAACATCATTGCAGAGGTAGCAACCGAAATCGGTCGGTTGAGTGTGGACATTGCCGATGTAACTGGAGATGTAGATCAGGTATCTGCTCTGCTTAACGCTCAGGCAATGCGCTTTGGATCTATTCGTGATGGCGCGTCGGAAATTGTAAAGAGCAACCAGGATATCGCCAAGACTGCGTCGCAAACACAGTCCATGGCCGCTCATGCGCGCGAGAACATTCAAAGTTCTAGTAACGAAATCCGCGCCTCCCTAGGTATGATTGATACGTTGGTTGCTGCTGTGAACGAAGTCGGCGGGCAACTTGCCACGCTGGAAATAACTCTGCAGCAAGTCGGCAAGGTGGCGGCAAATATCGATAGAATCGCTCGTCAAACAAATCTTCTGGCATTGAATGCAACCATTGAAGCCGCGCGGGCCGGCGAAGCGGGACGGGGCTTTGCGGTTGTTGCTACTGAAGTAAAGGCATTAGCCCGAGAAACGAGCGCGGCAACTGCCGAAATCAATTCGACCCTGGCCGTTCTAACCAAAGAGGTTCGCCAGCTCGTCCAGCTCAGTACCGAGGGCTCGCGCCGTGCGGAAGTTGTTGGGAAATCGACACAGACAATCGGGGATGCGATGCGCTCGGTTGGCGGGGCGGTTTCTGACGTGGAACAGCAAGCGACGGGTATCGCAGCGGCAACTCACCAGATCGCGTATCGCTGCGAAGAGTTTGTGTCGACGATCGCCTCAATGACCGCCAGCGTCGAGGAGTCGAACCGCGCGCTCCGCACAGCGTCGGAGCGCAGCGCCCGCATTCTCGATACCAGTGAAGTGATCATGCAGAAATCGGCGCAGTCTGGTTTCGATACGGTTGATACTAAATTCGTCAAAGCCGCAATCGACACTGCCAAAGCCATTGAAGCGGCATTGGAAAGCGCGATTAATAGCGGTGAAATCTCATTGGATGATTTATTCGATAAGAATCCACTTCCAATTCAAGGATCCGACCCGGTTCAATACATGACCCGCTATATGAGTTTCGTAGAGCGCGCGTTTCCGCCACTGCACGATCCAATTATGAGTCTCGACGAGCGGATGGTGTTTTGCACGGTGCTTGATCACAATAACTTACTGGCGACCCATAATCCGCAATTCAGCAAGCCGCAAGGGCGTGACCCGGTATGGAATGCTGCGAACTGCCGCAATCGTCGGAAATATACCGACAAGACGGCGGCGGCGATTTTGCGCAGCACCGCGCCGTTCCTCCTGCAAACCTATCGTCGTGATATGGGCGGGGGGAAATTCGCTCTCATGAAGGACGTTTCGGCGCCGGTTATGGTCTCAGGACGCCACTTTGGTGGGCTTCGGGTCTGTTATCGGGCGTAACGCGTTCCACAAGGCTCAATTGTCACTAAGTTTGCAACCGTGCTAGCGTTCAATCAAACGGGCGACGGGGGCAAAGGCACGGTTGTTGCTGTGATCGTCCGGCTCGGGGCGCCCTTTTATTGACAGCATATATAGTGAGAGATCTGAATGCGAACGGCGAGTGCCATAAAGAAAGGTCTCGGTTCTGTGCTCGTAGGCCTAAGCCTGGGCTTGGCAAGCAGTGCCGCCCATGCGGGCCAGACGCTCGAGTCGATCAAAACACGGGGTCAACTCGTCTGCGGCGTCTCGACTGGGACGGCGGGATTTGCGATGGCCGACAGCAAGGGAACATATCAGGGTCTCGACGTGGATTTCTGCCATGGTCTCAGCGCCGCGATTTTTGGGACGCCCGATAAGGTGAAATATGTGCCGCTATCGGCGCCGCAGCGCTTCACCGCGCTGCAATCCGGCGAAATCGATGTGCTGGCCCGTAACTCGACCTGGACACTGCAGCGCGAGGGCTCGCTCGGCCTGCTGTTCGGTCCCGTCGTGTTTTATGACGGGCAGGGCTTTATGGTTTCCAAGAAGCTCGGCGTAAAAAGCGCCAAGGATTTGTCAGGTGCCACGGTCTGCGTGCAGCCAGGCACCACGACGGAGCTCAACCTTGCCGATTATTTCCGCAGCAATAAGCTCCAGCTCAAGGAAGTCGTCATCGAAAATCTCGATGAGATCGAGAATGCTTTCTTTTCCGGAAGATGCGATGCCTACACCACGGATGGATCCGGGCTCGCCGGGACGCGCGTCTCTAAAGCGCCAAATCCCGACGATTACATGATCTTGCCGGAGCGGATTTCCAAGGAACCGCTGGCACCGGTGGTCCGCCAGGGCGATGACCAATGGTTTGATATTATCCGCTGGACCGTGTTTGCGCTGATCGATGCCGAGGAACATGGCATCAGCTCAAATACCGTCGATCAACAGCTAAAGAGTGATGATCCCAACGTACAGCGGCTGCTTGGCGTGACCGCAGGCAATGGCAAGGCGCTCGGCCTTGATGAAAAATGGGCCTATAACGTGATAAAATCCGTTGGCAATTACGGCGAGATCTATGACCGGAATGTCGGGAAGGATAGTCCGCTAAAACTGGATCGTGGGCTCAACGATGTCTGGACCCATGGCGGCTTGATGTACGCGCCGCCGCTCCGCTGATGCACCAGAGTAGGGTGCTGGTGTTGTTGCAACGGCAGGGCTGAAGGACCGATGGCGATCGCCGAAAGAAGCCGCCCGACAGGGTCGCTTTGGAATAATCCGACAGCCCGATCGATCGCTTGGCAGGTGCTGACGATTTTGGCTGTGGTCGGTATAGCCGGCTATTTTGTCCATAACAGCATTGTCAATCTGCAGCGGCAATCGATTGCGACTGGCTTTAGCTTCCTTGACCGCGAAGCCGGATTTGATATTGGCGAATCGCTGATCCCGTTCGGACCGACCAATAGCTATGCAAGAGCATTTCTGGTTGGAGTTCTCAATACGTGCGAAGTGGCGGTTCTTGGCATCATGTTCTCGACGATCCTCGGGACGCTGCTCGGGATCGCGCGCCTATCCCCGAACTGGCTCTTGTCGCGGCTCGCGCTGATCTATGTCGAGATCATCCGGAATATCCCGCTGCTACTGCAGCTCTTATTGATCTATTCGGTGCTGAATGTCGCGGCCCCGCCGCCGCGCAGTGCGTGGGCGTTGCTGCCCGGGGTATTTCTGTCAAATCGCGGTCTTGTCATTCCGTTCCCGTCGAGCGAGGGGAGCAATTTTGCGATCTTCCTGGGGCTTTTGGTAGGGATCGCCGCTGCAATCGGTATTGGCCTGTGGGGACGTCGACGGCAGGCAGTAACGGGGCGCCATTTGCCGATTTTTTGGGTCGCAATCGCTCTCGTGCTGGGCGTCCCATTTCTGACCTGGCTTGCCTCCGGTGCATCGGTGCAAGTCAGCGTGCCTGTGCTCCAGGGTTTTAACTTCACGGGCGGGGCCAGCCTGTCACCGGAGCTGACGGCACTGTTGAGCGGCCTTGTGTTTTATACCTCGTCTTATATCTGCGAGATCGTCCGGGGCGGTATCCTCGCGGTCAGCCACGGTCAGACCGAAGCAGCGGCCGCGCTCGGGCTGAAACGCAGCCAGATTTTGCGCCTTATCATTCTGCCGCAGGCGCTGCGCATCATTATTCCGCCGTTGACCAGCCAATATCTCAATTTGACAAAGAATTCGACGCTAGCTGTCGCGATCGGGTTCCCCGACCTTGTCTTCGTTGCCAACACGCAGATGAACCAGACCGGCCAAGCAATCGAGGGCATGGTTATTGTAATGGGGACCTACCTGGCGATTAGTGTGACCATTTCGATCGCGATGAATATCTATAATGCGCGCATCGCGCTGAAACGGCGCTGAAGCATGGCGTCGCCCGCTAATACCCTCTCTTGGCGTCAAACCCAGCTTTGGGTGCGCGCCAATTTGTTCAGTTCGATCACCAATTCAATCGTGACCTTGGTGCTGTTCTACATTGTCGCCCGGCTGGTCTATGGGTTCATCGATTGGGCCATCATCAAAGCGGTATGGACGGCGCCGAACATGCGCGCCTGCATGGCGGCGAGTGGCGGCGAGGGGGCCTGCTGGGCCTTCATCCGTGAAAAATGGCGCTTCATCCTGTTCGGCCGCTATCCTTTTGATGAGCAATGGCGCTCGGCGCTGACCGCGATCATCTTGTTCCTGCTCACCGGCCTGTCCTTTATCCCGCGCTTTTGGCGCCGCGAACTGGTTTATGTTTGGGTGGTCGGCGTCACGCTTTCGGTCTTATTGATGTTCGGTGGCGTTTTTGGATTGCCCTTCGTCGCGACCGATTTATGGAGCGGGCTGCCGCTCACACTGATTCTGTCCTTGTTCAGCATGATTTTCGCGTTTCCGCTCGCCGTCTTGCTGGCGCTCGGGCGCCGATCAGATCTGCCGGCGATCAAGATGCTGAGCGTGGTCATGATCGAATTCATGCGCGGCGTTCCGCTGATCGCCATGCTGTATATGGCATCCCTGATGCTGCCGCTGTTCCTGCCCCCCGATGTGACGGTGGACAAAACGTTACGCGCGCTGGTCGGACTCACACTGTTTTTGGCGGCCTATCAGGCCGAGGATGTGCGCGCTGGGTTGCAGGCATTGCCGCAGGGACAGATCGAGGCCGCGGACTCCCTCGGGCTCGGCTATTGGCGCAAGATGCGCTTCGTTGTACTGCCACAGGCAATTACCATCGTGATCCCGCCGCTCGTCTCGAATTTGATCGGGACCTTCAAGAATACAACACTGGTCTCGATTATCAGCCTGTTCGATCTTCTCGAAACAGCGAAGCAGTCGCTGATCGATCCGAATTGGCGGGGCCTCACCAGCGAGGCTTATCTGTTTATCTCTGTGATCTATTTTGCCGTCTGTTTCAGCATGTCGCGCTATAGCCAATGGCTCGAGAATCGCCTCGCGCGTGGCCGGAAGAAATGAGGGATCTCATGTCGGACTCCGTCGCTCCAGCACCCGTTTCGACGCTTGGCGCGCCGATCATCGAAATGCAGGCCGTGAATAAATGGTATGGCGAGTTTCATGTGCTGAAGGACATCAATCTAACCGTCCGGAAGGGCGAGAAGATGGTGATCATCGGCCCGTCAGGGTCCGGCAAATCGACAGCAATCCGCTGTCTTAACCGGCTGGAGGAACATCAGAAGGGCCGGATCATCGTCGATGGCATTGAACTCACCGCCGATCTCAAGAATATCGAGGCGATCCGCCGCGAGGTCGGCATGGTGTTCCAGCAATTCAACCTGTTTCCGCATTTAACTGTGCTGGAAAACCTCACCTTGGCGCCGATGTGGGTTCGCAAGATCCCTAAGAAAGAAGCCGAGGAAACCGCGATGCATTATCTGAAGCGGGTTCGTATTCCCGAGCAGGCATCGAAATATCCGGGTCAACTTTCGGGTGGCCAGCAACAGCGTGTCGCCATCGCGCGCTCGCTCTGCATGAAGCCCAGCATCATGCTGTTTGACGAGCCGACCTCGGCACTTGATCCGGAAATGGTAAAGGAGGTGCTGGACGTCATGATCGGTCTCGCCGAATCCGGCATGACCATGATCTGCGTTACACACGAGATGAATTTTGCTCGAACCGTGGCGGATACCATGGTGTTCATGGATCGCGGCGAAGTGGTCGAGACCGGAACGCCTGAAGAATTTTTCGGCGCACCGAAAAGTGAAAGAACCCGCGCCTTTCTAGGACAGATTTTACATCATTGACGCGGGTTTCTCGGAGTGCGGGTTACGGCTTGGACTGATCCGCATCCTTGGTGATCGTGTTGCCTGTCGCGGCGATATCCTTGCCGGCGCCAGCCGTCGTGTTGCAGGCCGTGAGGGCCAGCGCAACCGGGGCCAGAGCCGCCAACAACATGGTCATGCGCAGCGCGTGTTGCATCCTCGTCATGGCAATTCCCTTCATTCGCTCACCCGCTCGCCGGGTTCATGAAGGGAACGGCCCGTTCGCCGTTTAGTTCCGACGCGACGGGCCGATTTCAATCGGTAACGGGCCGGGCAGACCCCACTCGGCCCAAGACCCGTCATAGACCGAAACTTTGCTATGGCCGACCTGGTGAAGTGCGAAAGCCAGCACGGTCGCCGTGATGCCAGAGCCGCAGGATGTGATAACCGGCGACGATGGATCGACGCCGGCCGCATCAAAGAGGGACCTAAGCTCGCCAGTCGGTTTTAGTGTGCCTGTTGCGGGATCGACCAAGGTCAGATGATCCAAATTGAGGCTACCAGGAATGTGGCCCTGACGGCGCCCCGGCCAGGGTTCCGCCGCGGTCCCTTCGAACCGGGCGGCCGATCGTGCATCCAGGATTTGCGCGGCAGGTAAGTCGAGATTGGCCAAAATTGCAGCGCTGTCCCGCACCAAATCCGGTCGAAAATCTGGGGTAAAAGTCGTTGGCTTGATCATGGGGATGTCGGGCGTGACTGGCCGCCCTTCGGCACGCCATTTCTTGAGCCCGCCATCAAGTACCGCGACATTATCGTGGCCGAAAGCCCGTAAAGCCCACCAAAGCCGCGTCGCGCCGCCGAAGCCATTTGCATCGTAGAAGACTATGCGATGCCCATTGCCGAGGCCCAGCGCGCCCAGTCGTTCTGCGAAGCGTTCGGGCAACGGCAGCATATGCGGCAACGCCGTATCGGGATCGGAAATAGCATCGATTTCCACGAAGATCGCGCCCGGAATATGGGCCTGACGATAATCGTCGATTGCGGTCGGAGTCACGCCCGGCATCTTGTAGCTGGCATCGACGATGCGGAGGTCCGGCTCGTCGGCATGCGCCGCCAGCCATTCGGTCGATATTAGGTCATGTGCCAATCGAATCCGCTCCTAACCATGCGGCGCGCACCTGGTCCCGGTGCGCCATCAGCCAGAACCCAGCCATTAAGGCGAATCCGTGCGTCACCCGGCCATTCGCCAGCCATTGCGTGAACTCCTTGAACGGCACGATCAAGGTTCGAATATCCTCGTGCTCTTCAAGGAGCCCGAAATAACCGGTTGTATCGGGTGCCACGACCCGGGCGCAGTAGACCCAGACCTGTTCGGTCGAATGACCAGGCGTCGAGAGTGCGTGGGCGACCAGGATCGGCGTGCCGATGACGTCGAGCCCGGATTCCTCTTTGACCTCGCGGCGGACGACATCTTCGGGCATCTCGCCCGGATCAATCAGGCCCGCTACGATTTCGGTCTGGATCCCGGCAAAGCCCGCAAGCTCAGCGGGCAGCCGTGCCTGCTCGATCATGACGACGTCGTCGCGCTCAGGATCATAACAAAGAGCGGCAACCGCTTTATGGGCAACCAGCACTTCGCGTCGCAGGACCGGGGAGGTTCCGCCATCGAATAAGGCCTGACGCACCTCACAGATATCCAGCTTTAGGAATCCGTCATGGACGCGGGTTCGGGATACCATCTCGAAAACCCGGTCCCGGTCGATTGGCAATTCATCGTCTGTCGTCGGCATGCTGTCTTCCATCATGATTCTGCTGGCTTTTGTGATGATTGCGGCCGGCGCGGCAGCAGAATTGAGACGGCCAGACCGTGAGGGTCGCGGTTGGTCGCAGAGATCTGACCGCCGAGCGCCAGAATATTACGCCGAACAATCCAAAGGCCGACGCCGTAATGCACGGCGTGCTCATCAGATGCTGCCGCACTGTCACGCGATGAAAAGTACCGGTCAAAGATTCTGGGCAGATCGCCCGGCGGGACACCCGGTCCTTCATCGGCAACCGAGAGTGATGCTTGATCGCCGCGCAGCTTTAGAGTGACACGGATCGTCGCGCCCGGTTCTGAAAAGGACACCGCATTTTCGAGAACATTCTCGATGACGGTTTCGATCATGTCGGCATCGCCGCGCACATTGATCGAGGGGTCGATGTCGCTTAGCAGCGTCATCCCGCGCAATCGGACCAGTTCCGCATAGGCTGACGTCACACGGTTCACTAACCCCGATAGATCCACATCGTTGCGGCTGATTTCCAGAAGATCCGCGGCCGCTTCATCGAGCCGGCGCGCGGAGGCGAGCAGGCCATCCAACTTATCGAGCGATTGCTCGATGAGCCCGAGCGCGCGCTGTGCCCGCGGATGGTCCGCCGGGATCGCCCGCTCAACCGGTTCCAGCGATTGCCGGATGATGGCGATCGGAGTCTTGAAGGCGTGTGCATTATCCTCGGCGGTCTGACGGAGGTCGCGCGCGGCATCTTGCAGCGTTTCGACCATGCGATCGAATTCCTCCGCGACTCCTGCCAGCTCGGGCATATCGTTGCGCGACCGAAAGCTGGAGACCGGCGCGGCCTTAATCCGGATCGCCCGCGCTCGCTCGCCGAATTTCATGAGCCCGCGCCAGATGCTCCAGAGCGTCGTGAAGGTGAGCACCGCCATCGCAAGATAGATCGCGCCGGCAAACCGAATCTCCGGCGTGTCGTAATAGGGGACATCGAGCGTCAGCCCCGGTAAGGCAGCGGCCGAGAGTGTCGTCACCACGGCCCAGCACCCTGTCACCGCGCGGATCGGCTCGACCGAAATCACCAGCTCATCATGCCCATCCGGCGCGCGATACCGTAATGCGATCGGCATCGCGCCGGAGCAGCTCTGCTCCAGCCACTCAAGGATGCCTTGCTCCTTCAATTGGACACGTTCCGCATCCAGCGCATCGTTCGAAATCGGAGGTGCGGAACCGACGTAATAAAAGCCTTGGTCACCCTTTGCCGGTCTGAACAACAGTTTGATCGTTGTCATCTCGCTGTGCAGATGGGCAAGTTCGTTTGAGATCGCCGGTAAATTCGGTTGGGCCGAATCGGTCAGGAGCGGGGTGAGTGCGCTAGCGACGATCCGGCTCTGATCCCGGACGCTGTCCATGACCAATTGGCGCTTTTGCCGATCGGCGGCCCGGAACTGGTCATAGAGGATCACCGGCACGACCACGAAAATCAGGCCGAGCACGGCGGCTTTCACCCAAAGCGATACGCCGTGACGCGATTCCGCGGACGAAGTCGGCGCGGGGTCAGCTTCCAACGGACCAGCGATAGCCGAAGCCGGCATAGTTGCCGATGAGATCGAACTCCGGGTCGAGTTCGCGGAATTTCTTGCGGATGCGCTTGATGAAGGTTCGGACATTGGCGCGATAGCCTTCCTCGCCGATGCCGGCGACGAAATTCTTGCCATGCACCTGGTCATAAATCTCGCGATAGGCGACATCGCCGCCCGCGCGGGTTGCCAGCAAAACCAGGATATTAAACTCGGTCAGCGTCAGCTCTACTTCGGCGCCGCGCCAATAGGCCCGGCTGGTATCGAGGCGCAGCGTAAGTTCGCCCTGCTCAATTGTCCCTTGGGGCGCTGGCGGTTCATCCGACCGTGCGCGGCGGGTATCGATGATCAGCCGCACGCGCTTCAGCAGGATCGACAAGCGGCGGGATTTGTCGATGAAATCGACGGCACCCCCTTCAAGAGCAGCCTCCTCGTAAATATCATCGCTGAGCGCGGTGAGAAAGATGACCGGGATTTCGATCCCGCGGCGGCGCAATTGGCGCAGCACCTCAAGACCGTCGAGAGCTGGCATCCGCCAGTCGAGCAGCAACACGTCTGCATCGCCGCCTTCGTCAAAAAACGCGAGCGTATCGATGCCATTCGAGAGGCTGGTTACAGCAAAGCCTTCATCGATGAGATTAAGCCCAAGCGATTCCCGAAACCCGTCATCATCATCAACGAGCAACAGGCGTGCCGGTGCCGTTACTGGCGTTCCGTTTGGCGATACGGGCAAGGCAGGTTCTGAGTTGGTCATCCGATTGGTCGTCGCCCTTCACTTTGACATAGAGTGCATGTGTCTTGCCGGTTTCGACATCGCGGTAGAAATAGACATCGAGCACGCAGTCTTCCGCAAGATATTGCCACACGATCGCCGGCGGCGCGTCGGTCTGTGATGCCGGCGTGCCATAAGCACCGGTCACGGACTCTTGATCGAGGCCAATCGGTGACGGCGCCGACACCGCGACAGGTGCTGGCGGCGGCATCAGCACGGAAGGTGCTGGCTCCAGCTTCGCCATCTCCGTTGGCGGCGCTGCCGGAGCCGATTTCGGTCGGGGTGGTATCGGCTTGCGATCGGGCAGCGGGACTGGATCCTCAGGGATGTCTGCTACCGGCGCAGGCCCTGGCGGCGGAGCCGGCGGTGGTTGGACTGGATGCCTAGCGCAGGCCGCGAGGCTAAGCATCGCCGCAGCAAGACAAACCGCAGGCATTGAACGATGGAGGGCAAAGAACGGCAGTTTCGCTCTCCGATACCGATTGGAAAGAAGTCTAGTTAAAGCAGGTTTCGCACGTCTCAGCCATATCCCGTGATTCGATCACGACTCTCTATGGCGCGCAATGGCTTGGCTGACACGCCTTGTTCGGGCATGGTGCCGGCCGCTTTCGTATTTTCTATAGGAGAATCGGGTGATGGCCGATCTGCGCGCCCGTACCGGTGGGGAAATTCTGGCCGATCAGCTTGCGCTTCACGGCGGTAAGCTGATTTTTGGCGTGCCAGGCGAAAGCTTCATTGCGGTACTGGATGGGCTCTATGAGCATCGCGATCATCTGCGATTCATCACGACGCGGCACGAGGCGGGCGCCTGTAATATGGCGGAAGCCTTCGGTAAGCTGACCGGAGAGCCCGGTCTCTGCATGGTGACGCGGGGGCCCGGGGCGAGCCATGCGGCAATCGGTCTGCACACGGCCTTTCAGGATTCGACGCCGGTTATCCTGCTGATCGGTCAGGTCGGTCGCGACATGCGCGAGCGCGAAGCGTTTCAGGAGGTCGATTACCGGCGGATGTTCGGCCAGATGGCCAAATGGGTTGCCGAAATCGATAGTGCCGAGCGCGTTCCTGAATTCATCGCTCGCGCTTTTTCGGTGGCAACAGCCGGTCGGCCGGGTCCCGTGGTGCTGGCCTTGCCGGAGGATATGCTGCGCGAGACGGCAACGGTGGCGGATGCAAAACCTTATCGCAAGGTCGAGCTCCATCCCGGCGTGACTGCCATGGCGGAATTTCACCAGCGCCTGTCTCGTGCAAAACGGCCGTTTTTGCTCTTGGGCGGCGGCGGATATAGCGCCAAGGCCAAAGCGGATATTGAGGCCTTCGCCAAAGCTTGGGATTTACCGGTCGGGGTCAGTTTTCGCTGCCAGGACTTCGTCTCGAACGAGCTGCCCAACTATGCCGGCGATGTCGGTATCGGGATCAATCCGGCGCTGGCGCAGCGTGTCCGGTACAGTGATCTGCTGATCGTCGCCGGTCCCCGGCTGGGCGAAATGACCACTGGCGGCTATACGCTGATCGAGGTGCCGGTCCCGCATCAGGATTTGATCCATATCCATCCTGGCGCCGAAGAACTGAACCGGGTCTATCAGGCGACGCTGGCGATCCCTGCGGGTGGCGCGGAATTCGCGGCGGCGGTGCGCGCCTTGACGCCACCGTCGGAGATTCCCTGGCGCGATTGGACCTGCGCGGCCAATGACGATTACAAGAGATGGCAACAAGACGTCAGAAAGCCGCCCGGCAGTGTCAATATGATCGAGATTGTGCGCCATCTGCGCGCAACCCTGCCGGATGATGCGATCATTGCCAACGGAGCCGGCAATGCGACCACCTGGTTCCATCGGTTCTTTCGGATGCGCGACTGGAAAACCCAACTGGCGCCAACCAGCGGGGCGATGGGCTATGGCGTGCCGGCGGGGATCGCCGCATCTCTGGTCCATCCCGATCGCATCGTGCTCTCGGTCAGCGGTGATGGCTGTTTCCAGATGGCGGGGCAGGAGCTGGCGACAGCGATGCAATATGGCGCCAAGACGATCTTTCTGGTCGTCAATAACGGCATGTACGGCACGATCCGGATGCATCAGGAAAATCATTACCCCGGTCGGACGATCGGGACCGATCTGGTTAACCCCGATTTCGTGGCCCTGGCGAAATCCTATGGGCTACAAGCGGAACTAATCCTTGAGACGGAAGCATTCGCCCCGGCCTTTGATCGCGCGCTGCACGCCGGTGTGGCGACGCTGCTCGAAATACGCATCGATCCAGAAGCGATCACGCCGAAGCTTCGTCTGAGCGAGATCCGTCAGGCCGCCGAGGCTCGGCACAAGGCTTGACGCCGTCGGCGCCGCGCGCATAGTCGGTTCTATCGATTGGCTTGTGAGCGGGTGGCTAAATGCGCGTGATTCGGTCGGCTAGTGTCCTGCTCGTGATCCTTCTGGCGGGCTGTGCCGACGAGGCGCCAAAGCCGCGCGCGCCAATCCCGTCAGCGCCCCCTGCGGTGTTCTCAGGGTCGACAGCTCGGGTCGCCGTCGCGCCGGTGACACTGGCGCTGGAACCACGGCGTAGCATCGGTACGATCTATCGCAATGTCGATTGCTGGGTTCGGGTCCGCTCAATCCTGCCCGAGGATCTGCCGGATGCGGTGACGATCAAGAACGAGATCGGTCAGGCGCTGAAACAGGCAAATCTGACGGTGAGTGGTGCCGATTCCGACGATCTCGCGCGTGCCGGCGCCGTTGATTACCTCCTGGTGCCGTCCATCCCATCCGCCCACGTTGATTTTTGCGTGAACAGCTTCTTCAATGACGGCCCGGCCGACATTGATGCGCAAGTTGCTATTTCATGGCAGCTTTGGTCGGTCAAGGATCGGCGCCTTGCCTATGAGACGACATCCACCGGAACTGCCCGTGTGTCGGATCCGCAGCAGCGGATCGCAGCCGGCTTTCTGGCGTCCGTCGATGATGGCACACGGCAATTGCTGGAGACGACGGCGGCGCAGCAATATCTGACCTTTGGCCATGTGTTGGCGCCGCCGAGCGCCGGGGCGGGACCGGTGCCGACCGGCGGGAGCGCGCCGATTCCTCAGCCGGTGTCGGGCGCGCCGATGCAGCGGGTCGAGCTGCCGCCGATTCTGGTGCCGGTCAAGGCCGCTTACCCGGCTGGTACGCCGATCGATCGCGCCGCTAGCCGCACCGCGACTTTGTCACTGGGCAGTGGTGCAGGCCTGATTTTGGGCAATGGCTACGCGCTGACGGCGTCGGTTCTGGCGGAGACTGGTGCTGCGCTCACGGTGACTTTACCGGACGGGCGGGCCGTCGGCGCGCACGCCGTGCGCTCGGATGCGACGGTCGGTGTGTCCCTGTTGCAGCTTGATAGCCCTTTGACTGCCGTCCTGCCGCTGCAACCGCGCCGCAACGCAGTCGGCGACAAGATTTATGGAGTTTCTGACGGCAAGCTCATAGCGGGGAGATTTACGTCGGTTCGAGGCGCTGGCGGACATGATGTGGTGACGCTCGATGGCGCTTTGGTCGGCGGTCCGGTGCTCGATCCGACTGGCACGGTGATCGGCATTTTGCTGCCGAACGGTGGATTTGCCTCCGTTGGGACGATTTTTCGGGCGCTTTCACTGGGGGCCGAACTCGGCGATGAGTGAGACCGACCTGTTCACGATCGGCTATGAAAAAGCCTCGCTCGGCGACTTCTTGCGGACGGTGCAGGCGGCTGGGGTCAAGCTCCTGATCGACGTGCGGGATCGGCCTCAATCGCGGCGCGCTGGATTTTCCAAGCGGCAATTGACGGCCTCGGCCGATGAAGTCGGGATCAGCTATGTCCATCTGAAACCGCTCGGCACGCCGCCGGAAGGCCGCGAAGCGCATCGGCGGCATGATCATCAGAGTTTCTGGCGGATCGTCGACGAAAGGCTGTCGACACCGGAAGCTCAGACCTCGCTGGACGAAGTGCTGCGGCTCGCCCGCGCTCAGCCGTGCTGCCTCGTCTGCTATGAGGCCGATTGGCGAACATGCCATCGCGCGCGCGTCGTCGAATTCCTGGAGAGGAACGGCATGGTGGCGCACCATCTGATCGTCAACCCCGTATTCGATTGAGACTCGATCGCCGTTCATCCAACTGTCATACAAGTGTCACGTCCACTGGCTAAAGTCCGGCATATTCGGTCAGACAGGGGACGAAGATGGTCGACACAACCGCCGGAACCAACCGCGGCGCCGATAATCGCGCCAAACAGATGAGTCTGGTTCTCTTTCTCATCGTGCTCGGTTTGGGCGTGCTGTATGTGGCGATTCAGCTCACCAGCGCGCTTGAGCCGGTTCACGAAGCTTCTATCCTGCCATTTGTTCTGTTGGGCGTAGCCCTGGCGATTGCGCTGGGCTTTGAGTTCGTCAACGGCTTCCATGATACCGCCAATGCCGTCGCGACCGTGATCTATACCCACTCGCTGCAGCCGAATATCGCTGTGGTTTGGTCCGGGGCGTTCAATTTCCTGGGGGTGTTGACCTCAACCGGCGCGGTCGCGTTCGGCATTGTGTCGCTTCTGCCGGTCGAACTCATCCTGCAGGTCGGGAGTAGTGCCGGGTTCGCCATGGTGTTCGCTCTGCTGATTGCCGCCATCATTTGGAATTTGGGTACCTGGGCGCTGGGTCTGCCGTCGTCGAGCTCGCACACGCTGATCGGGTCGATCATTGGCGTGGGTCTGATGAATCAGATCCTCGCCGGGGCGTCCGGCACCAGCGGTGTCGATTGGGGGCAGGCCTTGACGATCGGCGAGTCCTTGCTGCTGTCGCCGCTGGTGGGATTCGTCGGCTCTGCAGTTTTGCTGCTCGGCATGAAAGCGCTGATCAAGATTCCAAAGCTCTACACGGCACCTAAAGGCAAGGCACCGCCACCGTTCTGGATCCGAGCGCTTCTTGTGCTGACCTGCACCGGCGTGAGTTTCGCGCACGGATCGAATGATGGCCAAAAAGGCATGGGTTTGATCATGCTGATCCTGATCGGCACAGTGCCCACAGCCTTCGCCCTCAACCGCACAGTCACGGCCGATGAGACTCAGGTTTTCGTCGCAGTGGCCCATCAGGCGGCGGTTACGCTGCATAAGGTTGCGGGGGCGGACGCCACGCCCTCCGAGGATCCGCGGAAGGATGTGACCGATTTTGTGCGAACGCACATGCTACAACCAACAACCCTGTCCGCGCTCGAAAGCCTGACCACGAAAATCGCGGACGAGGTTGGCGGGTATGGTCAGCTCTCCGCCGTGCCGCAGGAAAAGGTGAACAACGTCCGCAACGAAATATACCTCTCCGACGAAGCCTTGCGCTTGATGCAAAAGACCGGCGTCGTGAGTTTCACCGGTCAGGACGCAGACGTGATCAAGACCTATCGGAAGGAACTTGGGAGTGCCACCAAGTTCATCCCGACCTGGGTCAAGGTCGCGGTGGCGCTGGCACTCGGTCTCGGCACGATGGTTGGTTGGAAACGGATTGTCGTTACGGTCGGCGAGAAGATCGGCAAGGATCATCTGACCTATGGCCAGGGCGCCTCGGCAGAACTCGTGGCGATGGCGACGATTGGTGCCGCAGACTCGTTCGGGCTACCAGTCAGCACCACCCATGTCCTGTCCTCCGGCGTGGCGGGAACGATGGCAGCGAACGGCTCCGGCCTGCAATGGGGCACGGTGCGCAGCTTGATCTTGGCCTGGGTGCTGACGCTTCCGGTGTCGATCGGGCTCAGCGCGGGTCTGTTCTTCGTGTTCAAGAACCTGTTTTAGAAAGGTCGCTCTTCCTGGGTGCGGAGCGCATGATGCATCAGATAGGCGGCAAAATCGGTCGGCTTTAGCTTCAGTGTTGCCGAGTCGGCCGTTCCCGCCAGTGCCTTCGCCACCAATATATGGTTTTCAACCTGGGTAGGCGTGATCTTGAACACACCCGGCGTGCCCTTAATCTTGGGATAGAGAGCCGGATCGATCGCCTTGAGCTTGACGCCGAGCTGCGCAAGCATGTCCGACTCGCTACCAAGCGCAACGTCATCATGCTTGCGGACCAGGCTCCAATCGGACAGCCCTGCCCATCCGGTGGCGACCAATACTTTCACCGGCTCGTTGGTAAGGCCAATCTTGTAGAGATGCTTCGAGAGCCCGACATCCAGACCCCACTCAGAGAGCGTGGCGCTGCGCGCAACATAAAGAGTCGCCATCGCTCAGGCCGGCCAGGTCGTGCCCAGGCCATTGATATGGCAGCCGGCTTCACCGGGCGGACGGGGCGCGATGTGGCCGATTCGATAGATCGTCTCACCGGAAGCTGTCAGTACTGCGGTGAGCCGATCTGCATCCTCAGGTGCCACCACGGCGACCATGCCGATACCGCAATTGAATGTCCTAGCCAGCTCTGGCGGCTCGATTGCGGCCGCTGCTTCCAGCCACCGAAAGACCGGCGGCAAGGGCCACGACGCGGCATCGAGCACCGCGGCGAGCGCGCTCGGTAGCACGCGAGGGATATTCTCGGTAAGGCCGCCGCCGGTAATATGGGCAAGCGCCTTGACGCCGCCCGCTCTGACCGCGGCCAGTGCCGAATTGACATAGAGTCGTGTCGGCGTCAGCAGCGCCTCACCCAGCAATTTCCCCGGCTCAAAGGGGGCGGGGTCGGCGTAGCGAAGAGCCGTATCGCCGACGATCTTGCGAACCAATGAAAACCCGTTTGAATGGACCCCGCTCGAAGCGAAGCCCAAAATGATATCGTCCGCCGCGACATCATGACCGGTGATGACCTGATCGCGCTCCACAGCGCCCACGGCAAAGCCGGCGAGATCATAGTCGCCATCGCGATACATACCCGGCATTTCCGCGGTTTCCCCGCCGATCAGCGCGCAGCCGACGTCGCCGCAGGCCTTGGCGATCCCGGCAATAATTTGCCGGCCAGCCTCAACATCGAGCTTGCCGGTCGCGTAATAATCCAGGAAAAACAGGGGCTCTGCACCCTGCACCACGAGATCGTTGACGCACATGGCGACCAGGTCAATTCCCACCGTATCATGCTTGCCGGCCTCGATCGCAACCTTGAGCTTGGTGCCGACCCCGTCGGTCGTGGCAACCAGCAGGGGGTCCGTGAACCCCGCCGCCTTCAGATCGAAGAGCGCGCCAAATCCGCCCAGACTCGCGGCGGTGCCGGTGCGTGCGGTGGACCCGGCCAAGGGCTTGATCGCTTCGACCAGGGCGGCGCCGGCATCGATATCGACTCCGGCGTCACGGTAGCTTTGACTCTTTATGATATCCTCGCGCGTTATAGCAGCGGTGGTGCCGAAACGACTGAAGCGGACCTTACTTGATCGCGAGATGGTTTGTCATGAGAGAGCATAGCGCGTCGGACCTGCATCGGGCCTTATGGATGGCGTGCGGCGCCGTCCTGATCGCCCTTTGGCTGGCTTTGGGTTTCGGGCAGGCCTCTGCGGCCACGTTTCCTCCTGCTTTCGTCATGGCCGGTGTGCCGGTCGAAGCGACGCCGCAAGGCACTCTGTCGGCACGTGAGGTCGCGCGGGGCCGTGGCGCCGTCGAAGGATTGCATCGACTGTTGCAGCGACTAACGTTGCCCGCCGACTGGTCGCGCCTGCCCAATCCGGATACTCAGACCGCGATTGATCTAATCGTGGATATGGAGGTCACCGACGAGCATAGTAGTGCTGCTCATTATGTCGCGACCTACACATTCAGGTTCAATCCAAAGGGTGTTCGGCAATTGCTTGATACGGCAGGCATCACCTATACCGAGCTGTCGAGCAAGCCGGTCATTATGGTGCCGGTGCTGAAGCTGGGTAGCGAATCGCATCTCTGGGATGATCCAAATCCGTGGCGCGACGCCTGGAATGCAACGGCGGGGCAGAAAGGCCTGGTGCCCTGGTTGGTGCCAGCGGGAGATATCGCCGACGTTGCCGCGTTCGATTTACCGGACGCGCTACAGCCGACAGCGGCCCGGCTGCAATCCCTGTCGCACCATTACGACGACGGCGATGTCGTGATCGCGACCGCCAGCCGCAGCGGGACGCATCTTGACATCACGATCGCGCGTTACGCGGCTGGAGGCGAGCGTCCGCAAGTGGCATCGACCGCGGTCGATGGCGGGGCAGGCGATGCGTCTCTCTATCAGGCCGGCGTGACAGCGGCGGCGCAATTGCTGGAAAATCAATGGAAGGGCGAAAGCCTGTCACCGACGGCCTCGACAGGTGGGGACACGATCGAAGTCTCCGTGCCGGTCTCCAGCCCTGCTGATTGGGGTTCCGTGCAGGATCGCCTGACCCGGGTGCCAACGGTCCGCACGGTCAATGTCGAGTTGATGACCCGGTCGGAGGTTCGTCTTAAACTGACGACGAGTGGCGATCAATCACTCCTGAAGATTGCATTGGCACAGCAGGATCTGGTCCTGGCGGCGGGACAGCCCTACGCGACTCTATCAGCCCGTGCTTCCGCGGTGGCGCCAGCGCAATGATGCATAACTGTTTGAAGAGCGTCCTTCTTCTTTCCCTCCCCTTGATGGGGAGGGTGGCGCGTAGCGACGGGTGGGGTGGTGCCGCAGCCACGTATGGGGCGGATCCAGTCCGTCGCATCAATTCTTGCGGCAACATTTCTCCCACCCGGCGCTCCGCGCCACCCTCCCCAAAAGGGGGAGGGAGAATGATTCGGCAGGAGACGGCGCTATGAATCGCGGGTGGGGCAGGGCGCTCTTTTGGGTCGGCGTCATTCTGGGCCTGGCGATCATCTTTTATGTGCTGAGCCCGATTTTGCTGCCGTTCCTCGTCGGCGCGGCCTTTGCGTTCTTTTTGAACCCGCTTGTCCGACGGCTGGAGCGGTGGCGGGTCAATCGGTCGCTGGCGGCCACACTGGTCTTGGGGATGGCGGTTCTGACATTGATTGTTTTCGCCGTGTTGCTGGCGCCGCTGCTGGAGACGCAGGTGGTGCAGCTGGTGCAGCATTTCCCGACCTATGTTGACGCCGGCCGGCACCAGCTCGATTCGATGTTCCAACTGTTACAGGATAGCCTGTCGCCGCAGGATCTGGACCGGCTGCAGGATGCCGCAAGTGCGAAGATCAATGATCTGCTCGGCGGTGCCGGAGCGGTGATTTCCCGCGTGCTGACCGGTGGTCTTGCCGTCGCCAATATTTTGTCGCTCTGCATCATCACACCGATTGTTACCTTCTTCCTGATGCGCGACTGGGATCTTGCGATCGGGACATTGGATAGCTGGATGCCCCGGCAATATGTCGGCACGATCCGGGAGCAGGTCGGCTTGATCGATGAAGCTCTCTCTGGGTTTATCCGAGGGCAGGCGACGGTGTGTTTGCTGCTGGGCGCGCTCTATGCGATTGGGCTCACGTTGCTGGGGCTCGATTTCGGCGTTGTGATCGGGTTCTGTGTCGGACTGCTGATCTTCATTCCGTTCATTGGCGGCTTCACCGGCGCGCTGGTCGCGATCGGAATTGCCTTTGCCCAGTTCGGTGACTGGCATCGGCCGCTTTATATCGCCATCATGTTTGTCGTGGGGCAAGCGCTCGAAGGCAATGTCATCACGCCCAAGCTGGTTGGTGACCGGGTGCATCTGCATCCGGTGTGGATCATCTTTTCGCTGCTCGCCTTTGGCAGCCTGTTCGGATTTGCCGGCGTGTTGATCGCGGTACCGATGGCCGCTGTGCTGGGTGTGCTAATGCGCTTTGCCTTAAAGTGCTATCTATCGAGTGCGCTCTATGATCCGACCAACGGCTCGCGACTTGATCCGACCCTTTGATGAGCGCAGCGCAACTTGCCTTTAATCTCGTCTGGCTACCAGCCCTGGGCCGTGATGATTTCCTGGTGGCGCCGCCCAATCGCGAGGCGGTTGCCTGGATTGACCTATGGCCTGACTGGCCAACCCGGGTGATCGCGCTGACCGGTCCATCAGGCTCGGGCAAAACCCATTTGGCGGCAGTCTGGCAGGCGCGGAGCGGCGCGCAAATTATCGACGGGAGATCGCTAGTAGCCGACGATGTGGCCGCTTGGCTCGAAGCCGGCCAGCCCTTGCTTGTCGATGACGCAGATAGCGCGGCGGAGGAGCCGCTGCTGCATCTCTATAACGGGATCACCGAGCGTCGGAGCACCCTGCTACTGATCGCCGAGCGGCCGCCATCGCATTGGCAGACGCTGTTACCCGATCTGGCATCCCGACTGGCTGCCTTGCCGGTTGCGATTATTGAGCCACCGGATGATGCACTGATCCGCGCGCTTCTGATCAAGCTGTTCGCCGATCGCCGGCTGACGGTGTCGGCAGAAATCGTCGAATATCTGGCGCAACGGATGGAGCGCTCGTTCGACGCTGCCCGCCAGCTCGTTGCGCGGCTCGACTCTGAATCGCTAGCCAGCCGCAGACCGATCACGCTGCGGCTGGCACGCGAAATTCTGCATGAACTGGACAAAAATTAGTCGGCCGGATCGAACAACTCCAGCGTAATCGGCGCACCGCCAAGGTCACGCCAGAACAGGGCATCGAGCCGGAATTGGGCCCGCGCTGCCGTCGGGAACCGTTCCATCGCGCTGGCGGCAAGCGGCGTATTCGATTGAGCCAGGTGGCTGGCAAGCTGCCCCAGTCCCGGATTATGGCCGATCACCCAGACCGATTGGAAACGGTCGGGCACCGCCTGGATGATGTGCAAAATCATTGTCGCGGTTGCGAGATAGAGCCCGTCTTCGATGCGAATTTCAGGCTGACTGTCCCAGCCCGTCTGCACCGCCTCTAACGTTTCGAGGGTGCGCCGCGACGAAGAGCATAGCACGAGCTCGGGGGCCTGCGTGCGCAGACCGACCGCTTTGGCCGCCCTCAAGCCAAGTTCGGCGAGGCAGCGTGCGTGATCATCGATCCGCCCATCGGCCTCGATGGCCTTGGCGTGGCGCAGCAAGCTGAGGCGTTTCAAGGCACGTCCCTCCCGCGGATCAGGCGCTGGGTTGCGGCCGGGGCATCTCACCACGCGACCGCCGCAACTCGGCAATCACAAAGATCGTCCCGCCAATCGTCAGCGGCAAGAGGTCATAGACACCGCGATAGATCAGCAGCGAGCTCACGATCGTTTCCTGCGGCACGGTGTGCTGCAGCGCCAGTAAAATAATCCCTTCGAACACGCCCAATCCGCCCGGGACATTCGACAGAGTGCCCAGCAGATAGGCCAGCACGAAGACGCCAAGAAAGGTTGGGAAAGTGAAGACATCGTTGGGCGGCATCAGCACATAGAGCACGCCGCCGACCAGGAGCCAGTCGCAGCCGCTGAGCGCGATCTGGAGCGCCACAAAGCGCGGTCCGGGAAACTCCAGCGTATAGCGCCAGAGCCGGATCGGCTTTCGTCTTGAGTAGCCCAGCACCCCATAGCAAGCGACGATGCCGAGAAACAGCACGCCCAGCGCGTTGGTTGCGATACTGGGCAGGCCGCTCCAATCCTGCATCCGATGCCCATCGAGCAGCAGCGACAGCCCGCCGATCTCGAACATGCCGGTAAACAGGCAAATGCCCGACATCCCCATGATCTCGGCGATCTCGACCGCCGACAGGCCCCAGCGCGAATACATCCGATAGCGCACCGTGCCGCCGGTCACCGCCGCGAATCCGAGCGAATGGCTGATCGAATAAGCGACGAACGCGACCAGCGCCACCCGGCGATAGGGAATCGGCCGCTTGATGTAGCGCACCCCGATAAAATCATAGATGCCGAGCGTCAGATAGCTTCCCGCGGTGAGGACAATTGCCAAGGCGATCCAGTGCAGCGGAAAATGATCAATCGCGTGCCATAGATCGACGAACCGCATGCCCCGCAGTGCCTGCGTGAGCAGAATCACAGCACCGACAAACAGCGCGAGGCTCGTCAGTGGCCCGGCCAGCGTGCGAAAATTCAGTTTCATTCCGTCAATAACGGCGGCGCCCGATCTCGGTTCGGGCTGCGCGCTGCGGACTCCCTTTGGATGGCCTCAGATCATGCGGCAAGGGTGTAGCGGGTTTGGTGGGGGATGTCTTCTGAGGAGATGACATCCCACACTGTGTCTCGGGACGTATTTTCCCCACCGTCTCCGCCCCAGCGCGCCCTATACTCCCTACCCATGTCCGCCGTCGTACCCCTTCACCGTTCCCAGATCGCCCCGGCTGATGCGCCGGTCCTCGTGCTGGGCGCGCGCAAGGCAGTTTGGCTGAGTGCGGATGGGGAGCTTGAGACGATCGAGTTTCCCGAGCTCACGCGACGGGTACGGCGAACCCGGGCGGTCATGCTGCACCGTCCCGCGCTGGCGCGGCGGTTGGGACTGCGGGAACTGGGGTCTTACGATTTGTTGGAGTTGTTTGCCTTCGCGGCGCCGGCCCAGTTCTGCTTACCGACCTCTTCGGGATTGATGGAGGCGGTGGGGTTGCCGCGGCCGCAATCGCTGGAAGATGCAGCGCTTGGGCTGATGGATGCGATTCCGGTTTTGCTCCAGCGGATCGCAGCGGCTGCGAGCGCGCCGCTGCGGGATCTCGCACAAAGCATGGCGGCGGACGGGTGGGAATGGGGGCCGAGCGTGCTGGCGGCGCTGGGCACGCCGCCTTTAGAGCGGCCGCCGCGCGGGGCCAAGGGGCTTGATATCTGGTCGCGCCTGCCGGAATGGTCTGACGAGGCTCCGCCGCCGCCGCCACGGCAGGCGCCGGTCGATGCGCTGGCGGCGCGGCGGCGGCTGGCAGAGCTGGTCCGCGGGAGTTCGCCCGGCCATGCAGCCGCCGCCGAAGCGCGGCCGCAGCAGGCGGATTATGCCTCGGCGATCAGCGAGGCGTTCGGCCCGCGCGGATCGGCGGATCAGCCGCATGTCGTGCTGGCCGAGGCGGGCACCGGGGTCGGCAAGACGCTGGGCTATTTGGCACCGGCCAGCCTGTGGGCGCGGCAGAATGGCGGTACGGTCTGGATCTCGACCTATACAAGAAATCTACAGACCCAAATCGATGGCGAGCTCGACCGGCTGTTTCCGGATCCCGAGGAAAAGCGCGCTCGTATCGTGCTGCGCAAGGGGCGGGAGAATTACCTCTGCCTGCTGAACTATGAAGACGCGGCACAGACCAGCGGGGCCCGGCCGGGGGATCGGATTGCGCTCGGGCTGATGGCGCGCTGGATCGGGGCAACCAAGGATGGCGCTCTCAATGGCGGGGATTTCCCGGCCTGGCTGATTGATCTCCTGGGGCGCGAGCGGACGCTTGGTCTTGCTGATCGCCGCGGCGAATGCATCTATTCGGCCTGCCCGCAATATGCGCGCTGCTTCATCGAACACAGCGTCCGCCGCGCGCGCCGGGCCGAGATCGTGGTCGCCAACCACGCGTTGGTGATGGTGCAGGCCGCGATGGGCGGGCTCGACGATGCGTTCATGCCGACGCGCTACGTGTTCGATGAGGGCCATCATCTGTTCGATGCCGCGGATGGCGCCTTCTCTGCGCATTTATCCGGAGTGGCGACCGCCGAGCTGCGGCGCTGGCTGCTCGGGGTTGAGACCGGGGCCGGCCGGGCGCGGGGGCTTCGGCGCCGGGTCGAGGATCTGGTGGCCGAGGATGAGAAGGCGATCGATCAGCTCCAGGCGCTGCTGGTGGCCTCGGCCGCTTTGGCAGGAGACGGTTGGGCGCAGCGCCTTAAAGACGAGCAGCCGCGCGGGCCGATCGAGCGGTTCCTCGGTCTGGTTAGGCATCAAGTTCGGGCGCGGGCGGATAATCTTGAGTCGGCTTACGATCTCGATGCCGATCGGCAGCCCTTAGTCGACGGGCTGGCCGAAGCGGCGGTCAACGCCGACAAGGCGCTGGCGGCGATCGAAGAACCGGCGAAGGCGCTCGCCAAGTTTCTGGATGAGCGGCTCAGCGATGAAGCCGATACGCTGGAGACCGCGATGCGCGCGCGGATCGAGGCGATGGTTCGGAGCCTTGAGCGCCGGGCCGTGCAGACGATTGTCACGTGGCGCGCCATGCTGGCCGATTTGCAGTATCCGACGCCGGAGGGGCTGGTGGACTGGCTGTCAATCAGCCGGAATGATGGGCGCGACCTCGATGTCGGGCTGCATCGCCATTGGATTGATCCGACCAAACCCTTTATCGAGGCCGTGGTGAAACCGGCTCATGGCGTGGCGATCACCTCGGCGACGCTGACCGACGGGGCAGCCGAAATCGAACAAGGCTGGCGCGCGGCGGAGGAGCGGACCGGGGCGGTTCATCTGACCGCACCGGCCTTGCGGGCGCAGGTGCCGTCGCCGTTCGATTATGCCGCTCAAACGCGGGCCTTCGTGGTGACTGACGTGCGCAAGGATCAACTCGATCAGGTCGCGGCTGCCTACCGCGAATTATTCCTGGCCGCGGGTGGCGGCGGGCTTGGCCTGTTCACGGCGATTTCCCGCCTGAAAGCGGTGCAGGACCGGATCGTGGAACCGCTGGAGCAGGCGGGGTTGCAGCTCCTGGCGCAGCATGTCGACGGACTCGATGTTGGCTCGCTCATCGATATTTTTCGCGCCGAGGCGGATAGCTGCCTGCTGGGCACCGATGCGGTGCGCGATGGCGTCGATGTGCCGGGACGCTCGCTGCGCCTGATCGTGTTCGACCGCGTCCCCTGGCCGCGGCCGCATATCTTGCATCGAGCGCGACGGGACGCCTTCGGTGGCAAGGCGTTCGACGATCGGCTGACGCGGCTGAAACTGCGTCAGGCCTTCGGGCGCTTGATTCGCCGGGCCGGCGATACAGGAGTATTCGTTCTGCTCGACCCGATGATGCCGACTCGGCTGGCCTCCTGCCTGCCGGATGGCGTTGAGTTGCGCCGTGTCGGCCTTGCCGAAGCGGTCGCGGAAACACGGGCGTTCCTGGGGCAGCGCGACGAAGAAGTACATGACACCGGCGGCATCCCGCGTTAGAGCGTGATCCTTGAGCAGTCTATGAGGACAGAATGACAGACCATCACGGCGCCTTGATCGAGACCATGTTTCTGGTTGCCGCAGCCGATTCCCGCATCACT
>Ga0116226_10000177_pt1 | contig 50414 bp, 54 predicted proteins | sample S1TSphfallax_FD_89692 | JGI IMG/M metagenome (GOLD analysis project Ga0116226, IMG submission 89692) | Host-associated microbial communities from peat moss isolated from Minnesota, USA - S1T2_Fa - Sphagnum fallax MG | ecosystem: Host-associated > Plants > Peat moss > Unclassified | place: USA... | reverse complement strand
GTTTGAAAACTCACCTATGGTGGCCATCTGACGCGCTTTTCCTGCGCTCCGTTCGCTCGGCGAGCGACCGAGCGGAGCTCACGACCCATCGGTCGCGCCACTTCGGTGCTCGGAAAAACACGCAAGCCCGCTCACCCTAGCGCGTTTTCAAACAGACTCTAAAGCGTCCGGGCGATCACGCACTCAATCTGCCCATGCGGCTCATCCGTGGGGATAAACACGCAATTATCGCTGGACAGCCCGAACGGCTCCAGCCGCACCGGCAGATAATGCTTGTTCGGGCAGGCCAGGGAGATCGTCGCCACCTCGGGCACCGCCGCCAACGCCGCCTCGCCCATCCGATACAAACTATCCTGCACGCCCGCGCTATAGGTCGTGGCGAACATTTCGATCATGGCGCCGAGCACCCGCGCATTCGCCGCGGGGCAATCCACCGGCAGGCTCGCCCATGTCCAGCGCGCATCCATCGCGGTCGCGGACAGCCGGTCATGCGTCGGCGGCAAGGTGGTGTAGTCGTCCATCACATAATTCTCCCAGCCGGACTGGGTCGATTTCATAAATGTGAAACCCTCGATGCCGGATGTCACGGCCATCTCGTCGCGCGTCGCCAGCACCTCGGCAAACGGACGGCCATTGGCATCGAGCACGAAACTATGCGGATGCGGCGCCCCTGCGAACGCCGCGCGCACCCATTTTGTCTCGTGCAGGATGACACTGACGGCGGCGACCTGCGCATAGCGATCCAGCAGGCGGCGCGCCAAAATCTGGCCAAACGGCTCGGTTTCGGCAGCGATGTTTTCCCGGGCGACGATATAAACGATGTTCTTGATGGTGTCGGTCGCCACCACCTGGCGGTTGTCGGCCTCGGTATAGCTGGCGGCGAAATCGCCCTCCAGCATCACCTGCACCGACAATTCCCGAACCTCGTTGCGGTCACCATCGCGATGCACCCGCATCACCCGCACCCGGCCCTTGCCGTAGCTGTTATGGATCAACGGCATCCCACCACTCCCTGCCCGCACCACAGACAGCTTATGGCATGCCGGGTCAGACGTCGCCTGGAGCAGCAGACAGCCCGAGACGCCGCTGTACGCCCCATGTGCGCCGCCCCGTCAGGAAATACACCCAGCCCCAGGCCGCCCCAGCATGGCGCAGCAGCTGAAAGCTGAATGGTTCGGCCAGGGCCGCCAGGATGGCCCAGCCGACATGCGGCGCCACGCGCCCGCCGACCCAGCGCTGATACAGCAGCAACGACCAGAGATGAAACGCCAGATCGAACGCGATCTTGGCCAAAATCACGCCCAACACGGGGGCCGCGATGAACAGCCGCCCGGTCACGAGGTAGTCGAGCAATAGTGCGAATGCCAGCAGGCCATAGATCGGCTGAAACGTATCGATCGCCTTTACCGGTAGCATCATCAGCCCGAGACGGCCGTATTTCGGATCACCGACCATGTCACGATACCAATATTGCGTCTGCAGAAACCCGCCGAACCAGCGCCGCCGCTGACGCAGGAACGCCGGCACCGACCCCGGCGCCTCGGTGCGCGCCCGCGCCGTGCCGAGCACCCGTGTGGTCCAGTAAAGGCCGCGCAGCACCGCGTGACGGCGCAGGCGATGGATCAGCTCGTAATCCTCCACCAGGCAGTCGGTGTCGAAGCCGCCGACCTCCAGCACCGCGTCGCGGCGGAAGCCCGCGAACGCGCCGGAAATCAGCAGCAGGCTGTCCATCCGCATCCAGGCATAACGGGACAGGAAATTGCGCATGTATTCGTAGGTCTGAAACCACTGGAACAGCCGGCCACCAAATGACGGCCCGCACACGGGGGTGATGATCCCGGTGGTCGCCACCAGCTCCGGCTCGGCGGCGAACGCACGCCGCATGGCGCCGACCGCACCAGGCTCCAACAACGTGTCGGCATCGACCGTCATGACGACGTCGGTGTCGATCTGGGTGATGGCGACGTTCAGCGCCACCGCCTTGCCGCCATGCGGCAGTCGCAGCCAGCGCAGCCCGGGATGGCTCGTGCTGAGCGCGCTGATCTCACCGGGCGGCGGCATAACGAGCCCATAGTCGCCGGTCAGCAAGGCGGCCGTCGCGTCGGTGGAGCCGTCATCGGCGATCACAATGGCTTCGGCGCGATCGCTCTGCGCGGTCAACGCGGCCAACGTGACAGGCAGCACCGTCGCCTCGTTGTGCGCGGCGACGATCACGCCGAGCGACACCTGACGAGGCGGTGAGGTGTCGACGACGGGCCGGCGCAGCAAGGACAGCGTGTTCCAGAACACGAACACCAGCAACGCGCTGTCATACAGCACGTAGATGATGCCGGCCGACCAGGCGAACACACCGTTCAGAAAAAACGCGCGCGCGAACAACAACACCCACAACACGCCGACCGCGCCATGGATCAGATTGCTGCGTAGCGGGGTTGGTGGATGCGAGTGGCGGGGCGATGCAGCGGCGAAGGCGGAGGTGAGCATGGGGTGTTCCAATCGAGGCAAGCAAGGCTGGGCTCTGCCCAGACCCGCAAAGGGGCGAGCCCCTTTGATCCCATGCTGATAAGGGTCTTTGGCGAAGGGAGCCTACTCGGACGTTGCAAACTCCGTGTCGGCCCCCGTCGCCAAAGACCCTTCACATCTAAGGTCCAGGAGCTTGGCCCCTGGCGGGTCCGGGCAGCGCCCGGCTTACTGGCTTCCGTTGCGCAGCCCCACATGTCGCCACACCGCCCCGTTTCGCCAGCTTAACTTTCGGTAAGGCAGCACCTCGCTCTTGCATTACGTCGGCGCATCCAGAGATTGGCCGGATGATCGTCCCCGAACGCTACACCCGCATCGCGATCCTGCTACACTGGCTGATCGCGGCCCTGATCCTGGCCAACCTGATATTGGTATGGACCATCGACTCGATGCCGGACTCCTGGCAGCGGCCGTTCGTCGACACCCACAAATCGATCGGCATCACCGTGCTGGGCCTGGCCATCATGCGGCTGCTGTGGCGCTGGACGCACCGGCCGCCGGCGTTGCCGCGATCCTACCCGACCTTGGAACAGCGCCTGTCCCATGTCGCCCATATCGTTCTGTACGTGTTGATCTTCGCCATGCCGATCTCCGGCTGGATGCATGATTCCGCCTGGAACGGGGGCGCCAGCCACCCATTCTGGCTGTTCGGCGTCATCCCCTGGTTTCGCATTCCCGCCTTGGCGAACCTGCCCCCCGCCACCAAGGACGTGCTGCATGCGCAGCTGTTCTGGGTGCACCAGGCGTTGGCCTATGTCCTGTATGTGCTCGTCGGCCTGCACATCGTCGGCGCGTTCAAGCACCAATTCATCGACCGGGAGCCGGAGCTGCAGCGTATGCTGCCTGGCAGTGTTGGGCCAGTCACGCGGTCGCGAACAGTCGCTGACCGATGAACTCCCCGGGCTGAACGCCCGCCGGGCAGGCGAAGATGCCGCTGCCGACATGGGTGGTGTACTGATTCAACGCATCGAGCTTGGCCATCGCCTCGAACATCTTGATGAAGCCGGTGCGCGGGTCGTTCTGGTAGGCGACGAAGAACAATCCCGCGTCAAACATCATGCCCTGGCGCCAGGGCGGCCAGCGCTCGGCGGTGAAGCTGACACCATCGTTGTAGGAATAGGCTCGGCGCAAGATCTGCGCGCCGTCATTGGCCGCGGCCGCGGCCATACGCACATGCGCAGTATCGGGTATCACCGGATTGCCATCCGCGTCGGCACGATCCAGTCCGAGCGGCTCATATTCCGCCTGCTTGCCGATCGGCGCACCGGAATATTTATGGCGGCCAATCACCTGCTCCTGGAAATCCACCTCGGTGCGGTCCCAATGCTCCAGCGAGATGCGAATCCGGCGGGTCACCAGATAGCTGCCGCCCTGCATCCAGTCCGGTCCCTGCGGTCCGACCCAGACGACGTCATCGAAGCCGCGCGGCATGTCAGCGGTCGCGCCGCCGCCGGGGTGCGGGTTGTTGGTGCCGTCCTTGAACCCCATCAGGTTGCGCGTGGTGTGGCCGGCCGGCGTGGCGGCGGTAAAGCCGGTCTGCACCCAGCGGATCTGGGCCGCGTCATAGGCCAGTCGCGCCAGCTCGCGCACCGCATGGAACGCCACCTGCGGATCATCAGCGCAGGCCTGCACCGATAGATCGCCGCCACAGCGCGCGGGATCGAGTTGGTCGCCATTGAAGCGCGGCAGATCGACCAACGCCTCCGGGCGGCGCCCGGCAAGGCCATAGCGGTCCTTGCCATCCTTGCTGAACAGACCTGGTCCAAAGCCGAACGTCAGCGTCAGGCGGGCCGCCGGCAGATCGAGGGCAGCACCGCCGTCCCCGGCTGGTACGTCAGGACCCGTAGCGATGTCGCGGGCGGTCTGCCCAGCGGTCATCCGCGCGGACGCGTCGGTCCAGGCGCGCAGCATGGCCATCAGCTCGCCGGGCTGCTTGGCGGTGACATCGAACGCCGCGAAATAGCTATGGGTCTGCTGCGGTGTGGCGATGCCAGCCTGGTGCGGCCCAAAGAACGGTTCGACGGCACCGGATTGCGCGGTCCCGGCACGGGCGTTCCCCAAGCTGCCAGCGGCGGCGGCGAGCCCACCGGCCGCCGCCAGCAGGCCGCGTCGCGACGCCTGGGCTCCGTTGCCGCTGAACGGGCAGCTCATTTCGCCAGCACCAGCATGTTCACCTCATCCTCGACATAATAGAACCCGTCGCCCGCGGGCGTGACCGCGATGCCGAACAGATCGCCACTGCCGGGCGGGCTTTGCGCCTTGTTGGGGTCGATCCAGCGGGCGTAGATCTGCTGGCCCGAAGCCGGATCAAGCTCCACGACCTGGCCATTCAGCCCGTTGATGGCGAGCAGATGCCCGTTCGGCGCGCTGGCCAGTGCCAGCGGCCGCTTCAACAGCCCATCCTTGGTGACCACCCGACCGATCCCGGCACTATGGTCCCGCGTCGCCGCGTCCCAGATCGCGTTGACACGGTTTCCCGTCGCGTCCGACACATACAACGTGCCGTCCGCACCCAGCGCCAGCCCGGTCGGGCCGATCAGGAACACGTCCTTGTCGGCCTGCGCGCCAAACCCGCTGCCGACCACCGTCTGGCGCGCCACCACCGGCGGCTTGCCCTCAGGGATGGTCAGATCCAGCCGCAGCACCGTCGCCTCGTTGACCACCGGTGGGTCGCCGTCCGGTGAGCCGATACCGAAACCGGCGTTGCTGACGAACACGGACGCCGCGGCACCATTGTCGATCGCCACCATATTGCCCCAGGGCATATTGATGTTGCCCCCGGCCAGCGCGCCCGCCACCTGGCCATGCGCGTCGAGCACGATCAGGCAGCCATCGCCGCGGGTGTTGGTGGTGCCATCGGTGCTGGGCGCGCTGCCGACGATCACCCAACCACTTTTCAGCATGATCATCGCCGTGGTCAGCCCGACGCCGCCCGGGCACTGCGCGAGGTTGCGCGGCAGCTTGGCGAAGGTCACAAGCTTCCTGGTCGTCGGATTATAATCGACGATCGTGGTGCCAAGCCCCTGCAAATTGGTGGAGTTGTTGAAGTTGGTTATCAGCACGTCGTCTTTCTGGATAATACCAGCCGACACCGGGGCTACCACGACGGCATAGGGATTCTGATCGCCATTCTCCGGTACGGTGGAGGCGAGGATGCTGTGCCGCTTGATGCCCTCCAGAAAACCCTTGGGCTCGGCCGCATGCGCCGAAGCCAGACCCCACACGACGAACACAATCCCAGTCAGCCTGATCATCTCAAACTCCCGCCACATAACCGCTCATTAGACGCGATTGCGAATGATTTGCATTTAATGGATTGATACAGGGAAAGCAAGCACGTCGAGGCACCACGCGGCCCCGACGTCGTTGCCTCCGTGCCATGTCTCATACCGACGGTCATTGAGGCTGACTGTCGAAAGCAAGCAAGCCGGGCTCACCGGCCGTTGGTATCAGAACGTCACGTTGGCCCGCACGCCAAGGATGGTTTCGTTGCCCAGGCGCTTACCGGGGCGGTTGGGATCGGGGATGCCGCCGCTCGGCAGGAACATATATTGCGCGTCCGGCTGGATCTGCAGCCAGGGCGTCACCTGCGCCTGATAGGTGAGCTCGACGAAACTCTCACTGGAGCGGATCGGGTATGGCGATCCAGCGTAATAGGCCGTCGCCCGATCCAGCGACCGCGCCCCGTTGCTGATCTTGGCAAACCCGTAGCCGATCCCGATGATATCGTTGTCGCGTCCTGGCAGCGGCGCCTTCAGAGTCACACCGGCGTCGAGGCTGACATCGACCAGGTTGCGATCACCCGGTGCGCCCATCACCCGAGCGAACACGCCGACCGCCCGCGGCGACTGGGAATCGGGCCGCCACACCATCTGGTCGGCGAGCGCATAGAAACTGTAATTGCCGCCCCGCAGGCGCGGATCGCCGCTGCTCGCGGGATTGGCGAGCGATAGGCCCTGCGCGTCATAACGCTGGTCGGGAAAGCCCGCGGTGTCGTACCACACGCCAACCTTGTAGGTACCCGGCAGACCCGCGGGCTTGCTGCCATCGTCCATCTCGCCAGGCGCCGGCTGGTTGAGAGCGTATTGCAGCTCAGCGATGAACAGCGCGCCGGTGGTGAGATTGAAGTTGGCGCCGTAGCGCGAACTGCCACGGAGCTGGCTGTCGTCGCCGAACGGTCCGCCGGGCGGATTGTCCTGGAACACGCCGACCAGCACGCTGATCGAGTCGGTGGGCTGGGCATGCAGCCGCACGCCCAGCGAGGACAGCGGATAGACCGGGCCGCCGCCGGCGTAGAGATCGGCGGACGGCAGAATCGGCCAACCCATCATGCTGTTAACGAAGATCGCGGAGCCGGCGCTGACGATGAACTCCTGATCCAGGCTTTGCTGACCTGCGCGCACGTCGAGCTTGCCGTCGAGAAACGCCTGCTGATACCAGATTTCCCACAGACGCGTGGTCGGCGTCGCCTCGATGCTGCTCGCGGTCTGCAGATTGTCCAGGTAGTACTGGCTGATGCTGCGGCCGTGGATCTGCAGGGCGCTGATATTGATCGTGCCACCGTCCCATCCGAATGCCTTTTGCGTGTCCATCTGCAACGTGAGCGTGGTCAGCCCATCATAGGTGGCGCCGCGTTTGAGGCCGCCGGTGACGTTGCCGAGCACCTCGCTGGTTTCCGTCAGATTGAGCGTGATCCCGTAATTGCCGAGCACCGTGCGCAAGCCGCCCATATCGCCGAGCAGGGTCGGCCGACGCCAGATTCCGGTGAAGAAGCCTGTGGCATCCGGCGGCACAGCCGTGTCCGCCATGCTGTCGCCGGGCGCGAAAGTGGCGAGCAGGACCGGGAGGGAGATCAACATGAGCGAGCGTTTGAACATGGCAAAACCTTCGTTGCGTTCCTAGAACTCTGAACGGTATTGGCGAGACAGCTGAATTAATCGTGCACGGCAATATGAAATTCATATTGCGACTAATTCTTATTTGCAAATTATCATGTCAGATTGCTGGCGTGGGATAAGCCATCGCGCAGCCGTCGACTCTGACGCCAACGACGTCGCCGGGGGCAGGCAACGCATAGCCGGGCACCCGCGCCGTGATGCGCTCGCCCGCCGGAATCAGTGCCAGTGAGACGCTGGCATCCGGGCCATAATAGACGACTGCCCGCACGGTGGCCGTGACGGCTGCGGTGTCATCGGGCGGCCCGATGCGGATCTGTTCCGGGCGCAGCATGATGGCGACATCGCCATCGGCAACCCGAATTGCCAATGACAGCGACCCGAGTGCGCACATTACCCGTCCGCCACCCGCGACGCCTCGCAGCTGCACCGCCTCGCCCACGAATTGGGCCAACTCCGGATCGGCGGGCTGGCGATAGACCCGATCCGGCGTCGCCACCTGCACCAGTCGGCCGGCCCGCAACACCGCCACCTGCCGGCCCATCGACAGCGCCTCCGACTGATCGTGTGTCACCAGCAACGCCGTCGCGCCCGCCTGGCGAAGAGCGGCGGCAACCGCCAGTCGCGTCTCGGCCCGCAAGGCGGCGTCCAGAGCCGAGAACGGCTCGTCCAGCAGAACCAGCCTGGGCGACGGCGCCAGGGCTCGTGCCAGCGCCACGCGCTGCTGCTCCCCGCCAGAGAGCTCCTGTGGCGCCCGGCCCACATAGTCGCCGGGCAGCCCGACCTGTTCGAGGAAGGCCGCCGCTCGCCTAGGGTCCCGACGCTGCGCGCGTGGCAGGCCGAACAGCACGTTGCCGCCGACCGACAGATGCGGAAACAGCGCGCCTTCCTGGGCGACATAGCCGATCTGCCGCCGCTCAGGCGCCACATGCAGCCCTGGCCCGCACAGCGCGATCCCGCCCACGGAAATGCGTCCGGCATCGGCCCGCTCGAAGCCGCTCAGCAGGCGCAGCAGCGTGGTCTTGCCGCTGCCCGACGCGCCAAGAATCGCCACCAGGTCGCCGGCCGCAACGCGCAGATCCACGCCGTCAAGCACCCGTGCGGAGCCGAACGATTTCCCCAATCCCTCGATCGACACATCGGACATGGTCAGCCCAGTCCGCCCAGCGCGGTGGCCCCGAAGCGACGGGCCAGCACCCAGGTCGATAGCAGCGAGATCGCCAGCATCACGCCCGCGAACGGTGCCGCGGCGGCGAACGCCAACGCCGACGTATTCGCCCACACTTGTGTCGCCAGCGTGCGCGTGCCGATCGGTGACAGTAGCAATGTGCCGGTGAGCTCGGTCACCACGGCGATGAACACCATGGCCAGCGCGGCCCCGATGCCAGGGCCGGCGAGCGGTAGCAGCACCCGCATCGTCACCGCCCACCATCCCAGCCCGAGCGATCGCCCGGCCTCCTCCAAGCCGCGCTGCACCTGCTCGATCGCGGCGCGCAAGCTGACCAGCGCCAATGGCAGGAACAGGATCGCGTAGGTCAGCACCAGCAGCGCCGATGTCTGATACAGCGGATGAGCGGCCTGCAGCGCCAGGGAGATCAACGCCAGGGCGACCACGATTCCCGGCACGCCCTGCGCGAGGTAGGCGACGCGCTCGATCAGGATCACCCAGCGGCCGGGATAGCGCACCGCCAGATAGGCGAGCGGCGTTGCCACCACGATTGCGGCAATCGCACCCGCCAGGCCATAGGACACCGACGCGATCGTTGCCTTCGCCAAAGCGGGCCAAGACGGCGCCACCGGTGACGTCGCGGCGGCTGCGTGCTGCAACAGCCAGAAGCCGACCATGCCGATCGGCACACCGAGCGTGGCGAGTACCAGCACGACAAAGCCGCCGAGTACCGGAACGCCAAGCCACCCCAACCGCTGCCGGCGCGCGCGCCGGGCTGTGCCGCGGCCGATGCGGGCGTAGCGGGTGTCCCCGCGCACCCGCATTTCGCCGATCAGGCAGAGCAGGCACAGCACGATCAGCACCACCGCGAGCAGCGATGCGTCACGGCCATCGAGCCCGGTGCGGTACTGGGCATAAAGCTGCGTGGTGAAGGTGCGAAACCGCAGCAGCGCAAACGCGCCGAACTCCACCAGCGTGTTCAGCGCCACCAGCAGCATGCCACCCAGCAAAGCCGGGCGAAGCTGCGGCAGCACCACGCGCAGGAAGCAACGGACCGGCCCGAGCCCGAGCCCCCGCGCGCTCTCCTCCAGAGCTGGATCGAGGCCACGCAAGGCGGCGGCTACCGGCAGATACACCAATGGGTAATAGGCACAGGTCACCACCAGCAGCGCGCCCGCGAAATCCTGCAGATCGTTGCTGATCGACACCCAGGCGAAGCTCGTGATGAACGGCGGAATGGCCAAAGGTGCGGCCGCCAGCACCGCCCACACGCCGCGCCCCCAAACGTCGGTTCGCTCCACGCACCAGGCCGCCGCCAGACCGATCACCGCCGACGCCGCTGTGGTCGCCAGCACCAGTCCCACGGTATTCACCAACAGCTGGCCGACCAGCGGTCGCAGCAGCAGCGAGATCGCCTCGCCCAGCGGAACCCGGGCGGCCTGCAGCATGGTCACCAGCAGCGGTAGCGCGACCAGCGCCGCCGCGCCAATGGCCGCCGCCAGCAGCGCCAACGGCGGCCGACGCAAACCGGCTATCCCCGTCACCCCTCGCCCGCCGCGCCGACGATCAAATCAGGCCCGCCTCGCGCAGCAGCTTCGCCGCCTCACGATCATCGCCGATCTGCGCCATGCTCAGCGGCGGCGGCTGCAACTGGTCGATCGGCTTCAGCACCGGATTGGCCGCAATGCCGGCCGCTAGCGGATATTCGAAGGTCACGTTCTCGCGTGCCAGCATCTCCTGCGTCGGCCGGCTGACCAGGAACGCCAGAAAGCTCTGCGCCGCAGCCTGGTTGGCGGAGGATGCCAGCACCGCCGCCCCCGATACGTTCATCAACGCGCCGACATCGCCGCCGCCAAAATGATGGATGGCGCTGTGCATTTTGTCGGCGCCCTTTTCCATGCGCAGCCGCGGCCAGTAGTAGCTATTGATCACCCCAGCTGCCACCGCGCCCCGATCGACGGCCGCCACCACCCCCTCGTCATCATCGAACAACATCGCATTGTCGCGCAGACCCTTCAGCCAGGCCAGCGCCGCCGGGCGCCCCTGCAGCGCGATCACGGCGCCGACCAGCGGCAGAAAATCCGCGTCCGACGGGGCGATCGCGATCCGCCCCTTCCATGCCGGCTTGGCGAGATCGAGCAGCGATGCAGGCATCCCCGTCTCGTTGGCCATCCCGGTGTTGAACACCAGCACGTTTTCCCGCGCCAGCACGCCCACCCAGTCACCGCGCGGCCCACTGTGATCGATCGGCACGGCGGCCAACGTGGCCGGTGCGACCGGGGCCAAAAGGCCGCGCTCGGACAGCAGCATCAGCTCCGGGGAATTCTCAGTGAACAACACGTCAGCCGGTGAAGCGCCCCCCTCTCGCAGCAGCTGGCTCGCCAGTTCCGGCGCCTCGCCCTCACGGATTCTCACCTCAATGCCGGTCTGGTGGGTAAATGCCTTGGTCAGCATATCGACGGTCTGCTCATGCTGGGCCGCATACAGCGTCAGTGTCGCGGCATGCGCCACCGGCGGCGCCAGCAAAAGACCGGCCAACAGAAAAATCACGCGACGGGGCATGGCGGCATCCTCGAATCTAGGTCACGACTCAATTGCGAGCGCGTCGCAATTGCAGTCGGACTTAGCACCGAGGGGAGCGGGCGGTCAAATCGGGATTGCGTGGCGGTCGGTCAGCAAGGCAAGCCTGGCTCTGCCCGCCATCAGATCAACAGCGCGCCATCGCGCGACGGGCCAACCCGTCATACCGGGGGATCAAAGGGGCTCCGCCACTTTGCGGGTCCGGGCAGAGCCCGGCTTACTTGCTGACTGGCGTTCCCTCAGACCCGACATGGCTCGCCACCGGCCTGGCGCCAGGCCGCGAGGCCGCCTTGGATGTGGCAGGCATTGACCAGTCCCGCCTGGCGGGCCGCCAACACGGTCATCGCCGAGCGCTCACCGAACGCGCAATAGAACACGATGCGGCGGTGGGAGGCTTCCGCGAGCGAGCGGACGACGCCGCCCGGGAGCATGCTGTCGCGGATGTCGGTGTAGGGCGCGTGCAGCGCGCCGGGGATGGCGCCGTGCCGAGCGCGTTCGGACTTTTCCCGCAGATCCACGAGCAGGATGGACTCGGACGCCTGCAGTGCCAACGCCTCGGCCGCGGTCAGCGCGCCGCCATCCTGGGCGATGGTATCCTGGGCAAGCCCCTGGCGCATGTTAGCGGGCACCGCGACATCCATCATCTTCGGATTGGCGAGTTTCAGCCCACGCATCAGATCGGCATATTCGTCGACCGACTTCACCTGCAGCCGCGGGTTGCAGCGTGCCTCCTCGCCGATCGTGCTGACGGTGTTGCCGACGTAATCATGGCCGGGAAATACCATGGTTTCCGGCGGCAGCTTGAGCAGGCGGCCAAACAGCGACTCATACTGGGCCCGCGGATCGCCATTCTGGAAATCGGTGCGTCCGGTGCCCCGGATCAGCAGCGTATCGCCAGTCATCACCCGGTCACCCATCAACAGGCAGTAGGAATCGTCCGTGTGGCCTGGTGTGTAGATCAGATCGAGACTGATGCCCTCGACCACCAGCCGGTCCCCATCGGCCACGCGCATCGAGACGACATCGACCTGGCTCTGCTCGCCCATCACCGTCACACAGCTGGTCTGATCACGCAGCGCGCCAAGGCCGGTCACGTGGTCGGCGTGCAGATGCGTGTCGACCGCCTTGACCAGCCGTAGGTCGAGCTCGTCGATCAGCTTGAGATAGCGATCGACATGACCGAGCACGGGATCGACGATCAGCGCCTCGCCGCCGGCACGGCTGGCGATCAGATAGGTGTAGGTGCCGGGGTGATGTCATAGAGCTGCCGAAAGATCATGCGGGCCTCCCCAAGCGGAGGCTTATTTTACGCCTCCGCCGCGTGATTTGTCACGCGATCAGCCAGGGCCAACAAAACTTTGCACCAGACTGCCGGCGACCAGCCGCCAGCCATCGACGAGCACAAAGAAGATCAGCTTGAACGGCAGCGACACGACGCTGGGCGGCAGCATCATCATGCCGAGGCTCATCAGCACGCTGGCCACCACCATGTCGATCACCAGAAACGGCAGATACAGGAGAAATCCCATCTCGAAGGCACGACGCAGTTCGCCGACCATGAAGCCGGGGATCAGCGCCCGCCACGGCGTGTCGTCGACCGTCGCGGGCTCCTGCAGATTGGCGAGATCGAGGAATAGGCGAAGGTCCTCCTGTCGAACATTCACGATCATGAAATGACGGAATGGTTCGGCGGCGAGGCGCAGGCCTTCGAGGTCGCCGACCCGCCCCTGGCTCATCGGCAGCAGTCCGGTGGTCCAGGCCTGTTCGAACGTCGGCTGCATCACGAACATGGTCAGGAACAACGCGAGCCCAATCAGCACCGTATTGGGCGGTGTGCCCTGCGTGCCGATGGCGCTGCGCAGCAGCGACAGCACGATGACGATGCGGGTGAAGCCGGTGACCATCACCAGCAGACTCGGTGCCAGGGACAGCACGGTGAACAGGGCGGTGAGCTGCACCAGGCGGGAGGTCGCCCCGGAGGCTCCGGCGCTGCCCAGATCGATGCTGACAGACTGCGCCAGCGTCGGCATTGTTCCCATCACCAGGAACCCAGCACCCAGCAGTGCCGCCGGCAGGGGACCAGCGAGCTTCACCCGACCCTGCCACATCCGGCATCGGACGCGATTCATACTGACCGCCCACTGGGCTCGAGCCAGCCCACCACGCGATCCTGACCGTCGCCGACCAGCAGCAGAACATGGCGATCATCGCAGCGCACCAAGTGCAGGCGACGGCGCTGGTCGAGCGGCAGCACCTGCACCAGCGCGAGACGGTCGCCGCCGACCGCGGGGTGCCGCGCCAGACCGCCCAGGCGAGCGAGCCGTCCCGCGAGGAGAACCAGCGCCAGCACGACGAGCAGGCTGACCCCGGCCAGCAGCAGCGAACTCCACATCATGGTCTCGGCCTCTTTTTTCCGTCGCCGGAAGTGTCAGACGACGACGCCTACCGTCGCAGCCCGTTGTTGCATCGCGTGGGCGCAACCGTTCGATGATTCCATCGTCGATCGCCGTGCGTCGGTCGCCGCGCGCTACGCGCGCCATGGCAGCAGCAGACCCATCAACCGATCGAGTTCCGCCAGCACGCTCGCCAGGCGTGGTCGCACGCCGAGGCCCTGGTCGTGCGGCAGATCGAGCACGCCGGCACAGATCTGACCGGCCAAGGTGTCCAGCCCGACCAGATCGATCGAGCGACGCGCCTCCACCAGCGAACAGGCCACCACCAACGTCGCGCCAAGATGGTCGATCCGCCGCTCGATCGCGCGCAACGCCGCCAGCGGGTCGGTGCCATCGAAGCCGAAGCATGGATCATGTTGCGTTATCACCATCCCGCCATGTGCCACCGAGTTGGTAACCAAGTGGTTTCCAGTTCCACTGGCGGCGGGTTAACCCCTTGCACAGATATCGCGTGGCACAGTGCCGCATCGCCGCTGTGCAAGGATGAGTCCGATGGAAGATCGTTCGCCAATCGCCTTGTTCGATCTGGCTGATCGGCGGCTGGCCTGGATCGCACAGCGCCAATCGCTGTTGGCGCAGAATATTGCCAATGCGAACACGCCGGGCTGGCGGTCGCGAGACGTGGTACCGTTCGCCCGACAGCTGGCCAGTGCCGGAACCGCCCTGACACAGACCGACCCGGGTCACCTGGCGGGGCGGCGCCCGGCCGATGCAGCATCCGCCAGCACGTCCGGGGAGCAGGCGCCGGATCAGAACGGTGTCTCGGTCGAGACGGAACTCGCCAAGGTCGCTGACACGCAGACGGCAAACAGCCTGGTCGAGGATATCTACAAGAAATATCTCGGCTTCTTCAAAACCGCAATTGGTCGCTAGAGGGCCGCGCGCCTGATCGGCAGATCATGTTCCAGGAGGCACATAATGGAGATGGACAAGGCACTGACGATCTCGGCGTTCGGCATGCAGGCGCAAACCACCCGGCTGCGCGTCATCGCAGAGAATCTCGCCAACCAGGACACCACCGGCACGACGCCAGGCAAGGCACCTTACCGTCGCAAGACCATTACGTTCGCTGACGCGATGGACCGCTCGGTGGGCACCGATCTCGTGCGCGTCAAACAGATTGGCCAGGACCAGAGTGCGCTGCCGCTCCGCTATGACCCCGGTCATCCGGCCGCCGATCCGCGGGGCTATGTGCAAACGCCAAACGTCAACAGTTTCGTCGAAGTGATGGATATGCGTGAGGCTGAGCGATCCTACTCGGCCAATCTGTCGGTGATGCAGGCCACACGAAGCATGCTGTCGCAGACGATCGACATGCTCAAGTAGTCGTCGTCATGGCCATCGCCCCGATGATCATGCCGGTGATCGCCACTTCGTTGACTGCCAGTCCGTTGGCCGCCGCTCAGGCTTATCGCGACACGGCGACCGGCAGCGGCAATTTTGACGACACGCTCAAGCGCGCGATCGATGGTGTGGTCGATACGAACAAGGCGGCGGAAGCGCAGTCGCTGCAAGCGATCGCCGGCCAAGGCAGCATCACCGACGTGGTGACGGCTGTGTCCAAGGCCGAACTCGCTCTGCAAACCACCGTCGCGATCCGCGACCGCGTCGTGCAAGCCTATCAAGACATCATCAAAATGCCAATTTGACTGCACCGCGCGAGACATACCGTCTCCACAAGCAACAGGCGGACCCCAGCATGCAGGAAGGCGATGTCGGCACATTGCTTCGCGAGGCGATGCTGGTGGTGCTGAAACTCAGTCTGCCGCCGCTGGGCATCGGCCTCGCCGTCGGACTGCTCATGTCGCTGGTACAGGCGGTGACTCAGATCAACGAGCAAACCCTGTCCTTCGTGCCCAAGGCGCTGGCAATCGGCCTCGCGCTGACCATCCTGGGACCGTTCATGCTCACCACACTTGGTGATTTCCAACGTCACCTCCTAGATCGCATCGTCGCCGTCGGCAGTCCGTGATCGCGCATGTCGCGCGATGATGCCGCGTTCCTGCTGCATCTGCCGGCGTGGGGCTTCGCCTTCGCGATGCTGATCGCCCGCGTCGGCAGCGCCTGCATGCTGCTGCCCGGCATCGGCGAGGTCGAACTGCCCGGCACCGTGCGTGCCGGCTTCACCATGGCCCTTACCGTGCTGCTGCTGCCGTTGATCGGTCCCGTGATGCCGCCAATGCCTGGGGACGTGTGGCACCTCGCATCCATGGTCGGTGCCGAAATCGTCACCGGCTTGTGGCTCGGTTGGTTGACCCGGGTGCTGCTGCAGGCGCTCCCGGTCGCCGGTCAGATTGCCGCCTCCATGGTGGGCCTCGCCAATGTGCTCCAGCCCGATCCCGCCCTCGGCCCCCAAACCACCGCCCTGTCGCGCGGCTTCGGCCTGGCCGCGCCGGTTCTGCTGCTCGCCAGCGGCCTGCACGCCATGCCCCTCTCCGCCGTCATCGGCAGCTATCGCCTGATCCCACCGGGCACGTGGCTGCCCGCCGCGGACACCGCGCTGCAGGTGCTGGATGCGGTCTCGAGCGCCTTCGGCCTCGCCATGCGACTGGCCGCTCCCTTTGTGCTGGCCAGCATCCTGTGGGAAGTCGCCATGGGACTGGTGTCGCGGCTGGTCCCACAACTCCAGCTGCATTTCGCGGCGATGCCAGGCCAAATTCTGATCGGAATCGCCCTCATCGGCCTGCTGACCGATGCGCTGCTGGCCACATGGCTGTCCGCAGCGCGCGATACATTGTCCGCGCTGCCAGGCTTGTGAACAAGGCGGTGGCGCGCACGCACCCAGGCGCGACTGCACGGCGCTCCAGAGCGGCCGGGCGGCGCGCCTCTGTATCATCGACCTGACCGATGGCAGACGGCGAAGATCGTACCGAGGCGGCGTCCGCACGGCGGCTGCAGCGGGCGCGGGGCGAGGGCAACGTACCCATGTCGCGCGAATTGTCGGCCCTCGCGGTGCTCGCCACCACCGCCTTGGTGTTACTGATCGCCGCGCCTTGGCTCGCCACCGCACTGGGCCAGCGGATGATGTTGTTCATTTCTGACGCACATCGGCTCGATCCGGTGGCCGGCCTGCGCACAGCGACGTTTGCGCTGCTGGCCTGTGCGGCACCGTTCGTGCTGGCCAGTTTGCTCAGTGGCGCCGCCGCGGTGCTGCTGCAAACCGGCTTTCTGATCAATCTCTCGGCATTGCTGCCGGATCTCGGCCGTCTCAGCCCCAAGCGCGGCCTGTCACGCATCGCCGGCGTCAACACGCTTCTGGAGGCAGGAAAGTCCGTCGCCAAGATTGGCATCGTCGCCTGGGCAGGCTGGCACGCCCTGTCGGCGATGCTGCCCGACCTGCCCCACGCCATGCTGTGGACGCCGGCAACACTGGCCGGTCACGCATTGCACGAAATCCTGCAGGTGATGATTTTCATGCTGGCGGCGCAAGCCGTGATCACCACACTGGACATGCTGTGGACGCGCTTCAAGCACGCGCGCGATCTGCGCATGTCGCGGCACGATCTGCGCGACGAACAGCGCGAGTCGGACGGCGACCCCCAAGTCAAGGGCAAGCTGAAGCGGTTGCGCGCGCAGCGGTCCCGCAGCCGCATGATGGCCGCCGTGCCGAAAGCGACGGTGGTGCTGACCAACCCCACGCACTACGCCGTGGCGCTGGCCTATGACCGCGGCGCCGGCGGCGCGCCCCGCGTGGTCGCCAAGGGGGTCGATGAGGTCGCAACCCGCATCCGCGCGTTGGCAACGCTCAGTCGCGTGCCCGTCATCGCCAACCCGCCGTTGGCGCGGGCGCTCTATCAGGTGGAACTGGACAACGAGATTCCAGCCGAGCATTACAGAACCGTGGCGGAAATCATTGCATATGTGTGGCGTTTGCGCGGCCGCGCCATGCGACCGGCACGGTGAGCGCGGTGAATCGCCTGCGACATCTTCTCCGATGGCTGGCAACCTGGTCCACCCCGCCAAAGCTGATCGATCGCCTTGCCGGCTCCGGGCCCACAAAACCGGCAGCCGCGATTGACGGGATTCTCCATCTGCTGTTCGACGACGCACCGTTCGGCCTGCTGGTGATCGACCGTCACGGCAGGATCGTGCGCGCCAATATGGCCATCCCCGGCATGGTCGACGGCCCGGTCGATCTGTCGCGCGGGGCCGCGGCGTCGTTGATATTCGCCGAAGACGTTCGCGACGCCGCCTGGGCCGAAATCGCCCCCGTGCTCGCCGGCCGCCAGCATGCGCCGCGCAGCTTCGCCACCCGCCTGCAAGGCGAGCAGGCCGAGAGCTCGACCGGTGACGCGACCGCCCGGGTGTCGATCGCCGTGCTGCGCGAGGCGGACGGCACCGTCAGCGGCGCTCTGCTCCGCATTTCGGACCTGACCCGACAGCGTCAGCTCGAGGCCCAGTTGGCACAGAGCCAGAAGCTGCAGGCAGTCGGTCAGCTGGCCGGCGGCATCGCCCACGACTTCAACAACCTGCTCACCGCCGTGCTGGGCGCCGCCGACTCGCTGGCCGCCCGCGACGACCTCGACGCCGAGGCACGCGACGATGCCGCGCAGATCAGCGACGGCGCATTACGCGGCGCAGCCTTGGTGCGTCAGCTGCTCGCGTTCGGTCGGCAACAGACGCTGCAGCCCCGCATCATCGCGCTGAATGACGCGATCACCGATCTCAGCGGCCTGCTGCGCCGACTGCTCGGCAGCCCGCTGCGCCTGGAACTGGAGCTGGAACAACCCGGATACGCCGCGCGCGTCGACCCGACCCAGCTCGACCAGGTGCTGGTCAATCTCGCGGTCAACGCCCGCGACGCGATGCAGGATGGCGGGGTGCTGACACTGCGCACCACCCATACCACCCTCTACCGCGCCATCGATCGCGGGCCCGAGCGCATTCCGCCCGGCCGCTACGTGGTGATCGAGGTGCGTGATACCGGCGAGGGCATCCCGGCCGACGTGCTGCCGCGCATCTTCGATCCGTTCTTCACCACGCGACGCGGGACCGGGGGCCACGGCCTCGGGCTTTCCACCGTGCACGGCATCGTACACCAGTCCGACGGGTTTCTCGACGTCGACAGCCAGGCTGGCGTCGGCACTCGTGTGCGCGTCTATCTGCCACGATCCGAGGACGACGCGGCAACAGCGATTCCGCGCATTCCGGAGGCCGCCCGGCGCACGCCTTCACCGTCCGCAGGATCGCCCCAACCGCGCGTCGTGCTGCTGGTCGACGATGAGGAGCCGGTACGGCGCCTCGCCCAGCGCATGCTGAGCAAGGCCGGGTGGCACGTGCTCGTCGCCGATAGCGCCGAGGCCGCCCTGGCATTGCTGCGCGCACCGGACGCCATCCGGCCGTCCATCATCGTGACCGACATGGTCATGCCGGGCATGGATGGGAGCGCGCTGGTACGCGCGGTGCGCGACCATCTGGGCGCTCCGGATCTGCCGGCAATCCTGGTGTCCGGCTATGCCGAGGAAACCCTGCGCGACAGTATCGCAGCCGCCGCGACGATGTTCATCCCCAAACCATACAGCCTCAAGGAACTGGCGGCCCATCTGGACGTGCTCCTGCCAGTGAGCCAATCAGCCGCCACCTCGGTCATCGGTCGGTAACGCCGGCTCGCGTCGCAGCCCGTCCAGCAACGCATCGCGGCGCTGTGCGTCCCTGTGATCGGCGAGGCGCTGCGGCATCGTGCGGCCGAAACGAGCGCGGTTTTCCGAGGCACCGGCTGCCTCAGCATCGCGCGCCTGGCGCTTGCGCGCCCGGCGAAGGTTGACGATCTCGCCCATACCCGCATCCTGCGGAGGTGCACGCCACAACACAAGAGAGGGCATCATCATGGGCCAGACCATCGAACTGACCGCCGCCGACGGACACCGTTTCTCCGCCTGGCAAGATGGGCCGGCCGACGCCACCCGCGGCCTCGTGGTGATCCAGGAGATCTTCGGCGTGAACAGCCATATGCGCGACGTGTGCGCCGCCTTTGCCGCCGAAGGCTATAACGTCGTCTCCCCCGCCTTGTTCGACCGGGCCGAACGCGGCGTCGAACTCGGCTATACCGGCGCCGATGTCGCCCGCGGCATCGAATTGCGCGCCCTGGTGCCAGATGCCGGGGTGATGGCGGATGTGGAAGCCTCGGCGGCCGCCCTCGGTGGTGCATCGCTCGGCATCATCGGCTATTGCTGGGGGGGCACCATCGCCTGGTGGGGCGCCACCAGAACCAGCACATTCAAAGCCGCCATCGGCTGGTACGGCGGCGGCATCGCCGCCACCCGCACGGAAGTCGCGCACTGCCCGGTGCAGCTGCACTTCGGCGAAAAAGACAGCGGCATCCCCCTCAGTGACGTGGACGCCATTAAAGCCGCACAGCCAAGCGTCGAAGTGTTCGTCTACCCGGGCGCCCAACATGGCTTCGGTTGCAACGACCGCGCCAGCTACAGCGCCCCAGACGCCGCCCTCGCCCAAAACCGCTCCCTCATGTTCTTCGCCAAACACCTCTGATGCATTGACTGGGGTTGGGTGGGGCTGAAGGAAGCAAGCAAGGCTGGGCTCTCCCTTGCCTCCTTCAGCCCCCCACCCCCAAGTCAATGCACCGGACGGTGTTCGTCGATGAGGATGATGCGGTGCAGGCGGCGTTGTTCGGTGGCTTCGTTCCATTCGCTGGCGCGGTGCATGCTGCAGCGGTTATCGGACATCAGCACGTCGCCGGGTTGCCAGGCATGGCGGTAGCAGAAGCGGTCGTCGATCAGATGCTGCAACAACTGGTCGAACAATGTCTGTGCCTCGGCTTCCGGCATGCCGAGGATGGACGAGCCCCATTCGCCGCCGAGATACAATCCGTGGCGGCCGAGTTCCGGATGCAGGCGCACCAGCGGGTGCACGACATCCGGGATTTTCTCGCGTTCGGCCGCCATCTCCGCCTCGCTCGCTTCGGGAAACAGCATGCGGAACAATCGCGCGCGGCTGTGCAGCACCGAAAGCCCGTCGATGCGCGCACGCATATCGGACGGCAGCGCGTCGAGGGCTGCCATCCCGTTGGCATAGCGCGTATCGCCGGCGACCTGCGGCACGTGCAGCGCGTGGAGAAAGGTAAACAATCCTGGCTCGGGCAGGTGATAATGATCGGTATGCCAGTTCAGCCCGACACGTGACGCGCCGACCCGCCGGCCATTCTCGACCGCATTGCCGACGACAAAGATCTCGTGATGATCCGCCAGGCAATAATGCCGCTGCGAGTGCAGGTCCGCCCGCCCCCCGAACTGCCGGGCAAAGCGCAGATAGTCGCTGGCTCCGAGCTCCTGCTGTCCGCGGAACAGCAGCGCCACGCGGTCGGCGCAGGCCGCCCGCAGGATGGCGACGGTCATCGCATCCTGCGGTTTCGCCAGATCGATCCCCTCGACCATAACGCCGACATGCTCGGACAGGTCAGTGACCCGCAACCCCCGCCCGGCCGCCGCGGCCCGCCATTCGATCTGCTGGATCATCCCGTTCCGCCCGCGGTTGGCATCGTTATTGCGTCTCTGTCACGGCGGCAGGAGACAATTCCGTTGGTGCCCTGTCAAATCATCCGAGAAGGACCGTCGATGCGCTCCACCTGGCTGTTCGCCGCCGCCCTGCTGCTGCCCATCGGGGCCGCCGCGCAGACCTGCACGCCCGCCATTCCCGCCGCCGATCTGGTCGCCGCGGGCTCGCTGCAGATGGCCATCAATCCGACGTTGCCACCGCAGCAGTTCGTCGACAGCGCGGGTGAGCTGCAGGGGCTGAATGTCGACCTGATGCGCGAGGTTGCTCGGCGTCTTTGCATTCCGCTGGCATTCATCCGCATGGATTTCCCGCCGATGTTCCCCGCCCTCGCCGCCCAGCGCTTCGACGGCATCGACACCGGCATGTTCTGGACCGAGGAACGCTCCAAGATCGCCTACACGGTGCCGTATGCGCAGCAGGCGATCAGCATCACGGTGGCCGCCGGTTCGCCGCTGAAAATCACCGACGAGGCCGGCCTCGCGGGTCATTCGGCCGGTGTGGAGGTGAACGCCTACCAGGAGCGCTGGCTGCGCGATGTCGATCGCGCCAACGTCGCCAAAGGCGGCAAGGCGATGGACATCCACACTTACACGACCGCGACGGATGTGATCGCGGCCTTGCGCGCCGGCCAGATCGAGACCGCGATCCTGATCGACCAGACCGCGAAGGAGATCGTTCGCCGCGGCGTGATCGAAATCACCGCGACCGGGCTTGGCGGCGCGCCGACCACGCTGGTGTTCCGCAACCGCGCGATCGCCGAAAAGGTCGCGGCGACGTTGACCGCGATGAAGACCGACGGGTTCTATGACGCGCTGTTCGACCGCTATGGCCTTACCAAGCTGCCCGTCAGCAGCTTTGTCATTCGTGGCCCTGGGCCAGGCTAGGGGGTTGTGCTATATCAAAGAAAGAGGCAAAAGTGTTCTTTCTTGAAAGAAAGAACCAAAGAACCTTTATCCATTGGGGTTTGACGGTTGCAACCTCTCAACCTTATTTGACGAAAGTTTTTTTGCTTCTTTTTCTACAGAAAAAGAAGACTCTTCCTTCCTCACTTATGTCCTTTTACGCAACTGACTTGAGCCTCCCATCATGAAGGGCTTCGATGTCGCCGATTTCTTCGAGGCGCTGACCAATCCCTTTCTGCTCCGCGGCGCGCTGACCACCGCCTGGCTGGCCGTCGCCGGGCTGATGGGCGGGCTTATTCTCGGCCTGCTGATCGCGCTGCTCCGTGCCGCGCCCAATCGCCTCGCCAGCTTGCTGGCGCGATTTTACATCTGGTTCTTCCGTGGCTCACCACTGCTCATCCAGTTGGTGATGATCTATTCCGGCCTGCCGCAGATCGGCATCCGCTTCGGTGTGGTGACCTCGGTGATCCTCGCTTTGGTGTTGAACGAGGCCGCCTACATGGCCGAGATCATGCGCAGCGGGTTCCTGGCGATCGATGCCGGGCAGCACGACGCTGCCAAGGCGCTCGGGCTATCGCGCTGGCAGACGTTGCGACGGGTACTGTTGCCCCAGGTCGCCCGGATCATCCTCCCCGCACTGGGCAACTCGGTGAACGGGCTGCTGAAAGCCACCTCCATCACCTCGGTGATTTCCATGGAGGAATTGATGCGCCGGAGCGAGATGGCGATGCAGGTGAAGTTCGACGTGCTCGAGGTGTTCGCCGCCGCGGCAGTGGACTATCTCGTACTGACCACGCTGTGGGATCAGGTGCAGAAATGGCTGGAGCGTCGGCTGAACCGCGCCCACATCGGAAGATCGTCGATAAAACCCGGTCAGGCCGCCCTGAAAGAACTCGAACGACTGCCGCACCAGATATAGGCCGCTTCCATCGGACTCTGAGTAGTTTCCGAACCTGTTCCCAAAACCCACCCCTCGGATAGGTTTGCAACTCAGGTAGTCCTGTATCCGGCCGGTCGTCGGCGATGCAGCGTCCATGCGCCACTGCCCGGAGCTGCGATCATGCATCAGACGGCACATACGGGCGGCGGCGACATTGTTCCAGCTGCAAGGCCGATGACCGCAGAGGACTCGGCCGCGATCGAAGGTTTTCTCGCGGCGGTCGGCGGCGACCGAACGCGGCTTCTGGATGTGCTCCAGGACGCTCAGCGCCAATTTGGTCATGTCGGCGATGAAGCTGTCCAGGCGATTGCCGCCGGGTTGGGTATGCACCCCGTCGAAGTTGAAGACACGCTGTCTTTCTATGCTTTCCTGGACCAGATGCCACGCGGCCGGTTTCGGATCCGACTATCCAAAACGCCGATCTCCCTCATGAAGGGAGCACAGCAAATCGCACGGGCATTCGAGCAAGCGCTCGACATCGCGATCGGTGAGACATCGTATGACCGGCTGTTCACGCTCGAATGGACCAGCGATATCGGCATGGCCGATCAGGAGCCCGCGGCCCTGGTCAACGGCATGGTGTTGACCTCGCTCACACCGATCGATGTTCCGGCCATCGTGGCGTCCCTGCGCCAATGCGCCCATGCCAGCGATCAACGTCCCTTCCAAGTGGCACCGTCGCGGCAGGGCATGCCCGCGCACACCGCCATGCGGACCAGCCTCGTGCATGCCGGCCCCCTGCTATCAGGGCCATGCGACCAGGCAGAGGGCATCCACGCGGCGCTGGCCCACACGCCCGACCAAGTGATCGAAGAAATCACCAGATCCAAGCTGCGGGGCCGTGGTGGCGCTGGCTTTCCCACCGGTATGAAATGGCGACTGACCCGCAAGGCGGTCGGCAGCGATCATTATGTGGTTTGCAACGCCGATGAGGGCGAGCCCGGTACCTTCAAGGATCGCGTTCTGCTCTCCGAATTTCCCGATCTGGTGTTCGACGGCATGACGGTTGCGGGATATGCGCTCGGCGCGCGCCACGGAATTCTCTATCTCCGTGGCGAATACAGCTATCTGTGGGACGCGCTGCAGGCGGTCCTGGCAAGCCGCCGCAGCGCCGGCGTGCTCGGACACGACATTTGTGGGCGGGCAGGATTCGATTTCGATATCCGCATCCAGCTCGGCGCCGGTGCCTATATCTGTGGCGAGGAATCGTCGCTGCTGGAATCGCTCGAGGGCAAGCGCGGCGCGCCGCGCGACCGGCCGCCGTTTCCCACCGAGCGCGGCTATCTGCAACAACCAACCGCCATCGACAATGTCGAGACGTTCGCGTGTGCCGCCCGTATTATCGGCAAGGGAGCTGATTGGTTTACGGGATTTGGCACCAAGGAATCAACCGGTACGAAGCTGATGAGCGTATCGGGCGACTGCGCAGTGCCCGGCGTCTACGAAGTCGCGTTCGGCATGACCGTCAATGAGTTGCTCGATTTGGTCGGCGCCGTGGATGCGCACTACGTGCAGGTCAGCGGTCCATCCGGCCAGGCCGTAGCGCCGAAGGATTTCGGCCGCCGCTTGGCCTATGAGGATTTGTCGTCCGGTGGATCGACCATGATCTTCGGACCTGATAGGGATGTCCTCGATACCGCCTTACAATTTAGCGAATTCTTCGTCGCCGAGTCCTGCGGTTGGTGCACTCCGTGTCGCGTCGGCACCACATTGCTCAAGCAAGGCATGGCAAAACTTGTTGCGGGCCGCGCAACGGCTGGCGACCTGGCCCAGATGGATTCGCTCGGCCAGACGGTCATGCGGATGAGCCGCTGCGGGTTGGGTCAGTCGGCACCCAATCCCATCCTGACCACCATGCGCAACTTCCCTGAGCTCTACGAAGCCCGACTGTCGCCAGCGCCCTTCACGCCACGTACACCCTTGCACGACGCACTGCGGGACGCGGTCGTTGTGCAAGACCGCGAGCCCGCCATCGCGGAGGGGACATAGCATGGCCGAGGACATCGTTCGCTTCACCATCGATGGCGTAGTAGTCGAGGGTATTCTTGGACAATCGGTGATTGAGGCCTGTGATGTTGCGGGGATCTACATCCCGCGCCTGTGCCACCATCCGGAACTCCAACCGTCGGGAAATTGCCGTGTTTGCACCTGCAAGATCAACGGCCGGAACAGTGCCGCCTGCGTCACCCCGGCAACCCATGGCATGGTGATCGAAAACGCCACGCCTCAGCTCACCGCGGATCGCCGGGCGGTGATCGAGATGCTGTTCGTCGAAGGCAACCATCCCTGCCCCTATTGCGTGGCGAGCGGAGACTGCGAATTGCAGGCACTAGGCTACCGGCTTGGCATGGTCGCACCGTTGCAGCCCTACCAGTGGCCCGGACGCAAAATCGACGCCACGCATCCGGATGTCTATCTGGATCATGACCGATGCATTCTCTGCTCGCGCTGCATTCGCGCGTCGCGGATGGAGGATGGCAAGACGGTGTTCGGCTTTGCCGGCCGCGGCATTGCGATGCATCTCAACATCGACGCTGAGGGGGGCCTGGGTGACACCCAGATGGCGGCAATCGACAAGGCCGCCCGTGTGTGCCCGGTCGCCTGTATCGTCATCAAGCGTGAAAGCTACCGCGTCCCGAACGGCGCACGCCGATTCGACACGGCGCCGATCGGCAGCGACATCGAGGCACGGCGCAAGGCGCCCTTGCCATGACCGGTAAAACCGCAGCGAAACCCAGGCTGGCAACCTGCGCGCTGACCGGCTGCTTCGGCTGCCACATGTCGCTGCTTGATATCGACGAACGCATTCTCGAACTGGCCGATCTGGTCGAGCTGGATGTATCGCCATTCGATGACAAAAAGGCCTTCGATCGTCCGGTCGATGTCGGCTTTGTGGAAGGAGGGTGCTCGAACGAATATAACGTCAAGGAACTGCGCGAATTCCGAAAACACTGCCGCATCCTGGTCTCCGTGGGTGCCTGCGCAATCAATGGCGGCGTTCCGGCGATGCGTAACAGCATCAGTCTCAAGACGTGCCTGGAGGCGGTCTATCTCGATGGCCTGTCGCTTGAGGGTGGCGGCATGATCCCCAGCGACGAGGATCTCCCTTTGCTGCTCGACCGGGTCTATCCATCCCACGAAATGGTCAAGATCGACTATTTCCTGCCGGGCTGCCCGCCGTCCGGCGATGCCATCTGGGAGGGGCTGAAAGCCTTGCTCACCGGCCAGGTGCCAGCCCTGCCCTATCTTCTGTGCAAATACGAATGAGCGACGTGCAACTTACAGGTGGCTCGCGCAAGATCGTCATCGACCCCGTCACCCGCGTCGAGGGTCACGGCAAGGTGACTATCCGTCTCAACGAGGCCGGCGAGGTCGAGCAGGCCCGGTTTCACATCGTGGAGTTCAGGGGCTTCGAGCGATTCATCCAGGGACGGTTGTATTGGGAAGTTCCCGTTATCGTACAGCGGCTCTGCGGCATCTGCCCGGTCAGTCATCATCTGTGCGCGGCCAAGGCCATGGATATCGTGGCCGGCGTCGACCAGGTCACGCCCACGGCCGACAAGATGCGGCGCCTGATGCATTACGGCCAGGTGCTGCAATCCAACGCCGTGAACTTCTTCCACCTGGCCTCGCCCGACCTGCTGCTGGGGTTCGAGGCGCCGGTCGCACAGCGCAACATCATCGGCGTGATAGAGGCGTTTCCCGAGGTCGGCAAATGGGCGATCTTCATTCGCAAATTCGGCCAGCAGGTAATCGCCGCGACCGGCGGCCGGCGTATTCATCCGCGTCTGTGCATTCCCGGCGGCGTCAATCAGAACCTGTCGGTCGAACATCGCGACGCGCTGCGCCACGACATCGATCAGATCGTCACCTGGTGTCTCGCGGCCCTGGAACTTCACAAATCCTTTGTCCATGCGCACGAGGATCTGCACGCGCAGTTCGCGAGCTTTCCGTCCAGCTACATGAGCATCGTCGGCGCCGGCGGCATGATGGATCTGTATGATGGCACGCTGCGGGCGATCGATGCATCCGGCGCGAAGATCTTCGATGGCGTGTCCCCCAGCGCCTATCGCGACTATGTGATCGAGGAAGTTCGGTCATGGAGCTATATGAAGTTCCCGCATATTCGCTCGCTTGGGCGCGAAGATGGCTGGTACCGTGTCGGCCCGCTTGCCCAGCTGAATTGCTGCGACGCCATCGATACACCACTCGCCGAAGCCGCCCGCCGCGCGTTCATGGCCCAGGGCCATGGCGGGCTGGTGCATGCGACACTGGCCTACCATTGGGCCCGCCTGATCTGCATGATCCATTGCGCCGAAAAAATCCGCGATCTGCTGTTCGATGATGATCTGCAGGGCACCGATCTGCTGGTGACCGGCGACCGGCGCCCCGAGGGCATCGCGATCATCGAGGCGCCCCGTGGCACCCTGCTGCATCATTATCGCGTGGACGACGATGACCAGGTGACCGCGGCCAACCTGATCGTCTCCACAACCAATAACAACGAGGCGATGAACCGCTCGGTGACCAAGGTCGCGATGGACGATCTGTCCGGCCACGAGATCACCGAGGGGCTGCTCAACCATATCGAGGTCGCGATTCGCGCCTACGATCCCTGCCTGTCCTGTGCCACGCACGCGCTGGGCGACATGCCACTGATCGTGACACTGGAAGACGCTGATGGCGCGGTGATCGCGACGCGGGTGAAGCAATGAACGAGCTCATCGCGACGCCAAGGGTCCTGGTGCTGGGCTACGGCAATCCCGGACGGCAGGATGACGGGTTGGGCCCGGCTGTGGCGGCCAGCGTCGATGCGCAGGGCTGGCCCGATGTCACCGCCCAGGACAACTACCAGCTCAATATCGAGGACGCGATCGATGTCGCGGCGCATGACATCGTGTGGTTCGTGGACGCGACCAAGGTGGGTCCGGAGCCCTACGACGTGCAGGTGGTCCAACCAGCAGCCAGCATCGAGTTCACCAGCCATCTCGTGCGTCCCGCCGCAATTCTGGCGATCGCGCAACGCTGTTACGGCGCCTCGCCACAGGCGTTCACGCTGGCGGTGCGCGGCTACGAGTTTGCCTTCATCGAGGCGCTGACGCCGGCGGCCGTGCGCAATCTGCATGATGCGCTGGCAATGCTCACCGAGCGGCTAAGGCCAGTCTCGAACTTGGTGGCGTCTTGAACATCGGCCTGCGCGAGCGGCGCAGAACGATCCTGCTGATCGACGCCGATCCGCACGCCCGGGCGGCTCTGCGGTTGGCCCTGGAGGCCGCGAATTTCTCCGTGGGCGAGGCCGCCACCGATCATGAGGGTGAACGAACCGCGCGGCGGATTAAGCCCGATGCCATTCTGGCAGAATTGATGCTGGGCGGTGGTGACGGCGGCATGACCATTGCCGAGCAGCTGCATGCAGCCGCCAGCCCGATCCCCTGCTACATCGTCAGCACCGCCGGCGACGCGCTGATGGGCTCGGTCGGGCTGCACGAGCTCGGTGTGGCCGGGGTGTTCCTGAAGCCGGTCGACACCGCGATCGTGATCCAGACGCTGCGCACGCGGCTCGGTCCGCTGGAGACCGGAGATGCATGAAATCTCACTCGTTGAGAGCCTGGTGGCGCTGGTCGAGGACACCAGCCGACGCGAGCATTTTTCACGAGTACGCGGCGTCTGCCTCCATGTCGGTGCGCTCGGTCATGTCGAGCCGGAGGCGCTGCGGTTCTGCTTCGACGCGGTGACGTTGGGCACGATCGTCGAAGGCGCCCTACTGACCATCGTGACCATACCAGCCACTGGCACATGCGCCACATGCGAGCGTCTGGTGCCGCTCGATGACCGGTTCGCACCCTGCCCGCTATGTGGCGCCGGCACGGTGCGCATGATCGCGGGCGACGAGCTGCGCTTGGCAGAATTGGAGGTCGAGTGATGTGTGCCGTATGCGGCTGCGGAACGGCGGCCATCGCGGGGAAACCTGATGACGCAAACATGCATGACCATCATCACCCGCACGCGGGTGGCGTGGACGATCAGGCGATCGATTTCGGTAAAAATCCTGCGGGCGTCGACGTCTCCGGCCTGAGCCAGGCGCGGACGATCCGCATCGAGCGCGACATCATGGCGAAAAATGCCGGCTTCGCAGCGGCCAACCGGGCGCGCCTGCATGGCCTCGATATGTTTGCGCTCAACTTCGTCTCAAGTCCGGGCTCGGGGAAAACCTCGCTGCTGGTGCGCGCCATCGACGATCTCAAACAGCGCTGGCCAATCGCGGTGATCGAAGGCGACCAACAGACATCGCACGATGCCGAACGCATTCGCGCGACCGGGGCGCCCGCCGTGCAGATCAACACCGGCAAGGGCTGCCATCTCGATGCGCATATGGTCGGCCACGCCCTGGACCATCTGAAGCTGGTGCCGGAAAGTCTGCTGTTCATCGAGAATGTCGGCAATCTCGTCTGCCCCGCGGCGTTCGATCTCGGCGAGGCGCACAAGGTGGTGGTGCTGTCCGTCACCGAAGGCGAGGACAAGCCGCTTAAATATCCCGACATGTTTGCCGCGGCCGACCTCATGCTGCTGACCAAGTCCGATCTTCTGCCGCACCTCGAGTTCGACGTCGAGGCCTGTCTGGCCGCGGCGCTGCGGATCAATCCCCGCATCGAGATCCTGACGGTTTCGACCCGCACCGGAACCGGTCTCCCCGCGTTCTACGCCTGGATCGAGGCCCGCGCGGGCCACAAACGGATCGCGCGATGAGCGAGCGTCTGCGGGTTCGTGTGACGGGCGCCGTGCAGGGCGTCGGGTTTCGCCCGTTCGTGCATGGTCTGGCGATGCGCTGCGGCTTGTCCGGTTTCGTGTTCAATGATTCCGACGGTGTGCTTGCGGAAATCGAGGGCGGAGCGCTCGATGTATTCCTGGCGGCGTTGCGCCAGGAGCGCCCATTCCTCGCACGGATCGACAGTATCGACCTCACCGTGCTGCCGCCGCAGGGCCAGCACGGCTTCACCATTCGCCGCAGCGTTGGTGTCCGCGGCAGCGGCACGCGAACTCGCGGCGTTCCCGATGCCGCTCCCTGCGGCCCCTGTCTGGACGATCTGTTCGATCCGGACAGTCGATTTCGCTTGTACCCGTTCGTCACCTGCACACAGTGTGGCCCGCGCTTCACCATCACGCGGCGGCTGCCATATGATCGGGCGTGCACGGCACTGGCCGAATTTCCACCCTGCGAGGCCTGTTCTGCAGATTATCGCGATCCCACCAACCGGCGCTTTCACGCCGAAACCATAGCCTGCGCCGCCTGCGGCCCGCGCCTCAGCCACACCATAGCCGAAATCGCGAGCGCGCTGGGCCGCGGCCGGATCGTCGCCCTCAAGGGCATTGGCGGGTTCCATCTGCTGTGCGACGCCACCAACGAAGCCGCCGTCGCCGCCCTGCGCCACCGCAAGCGCCGTCCGGCCAAGCCCTTTGCGATCCTCGTCGCAAACGCCGCCTCCGCCACGCGCCTCGCCGACCCGACCGCGGCGGAGCTCGCTCTGCTCGGCGATGTCGCGCGCCCGATCGTGCTGGTCCGCGCGCGAGACGGGCTGGCGCCCTCGGTGGCGCCTGGACTCAGCCGGGTCGGTGTCATGCTGCCGTCAGCACCATTGCATCATCTGCTGTTCCATGCGGCCGCCGGATATCCCGAGGGCCAGGCGTGGCGCGACGCGCCGCAGCAGCTGGCGCTGGTCGCCACCAGCGCCAATCATCCCGGGCATCCGCTGATGATCGCTGACGCCGAGGCGCTGTGGGAGCTCACCGCGATCGCCGACGTGATCGTAACGCATGATCGCCCGATCCTCGCTCGCGCCGATGACTCTGTAATGGCGATCATCGATGGCGCCCCCAGCATGATCCGGCGATCCCGCGGCTTCGTGCCCACGCCGATCGATATCGGCCAGGATGGCCCCTGCGTGCTCGGCGTGGGCGGCCATCTGAAGACGACGATCTGCGTCACCCGCGGGCACGAGGCATTCCTATCGCAACATATCGGCGATCTCGACGCGGCATCGACGCGGCGGTTCTATGCAGACACCGCGCGCGCCATGCTGGCGATGCTCGACGTCGCACCAGAGCTGGTCGCCTGCGACCGGCATCCCGATTATGCCTCCAGCCAGTTCGCCGAGACGCTGGGGCTGCCGGTGCTGCCGGTGCAGCATCACGCCGCCCACCTGGCCGCCGTGGCCGCCGAACATCATCTGGTCGGGCCACTGATCGGCGTGGCACTCGACGGCTATGGCTACGGCGAGGATGGCGGCGCTTGGGGCGGCGAACTGATGCTGCGAACCGGCGCGCAGTGGCAACGGCGCGGCCATCTGAGGCACCTCGCGATGCCCGGTGGCGATCGTGCCGCGCGAGAACCCTGGCGCATGGGGGTCGCGGCCCTGGTCGCATTGGGCCGCGCGGAGGATGCCGCGGCCCGGTTCCCGAGCGTGGCAGGCTCCGGCCGGCTGGCGGCCTTTCTGGAGGCGCATCCGACCACCCCCGCCACCAGCAGCATGGGACGGTTGTTCGACGCCGCGGCAGCCCTTCTGGGGCTGTGTACGCATCAAAGCCACGAGGGTGAGGCGGCCATGGCGCTCGAGGCCCTGGTCCACGCTCCCAAGCGCCTGGCGTCGGGCTATCAGATCATCGACCACGTGCTCGATTTCCGCCCCCTGCTCGCCGACCTGCTGCAACCCGGCCTGTCGGCACGCCGCGGCGCGGAGCTGTTTCACGGCACGCTCATCGCGGGACTTGTCGAATGGGCCAGCGCACTCGCCGAACAGACCGGGCATGGCGACATCGTCTTGGGCGGTGGGTGCCTCATCAACCCCGTCCTGGCGGACGGGCTGGTGGTCGCACTGCGAGCGCGCGGGCTGCGGCCCTGGCTGCCGCGCGCCGTGCCGCCGAATGATGGCGGCCTGTCGTTCGGGCAGGCGGCCATGGCACGGGCCCATCTGATGATGGACCCCTTGCCGTTCCGTCTGTCGGGGAGCTGACGCCATGTGCCTGGCCATTCCCATCCGCGTCGAGGCGCTGCTGCCCGACGCGATGGCCCGCGTGACCCTCGGCGGGGTTTCGAAATGCGTGTCGATCGCGCTGCTGGAAGATGTACAGGTCGGCGATTATCTGCTGATCCATGTCGGCTACGCGCTGGCCAGGCTGGACCCGGATGAAGCGGCACAGACCTTGGCCATGATGCGCGAATCGGCCCAGGCATGAAGCATATCGACGAATATCGCGACGGCGGGCTCGCGCGCGCCATCGCCGCCACCATCACCCGCGAGGCGGTGGCCAGGCGGCACTATCACTTCATGGAATTCTGCGGCGGCCACACCCACGCGATCTCCCGCTACGGCATCGAGGATCTGCTGCCAGCCAACGTGCGCATGGTGCATGGGCCGGGATGCCCGGTATGCGTGCTGCCGGTCGGGCGCATCGATGATGCGATCGCCCTTGCCATGCGCCCGGACGTGACGCTGTGCACCTACGCCGACCTGATGCGCGTGCCCGCCTCCGCGGGCCGCAGCCTGCTGCGGGCCAAGGCCGCCGGAGCCGATATCCGCATGATCTATTCAACGCTCGACGCCATCCACATCGCCGAGACGGAACCGCACCGCGAGGTGGTTTTTTTCGCCATCGGCTTCGAGACGACCACGCCGCCAACCGCCCTCGCGATCAAGCTGGCGCGCCAAAAACATCTCACGAACTTCAGCGTATTCTGCAATCACGTGCTGACGCCGCCGGCCATTCGCGCGGTGCTGGACGCGCCGGATAACGCGGCCATCCGCATCGATGGCGTGATCGGTCCCGCCCACGTCAGCACCATCACGGGAACCGCGCCCTATCAGAGCCTGGCTGCGGATTTTGCCAAGCCGATCGTCGTCGCGGGGTTCGAACCGCTCGACGTGATGCAGGCCATCCTGATGCTGGTACGCCAGATCAACGAAGCGCGACACGACGTTGAGAACCAATATGCCAGGCTGGTGACGGCCAGGGGCAACATGATCGCACAGCTTGCGATGGCCGAAATGTTCGAGCGGCGTGCCTCGTTCGCCTGGCGCGGCCTGGGCGAGCTGCCCCACAGCGCGCTGCGGCTGCGGGCGGCGTACGCCGATCTCGATGCCGAACGGCGATTTGCGATCACACCAACGGCCACCGCCGATAATCCAGCCTGCGAATGCGGCGACGTGCTGCGCGGCCTGACCAGGCCGGTGGACTGCAAGCTGTTCGGCACATCATGTTCGCCAGAATCGCCAATGGGCTCCTGCATGGTGTCACCCGAGGGCGCCTGCGCCGCGCATTGGACCTATGGCCGGTTCCGCGACCGCGCCAGGGCGCACGCAGGGCGGCTGCCCGCGTGAGACTGGCACGGCGGCACGGGCGCAGGCTGGATCTGCGACATGGGCGGATCGATCTGTCGCATGGCGCCGGCGGTCGCGCATCGGCGCAACTGGTGGACGAGATATTTCGCGCGGCGTTCGACAACCCGATGCTCGATCGCGGTGACGACCAGGCGGCGTTCGACGTGCCCGCCGGCCAGATGGTGATATCGACCGATGGCTACGTGATTTCGCCCTTGTTTTTCCCCGGCGGCGACATCGGCTCGCTGGCGGTGCACGGCACCATCAACGATGTGGCGATGGCCGGCGCCCGACCGCTGCATCTGGCCGCTAGCTATATCATCGAGGAGGGGTTTTTCCTCGCCGACCTGCAACGGATCGCGCACAGCATGGCGCGCGCGGCGCGCGAAGCGGGGGTGGCGATCGTCACCGGCGACACAAAGGTGGTGGAGCGCGGCAAGGGCGACGGCGTGTTCATCACCACGACCGGTGTCGGTCTCGTGCCGCCGGGCCTCGGTTTGTCCGCCGACCGTGCCCAACCCGGCGATGTCGTGATTCTGTCAGGCTCGATCGGCGATCACGGCGTGGCGGTCATGTCGAAGCGACATAATCTGGGGTTCGAGACGGACCTGCTGTCCGACAGCGCGGCCCTGCATGGGCTGGTCGCCGAGATGGTGCGCGTGGCCGCGGGCGCGCTGCGCGTGATGCGGGACCCGACGCGCGGCGGCCTGGCCGCGTCATTGAATGAAATCGCGCAACAGTCGCGAACGGGCTGCCTGATCGACGAGGACCGCATTCCCATCCGCGCCGAAGTGGCCGCCGCCTGCGAACTGCTCGGCCTCGATCCGCTCTATGTCGCCAACGAGGGTAAGCTGATCGCGATCGCGGCCCCTGAGGCCGCGGACGCACTGGTCGCGGCCATGCGCGCGCATCCGCTCGGCCGGGACGCGGTGGCGATCGGCGAGATCACCGCCGACGACCAGTGTTTCGTGCAGATGATGACGTCGTTCGGCGGCGGCCGGATCGTCGACTGGCTGGCCGGCGAGCAGCTTCCCCGGATCTGCTGAACAAGAGGGCCACCGAATGCGCGCCATGGTACTCACCAAAATCAAAACGCCACTGCAATGGACCGAGCTCGCCGACCGGCAGCCCGGGCCAGGGCAGATCCGCGTGAAAATGCTCGCATGCGGCGTCTGCCGGACGGATCTGCATGTGGTGGACGGCGAACTCCCGGATCCCACGGTGCCGATCATCCCGGGCCACGAAATCGTCGGCCGGATCGACGCGGTCGGCGCGGGAGTCACCGGCCTTGCGATTGGTGAACGCGTCGGCATCCCCTGGCTCGGTCACACCTGCGGCGTCTGCCCTTATTGCCGCATGCAACGGGAAAATCTGTGCGACCACCCCCTATTCACCGGCTACACCCGTGACGGCGGGTTCGCGACCGCGACGATCGCTGACGCCCGCTTCGCCTTTCCGCTCGGCGAGGTCGGCAGCGACGTCTCGCTCGCCCCCTTGCTGTGCGCCGGCCTGATCGGCTGGCGCGCCCTCGCGATCGCCGGCGAGGGCCAAAAACTCGGCCTCTACGGTTTCGGCGCCGCCGCCCATATCCTGGCGCAGGTCGCGAAATGGCAGGGACGATCGGTATTCGGCTTCACCCGCCCGGGAGACGTCACCACCCAGGCGTTCGCGCGCAGCCTCGGCGCCGTGTGGGCCGGCGGATCGGACGAGTTGCCTCCCGAGCCACTCGACGCGGCCATCATCTTCGCCACTGCCGGGGAACTCGTGCCCCAGGCCCTGCGCGCGGTCCGCAAGGGCGGTCGCGTCGTGTGCGCCGGCATCCATATGAGCGACATCCCAAGCTTCCCCTACGCGCTGCTCTGGGAAGAGCGGCAAATCCTGTCGGTGGCCAACCTCACGCGCCAGGACGGGATCGATTTCCTCAGCAAGGTCCCGGCCATGGGGATCGTCACCCACACCACGGAATATCCGCTGGAGCAGGCCAACCAAGCCCTCGCCGATCTCCGCGCCGGCCGTTTCGACGGTGCCGCTGTTCTGGTACCGTATAGCGACCTGGGTTGAGGCTGGCCTAGGGAAGTAAGTAAGCCGGGCGCGACCCCTTTTCGGGTCTGGGCAGAGCCAAGCCTTACTTGGTTTCCCTAAACCAGCCTCGACGCCGGTTGTTATGTGGCATTCAGACGCCCCATCACGGCGTCCAGTTTGGCCATGAGGGTTGGGTTGCGTTGGGCTGGGTTGGTGATGATGGCATTGTCCAGGGCCCGGTCACAGCCGGCAGGGCACGGCCCGCGTGGCGCACCGAGGCCGGGCACCACGGCCTTGACCAGGGCGCGTGCCTTGTCGGCATTGCCGAGCAGCACCTTCACCACGGCATCAACGGTCACGTGGTCATGCTCGGGGTGCCAGCAATCATAATCCGTCACCATCGCCACGGTCGCGTAGCACATCTCCGCCTCTCGGGCGAGTTTGGCTTCGGGCATGTTGGTCATGCCGATCACGCTGCAGCCCCAGCTGCGGTACAGCTCGCTCTCCGCCTTGGTCGAGAATTGCGGCCCTTCCATCACCAGGTAGCTGCCCCCCCGCGTGGTCGGCAGACCGAGGCCGTGGCAGGCCGATTCCAGGGCGTCCCCGAGCCGCGGGCACACCGGGTGGGCGACCGAGACGTGCGCGACACAGCCGTCTCCGAAAAAGCTTTTTTCGCGCGCAAAACTGCGATCGATGAACTGATCGACGATGACAAAATGCCCTGGCGGCAGCTCAGCCTTCAGGCTGCCAACCGCGGACAATGACAGAATATCGGTGCAGCCGGCACGCTTCATCGCATCGATATTGGCGCGGTAGTTTAGATGGCTGGGCGACAGCGGATGACCTCGGCCATGGCGCGGCAGGAACACGCAGCGCACATCGCCGAGCCAGCCTTCCAGCAGCGCGTCCGATGGCCGGCCCCACGGAGTTTCCATCTCCCGCCAGCTGGTCCGCTCCAGGCCCTCGATGTCGTAAATACCGGAGCCGCCAATAATACCGATCACCGGTGTGATCAGGTCGGGGGACGCGTCAGGCATTCGAAGAAATCCTTTAGAAAACAGGATCGCCGCACCCCTTGCGCAGGGATGCGGCGATTCTATCAGTCAAGATACTTTGGAATTAGTGTTCGACGTCAGCCCATACTTTGCGTTTAACGGCATAGGTCAGGCCGCCCAGGATCGCCAGGAACAGCACCATCTTCACGCCCAGCCGCTTGCGCTGCTCCAGTTCTGGCTCGGAGATATAGGTCAGGTAAGTCGCAACATCCTTGGCCATCTCATCGATGTTATTCGGCGCGCCATCGGCGAATGTCACCTGCCCATCATGCAACGGCTGCGGCATCGCGATCTGATGACCCGGGAAGTATTTGTTATAGTACAACCCTGCGCCGATCTTCATTCCCGCAGGCGGATCGCCGTAACCAGTCAGGATACCGTGGATATAGTCGGCCCCGCCCTCGCGGGCTTTTTCGATCACCGACAGATCCGGCGGCAGCGCGCCATTATTGGCCGCGCGGGCAGCCTTCTCATTAGGAAACGGCGAACGGAAATGATCCGCCGGCAACGCCGGGCGTTCCGCCGGCTCTCCATCATCGGAGATTGTCGGCACATTCACACTGGCTGCGGTCGCCGCGATCTGGGTGGGCGACAGACCGATGCCGGACAAGTCGCGGTAATACGCCTCTTTCAGAGAGTGGCAGTTAGAACATACCTCGTGATAGATCTGATAGCCTCGCTGGGCCGCGGCGCGGTCGAAGGTGCCGAACGGCCCGTTAAAACTCCACTTCACCTCAGGCGGCGGCGTGTTCTCCTGGGCCATTGCCGGCACCGCGACCAGCAGCCCGAACAGGGCCCCGACGGCTGCCAATGACATCCCACGCATCAGATCTTCTCCATCGGCTTGGCGGCAGCGCCTCGCGGCAGCGGTCCTCCGCCAACCGATAGCACGGCGCGACTGATGCTTTCCGGCAGCGGCAACGGCTTCTCCAGCTTGCCCAGGATCGGCAGCAACACCAGGAAATGCAGGAAGTAATAGGCAGTGCACAGGCGGCCAAGCGCCACCCAGATGCCTTCCGGACGATGCGCGCCGACCATGCCGAGCACCACCAGCGAGACCACCAGAACCCCCATCAGGATGCGGTAGATCGGCCGGAACTTGCAGCTGCGCACGGGGCTAGTGTCGAGCCACGGCAGGATGAACAGCACCGCGATGGCGCCGAACATCATGCACACGCCGCCCAGCTTGTTCGGCACCGACCGCAGGATCGCATAGAACGGTAGGAAGTACCATTCAGGCACGATCTCGGCCGGTGTGGAAAGCGGGTTGGCTGGAATATAGTTGTCCGGCGCAATGAAGAAGTTCGGCGCGAAGAACACCAACGCGGCGAACACCAACAGATAAACGCAGATGCCGACGCTGTCCTTCATCGTGTAATAAGGATGAAACGGCAGTGTGTCCTGTGGCCCCTTCACCTCGATGCCCAGCGGATTGTTCGAGCCGGTGACGTGCAGGGCGGCCACATGGAGGAAGATCACCCCGGTCAGCACAAATGGCAGCAGGTAATGCAGACTGAAGAACCGGTTCAGCGTCGGGTTATCAACCGAGAAACCGCCCCACAGCCACTGCACCACGCTCTCGCCGACCACCGGGATGGCCGAGAACAGGTTGGTGATCACCGTGGCGCCCCAGTAGGACATCTGGCCCCAGGGCAGCACGTAGCCCATGAAGGCGGTCGCCATCATCAGCAGCAGGATGACCACGCCGATCATCCACAACAACTCGCGCGGCTTCTTGTAGGAGCCGTAATACATGCCGCGGAAGATATGAATATAAACCACGACGAAGAACATCGTGGCGCCGTTGGCGTGCACGTAGCGGATCAACCAGCCATAGTTCACGTCGCGCATGATCCGTTCGACACTGTCGAAGGCCATCGTCGTATGCGCCGTATAGTTCATCGCCAAAAAGACACCGGTGGCGATCATGATGGCCAGATTGACCATCGCCAGCGCCCCGAAATTCCAGAAATAGTTGAAATTCTTGGGCGTCGGAAACACCCCGTATTCCTTCTGGATCATCGTGATCACAGGCAGGCGGGTGTCGATCCAGTTCAGCACGGGGTTGGCTACTTCGCTCTTGTGCAGGCCGGCCATTGTTCAGTTGCTCCGTGGGCGACAGGGACACGTGAGGAATCGCTGCGGCGACATCCCGGGGTCAGCCGATTTTGACTTTGGTGTCGTTCTCGAACTCATACGGCGCGAGAGCGAGGTTCAGCGGCGCGGGCCCGTGGCGAACGCGCCCGGACGTATCGTACTGGCTGCCATGGCACGGACAGAACCAGCCGCCCCATTCGCCACGCGGATCGGTTGGCTTGTTGCCCAGCGGGATGCAGCCGAGATGGGTGCAGATGCCGATCACCACCAGCCACTGCTCATGCCCGGCTTTGACGCGGCTGGCGTCGCTCGCGGGGTCGATAAGCTCGGATAGCTTCACATCCTGCGCCGCCTTGATTTCTTCCGGCGTGCGATGGCGCACGAACATCGGCTTGCCGCGCCACACCACGGTAATACCCTGACCGACCGCGATCGGCGCCAGTTCCACCTCGGTGGAGGACAGCGCCAACACGTCCTTGGCAGGGTTCATGCTATCGATCAGCGGCCACGCCAGCGAGCCAACGCCGATCGCGGCGGTCGCGGCGGTGACCAGCTTCAGCAGGTCGCGTTTCGTCACATCACCGCCGGCGGGATGCGTATGGGTTGCGGTCGCCATCGTATCAGCCATCGTTACCTCGGTCCGCCGGAACTGTGGCGGGACAGTTGACAGAGCATCGCACGCGGAACACACCCACCGTAATGAGTGCGACCAGAAGCAGACGACCGAGCTATATGACGAAGCCCTTGCCGCGCCGTTATTCTAAGCGCCGCATTTCGCCCCTGCAACATGGCGGCCGTGCCAATCTGGACCGACCGAGTAATTTGGGATGATCCGCTATGCCGCAAGATGTCGCCGTGGCCCCGCATGACAGCCTGAAAGTCCCGGCACGCGCCTGGTTCGAGGGACTGCGCGACCGGTTGTGCGCCAGCTTCGAGGCGATCGAGACCGAGCAGGACGGCCCGCTCGTCGATCGCGCGCCGGGCCGCTTCGAACGCACCGCCTGGGACCGCCCCACCGAGGACGGAACGCCCGGCGGCGGCGGTGTGATCAGCGTCATGCGCGGCCGGGTGTTCGAGAAAGTCGGTGTCAACGTCTCGACGGTTTGGGGCGAATTTTCGCCGGAATTTCAGGCCGCTATCCCCGGGGCGGCCGAGGATCCCCGGTTCTGGGCCAGCGGCATCAGCCTGGTCGCCCATCCGCAGAGCCCCCGCGTGCCCGCCGCCCACTTCAACACCCGCATGCTGGTCACCACCAAAGGGTGGTTCGGCGGCGGCGGGGACCTCACGCCGATGCGGCTGGACGCGCCTGAAGCGCGCCAAGACGCCGCCGATTTTCATGCCGCTTTTCGGGCTGCCTGTGATCGCCATGCCCCCGAGTACTACGAAAAATTTAAGAAATGGTGTGATCAATATTTCTTCCTGCCGCATCGAAACGAGCCGCGCGGCGCCGGCGGTATCTTCTTCGACCATCATGACACGGGCGACCAGGTCGCCGATTTCGGCTTCGTGCGCGATGTGGGAACCGCCTTCGCGGACGCCTACGCCGCCATCGTCCGCCGCCGCATGCGCGAGCCCTGGACCGCGGCAGAGCGCGAGCACCAATTGATCCGCCGCGGCCGCTATGTGGAATTCAACCTGATCCACGACCGCGGCACCTTGTTCGGGCTCAAAACGGGCGGCAATGTCGAGGCCATCCTGATGAGCCTTCCCCCTGAGGTGCGCTGGCCCTGACGCGTTGGCATGACCTCTGACGAGCAATCTTCACACACGAGAAAGACCCCGATGAGCGAGGACCACGAGAGCTTCATGGCCCGCGCCATCGCCCTGTCAGAGCAAACCTCGCTGATCGAGAGCGCTGGCGGCGCGTTTGGCTGCGTCATCGTGCAGGACGGGCGGATCATCGCCGAGGGCGCCAATCGTGTGGTCGCCGAAAATGACCCGACCTGGCATGCCGAAATGGCGGCGATCCGCCAAGCCTGCGCCTCGCAAGGCAGCTTCAAGCTACGCGAGGCGACCTTGTATACCAGCGCTGAGCCGTGCCCGATGTGTATGGCGGCGTGCTACTGGGCCGGTATCGAGGCGGTGTATTACGCATCGCAAGTCGAGGACGCGCTGGAATATGGTGGCTTCGACGACAGCATGATCTACGGCGAGCTCAAAAAGCCCGCCGCCGAACGCGCTTTGCCCATCAAGCAGATGATGCGCGCCGAGGCCGTCGAGGTATGGCGGAAATACGCGAAAAAATCCGATCGCGTGCCGTATTGACGCGTCGGGGCACCCATTCGTCCCACAGGAGCCAGCCTTGACCGACCTGCTGATCACCAACGCCCGCCCCTATGGCGAGCCCGCCACCGACATCACCATCCGCGGCGGCCACATCGCCGCAATCGGCGGCCCCCGCCCCACCGATCTCCCAACCCACGATGCCAGCAACCGCATCGCCCTGCCCGGCCTTGTCGAAGCCCACACCCACCTCGACAAGACCATGCTCGGCATGCCCTGGTACGTGAACGAGGTCGGCCCCCGCCTGATCGACAAGATCGACAATGAACGCGCCGAACGCCGCCGGCTCGGCATCGATCCCGCCCGCCAATCCGCCCGCCAGGCCGCCCAGACCGCCGGCTTCGGCGCCACCCATATCCGCACCCATGTCGACGTCGACACCGAAGTCGGCCTCGCCGGTATCGAAGGCGTCGCCGCCACCCAGGCCGCGCTGCGCGACATCATCGACATCGAGATCGTCGCCTTCCCGCAAAGCGGCCTGCTGGTGCGCCCCGGCACGCTCGAATTGATGGACGCCGCCATGCGCGCCGGCGGTCAGGTGGTCGGCGGCCTGGACCCCTGCGCCATCGACCGCGACCCAAAAGGGCATCTCGACGCGATCTTCGGCCTCGCCACCAAATACGGCGCCCCCGTCGACATCCATCTGCACGAGCCCGGCGAGATGGGCGCCTTCTCGATGGAACTAATCATCGAACGCACTTTGGCGCTGTCCCTGCAAGGCTGCGTCACCATCAGTCACGCCTTCTGCCTCGGCATGCCCGATGACGCCGCGGTCGGCGCCCTGATCGAGGGGCTGCATCGCGCCGGCATCGCCATTCTCACCACCGCCCCCGCGTCCCGCCCGGTGCCGGCGGTCAAGCGCCTGGCCGCCGCCGGGATCGTGACCGCCGCCGGCTCGGACGGTATGCGCGACACTTGGGGCCCCTACGGCAATGGCGACATGCTCGAACGCGCCATGCTGGTCGGCCTGCGCAACAATCTGCGACGCGACGACGAACTGCGCCTCGCCCTCGACACCGCCACCACCGGCGGCGCCGCGATGCTCGGCCTGCCCGACTACGGCGTGGCCGTGGGCTGCCAGGCGGACCTGCTGCTGGTCGAAGCCGAAACGGTCGCCGAAGCCGTGGTCAGCCGCCCCGCCGGCCGCACCACGATCAAGGCCGGCCGCATCACCGCGCATGACGGCACGCTGCGCTTCAACCCGCCGGCATAGGTGGTTCCAAATAGGAATCCTATAGGTATAACCTGCAATCTTGGAGAACACCCGGCGGCGCGGCTTGACCGTCGCGCCCCGCCGTCTATGTCCTGGCCGGCTTGCGATCAGCCAGCCCACCGAAGGACATCCCGACCATGCCGAACGCGAACGACCCCGACGCGCCCCAAGGCCCCTGGGGCACCGGCGTCACCCCCATGCGCCGCCCGCCGATGGGGCCGCCGCCCGACCGCCTGGTGAAATTCGCCGCGGGCGGCGCAATCGTGCTGCTTATTCTCGGCACCCTGTCGAGCAGCTTCTACACCGTGCAACCCACCGAGATGGCCGGCGTGCGCCGCTTCGGCACAGTACTGACCTCCGAGCCGATCGGCCCCGGCCTGCACATGAAACTGCCATGGGTCGATACCGTCGATACCATCCAGACCAGCCTGCAGGTGTTCCAACTCAACGACCTCACCGTCTACACGATCGACAATCAGCCCGTCACGGTCGGCATCGGCGTGTCCTACCGCGTGCCGCGCGACGCCGTGCTGAAACTGCTCTATAGTGTCGGGCGGACCGGCAATGTCGACATCAACGAAAATATCCGTCCGGTGCTGGCCGACCGCGTGCTGCGCGTGTTCTCTACCCAGAACACGGTGAACATCTCGGCCAGCCGCGAACAGATCGCGGCCTCGATCCGCAAGGACGTGTCCGAAGCGCTCGGCCGGATCTTCGGGCTGGAAATCACCGATCTGCAAATCAGCAGCATCACCTACAGCCCGAGCTTCCAAGCCTCCGTCGAAGCCGCGGTGCAGGCCAAGAACGACGCCATCCGTGCCGAAAACACCGTCGCCAAAGTCCGCTTCGAAGGCGAACAAGCCAAGGTCCAGGCCGAAGCCCAAGCCGCCGCGCGGATCGCCCAAGCCAATGGCGCCGCCGAATCCGCGGTCGTCCAGGCCCGTGCCGACCGCCAGGCGGCCATCCTGCGCGCCGAAGGCGACAGCCAGGCCGCCACGCTCACCGGTGATGCCCAAGCCCACGTGATCCAACAGGTCGGCGCCGCCGTCGCCGCCAACCCAGCTGTGATCGCCTACGAACAAGCCCACCGCTGGACCGGCCAACTCCCCACCACCATGCTCGGCGCCAGCACCGGCGGCCCGCTTGCCCTGCTCAACGTGCCCGCTCCGGCGAAGCCTTGAGGGTTGGAGGCTGAGCGAAGCTAGGAGGCACGGCGAGCTCCGCCTCAGCCCTGCTCGTCAGCTACCGTCAACACCAGGGGATCAAAGGGGCTCGCCCCTTTGCGGGTCTGGGCGGAGGTGGCCCGAGGTTCCGCTCGACGGCTTCGTCGCGTGGAATGGCCACCGGAGGGAGAGCCCAGCCTTGCTTGCTTCACTCAGTCCCCAGCCATCAGGCCCCGCGGAGCAGAGACGCTGTGCGGCGGAGGGGGGCGGTCAGGCGCCAGGAGCGTGAGGTTTCGAGGCGGATCACGTGGGCACGCAGGAGGGCGAGTTCGGTGCGGAGGGCATCGAGCTCAGGATTGGGCGCTGGTGCCGTCGCTTTGATGGTCGTCAGGATCGGTCGGTTGCTGCGCGGCTGCGGTGGGGTGCGGCCTTTGTGGATGATCAGCAGCATCGAGGTCGTGACGTAGCCATCGAGCAGCAGTTTGATGTGGTGTCGGCCATGTTCGTAGTAGGGCGGCACGTCATATTCGATGTCTTCGGGGGCGGTACCCCCATCGAAGTCGGGCGGTTCTAGCGCGCAGCCGAACTCACGCAAGCGCGCCTCCAGGGCGCGGATGTCGCGTTGGCGATAGATCACGCTGCCGCCGGTCTCGATCGTATCTTCGAGCGAGCTGAGATTGATTTCGGTGGTATGTACCGCGATGCCGCCAGGGCGGAGCAGATCGGTGCTGTCCAGCACGAAGCGTAGGCCGGCCTCGAGATCGCCGAGATGTTCGAAGCTACAGGCGCTCCAGATGAAATCGAATGTCCCAAGGCGCCCGGTGTCGAGCGCGCGCATGTCCTGCGGCAGGAATGTCACGTGGGCGTCGAAGCTGGCGCGATCGATCAGGTCTGGACAGAACAGGGCAGCGAGATCGGCGGCGTGCTGGCCGCCCTCCCGCCAGGCCACAGCGTCTTGCGCGTCGGCGGCGAGGTCGGTCGCCAGCACGTCCACGCCACGCGCCGCGAACAGGCTGGCGAGCGGCTCCCGCCCGACCGCGAAGCCGCAGCCGCGCCGCCCGGGCTGGAGCATGCCGCGGCTGGCGAGCGCCTGTGCGATCACCGACCACTCCCAGGATTTGCGATGCAGCAGCGTCTCCGCCGTCGCGGACTTCGAGGAACCTGCCAGGGCTGACTGCCAGCGGCGAAACCACCGCGCGTCGAAATGCGCCCGCTGGCACACCATGGACGTTAACCGATCGTCTGGCATAATAGATACGTTCATGGAACGTTTATAAACCAGTATGCAACCCGTGTCAGCCGCAAACGGCGTGGCTACACGGCGGCCTTCAGGTCGGTCACGATCTCGCTGGCGATCGCGTCGGCGGGCGGCCCGATATGCACCACGATCGGCCGTTCGTCCGCATCGGGCTCCTCCAGCGTGGCGAACTGGCTGTCGAGCAATCCCGGCGGCATGAAATGGCCTTTGCGGGCCGCCAACCGTGCCGCAATCAGCGCCTGGTCGCCTTTGAGATACACGATGCGGACATCGGCGCGTTGGCCGATCAGGATATCGCGATAGACGCGCCGGAGCGCCGAGCAGGTGACGACGCCGGACTGTCCGGCTGCGCGCCAGGCATCGATATGGTCGGCGATCGCATGCAGCCAGGGCCAGCGATCCTCGTCGGTCAGCGGCGTGCCGGCGTGCATTTTGGCGACATTGGCGGCGGGATGCAGATCGTCGCCTTCCAGAATCGCCCAGCCGAGGTCGGCCGCCAGCAATTTCGCGATCGTGGTCTTGCCACACCCCGACACGCCCATCAGCACCAGCACGGTCATGGCCTATCGGCTCCCGCTCTCAGAATGCGCACTGTCCCATCGTCATCGCCTACGATCACCTGCTCGACCGGCAGCAGAAACAGTCCTGTGCCGACCACACCGGCGATCGCCCGGAGGCGGCGTTCCAGGGTGAACGGATCGAGGATCGGCGCGAAGCCGGGGCAATCCAGGATGACATGGCCCCCATCGGTCACGAACACCTCCCCTGTTTCGGTACGGCGCAGCACCGGATCGCCGCCGAGGGCCGAGACACGGCCCAACGCCGCCGCTTGCGCGAACCGGTCGACCTCTACCGGCAACGGAACCGCATGCCCGAGCAGCGGCACGATTTTCGAGGCGTCGGCCAGCACCACGAACCGCGCACTGGACTCCGCGACCACTTTCTCGCGCAGCAGAGCGCCACCAAGCCCCTTGATCAGTCGCAGCGTGCCGTGCTCGATCTCGTCGGCACCATCGAGAGCGAGGTCGATCGTCGCCCCAGGTTCGGCCAGCGGAATGCGATGCCGGGTCGCAAGCTCGGCGGTCGCCTTGGACGTTGGTACACCGACGATGCGCAACCCCTCGTCGCGCACCCGCGCCCCCAACGCATCGAGCAAATGGCGCACGGTGGTGCCGGTGCCCAGCCCAACCACCATCCCGTCTTGGACCAATGCCGAGGCCACCTGCCCCGCGATCTGCTTGCCAATCTCATGCATCGCGCATCTCATGATCTCACAGGGAGGCGTTCGCCATGACAAATGCTCCAACGCCGGCCGAGATCGGCACGATCAATGGCTGGCACGCCCATGTTTACTACGACCCGGGCACGCGTGCCCAGGCGGCCACGCTGCGCGACTGGGTGGAGCAGCGCTACCCGGTTCGGATGGGTCGCTGGCACGACGTGCCGGTGGGTCCGCATCCCAGCGCGATGTACCAGATCGCGTTCGATAACGTGGTGTTTGCCGACATCGCGGCGTTTCTGTCGATCAACCGTCAGGGCCTGATCATCTTGCTGCACCCCAACACCGCGCATCCGCGCGCCGACCATCTGCACCACGCCTACTGGCTGGGCGCGATCCTGCCACTGAATGCCAGCGTGCTGCCGGAAGACGCCTGATCGGTAAACCCGCCGCGCGATATGCCGGCCTGATCGAGCGCCTCGCGCACCGCGGGGCTCAGGAGCGCGGCCAATTCGGCCTCATGCTCATAAGCCGGCATCACGGCGTCAATGACGGAATCGCGGCCGGAGGCGGGATGGAAATAGAGTTCGCTCAGCCCGTCCGGCAGCATCGGGATAAGCCGCAACAGCCGATCCTCCGTCATATGCCCGCTCCACGCGATCCCGAATGCCGCGTCATTGGCACGCATGCCGGCGCGCCGGATCTGCCGCCGCAGCACCCCGCTCCAACGATACAATGCCCGCCCGACGGGTGCACCCAGTCGCGCCATGATGCCCGGCGGCTCGGCCGGCACACGCACGGCGTCGAGCCCGAATTCGGCGCCGATACGCACCAGCAGCGCCCCCACCGTGGGGTGCAGATGCATATGCTTGTGCGCGTCAGCGTGATCGAGCGACAACCCCGTCGCCGCGAACGCCGCGAACTGCGCGCGTATTTCGGCTGCGAGCTGGCGCCGCACCCGCGACAGAAAAAAATAGCGGATTCCCAACGCCAACTGATCAGACGGAAACTGTCCGCGCGCATCGACGAGATCGGGAATCGCCGAAACCGGTAATATCGCCGGCCCCTCGATCGCCACCAGATGCAGTCCGACCCGCAACCCGGGCAGGCGACGCGCGCGACGCACCGCGTCCTCAACCGCACCACCCGCCACCATCAGACTGGCCGACGTTAATACGCCATCAAGATGCGCCCGCTCGATGCCCTCGTTGACCGCCTCCGACAACCCAAAATCATCGGCCGTGAAAATCACTCGCCTCATAGCGACCTGCTTTGAGGGTGCCTGGTCGAAGCAAGCAAGCCGAGCCCAGCCTTCCTTCCTTCGATGAGGCCACCCCACAGCAGATCGATATCAGGCGGCGTCCGAGTGGCGTTCGCGGAGGAATTGGAAGAATTCCACGCCTTCGCGCAGGCGGCGTTTCATCATCTGCGGGCTGCGCACCATTTCGCCGACGATCGAGGCGATTTTCGGCGCGCGGAAATAGAAGCGTTTGTAGAACGTCTCGACGGAATCGAAGATTTCCGTGTGTGACAGATGCGGATAGTGCAGCGGCGCGATCTGCACGCCGTGATCGTCGATCAGTTCCGCGTTGGCGGCATCGAGCCAGCCATTCTCCAGCGCCTGCTTGTGCAGGAACGTGCCCGGATAGGGGGCTGCCAGCGACACCTGCATGGTGTGCGGGTTGATCTCGGTGGCGGAGCGGATGGTCTCCTCGATGGTCTCCTTCGATTCGCCGGGCAGCCCGAGGATGAAGGTACCGTGGATCTTGATGCCGAGCTCATGGCAATCCTTGGTGAACTGCTTGGCGACCTCGATGCGCATACCCTTCTTGATATTGTGCAGGATCTGCTGGTTGCCGCTTTCGTAGCCGACCAGGAGCAAGCGCAGCCCGTTGTCGCGCAGCACCTTCAGCGTCTCACGCGGCACGTTCGCCTTGGCGTTGCACGACCATGTGACGCCCATCTTGCCCAACTCGCGGGCAATCGCCTCGGCGCGCGGCAGATTGTCGGTAAAGGTGTCGTCGTCGAAGAAGATTTCCTTCACCTGCGGCCAGTATTGCTTCACCAGGCGGATTTCCTCGGCGACATGGCCGGGGCTGCGCACGCGGTAATTATGGCCACCCACGGTCTGCGGCCAGAGGCAGAAGGTACAACGGCTCTTACAGCCCCGCCCCGTGTACAACGACACGTAGGGGTGCATGAGGTAGCCGATGAAATAATCCTCGATCTTCAGGTCGCGCTTATAGACCTCAGTCACGAACGGCAGCTGGTCCATATCCTCGAGGATCGCGCGATCCTTGTTGTGCACGATCACGCCGTCGCTGTTGCGATAGGAAATCCCGTCCACTGCGGCGAAATCCCGCCCCTCGGCGATTTCCTTGACGGTGAAGTCGAACTCGTTGCGCGCGACGAAATCGATTGGCGCGCCTTGCAGCAGGCTCTCCTGCGGCTGCACCGCGACTTTTGCGCCGACCATGCCGATTTTGAGGTTAGGGTTGGCGTCCTTGAGCGCCTGCGCCACCTTCACGTCAGACGCGAACGATGGCGTCGACGTATGGATGATGCAAAGTTCCTGCTTCTTGGCCTCGGTGATCACCGTCTCGAGGCCGATACGCGCCGGCGGCGCGTCGATCAGCTTGCTGCCGGGCACCAGGGCCGCTGGTTGGGCGAGCCACGTGGGGAACCAGAAGCTCTTGATCTCGCGCTTTGCCTGATAGCGTGAGCCGGCACCGCCATCGAAGCCGTCGAACGACGGCGGCTGCAGAAACAGGGTCTTCATCATGACTATGTGGTCCTTCAGATCGCCGATGCCGGGCGGACCGATGCCGCCTCGACCTGGCTGTCATTGTCGTCAGCCTCAATAGCGGCACGGCTCGCGCGCAAGGTCTGGCCACGCCATTCTACCTGATCGCCGGCATAGCTGGCCACCATGATGGCCATCGACAGCACATCACGCAGCGGCAGCAGCCAGATCGGGGCGCGATCGGCCAGACCCGCTCGGGTCAGCCGGAGGCTCTGGTCGATGCCGACAGCCACGAGCCCGCGCAGCAGCCAGGCAGCCCCGAACAACCAAACCGCCCATGTCGCGGCCCCTGACAGAACCAAAGCGAGCAACGCCCAGAACAGCACGAACTGCACAGTCGACAGAGCGTAGCCCAAGGGGGCGACGGCCAGGATGGTGCGTGCCCAGCGCAATTCGTGACGAAACAGCTCGGACAGAGAGGTTTCCGGCACTGTGGTCGCGGTTGCCGTTGCCGCGATGCGCACCCGCAATCCACGTCCGACAACCGCCTGACCCAGGGCGTTATCATCGGCCAAGTGATCGACCAACGCGCGCAGGCCGCCGATCGACTCCAAGGTCTGCCGGGAGATCGCCATGGTGGCGCCGAGGCAATCCTGGCGTCCTAGCCCGTGCGCCATCAGCACGCCGGGGATGACATTATGGTTGATCCAGGACGCCCCCAGGGCACCCGCGAGGGACGGGCGTTCGGTCACGCCCCCATAGAGCATGGTGGAGAGGCCAACCCCGGGCTGGGCCAGAGTTTCGATAACCCGATCGAGATAGTCGGGCGCGCAGTGCACGTCGCTATCGGCGATCACCAGCACGTCGTGACGGGCGAACGGGAACATGTTCATGAGGTTGCCGACCTTGCGGTTGGCGCCATGCTGGGCGGTATCGACAACCACGTGCATATCCCGCTCGGGGAATCGCTGGCGCAAACGCGCCAACACCGCCAAAGCCGGATCGGCGGGGCTCTGCACGCCGAATATGATCTGGTAGTCGGGGTAATCGAGCACGCAAATACTCGCCAGCGCGCGTTCCAGCATTGGCTCATCGCCATGCAGCGGCTTCAGGATGGTCACCGGTGGGCGGTGTTGCATCGGACGAGCGGGAGCAGCCTGGGTAAAGCGTCGTACCGCCAGCCAGCCAGCCACCGCCTGCACCAGGCCGGCGCAGGTCAACAAGGCCGCGAGTCCGGCAAGTACTGTCACTGATCTAGCTCTTGTCGCCGGAGGCCAGCGCGTTGGTCTTATCGCGCAGCATCGTGATCAGCATGGATGGATCGCCCGAGGCGATCTGGGAGCGGAAATCCGATCGCTGCACGGCGACCCGGCTGATCGACCCGTTGAGCAGGATATCCACCGCCTTCCAGGCGCCGTCGACATGCCGCATGACATAGTCGAGGCGGGTCGGATCGCCCGACGTCGGGATGATGCGGGTCTGTACGACCTCGTCGGTGCTGACCTTGCGGGTATCGGGGGCGATCTCGAATTTCTCACCGTCATAGGAGTCGAAATTGGCCACCCAATTGGCCACCGTGAAGGCGGTGAAGGCCGCCAGAAGGTTCTGGCGCTGCTCGTCCGACAGGCCGCTCCAGCGCTGGCCGATGATGCGCTGCAGGATCAACGGCAGGTCGAAGGTGCGTTCGACGATCGGGGTCAGCGTCTCTACGCGGGCGGCAAACGGCGTGCTCGACCCGGCATGCATGATCGACAGCAGACCCTGGTTCAATGCCTCGATCGGGGCCGCGGGCGGCGTGTCGGCGAGCGCCGCAACCGGGCTTGCCAGCGCCAGCAGCAGGAAAATCCGGCGTTTCATCCCGCCGGCACCAACTTGGCGCGCAAATCACCTTGGCAGGCCAGGACGTTGGCGACGATATCCTTGGCGGTGAGATGGACGGCGATCATCTGCTTGGCGGGGCTGTCATGGTCGAGGAACAAATCGGGCAGCACCATCGGGCGGATTTTCAGGTGCCCGTC
>Ga0116226_10000175_pt1 | contig 50586 bp, 45 predicted proteins | sample S1TSphfallax_FD_89692 | JGI IMG/M metagenome (GOLD analysis project Ga0116226, IMG submission 89692) | Host-associated microbial communities from peat moss isolated from Minnesota, USA - S1T2_Fa - Sphagnum fallax MG | ecosystem: Host-associated > Plants > Peat moss > Unclassified | place: USA... | reverse complement strand
TGCGTTTGCGTCACGCCCCACATGGTCAGATAGCCGCCATAGGAGCCGCCCATGAGTCCGAGACGCTCGGCATCGATCGGCGCGACTTGCAGGGCCGCATCGACACCGCTCAAGACGTCGCGCCAGTCGCCCCCGCCCAAGTCCTGAATGCTGGCCGCCGCGAAGGCTTCGCCTTGCCCGAAGCTGCCCCGGTAATTCGGTTCGAACACGATCCAACCCGCGTCCAGCAGCGCGCGCACGGTGCTTGTCTCCGGCAAGTACCGGTTGGTGGACGCCGCCTCGGGTCCCCCGTGGACGTAGACGACCATGGGTCGCAGCGCGGCCCCCGCTCCACCCGCAGCCCCTGCTCCACCCGCGGTCGCCACTGCCCCGCCGTCCGCTTGCGGCACGAGTAGCCAGCCCTGAACGTCGTAGCCGTCGTTGCGCCAGGTCACGGAGCGCGCCGTGAACGGGGTCGCGACACCTGCATTCTCGTGCGTGATCGGCTGCCAATGCCCGATGCGCCCGGCGACGATCTCGGGCGCCGCGCCGAAGCTCGAGCTCACGGCTGCGGCACCCTGCGGCCCGCAGGAGATACTGCCGTTCGCACCGCCTGAGAGGCTCTCTTCACCCGACCACAGCGGCTCGGTCGTGCCGCCGTCGAAACGTATGAGGGAGAGGCGCGAGCCGGCCAGCAGAGTGGCCGTGAGTCCTTGGCCACAATGCCAGTCGAGTGCCGTGACCGTTGCCGGCAGTCCGGGCGTCAAGTTCGTCGGCACCGCCCCGGCCACATCGAGACGCAGGACGTAGGCGTCCCCACCCGTCGAACCGAAGTCACTCATCCAACCGCCGACGAAGGCCACGCTCTTGCCGTCCGGAGCGACGACCGGCGTCGCCAGCTGCTCGCGCGGAGAAGGCGCAAACAGTACGCGGGCCTGACCCTGCTCGAACGCATAGAGTTTGGCGATCCACCAATGACTGTCGCCATCGCCGGGCGCCGCCGTGCCGACGAAGCCACCCCGCGGCAGGAAATCGAACTCATAGACGTATAAATCCGGCGGCGAGACGAAGCGCAGCGTCCCGTCCTCGACCACGGCGATGCGCTGCTCGTCGGGTACGGCGGCATCGATGTCGCCGACCAGCGGCACGCCGGCCTCCGTGCGACCGATGTTCTTGTGCGCATTGGCGGTGGCGAGCACCGCCAAGCGATCGTCCGGGCCATAGCGCAAGCGCTCCAAGGGACCCGCAAAGCTGAGGATGCGGCGCTCGACGCCTTTGCGCAGGTCCAGCGTGATGATCTCCGTCACGCCGGCATCGCCACGCCCCAACAAATACGAGAGCCGGCCATCACGGCTCCAGGTGGGCGAGGCGACGTGGCAATTGGGGCCCACTTGGCAGGGCAGTGGCACGACGAACGAGTGACCCGCAAAATCCCGCACCACCAAGGATGCGGGCGGATCCTCCTCGTGGCCGTCGTCCGTTGCCTCGATCGAGGCAACGTGTCGGCCATCCGGAGCGATCGCCACCGTCTTGAACTCGTGGAGGGCGGCCGACTCGGCGAGCCCGGTGCAGCTGAGGCCGAAGGCCAGCACCAGGGTCTTCAGCGGCAGCGTCGCATGTGGCGCAGTTGCCCATGACAGATTCGAAATCCAACGCATCGAAAATGCTAGCACGGCCGGCCGCGCAAGCGCGGGCTCTCGTCGGGCAGCGATCCACTGCATGGCGCAATGTGCATTGCGATGAGCATTCTTGACGAATCTTTGCCCGCTGCGGGCTGCAAATCGCAGGACAACACGCTCCACGCCAATCGACATTGCCTTATTCTTCGTGCACACAGGAGAAACCTCATGCTCATACTTACGCGCAAGCTCGCCGAGGCCTTACGCATCGGCGACGATATTTCGGTGACGGTGCTTGGCATCCAGGGCAACCAGGTTCGACTGGGCATTACCGCGCCGCGCAGCATCCCGGTGCACCGAGAGGAAATCCACGCCCGCATCCTCGAGGAACAGAAGGCGACCAACACCTGACCACCGGCGGGTCGGGTCAATGCGCTGACTGCGCAGCAAGCTCTTTGAACACCGCGGCTTGCATCTCGGAGACTTGCAGCCGGGACTTCTGACTGGTGGAGTATAGAGCGCTCAACAAAGCGCGATCCCACGCGGTCAGCTCCAGCGGCGGTGAGGTCTCTTCGGGATTGAATATCTTGAGTATGGACGGGGCGATCCCGAGACTTTTGTCGAGATCGATCTGCGCGAGGCTGACCATGCCGACGTAATCGGCGAGCTGACCGACATTGAATTTTGAGATCTGCGCGGCATCGATCACGACGATGACGTTCGAGAGGGCGCGCACGACACTATGCGAGAGCCGCGAGCCGAGCGTGCTCGGCTGAGAGAAAACCGGATAATCGACCTGACCCGAGCCGAGTCCTGCCGACTGCGCAAGGATGCTCGCGAACGTCGAGGCGGCGGCTCCGTCGGAACTCATCTCGTTGGCGTTATACCAGACGCGGATCGGTCGCGCGGTTTCGACGAAGCGTTTGGCTTGTTCGATGCCATTGCGGGTGTCGAACATGCGCGGATTGTGACGCCACAGGAGTTTAAGGAAAACAGGTGGGTTTTGTGCGACGAGCACAAATAAGTTCGGCTGGCACTTTTCTCCATCCAGGGGAGCGTGTACCGAGCGGGCCAGATTGGAGATCCGCAGCAACATGAATTCCGCCACGGGACGCGTCAACCCGGCCACGAGCGGACATATGGGCTGGTCCCAGCGCATCAAAGACTCATCCCAGGACTTGGTGATCGCGCCGGACACGAACACGTCGACGTCGTGCTTCAACCTCTGCGCATCACGCGCGGACTCGACCGTGACCTGCGGGATCGGATCCTCCCCCGCCCAAGCCCCGGTGCTCGCGGAGACACAGGCAAGTAGCAGGGTCAGAAAGACGACCAATGAGGACGCGCATGCGCGACCCTGAGCCGCAGGATTCTGTCTGTCGTCCCGCATGTACAATCCTCCGCGAGCGTTATTTGCCAGTTCTACCATGCGTCGCGGCGATCGCAAACAGAATCTGAGCGCTAGGGTCTGATCCCGTCCCAGCGACGGGACAAAACGATCAGCAGCGGCAGCAAGACTGCCCAGCCCAGGGTCAGCGCGGCAACCGCAGGCCAGGGCTGCAGGAAATATACCGCTCCCAGTGCGGACCCGGCGTGAAAGGAAACGGGACCCGCGATCGCCCCGAGCAGAGCCGCGAGCAAGAGCCGCTTTTTCAGCCACTGATAGGTCGTATTCGCCTGAGCGGCAAACAGTCCCCACAAAGCGGGCAACCAGGCCGGCGCCCAGCCCCGGCCTAGCATGTCGGGATAGGCCAGCAGGCCGAGCGCAACCACGATGTTCTCCCACACGGCGCCGATGACGACCACGCTCGCGATGAGTTTGAACTCGATCAGCGGTCGGGCCACCCGCAGCAGGTGCAGGGCGATCAGGACGACCGCGACCAGGATCCCGATCCAGGCGAGCCCGCGTGCGGCGCCCAGCACGCAGGCAAACCAGCCGATCTGCCCAAACACGAAATAGATCGACGGCGCCCATTTTTCCGGTACGACCGGCGCTCTCATGGGCGCCACCACGGGCAGTTCAAGGCGGCGCCGCGCCGTGCTGCGCTTCGTCAGGAAACTCCGCGCTGATTTGCTGTATGCGCCAAACCGGCCCGCCGACGTACAAGGGTCCTTCCTCCCGCAGAAATGCCGGATCATCGCCGCTCAAGACCAAGACATGATAGTCGAGCGGTTGCTTGCCGATGAGCGGGGCAACCACGCCGGCAAGGCCGCCCAATTCGACATGCACGCGGTAATCGGTGGCCGCGCGCTCCGCCCCTCCCATCGTGATCGGCGTCTCGCCGACCGACTTCATCTCCAGATGGATGATGCGCGGCTTGGGCGCCGCGACGACGACGGCGATCTTGGACTCGGTCGTGGAGGTGGGCAAGTTCATGAGCACGGTGGCAGCGAGTCCATTGTAAACGTCGGGCGGCATGCGAACGTGCGCCTGCGTGTGTTTGCCATTTTCATCCTTGACGATGACCAGTCCTCGAAGGGCATCGACTGTCTCATCGATCGGGGTCGGAAACGAGGGGCCGCGTTGCACGTGATGATCGCTGATGAAGCGCATGGTCCCACGTTCCGAATAGATCGTCGTCTCGTCATCCACGGAACCATCGAAGAACCGCAGGACCAGGCGCGAAGTCACGACCGAGCCGCGGAGTTTTTGCAGCAAATCGCCGACGCCGATCCGCTTGCCGGCCAGGGTCTGCACCTCGACGAAGCCGTGCGCCGACCCTTGCGGACGGAGCACCTTGACGGGTTCGGCGCCAGCCGGCGGCGTCCAGGCGGCGCCCAGTAGCAGCATGGTCAACCAGGCACCGGCGCGAACTGCGAACATGTCGAAAACCTCCAGGTGAAACGGGCAGGACCGCCAAACGCCCATTAGACACCGAGGGATCCCCGGAATGCTGTCAGCCTGGCACCGACACGATTTCCTGGGGCTTGCTTCTGTCGGCTCCGCGCCACATTGCTTATAATCGTATGAGACATATAATCGTCACAGCAAAAACCTAATATTCCATCACCGCCATGAAGCGTGGCCCCTGCCACCATTGGCGCCCCAAGCGTCACCACCCCATCGGAGTCTTTGATACCTGCATGAGCGAATCCAACTCATCCTCCAACCCAACGTCACCGCGAGCGACTCTGAAGCTCAAGACTGCTCCGCGTCGGCCTCCGGTCGAAAAGAAAGTAGAGCACGTTCCCCAGCAGCAAACGAACGCGAAAAACAAGCCGGGCGCGCACTGGTCAGACGAATACAAGGCGCGAATGCAAGCCGACATGGACGCGCTGACGAATCGCTGATTGAAGAGCGATCCCCGCGCTTACTTCGTCGCGGGAGGCTCCGGCCGCGCGGGCGCCGCGGACGCGGGAATGTTCGCCGGCTGCGAGGCCAAAAACGTCGTGAGTTGAGCCGTGATGTCGATCGACGGTTTGTCGTAGAAAGCGCCATAGACCACCAGGTCGAAACCTTGGGTGTTCGCATAGGTCGAGATTTCCTGGACGAGGTAGCGTTGCACCTTGCCCAGCTCTTCATTGCGGCGGGTCGTCGCATCGTCCTGAAACTGCTGCGCCTTGCGAGAGTAGTCGTGCTGCAAATCGCGCAGCGCGATTTCTTCCTTGGAGCGATCCGTTTCGCTCATCAGCGATCCCTCGCGCTGAAATTTCTCATCGCGGGTCTTCAAGTCGGTCTGCATTGACAGCATTTCCTTACGCCGTGGCTCGAACTCGGCTTCGAGCAATTTCATGGTCGCTTTGGTCTGCGGCGCCTCCTCGATGAGCTTTTGAAAATTCACGACGCCAATTTTCGTCTCCGCATCCGCGACTGCGCTGGCGAGCAGAGCGGAAACGCCGATGAGCAGGATTGCAATGCCGCGATTGAATTTGAACATGCTGAAATGCGTCCGAATGTTGAGGTCCGTCGTTGGATTCCGGCGGCAGTATAGCCAGGTTGAGAAGCGCTGACCCAAGAGGTTTATCCGCCCGATCATGCACCGCACAAGCGGGTCATCGTCAATAGCTGCATGGCAAGATGCCAGAGCACCTCGGCGCATCAGCGCAGCTCCAGAAAAAGTGGCCGGCGAGCTTGCCGCGCGTTGCCCGGCGCATGGCCATGGTTACGCCGCACTTCGGACACCCAGGCGCGGCCGGTAGTTCGATGACGTCGGTCAAGACGGGAATCGCGGAAGACAGTTGCTGCGCGTCGAGCACGGCGGACCCTCGCACTTGCGGCCGCGTCGAAGTCTCCTCGAAGGTGAGCCTATTCACACCAGAACGCCTGGTCATCGAAAGCAATCCCATCCCTGTTGATGGCCCGATATTGCACATAATGCCGGAAAATCTACCGATAAACCGGTCACACAACCGGATTCGCGTCGGGCGACTCTCATGCGCTGCGACGACCGTCGCGTTCGCTGACAGACCGAACGCGGTCGGAACCAAGGCTTATAGTGCGAGTCTTTACCGGCTGGAGGTCAAATCTGATGAGCTTGGTCACACGCAAACTCGGGTCCCAGGGTCTGGTGGTATCCGCGATCGGCCTGGGTTGCATGGGCATGAGTCAATCCTATGGCCCGGCGGACGAAGACGAATCGATCGCCACCTTGCATCGGGCGATCGAACTCGGCTGCACGTTTCTCGACACCGCCGAAGTCTATGGCCCGTATACCAACGAAAGCTTGCTCGGCCGAGCGCTGGGTCCTAAGCGTGCCGACGTGAAACTCGCCACGAAATTCGGCTTCAAAATCGAAGACGGCAAGATCGTGGGTACGGACAGCCGCCCCGAGCACATTCGCGAGGCCGTGGACGGCTCACTGCATCGCCTGCGTACCGATTACATCGATCTGCTCTATCAGCACCGTGTCGATCGCAACGTGCCGATCGAGGACGTCGCAGGCACCGTCGCGGACCTGGTGCGCGAGGGCAAGGTGCACTACTTCGGTCTCTCCGAAGCGGGGGTCTCTACGATCCGCAAAGCCCATGCCGTGCATCCGGTCAGTGCCGTGCAAAGCGAATACTCCTTGTGGGAGCGCAATCTCGAGCGCGATGTCATTCCCTTGCTACAGGAACTGGGGATCGGACTCGTACCGTTCTCGCCGCTCGGTCGCGGCTTCCTGACCGGCGCCGTGAAACGTGCCGAGGACTATCCAGCGGACGATTTTCGCCGTAACGATCCGCGCTACCAGGGCAGCAATTACGACGCGAACGTAGCGGCCGCCAGCATCGTCCGCGAGATCGCCAGCGCGCATGGCGCGAAGCCCGGCCAGATCGCGCTCGCATGGCTGCTGCACACGGGCACCGAGGTTGTGCCGATTCCGGGAACGAAACGGCGCAGCTACCTGGAGGAGAACCTCGGGGCAGCAACGATCGTGCTCAGCGCACAGGACCTACGAGCCTTGGATGCCGCCCTGAGCGCTGACAAGATTGCCGGCCCGCGCTACAGCGAAGCCATGATGGCCATGGTGGATCGCTAGTCGCGGCCACGCGCTGTCCTAAGACAGGCGCCTGGCGGGTGTTCGAATTTCACTTGCAGAACGGGACATCCGGGTGTAACTAAAGACTGGTAGGGGTTTCTGTTGTCCTATTGGTTTCGCTTTCCCCAAGGTGAGGCTGCCCATGCTACGACGTTCGCCCGAATCCTTCCGGTCCGCCTCCTTGCTCGCGGGCGACCGCGGTATCTGGGTATTTGCCGGTCTCGTCGTCATCGTCGCGGCCAGCGCCACGAGCCTCGCCACCCTCGCGACCCAATTGGTCCACGGGATAACGGCTGCGAAGAACAAGGCGGCGATCGTACAACCGCTGACGCGAGCCGCGCCGGCGACGCCCGGCCCAACCGACGCCGCACCGTAGACCGGCGACCCAGAGCCTGCCCCGGCCGCTGGCGCGCGGGTCCTTCGGGACGGATTCCTCGTGGCCCTAGGTGGCAGCATCGTCAGGATCCGAGGCCGCCTCAACCGGAAGCTTTTTGTGTTGCGATCTGCGGATCAACTCTTGCATCAGACCGTCTCCCGCATTGATAACCTCCTCGGTCGCGGTCGGAATGACGTAAGGACCTGACCGAGTCAGCATCGTCGCTTGGAGACCCCGCTTCGGCAACGAAAGCGAAGCCCTGAGCTTTGCACCGCGGCTCGCCGGGAGGGTCGAGTCCACGAGTGTCTGGCACAGGCGTTTCACCACCGGATCCGGCACATCCCAGAAAATCGCCGCGCCCGAAAAATTCAGATAGCGCGCGGACCCGTCAACGTAAGCTGCAAGCGTGTCATAGGCACCTCCGGACGGCATCTCGAGGACGACGCCGAGGACTTCGAATGCGGCTCTTCCCTCCGGCTTCTCGCCGAACTCGCGCAATGCCGACCAAACCCCGAGCTGGGATAGCGTTTCCAGTACCGGCAAATCCTGAATAGTGCGTAGAAGCGCGACCGCTTCGGTCTTCTTGCCCTCCTCCACCAGCCGCTGCGCATCGGCAATCGCTTGCGAGGCTCCAGATCTTCCATCGGGCCGCATTTGCTTCACTTGTTCGCGCAGAGACTGCGACCCGAACAGCATGTGGCGAATCGGATCCCCTTCGGAACCTAGTTTTCCCGGTTTTGCCACGGTCGCGCGGCCGAATAGTCCCTTCAGGAACTCAAACATTCATGAAGCCCCGCGCTTCTTCGGCCACGGGCTTGCCTTCCATACGAACGTCCGCATTGCATGAGGGAACACAGGGATCACCTGAAGGCCCGCGGGCCGCCGGGTTCATCCGTTCGCGGCCGCAGGAGGGTCTTGAGCCTCGGGGAGGTCGAGGTAGTTGCGAACATCGACGAAGTCGATCAGCCAGTTGCGGGGCGGCGCGTGTTCGCCCGGACCCGGTGAGGCGTAGCCCAGCATGCGCTGCACGAGCGGCGAGTAGCCGCGGGCAATCTCCCAGGGGACGCCGATCGGCGATGCTTCCTCCGGGGTGAGCCACCCGAGCACGAAGCTCATGTGCAGGCCATGCCGCCAGGTGTTCTCGGTGCGATTCGCACCTGCCCCGTGGACGGTCTTGCCGAGATAGAGCAAGGCACTGCCGGCGGTCATGACCGCCGGCACGGTATCCTCGGGCCTCGGCGTTTGCGCGAAGTCCGGCCACCGGTGGCTGCCGGGAATCACGCGGGTCGCGCCGACCTCCTCGGTGAAATCCGAGAGCGCCAGCAAGATGCTCACCATCGCTTCGGGCGCCGCCGTGCCCATTTTCTGGATGTAGGGCCAAATGCCGATGTCCCGATGCAGCACCTGCTCGCTTTCGCCCGGGCCGACGATCATCGCCTGACCCGTATTGAGCCAATAATCCGCCGCGAGCGTTTGCCGCGCCCAACGATGCATCAAGTCGTGCTCGAGCAAGTCGACGAAGGCCGGGGCGCGCGCCGCCAGGCGGCTGAAGCGTTTGGTGCGGCCGCCCCAGAAGCGCTTGCGCTCAGCCTGCACGCTTTCCGATCCGGCCTCGGTGCGATCGACGTGCTGTTGCAACTGGCCGTTGAGGCGACCGAGGAGCTCCGGGTCGATGAAATCCCGGACGATCACGCCGCCGTCCGCGTCGAGACCGGCCATGATCGAATCGAACGCCGCATCACGCGGGAAGGTTTGCAGGCGTGGACCGGACATCAAGAATCCTCGAATGGCAGCGAGTGACGTGCCTGGATTATAGCCGCAAGACCTCTGCGAGCAATGGCTGCCGTCACGCCGGGGGTGCCGGCGTGTACACGCCCGGCCGCGCTCAGTTCGGGTGGTAGTCGCGCTCGATGTGACCGACCAAGTCCTCCGGATAGAAATAAACGGGGCGAAGATTTTCGTCCGCATAGCGAGTCACTTGATCGGCGAAGTGCGGCGACTGCGGGTCACCGCTCTCCCCGCCGATCGACACCGCGCGCGCCGTTATGCGCGGCCCGAATTCGACGATCGCGACGAAGCTGTTGCCGTTCGTGCCGTAGTACTTGTTGGTGCCCGGATAACGGTGTGCGCCGAAGGACGCGAGCGAGCCCCAGCGGGACGAGGTGAACGGAATCGGGCGGCTCGCCGCCGCGTCGCTGAAGGGCTGTGCGATGTCGCCGGTCAGGCGTTGGTAACGGTTCACGTCGCCCCAGCCGACGCGCCAGTCGCCAAAGTCGCGGGTCAAGCGGTCGCAAACGCTCGCCAGGGTCCCGAGTCGCTCGGCCGCGGTTGCACGCTCGGCCATATAGTCGTAGACCGAAACATTCTCGGCATCCGGATCTTGCTTGACGACGGTCCACAGCTCGTCGCCCCAAAGACCTGCGAGGGTCGTCGGCACGGAGTGGGCCGACCATCGGTAGTCCCAGGCGCGCAATTCGCGAATCGGTTCGGCGAGCTGCCGCTTGAGCGGATTTCCCGCCGGGAGCTGATCGTAATCGGCGAGCAGCGCCGGGATGAGGCGCGCAAAAGCCGGCAGATAGGCGTCGTAAGCGGCGCGCTCGAGCGTCTCGATGGTGAATGCGTGTTGGTTCTGCAACAGCAGCGTCGCATGCACACCGCGCGGATTCTCGCCGAAGCGATCGATGTAGCGCGGAAATTGCTCGCGTTGGGGACTGTCGGGGCCGGCCGCCGACCAAGGCCAGTCGTTCGTATTCATAACCCAGCCGACGGCCGGATCGAGGACCCGCGGCAGCTCATCGAGCGCGTGCAGCCCCTGCCAATCGGCGCCCGGATCCGAGCCGTCGACAGGATGGGTGTAGTCGTAACGGTCGTTACGCCGAGGAATGAATTGCGGATGCAGGTAGGCGATATGGCCGTCCGCATCCGCATAGATCGTGTTGTTCGAGGAATTCGCCTTGAATTCCATGACTTTCATGAACTCGGCGTAGGACCGGGCCTTGGTCAACAAATAGGACTGACTCAGCGCCTCGACCGGCTTTTGCATCAGCGCAATGCTGATCCAGTGACCGTCCTTTTGCGCTATGACGGGCCCGTGATGGGTGCGCCAGACCCGGTAACTTCGCGTCGCGAGAGCCCCGCTCGCATCCCGGTAACGCAGCGAGATCGATGCCGCGCTTGCCGGCCGCCAACGGCCGCCGAAGCGATAACGGACACCGCGCGCATCTTGCCGCACGGTCTCCGCAAAGAAATCCACGTTGTCGACGCCGCTCGACGTGTGCATCCAGCCGACGCGCTCGTTGAAACCCTGATAGAGGAAAAATTGCCCCCAGGTCACCGCGCCGTAGACATTGAGCCCCGCGTCGCTGCTCATCTGCAATTCCGAACGGAAAAAGAACGAGGTGTGTGGATTGATCAACAGCAACGCGTGGTGATTGACGGTGTTCGCCGGCGCGATCGCGATACCGTTCGAGCCGCCCGGCTCGCGTCGCCGCGGCTCGTAGACGACACGCGCGAGCGCGCCCTCGCCGGCACCATAAAACGCTGCCAAGGCGTCGAGATCGACGCGCTCGATGTCCCCGCCGATGCTGCCCTCGCTGAAGCTCAAGGCCATCCAGGGCTCGAAATGCGTGAGCACGCGCGGGTGCACCTGCGGATGACCGTGCAAATAGAGGTTCAGACCATCCGCCCAAGCGACCATGAGCTGCTGCAGCCACGGAGCACACCTGCGATAGCGTCGCTGCAAGTCCTCCGGGTCGACGAACAGTCGTTGGCGCAGGTCGGACCATAAGGCCTTCTCGCCCTCCGCTTCGGCGAGCCGTCCGAGCGCATTCAGGTAATTGGTCTCGACACGGTTGAAATCATCCTCGGCTTGCGCATAGCTCATGCCGAACACGGCGTCGGCGTCGCTGTGGCCGTGCACGTGGGCGATGCCCCAGTCATCGCGCACGATATGCGTGGCGGCGCTCTCGGCGCGCCAGCGCGTCACCCCCTCCACGGCCCTGTCGTTTGCGCGGGCAGCGATCGAGGCGCTGGCGCCTACGACGACAACGGCGAGAAAAAAACCAGCTCGCGGCCTCAGTGGGGGCATGCTGGGCGGCCTAAATCGCGAAATGCGTAGCGGCATAAGATTCAAGCTAATGACTTTTCCAGGTAGACCGTCTCGGGGATCGGATTCGCATAATAGGCGGGGATCTCGCGAAATCCCAGGTCCCGATAAAGAGCAACGGCCGGACGCATCGTCGCGAGCGTATCCAGGCGCATGCTCGTGTATCCCGCGAGCCGGGCGCGCGCCAGTATTTCGGTGGCCAGACACCGTCCCAGACCCTGTGCCCGATGGGCCTGCCGCACCCACAGGCGCTTCATCTCGCAGATCCCAGGCTCGAGCGGTCGCATCGCGACGCAACCCGCGGGAAGGCGGTCCACCTCGGCGAGCAGGATGGCGCCTGCCGGCGGCGCATACTTGCCGGGTAGATCGACCAACTCCGCCTCGAAGGATTGAAAGCCCAGATCGACGCCGAGCGAGAGCGCGTATTCCTGGAACAGCGTGCGGACCGTCGCGACCATGATCGCGTCATGCGCATCGACGAGCGTCGTCAATCCCATCAGCGCGGCGCGCCTGCGCCCAGGTGTGCAGCGGGTGATCGGAGACCACGATCCCGTCCGAATTTCATTTCGATCCTCGCGGGCGAGCGCCGCGCTGTTCCCAATCTAGGCTGACAAGCCGTTAAATAGTCAAGGGAAATGGGCTGCGCGGCCCCGAATGGACAGCGCACTGCAGTGAAAGCCCCGATTTGGCTCCGCGCCTGCTATAAGTACGTTAACACGGCGGCAGTCTTGCTCCGCCAAGCAATCGAGAGCCCGATGTACACTCATTTCAAAGACTTCGAGAAAGACCTGCGCGCGCAGGGGTTCGAAGAAGTGGTCGAGGTGAACTGGGCGCCGCTCACGAGTCTGGAGGTTCATCAGCATGCTTTTGCGGCCCGTGCGCTGGTCGTCAAGGGCGAGATGTGGCTGACGGTCGGGACGCATACGCGGCACCTGACGCGCGGCTTCGAATTTCAGCTGGCGCCGAACGAGCCTCACTCCGAACGCTACGGCGCCGAGGGCGCGACTTATTGGGTCGCACGACGTACCGAACCGCAGTCCGAATAGGAATAAAGACAATCAGCCAATTTCCCTACTTACAGAGCGACGAGCCCCTCTCGGGGCATCATCTGCCCGTGCTCTACAATCTCGTCTATTGCAGCGTGGCCACGCCCGGCGTGGAAACGGCCGCGGTGGACGACATCATCACGCATGCGCGGCGGTGGAACCCGTCGTACGGAATCACCGGGCTGCTCGTGTTCGGCAGCGGGGTGTTTTTCCAGTGGCTGGAAGGACCGAGAGACAACGTCCGGCAGCTGTTTGCCAACCTCAGCAAGGATCCGCGGCACGAATCGATCGTGCTGTTGAGCGAGAACGAGGAGATCCGGGAACGTCTGTTTCCCGAGTGGAGCATGGAATTGGTCGAGGCGCCGCAGATACGCGATGTGCTCGAGGATGCGCTCGATACGGCGGAAGACGAGGCCAATGCCGAGGCGCTGCAGCGCATGCTCCAGCAACTCGATGGCGGCGCCCTGAAAGCGCTGGGAAATTCGAGCCCCTGAGTGCCGCGCGCAGAGCCACGCTATCTGGATCTGCTCGCGGACTGGAAAATCCCGGACTGACTGCGGCCCCGCTGTCGTAGCGAATAAAAGCTCCAGCCCAGGACATTGACGAGCACCGTCGTGCCGAGAATCTTCGCCGCGAACACCCCGGGGCTCGCGACGTCGACGAAGGGATAGGCATTGAGCGCCAACACGAACAGCGTCGCGACGATGCCGGCCGCGCAGACGACAGCGACCCAGCGCGGCAGTGCGGCGCGCACGGATGCCGCGCCACAGAGAGGAATCAAGAACATCGCCAGGTAAGCGAGCGCGTAAAATTCGTTGCTCGCATCGTTCAAGATCGAAAATGCCTCGACCGCGCGCACGCCGAGGCTGCCCAGAACCAGCAGGGCTGCGACGACCGCGGCGGACCCATAAATTGCGTTGACGGGCGTGCGATGCTTGGGGTGCAGGCGGGTGAACCATTCGGGGATCAGATGGTCCCAACCCGCCGCCATCGGCAGGCGCACGGCGCCCGCGAACAAGCTGCTCGCCACGCCGAGGATGCGAATCTGCAGCAGGAGGATCGCCAATTTCGCGGCCGCCGCCGCCAGGCCGCCGCCGAACGCCAGGGTCAAGGTTTGCGGGATCGGGGCCACGAAATCGATCGGTATCCTGGGGTTGCGCTCGTGGAAACAGACGACCGAGGCCGTCCCCAGCACGAACATCGCAAGGATGATCGGCGTTGCCAACACCACGGAGCGGCCGATGTCGCGCGCCGCCGAGTGCGTCTCCCCGGCCATGATCGCGATGTATTCGAGGCCGGCCGAAGCAAACATGACCTGGCCGACCAAGGCCAGGGACTGCCAATCGGCACGCGGCAGCTGCAGCGTGCCGGGAGCGTATTGCAGCGTCTCGCCGCGCAGCCAGCCGATCAGCGGCGCGAGGATCAACAGGCCGAACGTGGCCATGATCGCCAGGGAGCAGATGCCGTTGATCCATTTGCCCAAGCCCAGACCGCGGACGGTCGTCCACGCGAGGCCGAGCAGCAGCGCCGACAGCAATGCGCCAACGAACAGATGATTCTCCGGCAGACCGGCCGCCCGCGGGCCGATCAGATACGCGAACTCCGTCGGAAGCTGAAACAGCACGGTCGCGATGCTCGTGAGCGCATACGCCCACACATTCCACGCGGTCATGAAACCGACCAGATCGCCGTAGGATTTGCGCGCCCAGACATACAGACCGCCCTCGAGCGGCATCTGCCGGTTCAAGTGGTAGACAGCGACCGCCATCGGCGCGTAGAAGAACGCAAAGGCAAACAACCAGACGACCAGTTGCGCCCGACCGACGCCGGCGGCGATACCGACCCAGGAACTGCCCACGACGATGAGCACTTGCGCGAAGACCAGATCGCGCAGGCGCAATTGCCGGCGCAGTTGGTGAGCGGCTTCGTCGGCCACATCGGCTCCCTCAGGTTCTACAGTGCAGCGCCCGCCGCGGGATGTTCGTCGAGCAAGGGATCGAGCAGAGACCGCAGGTCCTGCGTCTCCAGCGCACCGCCCCGCGCATAGCGCAGGACGCCCTCTCGATCGATGATGTAATTGGTCGGAACCCCATCGAGCACGCGATAGTCACCCTCGAGGCTCTTGACCATGGGTATCGCGAGCACACGCGCGAGCGGACGCAGCTGTGCCAGGGGCAGAGAGTCTTCGGTGGTGACGGCGAGCACCCGCAGGCCGGAATCCTTGCGCCGGCGATAGTAGGTATCCAACATCGGCAATTCCCGCTTGCAGGGACCGCACCAGGTGGCCCAGAAGTTGATTACGACGACCTGGCCTCGCAGGTCGGCCAGCGCGACTTTTTCGCCGTCGACGGTCGTCGCGATGAAAGCCGGTGCGGGTGCGCCGATTTTCGGCTCCTTGGCCCGCGACGCAAACGCGGCGAACATCGCCGCCACGATGATCGCACCCAGGAGAAAAGCGCTGCGGTGATTCAACGGGGGTTCCTTTTGTAAAAGCACCGATAGCCGAATATCTGACTGTGCAGTCTCCCAGTTCTTATAACAGATCGGCCCTGACGCGGCGCAACTCCCCTGCTGCCATCGTCTCCACGAAGCCGCTTCAATTGGCGAGCCGCTCCGGGCTTGTCGCCGGGCGGGTGATTCTGCATAGTGCGGCGCCTCGACCTCACCATGACGAACTTCTCCATGCTCGGAACCATCGAAAATCGCATCGCGCAAGAACTTTCGGCGAGCGTCGCACAAGTCGCAGCCGCCGTCACGCTGCTGGACGAGGGCGCAACGGTCCCTTTCATCGCCCGCTACCGCAAGGAGGCCACGGGTGGACTCGATGACACCCAATTACGCAACCTGCAAGAGCGGCTGTCGTATCTGCGCGAACTGGAGGAGCGGCGCTCGGCTGTTCTGGCAAGCATCGAGGAACAGGGCAAACTCACGCCCGCGCTGCGCGCCACGATCGCCGCGGCGGACACCAAGCAACGGCTCGAAGATTTGTACCTGCCCTACAAGATCAAGCGGCGCACGAAGGCGCAGATCGCGCGCGAGGCGGGCTTGGGTGTCTTGGCAAACGACCTGCTCGCGAATCGCGATCTACAACCCGACGTCGAGGCGGCCCGCTACCTGAAGGCGCCGTTCACGACCGAACAAGGCGAGAATCCCGGCGTTGCCGACGTCAAGGCGGCCTTGGACGGTGCACGCCAGATCCTCATGGAACAGTTTGCCGAGGACGCCGAATTGCTCGCGGGTCTGCGCGAGTACCTGCTCGAGCACGGGATTCTCACGTCCGTCGTCGCGGAGGGCAAAGAAGAGGCCGGCGCGAAGTTTCGCGACTACTTCGATTATCGGGAACCGCTGGCGAGTGTGCCGCCGCATCGCGCGCTCGCCCTGTTCCGCGGCCGCAAGGAGAACCTGCTGAAGCTTGCGCTGCGCCTGCCCGAAGACTTGGCTGAGCCGACACCCGGCGCGCCGGCGCGCGTGAACGCCTGCGAACGCCGCGTTGCGGCACGCTTCCAGATTGGGGACGGCACGCGGGCCGCCGATGCCTGGTTGCTGCAGACCGCTCATTGGACCTGGGCCGTCAAATTGGCCTGGGCAGTCGAGACGGATTTGCTGACCGAACTGCGCGAGCGCGCCGAATCGGAGGCCATTCGCGTGTTCGCTGAGAATCTGCGCGACCTGCTGCTCGCGGCGCCCGCGGGTCCGCGCGTGACCATGGGACTCGACCCGGGACTGCGCACCGGCGTCAAGGTGGCGATCGTCGATCCCACCGGCAAGTTGCTCGACACCGCGACCGTCTATCCGCACGTTCCGCGCAACGACTGGTCCGGGACTCTCAAGGCCTTGGGGTTGCTCGCGCGCAAGCACGCGGTGGACCTGATCAGCATCGGCAACGGCACCGGCTCGCGCGAGACCGACAAACTCGTCACCGATTTGATCAAACAGAACCCCGACCTCAAGCTGACCAAGGTCGTCGTCTCCGAGGCAGGGGCGTCGGTCTACTCCGCGTCCGCGTTGGCGGCCAGCGAGTTCCCGGCGCTGGACGTGAGTCTGCGCGGTGCCGTCTCGATCGCGCGGCGCCTGCAGGACCCGCTCGCAGAGCTCGTGAAAATCGATCCTAAGTCGATCGGCGTGGGTCAGTATCAGCATGACGTCGGCCAGACCCGCCTCGCACGCAGCCTCGATGCGGTCGTAGAGGACTGCGTCAACGCGGTCGGCGTCGACGTCAACACCGCCTCCCCGGCCCTGCTCGCACGCATCTCGGGGCTGTCCGCCTCCCTGGCCGACAGCATCGTCGCGCACCGTGATCAACACGGCGCCTTTGCATCCCGCGACGCACTCAAGAAAGTTCCGCGTCTCGGCGCGAAAACCTTCGAGCAATCGGCCGGCTTCCTGCGCGTCATGCAGGGGGTCAACCCGCTCGATGCCTCGGCGGTCCACCCGGAGGCCTACCCGGTCGTGGAGCGCATCCTCGCGACCCTTGGCCGCCCGGCACAGTCCTTGATCGGTGATCTGGCGACGCTGGGGCACCTCGATGCGGCGAAGTTCACCGACGAGCGCTTCGGCCTGCCGACGGTGCGCGACATTCTCGCGGAGCTGGCCAAACCCGCGCGCGATCCGCGACCCGAATTCAAGACGGCGGAATTCAAAGAGGGCATCGAGGAGATCAAGGACCTGCGCCCCGGCATGGTGCTCGAGGGAACGGTCACCAATGTCACCAATTTCGGGGCCTTCGTCGATGTCGGCGTCCATCAAGACGGCCTGGTGCACATTTCCATGCTCGCCAGCAAGTTCGTCAAGGATCCGCACGAGATCGTCAAGACCGGCCAGGTGGTGAAGGTCAAAGTGCTGGAGGTGGACGCGGCACGCAAGCGGATCGCGCTGACGATGCGACTCGACGAGGCGGCTGCGCGGCCACGCGAGGCGAACCCAGCAGCCCCACGGCAGCGGGACTCGCGGCCGACGGCGGCCGCCGCTGCCCGTGCGCCGGCCGTGGGCAGCGGCGCCATGGCCGATGCGCTCGCGCTCGCTTTCAAGCGCAAGGGCTGACATACAATCGCACCATGCGATTCGATCCAGAATCAGGGGCCGCCGACCCCCCGGAGTCCCGCACGGAGCCAACGGCTCTGAGCGAGGCGGCGATCAACACCTGCATACGCGTGCTGCGGGCGATCGAAGCGGATCGCTCGCACCTGACCAGGCTCACGCAGGCGCAGCGGCGCGAGCTCCTGACGCTCGCCGGGCTCGTGGCGAAACCCGAACGCGACGACCTGGTCAAGATGGCCAAGGCCTTTCGACGTGCCGAACGCGCGGCCGCCAAGCACAGCGATCGACTCGCGATCGAGGCCACCGGCCAGCGTCGCCAGCGGCTTGCGCCGGCCTACGCGCCGCTGTGGCTGCAGCCGCCCGAGCCCGCGGAACTCGCCGCGGGGCCGGAGCTGCGTCAGGCGCAGAGCTGCTATGTCTGCAAACGGCCGTTTTCGAAGCTGCATCGCTACTACGACTCGCTGTGCGAAGACTGCGGCGAGTTCAACTATGCGAGGCGCACGCAATCGGCGGATCTCTCCGGTCATTACGCTCTCGTCACGGGTGCACGCGTCAAGATCGGCTATCAAACCGCCCTGAAGCTTCTGCGGGCCGGCGCGCACGTCATAGTCACGACGCGCTTTCCGGTCGATGCGGTCGGACGCTACGCAGAAGAGTCGGATTTCCCGCAGTGGCGCGAGCGTCTGCAGATTCACGGCCTCGACCTGCGACATACTCCAAGCGTCGAGCTGTTCACGCGCTTCCTCACGGAACGGCTGCCGCGGCTGGACCATCTGATCAACAACGCCTGTCAGACCGTGCGGCGCCCCGCGGGCTTTTTTCAACATTTGCTCGCGCGGGAGAGCGAACCGCTCGCAGCCCTGCCGGCGGCGTGGCGCGGACCGCTCGCGCGGCATGCGGAGGTGCGCAATGCGCTCTCGGGCGTGCGCGGATCGCGCGGCGATGCGACGCTCGTCGCGAGCGACACCCCGCTGCCCGCCGAGGGGCTGTTGCACAGTGCCGCCCTGTCGCAGCGTCGTTATCTCGACGAGGATTTTCTCGATGGGCCGGCCTTGTTTCCGCCCGGCGCCTTCGACGAAGACGGTCAGCAAGTGGACCTGCGAGAACTCAACAGCTGGCGCCTGCGATTGCACGAAGTCGAAACGCCCGAGCTGCTCGAGGTCCACTTCGTCAATGCGATCGCGCCCTTCATCTTGAACGCCCGCCTCAAGCCCCTGATGCTGCGGACCCCGGAGCGGCACAAACACATCGTCAACGTGAGCGCGATGGAAGGCCAGTTCTATCGCACCACCAAGACCGACAAACACCCGCATACGAATATGGCCAAGGCCGCGCTCAACATGATGACCCGGACCAGCGCACCGGACTTCGTCAAGGACGGGATTCATATGAACGCCGTCGACACGGGCTGGGTCAGCGACGAAGATCCGGCCGCACATGCGGCGCGCAAGGCCGCTCTCGGATTCGCCCCGCCGCTCGACATCATCGATGGCGCCGCGCGCATCGTCGACCCCATCTTTGTCGGCAGCCGCACGGGGACCCACGTCTGGGGTCAGTTCCTCAAGGATTACAAACCCGCGCCGTGGTGACGACGGCTTGCAGCGCGTCCGCGAAGAGGCGCTCGAGGGTGGTCTGCGGTCATCGTTCGGTCGAGCCCTCCGGATCGTTCACGATGAGCTGCAATTGCGGCTGCCTGGGCGTCAACGGGCTCACCTCGAGGGGGCGCTCGCCGCCGATGCCGGGCAGATCGTAGGCCTTCTTGATGGACGAGAATTCGCGCGACACGGTGAGCCTGCCATCGGCCGCGGTCTCGCAGCGGTACGGGCGCGCCAGCCGATCGCGCCCCCGCTCCTCGTACTGGGTATCCTGCGCCATCTGGGCATCGATCGCGCCCGCAGCCAGCAACGCCGCCCGCGTGCCCTCATAACGAACGTAGAGCCGGTCGATGCCGACGGGCCCGACCTCGATACGGACTGCCGCATGCGGCTCGGGGAGGCAACCCGCCAACACGCCCAACCCATCATTCAGATACGCCATGATTACTTTGCCCCGAGCCGACGCGCCCACCGGGCGCGCGCCAGATGCACGGCACCGAGGATCGCAGAGGGAACGTAGAGGACTGCCGGTAGCGGCGTCGGAATAGCGGTCAGCAATCCGATGATGCAGCCTTTGATCAGAGCCGCCTCGGCATCGTCACCGTACCAGCGCCGCTGCGCCCGGTAGGCGATGAAACCCAGCACGCCGCCGGCCCCGACCGCCACCGGCAGCAGCAACCCGCCGCTCGCCAGCGTGCCCCCGAATAGCATGGCATCTACCAGGAAGGTCAACGCGGCAACGCGAGGATCCAGCCCGAAGACCTGGGCGAATCCGCGCGCGTGATGCACCACCTGACCGGGTCCGATCGCCATGGCGTTCTCCTGGAGTCTGCAGACACATCATAACGCGCGGACCCGTCACAGGGGGCGTTCGCTTTGGTCACCGCGTGCTGCAGCCGCACATCACCAGTCCCGCCGGCCGATCATTCGAAGGTGTAAGCGATCGTGAGGCCCACGGTGCGCGGCCGCGAGAGATAGTCGACCCGGTAATCCGGATAGAAATTGGCGTTCTTGAGCACCGGCCCGGCCGCGGAAATACCGGCCTGGTTGGTCAGATTGTTCACGTACAAGCGGGTGCTGAGATGCGGTCCGAACAGCAAGCCGGTCGAGGCGCCGACGATCGTGAAGCCTCCGAGCTGCTGAAATCCGGACGCGGTCGCGTTGATCTGCGTGGTCACGTCGCTGCGATAGGATGCGTTCGCATGCGCATCGAACGTGATTCCATCGGCGATCGGTTGCGCAAAGCCCAAGCCCGCGGTCACGGTCTGTTTCGGCACGTACGGCAGGCGATCGCCGTCCTGCGCGCTCAGTATCGTCTCACCGCGATCCGTGATCGTGAAGTCGCTGGAGATCTTCGCGTCGGTGTAGCCATAACCCAAAGTCGCCGACCAGCCATGCCCAAGTTGCCCTTCGAGTTCCAACTCCAGGCCCTGGCTCGTGGCCGTTCCGCCGTTCGCGACATAGGCGCTGTCGCTGAAGTCGAACAGTTGGATCTGAATGTCGGACCAGTGCATGAGAAAGACGTCGCCGCTGAACCGCAGCCAGTTGCCCGCGGTACCCTTCAACCCCAACTCGTAATTCTTGACCGTGTCGGGCTTGAACGACGCGGTCGAGGGGGAGTCACAGAACACGCAGGTTCCGATTGCGCTCGCATTGGCGCCGCCGTGACGAAAACCCTCGGAGTACGTGGCATAGGCACGCAAGGTCTCGGTGAGCTCATAGCCCGTGTTCAACTTGAATAAATGGTTGTGAAACTTCTGATCCCCGGAGGCGATCGTCGTGCCCAAGGCGTCGGTCGAATTGGCCGGCGGCGGCAGGGTCGAGAAATACGGGCCGCCGTAGGGAATCGTCTGGAACAGAGTCTGTGAAACTTCCTGCCAGAACACCCGGACGCCGCCCGTGATCTGCCACTTCGAAGTTGCATGCAGCGTCAGTTCCCCGTAGATCGCGCGATCGAGGAATTCTGAATTGCGCGCATAGGTGTAATTGGTATCCAGGGGCGAGAGGTCCGCGGGGGCCGTACCCCCGTTGTACTGCGTGATGTACTGGCCGAACGTCGAATAGGAGCTGCCCAGCACCTGGTTGACGGCGTTGGCCGATCCCGGCAGCTGCGACCAGGCCGCGAATCCGGGAATGGTCTCGTATTGAAACAAGTCGTTCCACTCGTGCCGAAAGAATCCCCCGACGGTGTAATCCCAGGTCGTGCCGGATTTCGACACGAGACGCAGTTCCTCAACGACCGAATTGTCGGTGTAATCGGTGAGGAAATCCGTGCTCGCGCGCGGGTAGCTGCCGTAATAAAGCGGACTCTCGGCGTTGTAGTTGAGGAGAAACGCCGACTCATCGTAGGTGCTCTTGTCCTCGTTCTTGGCGAATGAGGTGGAGGAGGTTACCGTGGCGAAGCCCACGTCCGCGGTCAGCGTCAAGGCGTCGAGATCGACGACGCGATGATCCGGCGCCTCGGGTATGAGCACGTTGTCCACGTACGACGCGCCCTCGGTCTCGCGGGAGAACGCGTTCGAGCGATCGTCCTGCCGGTCGTAGGAGAGAGCGACGTCGAAACGGTCGCTGACGTGCCAGAGAAAGGCGATGCGCTCGTATTGCGAGAGCGCCGAGTCGGTGTCGCGCAGCGACTGCGTCTCGAAATTGCTCGTCAGAGGACTCCCGGGATCGGCGAGCACCGGTTGCGTATTCGACCCGAACACGATCGCGTTGTCGGCATTGATGAAGCCGGAAATAGTCTTGTATCCCGCGCTCAGGCGCACCGCCGAGCTATCGGTCAGCGGCACGTTCAACAGTCCCGTGACAGCGTAAGACCCGTTTGCCGCATGACTCGTGGAGGACGCATCGGCGCTGACTTGCGCCGAGAATTTCGTCGGATCCGGCTGGTTGTGAATGATCCGGATGGTGCCGGCCACCGCGCCCGACCCGTACAGCGTTCCTTGCGGTCCACGCAGCACCTCGACGCGTTGAATGTCGCTGAGGTTCAGATTCACGAACATCGGCACTTCGTCGACGTAGGTGGCCACGAGCGGCACGCTTTCCCAGGGCAGGTAGGCCGAACCGCCGGGATCGTTGGCATTGAGGCCGCGGATGATGATGTTGCTGTTGCTGCCGTTGCCGCGGGGCCCGAGATCCGGGATGTTGATGCCGGGGAGCAGGCGCGCGATGTCGCTGAGCGTCGTGATTCCGGCGACCTGCAGTGCCTGACCCGAGACGGCGGAGATGTTGTAGGGAACGTCGATCAGGTTCTGTTCGCGACGGTTGGCCGTGACGACGATTTCTTGCAGGGTATCTGCAGAGTCGTCGGCGAGCGCCGCGCCGGCGAGCGCCGCGCCGGCGACCCCGAGCGCGCCGGCGATGGCCGAGGCGACCGAGAGCGCCCGGCGGGTCACGACAGGCGGGGTTCGGACAGTACGACGATGGTCATTCACGAATACACTCCTGGATGATGCGAGACTCAGCCCGCGGGACAGCCGGGCGCGCGTCGCCCGTCGAGGTAATCATCGATGAGCTCATGGAAGCGGCTGCGGCCGAAGCTCGGGTAATGCCCCGCGTGCACGACTCGCACCGGCAGCTCGCGCAGCCGGCGCAGGGTGTCGCAGTAGTCGGCGGTGTTCGAATGATAGGCATCATCCACGAGCGGCCCATCGTAGACGGCATCCCCGGCGATGAGCATGCCGCTGGCCGCCTCCCACAAGGCGATCGAGCCGGGTGAATGCCCCGGCACGTGCCATACCGTGAAATGTCGATCACCGAGGTCGACGACGTCGCCAGCCTCCAGCAACCGGGTCGCAGGCGCCGCGCGGACTCGGTAGGAGAGCTCGTCGAAGCCGTCCGGCGGCAGCCGCTCGAACATCTCGAGCTTCGCGTAGCGGGTCGCCAGCGTCGCCTCCGGTGTCGGGGCCGCGAGAATATCGGCCTCGCTGGAATGACAGGCGCGTTCGCTGAACTCGTGGTGATTACCAATGTGGTCGAAATGCGTGTGACTCGCAACCGCGAGCAAAGGATCCGCCCGCAGCCAGGGAAACTGTCCGGCGAGGCTGACGACGCCGAGACCGGTGTCAACCAGCAGGCAGCGGTCACGGCCGCGGACGTGCCAGATGTTGCAGCGGTAGAACAGGTCGATGAAGGGTTCGAAGATATGGGTGACCCCGTCGGGATACCCCGCCTCGGCGTACCAAGGCTGACCGGCGGCGATGGGTTCGCAGGCCACGCGTCAGGCAGCCCTTGCGGCGAGGTTCCGGTCGCGCTGGACCCAACCGCCGATCATCTTCGCGATCATTCCGGTCATCCCGTAGTTAACCTAGTTAACTAATGTATTGACCGGAGGTTAGCGGCCGGATCGCGGGTTTGCAAGCGTCGCGGAATCCCATAGAGTGGGCGAGGGAGAATCCGTCGGACCAGGCTCCATCAGGGAGCAAAACAATGAAAACAGGAGCGACAAGTGCACCAAAATGATTCCCGCTCTTGCTGCTCACGAACCCCCGTCGCGCGGCGGCGTGCGACAGGCCTCGGCGGTCTTTTCCTGCTGTGTCTCGCGCTCGCGCCGCCTGCCTGGAGCGCTGCACAGCCGACCGAGGCGATGTGGACTCCGGTGCGAGAACTCGTCGCTTACATGAAGAGCCCGCCGAAAGGCGCCGAACCGGCGATGTTCGCGGGCAGCGGGGTCTGCATCGTCGAGAATTTCGCGCCCTTCGTGTTCTGCGGAGCGGATGCGGTTCGCGCCTGGGATTCCGGCTTTCGCGCGCACTACGCCCAGGAAGGTTTGAGTGTGCTTAGTGTCCGGTTCGGGGCCGCCCACGATTTCACGCTCGCCGCCGACCGGGCTTATTTCTCGCTGCCGACGACGTGGTCGGGCATGACCCAGGGGCATCGCTTCGAGGAACATGGCGCCTGGGCCTTCGTCCTGACGCGGGAAGACGACGCGTGGCGGGTGCTCGCCTATGGCTGGGGCGTGACCCGCTATACCGAATCGCGGCGCTGAACGTCGCGCCGCTCAGTTCCCCCCGACCCCGCCTCAGGTGTGACCGTGCTCCGCCTGCCACTTCGCAACGGCGGCCATCGTATTCTCCACGTGCTTGTCCGGATCGAGTGCCGAGTACGAATAGATGATCTTGCCGTCCGGCGCGATCACGTAGGAGGTACGGTTCGAGTAATGCGTGAAGATGATCTTCGCATCGTAGGCCTTGGAGATGCTGAGATCGGGATCGGATGCGACCGCGAACTTATTGCGGCACTCGGTGACCGAAAATTTATTGAGCGTGTCGATCGTATCGTGGGAGACGCCGATGACCGTCGCACCGAGCGCTTTGAACCGTTCGGTCGCCTCGGCGAAATCATGGGCTTCGAGCGTGCAGCCCTTGGTGAAGGCCGCAGGGTAGAAATACAACACCACCGGCCCGGACTTCAATGCGCCGGCCAGGGAGAAGCTGAAGGGTTGGCCAGCCAGCGTCGCCGGCGTCGTGAACGGGGGTGCCTGTTCGCCCGCGGGCAGCTCTGCGTAAAGCGGTCCGGCGAGCAGGCAGCCGGCAGCGGCGGCAATCAATAAACGTTTCATGAGCACTCCTGGGTGTTGCCGGCGTCTAGTTTACGCCGCGCGCTGTACCCGGTGCCGCCCGTCGTGCGACGGGAACGGCCGACCAGCGGTGGGAGCAGCCGGCGGCGTATGCTCAGTCGGTCACGCTTGCTGAGGCCTTGGTGCTTTGCGCGCGGTCATTCGGCGGGATTACCGGTTAAGACCAAATCGATTGCACGCTCGGCGGCGACCCAGTCTTCGAGTTCATGGCCGGCGGTGAAGCCGCGGCGTTCCGCGAGATAATAGGCTTCCGCCGCGACGAGATTGCGCCGGGCGTCGTGATCGATCGAACTGGTGTCGGGTGCCGACGGGGCGGCTCGTTTGACGCGCTTGGTGGTCGTCTTTTTCGTGGTTGCTGGCTTTGCAAGATTCTCTCCGGGGGAGACGGGTTTCTTAGTCATCCAGTGAGCCTCCAAGATTGCGTGTGGGGGCCGCCACTGCAGCGCGATACCCGCGCCTCGAGGCGGCGCTGATATATAACTATCGTCCGTCGCGTGGCGCAAGGGGTGCCTCGCAATCGGCGGGCGGGGCAAAGTCTTCCGGAGCCCCCGCCCGCGCTCGATCGGCAGCGGTCAGATCCGAGGCGTCGTGCGCTCGCGTACCACGGACCGTTCGGTCAGGCCTACGGCGCTGACCGCCCGCTCACCGCGCAAAGCTTCCCCGTAGGTTTCCCCGCGGGCGGTCTGCCGATCGAAGCCCGATGCGCTGACGATTCGATCGCCGTACTCACGACGGATCGCGAGGCCAGGTCCGGACATGCTGCTCGGGCCGCGAAACGAGAAGGCGAGTATCAGCAAAGCGACGAATGGGCCGCCGATGATCCAGACAGGTATCAATGCGTCGGTCATAACATTCTCCCGATAAATGTGGATTGAACGACCGTATCCTGCTCGCAAACAACCGCGCGGCCGTTCGGACGGGCACGCGGGGCAGCGTCGGTCGTTTGCCCCGTTCTCGAGTAGGCGAAGGACCGCGCGGCGCCAACCCCTCGCGCCGCTGTCGGCGCGAGACCTACGCGGTCTGGCGGCGGGAGACGATGGTCGATTCTGAGCGGGCGCGCATACTCGTTCCCATGCGTGGTAAGAAAGCATTTGGTGGTGCGGTACTCGGCCTCACGCTGTTCGGTGCGTGGACTGCCCCGGCCCTAGCTCGCGACGCGATGCCGGCCAACGAGGCGGCGCGCGGTCTCGCGGCGCGACACGAACTCTCCAAATGCATGCTCCAACACATGCTGGCGGACCGGATGCTCTCTTACAACGGCGCCAACAGCCTGTGCCTGGCACTGCGGCGCGCGCCCCGCGAACAGGTCGCGGATCAAACTCCAGGAACGATGCGCAAGTCCCGCACGACGCCGTCGCCCAAGGCATCGAGCGCGGCCTGATAACTCGGGCTCTCGTGGGCGGCCAGCGCCTGTTCGACGGACTCGAATTCGATCACGACACTGCGACCCAGCACTCCCGCCTCGAAGGCGTGTACAGCCGTGCCCCGAATCAGGAATCGTCCGCCGTTCGCTTCGATCGAGGGTCCAGCGAGTTTCGCGTAGGCGGCGAGTTTTTCGGGGTCGAGAACTTTCAGGTAGTTGCTGATCCAATAGCCTTTGGGCATCGCGGAGTCTCGCTGCTGAGGTGGGGAATATTCGCATGGTAGTGCAACGAGCGCCTTAGATCGAGATGCGCCGGCGCCGAGCAGGCTTTAAGATTCCGCGCATGCTACCCAGAATTCTGAAATTCCTCCATGAAATCGGCGGGGTGGGCGTCGGCGGATCGCTCGGCGCCTGCATCGTGCTCGTCGCGACCGCGCCGACCCGCTCGCTGGTTGCTTATGCCGCCGTCCGCCAGGGGATTGCCGCCGTGACCCAATGGCTGCTCGTCCCCTCGCTGGCGCTGGTCTTGGTGAGTGGCTTGCTCGCGCTCGCGGTCACGCAGGCCTATCACAGCGCCGGTTGGGCCTGGGTCAAGGCCTTGCTGGGCATCGGCATGTTCGAGGGTACCTTGCTGACGATCGATGCGAGCGCGCGCAAGGCGGCCGCCTTGTCGGCGCTCGCCGCCACCGGCGCCGGCGACCCCGCCCTCCTCGCCCAGGTCATTCGTACGGAGCGTGGCGGCCTCTGCTTGCTGCTCGCGCTGTCGATCGCGAACATCGCGCTCGCGGTCTGGCGGCCCCGTTTCGGTCGATCGGCAATCGCCGCGACGGCCACGTGAGCCTCACCTTGGGTCTCGCCCTGCTGGCCCTCGCCATCTGGGTCTACCTCGCCGTCGCGCATGGGCGTTTCTGGTCCTCGGGACCCGAACTCGCGCCGCGCGTTCCGACCGATATGCCCGCCGTGGACATCATCGTCCCCGCGCGCGACGAAGCGGCCACGATCGCGGCCGTGATCGCCTCATTGCTCGCGCAGGACTATCCGGGCGAGTTTCGGGTGAATCTCATCGACGATGGTTCGACCGACGGCACGGCGACGCTCGCCGGCAGTGCGGCCGGCCTGACGGTGCTGCGCGGCGAGGCTAAGCCGCCCGGATGGTCGGGTAAGTTGTGGGCCTTGAACCAAGGAGTGCGCGCGAGCCAGGCACCCTTGTTGCTGTTCACCGATGCCGACATCGTGCACGATCCTCGACATCTCTCGGCGCTCGTCGCGGGCCTGCAGGCGCAAGGGCTGGGCATGGTCAGTGAAATGGTGCATTTGAACTGCGCCAGTTTCGCGGAGCGCGCGCTGATCCCGGCCTTCATCTATTTCTTTCAGATGCTCTATCCTTTCCGTCGCGTCAACGCCCCGAAATCGCCCGTCGCTGCCGCCGCCGGCGGGACCATACTCATCCGCCGCGAGATTCTGGCAGCGGCCGGGGGCATCGAAGTAATCAAAAACGCCCTCATCGACGATGTCGCGCTCGCACGGGTGGTGAAACCGCATGCACCCATCTATCTCGGGCATTCCGCACTCGCCGCGTCGATACGCCCCTATCCCCGTTTTTCCGACATCGGCAACATGATTTCGCGGACCGCCTTTACGCAGTTGCGCTACTCGGTCGCAGCACTGCTCGGCACCGTTCTGGGTCTCATCGTGGTGTGGCTCATCCCAATCGCGACAGCCATTCTAGGATCCGGCTGGGAGGCAAGAGTCGGACTCGCGGCCTACCTGCTCTCCATATCGACCTATGTCCCGACGCTGCTGCGCTACGAGCGCAGTCCGCTGTGGTCCTTGAGCCTGCCGGTGATCGCGCTGTTTTATATCGGAGCCACTTGCGACTCGGCCTTGAACCATTGGCGCGGCATCGGCGCACGCTGGAAAAATCGCGCTTACGAATCGTAAAGGGTGCCGCAGCGACTTTCGGGTGGCCAACGGGAATCCTCGGAGACTGTGTGGGCGCATCGTGATTTTCCCCCTGCGCCAATCCCATTTGGGAGTGGGATTCGGCCGCGAGAAGCGGTAGTCTCTGCGGCAATCAGGGGATGTCGCCATGCTCTTCCGCCGCTTAGCGCAGTGCAGTATCTGCCTCGTGATCTTCGTCGTGAGTGCCAGCTGTGCGACCAGCAAAGTCGTCGGCGACAACATCCACCGCGTCGTCAAGGGACAGCCGCTCGACGATTCAGGACTGCATGACGCCGTCGCGTCCGACGCCAAGGTCCTGGAAGCGGATCTGCAGCAGCTGCGCAAGAAGTTTGCCGAAGCGGTGACCAAACTGCGCGCCAATGTGCAGCAGCACTGGGGCCAGAACGACACGAAAATCGCGGACAGGACGGTCTACGTAAAATATACGCAGGGCTACAAGACGCGGGTCATTACGGATTTCGACCACGGCACGCTGACCATCGAAACCGTCGAGCAGACTGACCCCAAGGGCAATTTGCACCGCGCGATCGTCGCGGCGCTGCTCACCTCCAACGACCCCTCGGCCGTCGATCTGTTCTCGGACAAGGACGTGACGCTCGAGCCGCAGCGCCGACCCTACCTTTACGACCTCGTGCGCGACAACCAGGGAAAACCGGTGCACACGCACGCGCAGGCCGAGCTGTTCGCCACCTACCTCGTCGATCAGAAGCTGCAGACGCGGCCGGTCACGGGCGATCAGGGCGCGAACACGGCCCACTTCGTCAAGCTCATCATGGTCCGCAACTTCGAAGCCAGGGGCGCCGAACGTTATCGCACGGCCGTGCTCAAATATTCAGAGCAATATCATGTGAGCCCCAGCCTCGTGTTCGCGATCATGCGCACCGAGAGCAATTTCAATCCCTTCGCGGTAAGCGGCGCACCGGCCTACGGACTCATGCAACTCGTGCCGACCAGCGGCGGGCGTGCCGCCGTACAGCGCGTCCAAGGCGTCGACCAAACGCCGACACCGGAATACTTGTTCGATCCGGAGCACAACATCGAACTCGGCACGGCCTATCTGAGCGTGCTCAGCAATAATGAATTCCAGGCGGTAGCCAACCCCGATTCGCGCGATTATTGTGTCATTGCCGCTTACAACACCGGCCCGCACAACGTCACCAAGACGTTCGCCAGGGACAAGGCACAGGCTTTCGGTACGATCAACAGCCTGGACCCGCCGATCTTATTCGACAAGCTGCGCACGTCTCTGCCCTCGGAAGAAACGCGTCAATACGTCGTGCGCGTCACCGGCTACCGTAATCAGTTCGTCGCGATGTCCGCGCCCGCGATGCCCGTGAAGGAATAGGCGGCCGCTCGAACCGCCTCGAACCGCCTCGTCGGGGCTTCAGCCGATTTGCGTTTCGAGCGATGACAGCAGGCCGTCAAATGCGCCGCTCGCATAAAGATAAGCGCCCACCAAGAGCAGGATCAGCCACAGGACGGCGGACACGCGAGCGCACACGGCGACGAAGCGCGAGCGCGCATTGTGCGCACACTGGTAGACCGCAACCGTCGCGTAGATGCTGTAGAGAAAACCGCCGATCGAATAAAGCCGCATCGCGCTCGCACTGCCGACATCCACGAACAAGCCCAAAGCAGTGTAGATCAGGGACCCGAGCAGTCCATAGCCCCAGACGGCCGCACCGAACGAGGTTCGGCCCACGAGCGGGTCCTTGATCAGGGCGCCGATGCGCGTTCCGTAAGTCACGAGTAGCCCGCTCCCCAGGATCCCGCCGACCGCGACGATCGCCCAGCCGCCTGCCGAGTGCGGACGCCACGGCAAGAGATCGAATTCTGCGCCGACCAAGACCAGCACCGAGAACAACAGTCCCCCGGCGAGGACGCGCCCCGTGGCCGCGATCGCCTGAGCACCCAACACGATTTCTTCCTCTTCCATCTCACTCGGACCCAAGTCGCGTCAGTTGGCCGCGATCTTCTTGCCTTCGGCGGCCGGCGGCGCGCCGAGCAGATAGGCATCGATGACCTTGCGCGCGATCGGCGCGGCCGCGGTCGCTCCGAAACCGGCATTCTCGACGAGTACCGCGACCGCGATCGTCGGCTCATCGACGGGCGCGAAGGCGATGGTCCAGGCATGGTCGCGATGGCGCTCGTCGGCGATCTTTGCCTTGGTCGAAACGTTCTGTTTGATCGTGAAGACCTGCGCGGTACCGGTCTTGCCCGCTACTTTGTATTTTGCATTACCGAACGCCGGCACGAGCGTGGCCCCGGGCCAGAGCGTGGCCCCGACCATGCCATCGATGATCACCTGCCATTGTGCGTCGGTCGCGATGTTGATCGGCGCCTGCAGTTGCGGCGCCTTTTGCGTCACGACATTGGTCACCGGATCGCGAAACGCGGTGACCAGGCGTGGCGTCGCGATGATTTGACCCCGTTCGGCAATCTCAGCGGCAAAATGCGCCTGTTGCAATGGCGTGACCGTGATCGGTCCTTGGCCAATGCCCATGCTGACGGTCTCTCCCGGGAACCAGACCTGGTCGGCCGGTCGCTTGAAAGCCTGGCGCTTCCATTCGGGCGACGCCATGAGACCGGGTTTCTCGCCGGGAATGTCGATCCCGGTCAGCGAGCCGTAGCCGAAGGTTTTCATGAACGAGGACATTCTCTCGATGCCCATGCGCTCGGCGAGCCGGAAGAAGTACACGTCGCAGGACTCGGCGATCGCATGGCGCATGTCGAGGGAGCCGTGCTTCTTGTCGTCGCGGTACTGGTGGCTGCTGCCTGGCAGCGTGAAGAACCCACCGCAAAACTCGGGCTGCTCCGGCGTCAATAGGTTGAATTTCTGCGCCGCGAGCGCATAGAGCGGCTTGACCGTAGAGCCCGGCGGATAGGCGCCGCGCAACGCCCGGTTCAGCAAGGGCTTGTCGATGTCGCCCTGCAGGCCCTCGTACTGCGCGACCGAGAGGCCGCGCACGAAATCGTTGGGATCGAATCCGGGCGAGCTCGCGAGCACGATGACATCGCCCGTGCGTGGATCGAGCGCGACAACCGAACCGCGCTTGCCGGCCAGTGCCTCCTCGGCGACCTGCTGGATCCGGATGTCGAGCCCCAGAATGATATCCTCACCGGACACTGGCGCCTTGACGGATAACTGCGGCGTGAACTCGCCCTGCTTGTCGACGGGGCGCCCGGCGGCATTGACGAGGATCTCGCGGAATCCCGGTTTGCCATGCAGCGCCTGTTCGTAAGCGCCCTCGACGCCGAGCTTGCCGATGAGGCTGGTGCCGGCGTAATCGGCGCTGTCGATCTGCTTGAGGTCTGCTTCGTTGATCGCACTGACGTAGCCGATCGCATGCACCGCGGTTTCCCCGAGCGGATAGTGCCGGGCGAGGCGCGCGCGAATGTCGACGCCGGTGAATTGATAACGATGCACCGCGAATATCGCCATTTCTTCGTCCGTGAGCGCGAACTTGATTGGCACGCTTTCGTACACTTTGTGCGCCATGACGATCCGATGGATGTTCGCGAGCTCGTCGGTGCGGAGCAATCCGATGTCGGCGAGTGAGGTCAGGGTCGCATCGAGCGCCTTGGCATCGCCGACCTGCTCGCGGACCAGCTCAACCTGGAAAGAAGGCTGATTTTCCGCGAGCACCACCCCGTTACGGTCGAGGATCAGGCCGCGGCTGGGCGGGATCGGATCGGTGCGGATGCTGTTGCCGAGCGACAGGTTCGCGTAATAGTCGTGGCGCAGAACCTGCAGATAGAACAGCCGGCCGGCGACGATCAGCAACAGCAAAACGGCGAACACGCCGGCGACGACGCTGCGGATCGCGAACAGGCGGTTCTCCGCCCAATAATTCTTGATTCGCTCGCGGCTTCGGATCATAAGCCGAACAATATAACGGGTTTACGTGGGCCGGTGTCGCCGCAGTGTCGCCAGCGTCGCAAAGCCCCGAGCCGAACGCCCAGGGCGAGCGTAGGCCCGTGCGGCGTCACCGGCCGTGCGGCGTCACCGATCCTGGCGCGTCACTGGCCATGGGGCGCCGGTGGCCGTGCCCCGGGGGCCGGGGGGACCCCGAAGGTCTCGAACTTCACGTCGAAGCTGGAGCCCGCCAATTGATGCGGGACGCACGTCGTATGATTCTCGACGTTGCGCGCCGCCAACAGCGGCAAGACCTTGCTGACGAATCCATCGACGAGCTCGCAATCGCCGAGCTCGAGACCGCGCGGTGAATGCGGCGACAGATTCACGGGCCGCCAGACGCCATTGGCCGACTGACCGTCCGTCGCGGTGCCGGCGGGATCCGGCGCAAGCGAATAGAAAATCAGATCCGCGCGCGCCAACTTGTCCGGCCGTCCATACGGGGACGCACAGGGACCCGAGATGGCTTTCGCGTCCTTGCGGGCGCCCGCTGCGATCAACAACTGTCGCAATTTGTCCGCGAGGCCGTCGCAGGAATAAGTCGACGTGAACCCAAAGTAGTCGAACGAGTACTGATGTTTCTGCCATACCCCGGGACTCGGCGCCGGTTCATCGGCGCGAGCGATCGTCGCGCACGTCAGAACACAGAGCACACTAACGGCCGCCTGTCGAGCCCAATGGCGTTTCGTCTGCATAACGTCGATCTCCTCGAACAGAACCACAAAAACCTCTTGCGATCATAACAATATTGTGGAGGGGGAGCATCGCATGTCGGACGTTGCCGCCACGATGTGGCCCCAAATTCTGACAGACGAATGATCGCAATGCGGGGATCATGCGATCTCCAATTTGCGCCGTCGTGGCCATTCATCGGTCGTGTCGTTTCCAGGCGCATCCACCAAGGAGATTTTTTCATGTCGTCCAAGAAGCTAGTATTTGGGATATCCGCAGCCCTGGGTCTCGCCGTAGCCGGCACGGCGCAGGCCGCCAACTATCATCAAACGATCGGCCTGTTCGAAAACGCCGGCCAGAGCGCAGGGTATTTCCAGAATAGCTACGGCTATGCCGTATTTCCGACGATCGGCGAAGGCGGCTTCGTGGTTGGCGCGGCGCACGGCAACGGTCGCGTCTATGCGCACCACAAGCTGCTCGGCAAAGCCTCGATGACCCAAGTCAGCGTCGGGTTCCAAGCGGGCGGACAGGCCTATAGCGAAATCATCTTCTTCGAGAATCAACAAGCCCTCGATGCGTTCGAGTCGGGCAACTTTCAATTCAGCGCGGATGCCGGCGCGATTGCCATCACGGCATCCGCTTCGGCCAGCGCCGGAACTTCCGGCGGAGGCCAGGCCGGCGCGAGCGGTGGGGAACACGATGCGATCGCCAGGGGCTCGTATCACAACGGCGTCGCGATCTTCACGATCGCCAAGGGCGGCCTGATGTACGACGCGGTCGTCGCGGGTCAGAAGTTCTCGTTCACGCCGGCCGCCGGCGCCTAAACGAGTCGCCTTCGGCGCTGCGCAAGGCTTCTATGGTCTGCGCAGCGTGTCCGACGCGGTCGACCCCTCCTGATGCCCAATCCGGTTTGTCGTGTCGGACCGTTGCGACAAGCCGGGCTGGCGGTCTGAGACGCCCGTCACAGTCTCCGTGCGCCTGCTTCGTCAAGATCCGAGTCCTTGCAGCGGGAATCAGGGGGGGCCATGGAACAGGAATCGACGGTCAGCTTCGATGATCTACCGGCTCCCTTGAACGAAATGCCCCGGCTCGGGGGTCCCGGCCCCTTCGTGATCAATCTCGCCTCCGCCGGCGCACCGATCCCACTCCCGCGGGATCTTGCCGCGTTTACGGGGACCAAGCTCTATCAACTCCAGCGCACCGAGGACCGACGGATTCGGTATCGGCTGCGCCTCGGACCCTTCGGGGTCGAGGATGCGGCCGACGCGGCCTTGTGCCGCGTCCGTGAACTGTATCCCTGCGCGCTCACGGCCACGGCCTCCGAGGACGACTTGCGCATCATTGCGCACCTGCTGCCGACGCCCGCGGTCGAGCCCTCGCCCCCGGTCGAGCGCACGCTCGCCGCCGCGCCCATGGACCTCATCGAAGAAATGCAGTTCGGCGAGCTGAGTCTGGTCGACGACGAGCAGCCCAAGCCAGTTACCGACTCGAACCCCAGCGTCCCGGCCGTCGCCGCGGCGAGCTTCGAGACCACGCAGACGATCCGCCCGCTCACGGAGCTCGATCTCGTCGACGATCAGCAAGAACCTTGTTATGTGATTCAGTTGTCCGAAGCCGCGCAAGCCTTCAATCCGTACGAACTGCCGAGCCTGGACATTTTCAGCTGTTACCGCTTGTACTCGGTGGCGGGCGGCGCGCGAGGCCCATTCGCACATGCTTTACGACTAGGGTTCTTCAGCACCGAAATCGCCGCGCGCGCGGTACAGAGCTACATCGCAGCTCATTACCCGGCGGCGCGCATCGAACGAGTGAGCCACGCGGAAAGAGAACGCTTCGAAGGCCAAGAGTCCGTCGAGGCGCGCATGGACGTGGGGGCGACCGGCGTCCATGCGGTGATCGAGATCACCGGCGATCGTCTCCCCCGAGCGCGCCTGGCGGCCACCGGCACAGCGCGCAGCGAGCCTACAGCTGCAGCAGCGCGTTGATGCCGATCGTGAGCGGACGTACCGTATAACCTTCCTGGACGGTGTTGACCGACGGGTACTGAATGACGTTCTTCCAGTTGAGCAGGTTCTTCGCGTAGAGCGCGAGGGTGAGGCTCCCCCGGGTGACGCCCAGATTGAGGTTCACGATGCCGTAGCCCGGCGAGAACAGATTCGACAGATCGCTGCTGTCGAAGTAAGCACGCGACCGGCCCGTGTAGGGATAATCCAGCCGTACGAATGCCCTCGTCCCATCGCCCAGCGACACGTCGTAGTCCGCGCTCGGCGTCAGCGTGTATTTCGGCACATTCAAGATCGATTCGCCGTGATAGACGATATCGGCTGCAAGCGCGGACACCGACGTGATGTACGCGTGGGTCGTGCCGGCGTTCAAGGCTAGGGTCAGTGACGGGGTTACCAATGCCTGCAGCTCGAACTCGCTGCCGAAACTCTTCGCGTCCCCCACATTCGTCGTGAAGCCAAACCCACAGGTCGGCAAGTTGATGGTTTGCTGGATGTTGCTCCAGTTGATTGCGTAGACATCGGCATTGATCGACAGCCGGTTGTTCAAATAGCGGCCTTTGCTGCCGAGTTCGTAGCTCCAGAGCGAGTCGCTTTGGAACTGCGTCGGCGCGCTCGTCAAGCCCAGATGCTGGTAATCCGGATCGCAGGACCCGCCCGGTTGGTCGGCGGGCACGGGTCCCGTCGGCCCGCCCAGGCGGAAGCCCTTGGCGGCCGTCGCGTAGAGATTGCTGTGATCGTTGATCGCATACTCGAGCGAGACCTTGGGCGTGGTCGCGCTGAAGTTTTGCGAGGATTCGTACGGAACGGCTGAGGCGAAATTCGGCAGTCCGAAGGCGTAATAACCGGCGCTGTTGAAATCATAAGTGGACTTCGCGGAGACGTAGCGCAGGCCGAAGGCGCTCTTCAGCTGCGGCGTGATCTCGATGCCGAGTTCACCGAAGGGCGCGATCTGCTTTTCATTGACGTGCTCGTGCCCCTGGTAGATCAAATCGTTCGCGTACGACACGCCGGGGAGCCCGTTGGGGCCCAGGCCGCCGACCGCGCTGGTATTGATGTCATAGCCGTAGATCTGCTGGAACGTCGACTGCATTCCGGGAATGAATTCGTCGTCCGTATGCGCCTGACTCTGGTTCGCGAAGTACAAACCCGCGGTCCAACTGAGGGGCACACCGGCGATGCTAGTCGACTGCGAGGCGAGACGCAGCTCCTGCGAGAATTGTTCGGTTTTCGTGGCGTAGTAGACCGGCGAGGCCAGGAATCCCAGGACGCTCTCGACTTGGTAAGCCTGCGTGGGCGTCGACGGAACCGAGCCGAGCACGCTGTAATTCGCGAAGATGTTCGAGTTGTAATAAGTGCCGTCTGTGACGCGCTTGAAATCGCGTGTGAAGTAACTGGTCACGGACGTCAGCTCCGCCCAGCCGAAGTTCTTCACCGCGGTGAGGCTCGGCACCGACACCACGTCGACGCCGGGTTCGGCGACGCGCTTGTCCTGGTCGTAGAGCCCGATGGACGGATAGAAGATGCTGCTGTCCTCGGCGTTCGTTCGCTGCCAGAACCACGCCGGCGTGATCGTCAGGTCGTCGGGACCGGCATACTTGCCGCTCACGCGGAAGACCTGCGTGTTGATCGAGTTCACGGCGGATTTCCCGAGCGTGCCGGTGCTGTCATTGGTGGCGAGCGTCAGCACGGAGCCATCCGCAGCCGCGCCGGTCGGCGTCGGCACATAGTGGTCGATATAGCCGCTCTGCCCGGACAAGTCCACGCCGAAGCGCAACGCGAACACGCCGTCGATGACGGGCACGTTGAGCACGGCGAATTCGTCGTTGTTGAAGCCGCCATGATGGGTGTCGGACAAATCGGTGCTGACGCTCGCGCTGAATTCGTTCAGATCCGGCTGCTTGGTGATGAAGCGCACCGTACCGCCCATCGAACTCGCGCCATAGAGCGTGCCCTGGGGCCCGCGCAAGACTTCGATGCGATCGAGATCGAACAACTTCGGCTGCACGGCGCCGTCGTAGAAATTGGGGGTCGTGACCGAGACTTCGTCGATGTAGATGCCGACGGTGGACGAACCGGACGTCGAACTGACGCCGCGGATCTCGATGTTATCGAGCCCGGGCCCCGCGCCTGCCTGAAAGGAGATGCCGGGAACCGCACGCGTGATGTCGTCGTAGTCGGCGATGTGGTGTTCGGCGAGCGCCGTTCCGGTGATCGCGGACACGCTGATCGGAATGTCCTTGATGTCCTCGCTGCGCTTCTGCGAGGTCACGACGATCTCCTGCAGCTGACCGCCCGCACCGGCCTCGTCGGCCACGGCAGCATCGCCCGGCGCGCCATGCGCGTTCCATGCCGCGCCGAGCGCGAGACTCGTGAAGACGGCGAATCGGAGATGATCGACGGAGCTCGTTGTGCGCACTTTGTTTCCCTCACGCTGGTCGTCGGACGACGATTTTTTTCTTACGATACACGAAGGGCGTGCGGGAGTGAGGCCTCCATCGAGGTGTCACGTTAACTCATTTAACTTCGCGGCGGGAATGCACGCGGATGGTGCCGCGCTCGCAACGAATCGCACCAGCTCAGTGCGCGCCGCCACCGCGTCGCGAGCCGAACGGCGGTCGCGCAAGCCAGACGAAGGGGATCAGCAAGAAGTACAAGCAGCCGAGCGCAAAGAAGACGTCGTTGGCGGCCATCGTCGAAGCCTGCCCCGTGATCAGCCCATCGACGTAATCGAAGGCGTGCTGCCCCTGGATCCCGAGCGCGGCGAGTTGCGCGCGATAGGGCAACCAGCCCGTCGCGGCATCGCGTATGGATCCGCTGAGCACGGCGTGGTGGTAATCGGTGCGTCGGTTCCACATCCAGACCGTGACGGCGGTCGCGAAGCTGCCGGACATCGTGCGAATGAAATTACTGAGTCCCGAGGCGGTCGCGAGTTCATCGGGACGCAGGCCGGAGAGCAGGATTTGATTCAGGGGCAGGAAAAAGAACGCGAGACCGAGACCCTGGAAGAATCGCGGCAGCGCGAACTGGCTGAAACTCGCCTGATCGTTGAGCGTCGCGCACCAGAAGATCGCCGTGCCGAACACGCAGAAGGCGAAGGTCACGGCGAGGCGCAGATTCATGCGCCCCATGTTGCGCCCGACCAGCGGCGAGGCGATCAGCGCCAGCAGACCCACCGGTGCGACCGCCAAGCCCGCCCAGGTCGCCGTGTAGCCGACCGTGGTCTGCAGCCACAAGGGGTAGATGATGTTGATGCCCGACAAGCCGAAGTAAGCGACGCCGATGACCAGGGTGCCGACGCGGAAATTGCGCTGCCGGAACATCTGCAGATCGACCATGGGGTGCGCATCGGTGAGTTCCCAGGGAATCAGGAACGCAAAGCTCACGAACGCAGCGATCGCGGCGGCCACGATCACGGGCGAACCGAACCAGTCCTTGTCGTTGCCGTTGTCGAGCATGAATTGCAGGCTGCCCACGGCGATCACGAGGAGCACCAGACCGGTGACGTCGATCGGCAGCTTGACGCGTTTGGATTCGCGGTGACGCAATATGCTCCAGCACGCCACCGCCGAGAAGGCCCCCACGGGCAGATTGATGTAGAACAACCAGGGCCAGCTGAGATTGTCGGTGATGTAGCCGCCGAGGATGGGGCCGCAGATCGGCGCGAGGATGATCACCATTGCCCACAGCGCGATCGCCATGCCGCGTCGCTCCGCTGGATAATTGCGCAGCAGGATCGCCTGAGCCACGGACATCATCGGTCCGGAGACCAGTCCCTGGATCAGGCGTGCAGCGACCAACATGGGCAGACTCGTCGCCAGGCCGCAGAGCGCGGAGAACACCATGAACAAGACGATCGACGTGATGAAGGTGCGCACTTCGCCGAAGCGGCGGCCGATCCACCCGGTCAGCGGCTGCATGACCGCGGCCGCGAGCATGTAGGAACTCACCGCCCAGGTGCCTTCTGCATTGCTCACCCCGAGACTGCCCGAGATCGCCGGCACCGAGACATTGACGATCGTCATGTCCAGGATTTCCATGAACGAGGCCGTCGCGATCGCGGCGGTCAGGAACAGCAGCTGGCCGCCGTACAAGGGCGGATAGTCGTCCCCTGTGCCGGTGCCGTTGCCGGTGCCGGTGCCGCCGCGGATCGGATCGGCCACGCGACGGTCTACTGGTCTTGGCCGAGATTCCGGCGGATGATCGCGTCCGCTTCCGCATTCGCCTTGTCGAGGTCCGGCGCGTACACCTGCGTCTCGCCGGCGGCCGTGTCGCTGCGGTTGGCCGCGAGCACGGACCCGCTGCGATCGGTCGTATCAACCGTGACCGTGGTCGACAAGCCGACGCGCAGCGGGTGACTCACGAGATCCTTGTCGTCGATCCGGATGCGCACCGGCACGCGTTGTACCACCTTGATCCAGTTGCCCGAGGCATTTTGCGCCGGCAGCAGCGCAAACGCGGCGCCGGTGCCGGCGGAGAGGCCCTCGACGTGCCCGTGGAACAGCGAACTGCCGCCATACAAATCGCTGCGCACCGTGGCCGATTGACCGATGCGGATGTTGCGCAATTGGACTTCCTTGAAGTTGGCATCGACCCAGAGTGCATTCAAGGGAATCACCGTCATGAGCGCCTGACCGGCTTGAATGTGTTGACCGAGTTGCACGCTGCGCTCGGCCACGTAGCCGGTGACCGGTGCGACCACGGCATTGCGCTGCGCCGTGATCCAGGCATCTCGAAACGCGGCGCGGGCCACGAGCACGGACGGGTTCTCGGCGACCTTCGTGCCGTCGACGAGGGCGTGCGAGGCACGGGACTGCTCGGCCGCCTGCGCGAGCGCGGCGCGGGCGAGCGCGACGGCATCCTCGGCGTGGCGCACATCCTCGCCCGCGATCGCCTGGTCGGCGAGCAGCGGCTTGCGCCGCGCCAGATCCGCCTCGGCCCGCGCCAACTCGAGCTTGCGCGTCGCGATCACGGCGTCATATTGGTCGGCGGTCGAGCGTTGCTGGCGCACTTGTCGGACGGTCTGGGCGAGCGTGCTTTCGGCGCGGCTGAGCATCGTCTGCGCATCGATGGGATCCAGGCGTGCCAGCACTTGTCCGGCCGTGACCAACTGCGTGTCGTCGGCGAGTACCGCGACGACCGTGCCCGGGACCTGGGCGGAGATCACCACCTTGTTGCCGTTCACATAAGCGTCGTCCGTGTCCTCACGCAGGGACAGGACGAAATACCAATAAAGGGCCCAGGCAACCGCGATCACGATGAAGATGACGGCGATCAGGGCCAGGATCGTGCGCCGCTTGCCGTTGCTGGCGACGGTGGGTTCTATGCTTGCGTTCATGGATTCTTTGCTTGAGTGGTCGGATGGGAAACCGTGCGCTGCGCGGCGAGCTGCGCCGGCAGTTCGTAGCCGCCGCCCAGGGCGCGCTGCAAATTGATATCGGCCGACAAGGCGGCCGCGTCCAGCTTGAGCAATTCGTCGCGTTGCTGGATCCAGGCGTCGGTCGCGGTCAAGGCGGTGCGCACGTCGGCTACGCCCTGGCGCACCCGCGCATCGGCGCTGGCACGCAATTGCGCGGACGCATCGACCTGCACGACGCGCTGGGCACGCTCCGCGGCAATCCGCTCGCGCGTGGCCGCCTGCGTGGCGACGTCGCGAGCAGCCTCGACGACCGTCTCGTCATAGGCGTCTACGGCCGCATTGATCGCGGCCTCGGCACCGCGATACTGCGCCTTCAGCCGACCGGAATCGAAAATCGGCAGATGCAGCGCGACGCCCGCCTCCGGGGCTCGGCTGCCGTACTCGAGCAGTTTGCCGGCCGTGAGACTGTTGAGATTCGCGAGCGCGTTGATCGTAATGTCCGGATAGAAATCGGCGCGCACCGAGGCGCGGTAGCGTTCGGCCGCCTCGACGCGCCAGCGGCTCGCGGTGATGTCGGCACGGCGCGCGATCAAATCGAGTTTGACGTCGTCGGGCAGCCGCAGGGCCACCGTGGGCAGCGGCTTGGCGGTAAGTTTGGGCAGGCTGTCCGGCGCGCGGCCGACGAGCGCCCCGAGGGCCACGACTCTTAATGCGGCCGACCCTTGCAGCGCGGCAATGTCCTGATCGATCGAAGCGAGCGCGAGGGTCGCCCGCTGCAAGGAGTCGGCCGCATCCAGTTGCGCCGCCACCCGTTCGCCCGCGATCCGACCTTCCCGCACCACCGTTTCACGGCGCTCGCGCACGACGGCGAGTCGGCCTTGATCCGCCTGCCAGCCGAAATAGGTATCTGCAACGGCGCTCGCCAACGTGATCGCCGCGGCGCTGCGCTCCGCCTGGGCGGCATGCGCCTGATCCATCGCCGCTTCGACGACGGAACGCTGTTTGCCCCACCAATCGAAGGTGTAGCGCGCCTGCAGGCCGAGATCGAAGGTGTCGTACCAATGAAACGGGAGCAAGTTAGGCGGAAACGAGCTGATCAGGCCGTTGTCGCTCAGGCGCTGCCGGTACGCATCTCCTTGCAGACCCACCTGCGCGCCGGTTTCGGCGCCGGCGAGGCGCACCGATTCGCGCGCCGAGTCGAAGCGCGCGTGCGCGGTCGCGAGCGTCGGCGACTCGGCCAGGGCCGCGGTGATCAACTCGTCGAGCGTCGGGTCCTGATAACGGGTCCACCAGTCTTTGGCCGGCCAGCTGCCGCCGCCGTCGGCGGACAGGCTCAGCGGCGCCTCGTTCTGCAAGCGCACGGGCTTGTCTTTGCCCGGAAATCCCGCGCAAGCAACGACCGACACTGCCGCGCAAGCCGCTGCGAATCGCAAAAACGTCTTCAATTCCGCTCCCCGGAAGGTCGCAGTGCATCAGGGGCATGCAGGACCTCATCCAAACGCACCATCCACCGCTTCAGCACATCGGTCACCTGCGACCGCTCGTCCGGCGAAATGTCGGCGAAGACTTCGCGGATCGCGACGAAAACACCGGGCAACAAGTCCCTCACCAAGGCATCTCCCTTCGGCGTCATGTGCAACACCATCTTGCGTCTATCCTCGGCGCAAGGCCCGCGGGTGATCAGCCCCTGCCCGACGAGCGCATCGCAGATGCGCGACATGTTCGCCGGGCTCTGCGAGGCGCGCATGCATAAATCGGTCGGATGCGCGCTGCCGTTCGGCTGGGCGTAGAGCATGGTCAGAGCGCGAAACTCGCCCTCACCCAGGCCATGCGGCCGGATGTGGTGATCGAGCATCGAGGCCATGTCGTGCGCGATGAACTGAACCAAGCGCGTCAGCAGTACCTCGCCCAAGGGAACGCCCTCGATCCGATGACTCAAGGCCTCGAGGCCGACCTCGACTTTCGCAATCTGTTGATGTTCCATAAGATCAGGATACTAACAATTCCAGTTTGTATAGTGTCCGTGTTGAATATTCGATTTGCAATAATTTTAGAATTGAATATATTTCACGCAAAGACTATTGATTTTAAAAACGACAGCTGTCATTTTTCGCGCCATGGATCACCCAGAACAACGCATTTGTGGATCGCAGAAGCCAGGCCGCCCGCGTCGCGGTACGGAATCGGAACGCCTCGACGTCTTGATTCAAGCCGCGACCCGGATCTTCCTCAAGGAAGGCTACGGCCTTGCCAGCATCGACAAGATCGCCACCGAAGCGGGAATCTCGACGCGCACGATTTATGAGCGCTTCAAGAACAAAGCGGATCTCATGGCGGCGGTCATCGATCGGCTGCTCGATCGGGACATGGTGCAAATGTTCGGCGGCAACGAAATCGATGGCCTCCCGCCCGAGGCGGCAATCTCGTTGATAGCGCACACGATCATCAATCGTTGCCGCGATCCCGATTCCGCCGCCCTCTTTCGCATCATTGCTTGCGAAGCGCAGCGGTTCCCCGAACTCACCGCCAAAGTGCGTCGCATCAATCTTGCCCGCCTCGACCACAGCCTCGCGATGTACCTGCGGCGTCAAACCGAACGCGGCGTGCTCGCGGTGGCGAACCCGGAGCTGACCGCGAAACTCTTCTTTCACCTGATCGCGGGCGAAATTCACGATTATCTGCTGTACGAGCCGCCGGACGCGGTCAGCACAGTGGACTGGGACGTGCACGTCGCGAACGCCGTGCAGTTGTTTCTTCATGGCGCGGCGCCGCGCTTGACCGGCGAGGGGGAATCGAGGACATGAATAGAGTAAGCGCGGGACGCGCCGCATTATCGTTGCCGATGCTGAGCATTTCCGCCGCTGTGTCCAGCGTGCTGCTGAGCGCTTGTGCCGTCGGTCCCAATTACAAGACGCCGGCGGCGCCCGAGGTCAAGGCCTATGTGCCCGGCAACCTGGCGCCTGCGACGAGTTCCACGTCCACGCCCGGCGGTCAGGCGCAGCGCTTTCTGGCCGGCGACGACGTCGCGGGCGACTGGTGGAACGCGTTCCAGTCGCCGCAGTTGAACGAACTCATCACGCGCGCCTTGGCGCACAATCCGACGCTCGCGGCGGCGCAAGCGGCACTGCGCAATGCCAACGAGACGCTCGCCGCTCAGCGCGGCAGCTATTACCCGACCGTCACCGGGAACTTCCAGGCGGAGCGCGAGAAGGCTTCCGGCGCCGCCTTCGGTCTGCCGCAACTGGGCTCTTTTCTCTATACGCTCAACAATGCCTCGGTGAACGTGTCCTATGGCATCGATGTGTTCGGCGGGACGCGCCGCCAGGTCGAGAGCCAGCAGGCGCAACGCGACTATGAGCGTTTTGCCTTGGAAGCGAGCTATCTGACGCTGACGACGAACATCGTCACGACCGCAGTCAACGAAGCCTCCTTGCGCGAACAGATCAAGGCAACCGAGGAGATCGCGCAATCGCAGCAGCGACAGCTCGAGATCACCCAACGGCGGGTCACCGCGGGCGGCGCTTCGCGCGCCGATGTCGCGCAGCAGCAGGCGACTCTGTCCAGCACGCTCGCGACGCTGCCGGCGCTGCGCACGCAGCTTGCGCAATATCGCAACCAGCTCGCCACCTACGTCGGCGAGTTGCCCGCCGATTTTCAAGCGGGGACGTTCACACTCGATTCCCTGACTCTGCCCACCGATCTGCCCCTCAGCCTGCCCTCGAAGCTGGTCGAACAGCGCCCGGACGTGCGCGAGTACGCGGCGCAGCTGCACGAGACCACGGCCCAGGTCGGCGTCGCCACCGCGAACATGCTCCCGCAGTTCACGCTGACCGCGAGCTACGGCGGCGAGGCGACGAAATTTTCCGACATCTTCAATCCAGCCTCGAATGTGTGGAGCCTCGTCGGCGGACTGACGCAACCGATCTTCGAGGGTGGCAAGCTGCGCCATCAGCGTGCGGCGGCCATTGCCGCCGCGCAGGAAGCCGCGGCCAATTACAAGGCCACGGTCCTCACGGCCTTCCAGAACGTGGCCGATACGCTGATCGCCCTGCAGGGCGATGCCGACGCCTTCGCCGCGAGCGACGCCTCACGACAGGCGGCGGCTGAGAGCCTGCGACTCGTGCAGGCACAATACAAGAGCGGTGGCGCCAGCTACACGCAGGTGTTGAGCTCCGAAGAAACCTATCAGAACGCCGTGCTCGCCCTCGTCAAAGCGCGCGCACTGCGTTATGCCGACACGGCTGCGTTGTTCCAAGCGCTGGGCGGCGGCTGGTGGAACCGCACCGACGATAAATCCGATTCATCCGACTGCTGCAAGGGGTCTTAAGTGAGCACCGTACAATCGACCAAACGGCCGGGCATGGCCAAGCCGATGATCATCATGCTGCTGATCGTGATCTTTTTGCTCACGGCCATCGGTGGCTGGCAACGCTTCGTCGGCTCGATGATCAAGAAAGGCATGGCCGCCGCTTTTTCGGCGCCGCCCGCAGTCGCGACGGCGACGGCGGCCCTGTCGAGCTGGCAGGCCCACACGCAGGCCGTCGGCAGCATACGCGCCGTCAAAGGGGCGGATCTCGCGGCGCAGGCATCCGGCATCGTCGACGAGATTCATTTCGAATCGGGCAACGACGTCGCCAAGGGTGAGCTCTTGTTGCGGCTGCGCCCCAACGACGACCCGGCCAAGCTCGCGCAGCTCGAAGCCACGGCGACGCTCGACGAACTGACCTTGAAGCGCGATCAGGAACAGCTGGCCGCCCAGGCGATCAGCCAGGCGACCGTTGACACCGATGTGGCGAACCTCAAGTCCGCCAAGGCGCAGGTGGCCGCCCAGCAGGCGCTGATCGACGAGAAGACGATCCGCGCGCCCTTCGCGGGCCGCTTGGGGATCAGGCAGATCGACGAAGGTCAGTACCTGACCGCGGGCACGGCCGTGGTGACCCTGCAGCAACTCGATCCGATCTATGCGGACTTCTATCTACCGCAGCAGGAACTGGCGAGCATCAAGCGCGGCGAAACCGTGAGTGCGCACGTCGACGCCTACCCCGGGGTGAGCTTCAGCGGCACGATCACCTCGATCAATTCCAAGGTCGACGCGACCAGCCGTAACGTCCAGGTCCGCGCCTCGTTCCCGAATGCGGACAAGCGCCTGATTCCGGGCATGTACGCGACCGTCGAGATCGACAAGGGCGACGCGCACGATCTTGTCACGCTGCCGCAGGCCGCGATTTCCTACAACCCCTATGGCGACGTGGTCTATGTGGTGCAGAAGAGCGGCGCCGACGACAAGGGCGGGGAGAAGCTGGTCGTGCAACAGCGCTTTGTCAAGATCGGACCGACGCGCGGCGACCAGGTCGCCGTCGAGAGCGGCATCGCCGCCGGCGACGTCGTGGTCACCGCCGGACAGATGAAACTCCACAATGGGTCGGTCGTGGTCATCAACAACAGTGTGACGCCGACCGACAACCCTGCCCCGAATCCGCCGAACCAATAGGCGCGAGGTAAGAATCCGTGAATTTCACCGACATCTTCATTCGTCGTCCCGTGCTCGCGAGCGTCGTGAGCTTGCTGATCCTGGTGGTCGGGATCCGCTCCTTCACTTCGCTGCAGGTGCTTGCGTACCCGAAGACCGAAAACGGCATCGTCACGGTCACGACCTCGTTCCCGGGCGCCGATCCGGAGGCCTTGGCGGGTTTCATCACCACGCCGATCGAGCAGGCCGTCGCCCAGGCGAACGGCATCGACTACATGACCTCGACGAGCGCCAACAACACCAGCACGATCACCGTGAACCTGCGGCAGAACTACGACACGTCGAAGGCCGCCGCGGAGATCAACATCAAGGTCAACTCAGTGCTGAATCAGCTGCCGGCGGGCGCCCTGCAGCCGGCGATCACGGTCAAGGTCGGCCAGACCACGGACGCAATGTATCTCGGCTTCTCGAGCCAGGACTTGCAGCCGAATCAGATCACGGATTACATCCAGCGCGTCGTCCAGCCCCGCCTGCAGGCCATCCCCGGCGTGCAAACGGCCGAACTGTTGGGCGCGCAGTACTTCTCTTTGCGCGCCTGGCTGGACCCGAAGAAGCTCGCCGGCTATGGTTTGACCGCGAGTGACGTGTCGAGCGCGCTATCCGCGAACGACTACATCTCCGCGATCGGCAACACCAAGGGCCAGATGGTGCAGGTGACGCTGGTCTCGACGACCAACCTGCACACGCTCAATGAGTTCAAGAACCTGGTCGTCAAACAGGTGAACGGCGGCGTCATTCGCTTGAGCGACCTCGGCACCGTCGAACTCGGCTCCGACAGCTACGATGCGAACGTCGCCTTCGACGGCCGCAACGGTGTGTTCGTCGGCATCCAGGTCGCGCCCAGCGCAAATCTCTTGACCGTCGCGAACGGCGTCAAGGCCATCTTCCCCGACATCAAGTCCCAGCTGCCGCAGGGCCTCAACGGCGAGATCATCTACGACAGCACGGACTACGTGAACCAATCGATCGACGAGGTCGCCACGACCCTGATCGAGGCGCTCGTGATCGTCGTGCTCGTCATTTTCGCCTTCCTCGGTTCCCTGCGGTCGGTGCTGATCCCGATCGTGGCGATCCCGCTCTCCCTGGTAGGCACGTTCGCGATCATGCTGGCGCTCGGCTTCTCGATCAATCTGCTCACCCTGCTCGCCCTCGTGCTCGCGATCGGTCTGGTCGTCGACGACGCGATCATCGTCGTCGAGAACGTCAACCGGCATCTCGAGGAAGGCATGCGGCCCATACCGGCCGCGGGTCGCGCCGCGCGCGAACTGGCGGGCCCCATCATCGCGATGACCGTCGTGCTGCTCGCCGTGTTCGTGCCGATCGGCTTCCAGGGCGGCCTCACGGGTGCGCTGTTCGTGGAATTCGCCTTCACGCTGGCGGGCGCGGTCACGGTCTCGGCCGTCATCGCACTGACCTTGTCGCCGATGATGTGCTCGCGCCTCCTGAAGCCGCACGTCGCCGGCGCAAACGACTGGGAATCGCGCCTCGTGCGCGGGATCGACAAGCGCTTCGAGCGAGTGCGCGCGGGTTACCGGCGTCGGCTGGAGAGCGTACTGCGTTACACACCCGTGATCGCGGTGTTCGTCGTCGTCGTGCTGTTCAGCATCTATTTCCTCTACAGCAGCTCGCACAGCGAACTCGCGCCGCAGGAGGATCAAGGCTTCATCTTGATGCAGCCCACCCCCGCGCCCAATGCCTCGCTGCAACAGAAAATCCTCAACGACAAAGCCTTGTTCAAACTGATCACGGACATGCTGCATCCCCAGCACGTGTTCCAAATCGACTCGCCGGCCCAGAACATTTCCGGGGTCGCGCTGCAGCCCCTCGGCAAGCTACGCAAGACCGGTTCAAACGAACTGCAACAGCAATTGCAACAGAAGACCGGCAGCATCGCCGGCGCCCGCGTTGCGGTGTTCCAGCCCCCCTCCCTGCCTGGCGGCGCGATCGGCCTGCCGATTCAGTTCGCGATCCAGAGCACGGATCCCGCCTCGCGTCTGTTCGAAGTTTCCAGCGCGTTTCTCGACCAGGCGCGTCAGAGCGGTATGTTCGCGTTCATCGACTCGGACCTGAAAATCGACGAGCCGCAGTCGGTGATCGAGATCGACCGCGACAAGGCTGCGCAGCTCGGCCTGACCATGACCCAGGTCGGCTCGGCCTTGGGCAGCCTGCTCGGCGGCGGCTACACCAATTACTTCAGCATGGACACGCGTTCCTATAAGGTGATTCCGCAGGTCAACCGGGTCTCGCGCTTGAACGTCGATCAACTGCTGAACTATCCCATCGCAACCCTGGGTGGTGTGTCGATCCCCCTGTCCTCGATCGCCTCGATCCGCTCGGAAACGGTGCCGGAGTCCCTGAACCACTTCCAGCAGGTCAATGCGGCGACGATCTCCGGCGTAACCGTGCCCGGCGTATCGCTCGATGACGGCATCAAGAAGCTGCAGCAGATCGCCAAGACCAGCCTCCCGGCCGCTTACACGATCGATTACGGCGGCCAGGCCCGGCAGTTCGTCAAGGAATCAGGTGGGATCATGGTGACGTTCGCGCTCGCCATCATCATCGTTTTTCTCTCGCTCGCGGCCCTGTTCGAGAGCTTCCGTGATCCCTTCGTGATCCTGATCTCGGTCCCGATGTCGATCGCCGGCGCCCTGATCTTCATCGCGATCGGCGTGCACCAGGCGACGATCAACATCTACACCGAGGTCGGACTCGTGACGCTGATGGGTCTGATCAGCAAGCACGGCATCCTGATCGTCGAAGTGGCCAACTCGCAACAGGAACTCGGCAAGTCCAAGTACGATGCGATCGTCGAGGCGGCCGGCGAACGACTGCGCCCGATCCTCATGACGACGGCGGCGATGGTGCTCGGCGTGATTCCGCTCGTGTTCGCGAGCGGCGCCGGCGCGGCCTCGCGCTTTGCGATCGGTCTCGTCATCTCGACGGGCTTGTCGATCGGCACCTTGTTCACGCTGTTCGTCGTGCCGGGCGTCTACATGCTGGTCGGTGCCGACCACTCGCGTCGCACCGAGCTCGAATCGCCGGCGGAGCTGGCCGCGGACGTGGAACCGCGAGCCACCTGAGCGGCGATGGCTGAACCGCAATCCGCCGCGCCGGCGCCGCTCACGGGCGCCGCCCGGCTGTTCGGCACGTTTTCACTCGCGCTCGCGACGTTCATGAACGTCTTGGACACGTCGATCGCGAACGTATCCTTGTCGTCGATCGGCGGCGACCTGGGGGCGGCCACCACCCAGGTCACCTGGGTCATCACCTCGTTCGCGGTCGCCAACGCGATCGCCGTGCCGCTGACGGGCTGGCTCACGCAGCGTTTCGGCGCCGTACGCCTGTTCGTGGCGTCGATCGTCCTGTTCACCATTTCGTCGCTGCTGTGCGGTTTGTCGACGTCCTTGCAAATGCTGATCGTGTTCCGCGTGCTCCAGGGCGCAGTCGCCGGACCGATGATTCCCCTGTCCCAGGCCCTGCTGTTATCGAGCTACCCGAAGGCCAAGGCCGGCACCGCACTCGCCATCTGGGCAATGACGACCTTGGTGGCCCCCGTCATGGGGCCCCTGCTCGGAGGCTGGATCACTGACAACATATCCTGGCCTTGGATCTTCTATATCAACATTCCCGTCGGTGTCTTCGCGGCGGTCGTGACCTGGGGGATCTATCGCACGCGGGAGACGCCTCGGGTCAAGCTGCCCATCGACACCATCGGGCTCGGCCTGTTGATCGTCTGGGTGGGTGCGCTGCAGGTCCTCCTGGACAAGGGCGAGGAGTTGGATTGGTTCCACTCCCCGCTGATCGTCGGCTTAGGCATCACCTCGATCGTCGTGTTTTGCGTATTCTTGACCTGGGAACTGGTTGCGAACCGCTATCCGATCGTCGACTTGCGGCTGTTCAAGGGGCGTAATTTCTGGACTGGAACACTTGCTTTTTCATTAGGTTACGGAGTATTTTTCGGAAACGTTGTGATATTACCCCTGTGGCTCATCCAATACATGGGGTACACGGCCACTGATGCCGGCCTGCTGACCGCGCCAGTCGGCATACTCGCCCTGATGCTCTCGCCGTTCGTCGGCAAGCGCGTCGGCAAGACGGATCCTCGCGTGCTCGCCACCATTGCTTTCGTGATCTTCGCGTTCTCGTTGTACCTCCGGACCCGCTACAACACCGAGGCGAACTTTGGCTTCCTGGTCGTGCCGATCATCATCCAAGGCGCCGCGATGGCGTTCTTCTTCGTGCCTCTGATCACGTTGATACTCTCCGGCCTGCCGCCGCAACGGATACCCGCAGCCTCTGGCCTCTCCAATTTCGCGCGGATCACGGCGGGCAGTTTCGGCACCTCGCTGGCCACGACGCTCTGGGACAACCGCGCAATCCTGCACCATGCGCAATTGACGGAATCGGTCACGATCAGCAATCTCGCAAGCCAGCGGTATTTTCAGATGCTGCAGAATGGCGGCTTGTCCTACCCCCAGGCTGCCGCGGCGATCAATCACTCGATCGACGTACAGTCGCACTTGCTCGCCGCCAACGACGTATTTCTCATTTCTGCAATTTTGTTTGCGGCCCTGATCGCGATTGTCTGGCTCGCGTCTCGGCCACGCGCGGCCGCCCCGGCCGACGCAGGGGCAGCCGCGCACTAAAGTTCGCCACTAACATAGCTGTAGGGATTTACCCGACATAACATAGGCTTAGCCCTCCTTCTACAAGTTGGCTCTGATGCCTCATGCCCCGCGACGGCGATGCCCGCTCGCGGTGTGCGCCCGCCCGCAGCGCGTCCCGCCATGCTTTTTTTCGCGACCCAAGCCTCCTGACTGCGAAAAAACAGCGTTGCGTTTTGTCGAGTGTCTTGTATATTCCAGTTGCAGAGTCTTGATTTATCAAGGTCATCCGCGAGCGACATTACCTCGAAACCACTTTAAGTTACCCGCGTTCGGAATTAGGCGAGGCGTTCATGATCACTGCCTGGGAATGTTTCCATTTC
>Ga0116226_10000174_pt1 | contig 50660 bp, 41 predicted proteins | sample S1TSphfallax_FD_89692 | JGI IMG/M metagenome (GOLD analysis project Ga0116226, IMG submission 89692) | Host-associated microbial communities from peat moss isolated from Minnesota, USA - S1T2_Fa - Sphagnum fallax MG | ecosystem: Host-associated > Plants > Peat moss > Unclassified | place: USA... | reverse complement strand
TTGCCTGGCGCGTGCCCAATGATGCCGACCATATCAAGCGTTTCCTGCGTGCGGTGCAAAACCAGCCGGATGATGCCGCTCGCCAAATTCAGACTTTCGTGGGCTCCGCATTGCAGACCACGGCCAGCGGTTTCGACATGGCCTCCCTGGTCAACACGGATCCCAGCAAGGTTCAACTCGATATGTTCGAACAACACTTGCGCGGCACCGTGGAGGCTCAATTGCTGGACGCCTATGGCGTGGAAATCTCCCAGATCGGTCTGCAACGCCTGACCCTGCCGGCAGCAGTGCTGGCTGCCACCGTCGATCGGATGAAGGCGGAGCGCGAGACCATCGCGGAACAGCGCACGGCCGATGGACGCCGCGTCGCCGCGCAAATCAGCGCCGATGCAAATCGCGACGCCCATGTCAAACTTGCCGATGCCAGTGTGCAAGCCGCCGCCATTGAAGCACAAGCGCGCGCTGACGCGGCCAAGATCTATGGTGCGGCCTATGCCGCTAATCCGGCGCTATACAACGAGTTACGTTCGCTGGACACCTTGAACACGGTGATCAATACCAATACCCGCATCGTGTTGCGTACTGACGCGGCGCCGTTTAACGCTTTGATACAAGGGCCTTCGCAGGGAGTGACCCAAGCCGCCGCCAATGCGGGCACCAGTGGCAGCGCCAAGGCCAGGAAATGACACGCCGTTCCCGATTGGGTCCGTTTGCCGAAGCGGGCGTGATTATTTTCTATCTGCTTTTTGCCGCGACGGCGATTGCGGCGCTAGGTTGGCTGGTATCGAATGTGCGCCTGGTGCCTGCTGCCGGCCGCGCCGTGGTGTTGCGCCTGGGTGCCTTGGATCGAGTGCAAGGGCCTGGGCTGCTGCTGGCTTGGCCCGCGCCCATCGATCAAGTGGCGCTGGTGCCCGCGCCGGAGCAACTGCAGGAACAACAGATTCGATCGCTGGTGCGCAATGCACAGGCGCGGCAAGGCGATCAGGAGGAGACCGATTCCGCCAGTATGTCCGATGCGATGGCCGGGTCCGGTTATTTGCTCACGGGCGATGCCAGTGTGGTGGAGTTGCAGGTCACCGTGTTCTATACGATAGACGACGCGTACGCCTACGTGGTGGAGCGCGACCATATTCCGGCGGCGCTGGAGCGCTTGGTTTCGGCAGCCGCGGTGGGCGTGTGCGCCTCGCGTGATCTGGACGCGGTGCTGGTGGCGCGGCCTGAGCTGATCGCGCACGATGCGGCGGCGGCGCAATTGCGCGAGCGTTTGCATGCCGATCTTGCCGATCTGGTCAATCGGCGGCTGGACGCGTTGCAGCATGGCGGCGCGGGTTTGGGTATACATGTGCAGCGGGTTGATGTGAACGCGACTTTGCCCAGGCCGACCTTGCCGGCATTCACCAGCGTTTTGACTTCGACCCAAACCGCTGCCGAGGAAGTGGCCAAAGCCCGCACTGCGGCGGAGAACATACGGCAGGGCGCGCAACGCGATGCGGAAGTCCTGGTTGATTCGGCGCGGGCCACCGCAGCGGAACAGGTGGCCCGCGCGCACGTCGAAACAGCCGATGTCCTGCCCCTGCATGGCCCGTTCGCGATCACGGACCCGAGCTTGCCCGAGCGCGACTATCGCGCCGCGATCCAAAGTGTGTTGGGTAAGGCAGGCTCGGTGGTGACGGTGGATCCGAACGACCATTCGTCGTTGATCTTGACGGGGCCGGGTTCATGAGCGCCCGTCCGAGAGTGGATTCGCCAGCGGTACAGGGAGAGCGCGACGACCATGGTGGCGTCGCCTTGCAATTGACGTTGGCCATGACGGCGGCCAGCTTGTTGCTGGTAGGTACGATTTGCAGCGCGATCCGGCCGGAAGCGCGCGATGTCGGTAAGGTGCTGGCCGGACTGGCCTCGCTGATTGTGGCGGTGCCGGTGGCGCTGTCGGTATGGGATAGCCTGCGTTACCCAGGTTTGCATGGGATGACGGATCGCTTGATCGGCCTGGCCATGTTGGCGGCCTGGGCGACCGGTGACATGGTCACGGCTGCGTTATTGCCGACAGTGATGATTTTCGGTCATGTACTCGAAGAACGTAGCCTGCAAAGTTCGCAACGCGCGATCCGCGGATTGCGCAAGTTGAGCGCAGGTGTCGCGCACCGGCGCGGCGCGGCCGGTGAATTCGAGGATATCGACAATCACCGGTTGCAGGTGGGCGACATCGTCGAGGTGCGGGCCGGGGAGCGCATTCCGGCTGATGGCTTGGTGGTGAGCGGTGCATCGAATATCGACTCCTCGTTATTGACGGGTGAATCGATCTGGACTCACGTCGAAGCGGGTCAGTCTGTGCTGGGTGGTGCCATCAATATGGACGGGCTGCTGACGGTAAAGGTGACGCGCATTGGCGATGAGGCCACGCTGGGCCAGATCATTCGCCTGATGCATACGGCGGAGCAAGCCAAGCCGCCGATTACCCGCCTGATAGAGCGCTATGCCGGCATCTATATGCTGATGATCGTACTGATCGCGGCGCTGACCTGGTTTGCCAGCGGCAGTGTGCCCGCGATGCTGGCGGTGCTGGTTGCTTCCTGTCCCTGTGCCTTGGTGATTGCGGCGCCTGCGCCCGCAATCGCGGCGGTCGCGGCGGCTGCCCGGCATGGCATCCTGATACGCGGTGCCGCGTTTCTGGAGGAGTTGGGCGATCTGACTGCGCTGGTGATCGACAAAACCGGAACCCTGACGCTGGGTCAGTTGGCTTTGGTTGGGATCGATCTGGCGGCGGATCAGGCTGCGGACCCCGGAGCGCGTGAGCGGGCGCTCGCCTTGGCCGGCGCCTTGGCGGCGCATAGCAACCATCCGGTCAGCCGGGCCCTGGCTCAAACCACGCAAGTCTTGCCGCGGCCGACGTTGCAGCAGATTAACGAGCAACAAGGGCTCGGTTTGACGGCGCTCAGCGAATCCGAACGCGTGGTGTTGGGCCAGCATGCGCTGTTTGTGCAAATGGGTATAGTCGCGCCCCCACCGCCCGATCATGATGGGCCCGTGGCTGGGATCGCGATCGGTGAGCGTTGGGTGGCGTGGTTTCGCTTTGCCGACCCCTGCCGTCCCGAGGCTGCGGCCGCGTTGAGTGAGCTCGCCGAATTGGGTCTGGCGCGCCAGACTTTGCTAACTGGCGATCATGCGCGGGTGGCACAACGTGTGGCGCAGCAAGTCGGTATCCGGCATGTACGCGCCCAGGTTTTGCCGCAAGACAAGCTCGCCGCCGTGGTCGAAGAACGGCAGGCCGGACATGCGGCGCTGGTCGTGGGGGACGGCATCAACGATGCCCTGGCCTTGCGCGCCGGCGCGGTCGGCATTGCGATGGGCGAACAGGGCACCGATATTGCGATCGCCGCTGCCGACATCGTGTTGCTGGGTAACGATTTGCGCCGGCTTGGGACCTGCATCCGCTTGAGCCGCCGGTGCCAGCGCACGATACAGATCAACGGGGCGATAGCGCTGATCTGGACGGTGATGCTGGTGGGGGCTGCAGCGGCCGGCTGGTTGGGCCCGGAAGGTGCCATTGCTGCCGCCTTGCTGCATAACGTGGGTACGCTGCTGGTGATGGCGAACTCGGCGCGTTTACTGCGCTTTCATGAGCCTTTGGGGGCGTTGCCTGAAGCGGGCGAGGCGCTTCTATAAGGTGGTACAGGCCGAGCCAAAGGGGCGGCCCGATACGGTATGCCGGCGTGTCGGCTTGCTTAGTCCGCCGCGCTGACGGCGCGGTTGCGACCCCGGCTTTTGGCGAGATACAGGGCACCATCGGCTTGCTTGATCAGCATCTCATACTGCTTGATGGCGCTGGAAGTTTGCGCGGCGCCAATGCTGACACTGATCTTGACCTGGGAATCGCCGCACTGCACGGGTTCCAGTGTGACCGCGCGACAGACTTCGCGCGCGATTTCCATCGCGTCGTCCAACAAGGTCGATGGCAGCACGGCCGCGAATTCCTCGCCGCCGTAGCGTCCGAAAATCGAGCCTGGCGGCAACAGTTCGCCGATCCTGACGGCTGCGATACGCAGTACGGCATCGCCCACCAGGTGACCGAATTCGTCGTTGATCTGCTTGAAATGATCCAAGTCGATCATCAACAGGCAGAAGTCGTCGCCGCTACGCGTCCATTGGTTGAACGCTTCGCTCAAACGTTCTTCCAGGTAATGGCGGTTGAATACGTCGGTCAGGCCGTCGCGCCGCGAGCTTTCGCTGAGCGCGGCCAACGCGGCCTCGCGTTCGTAGCTGATCATGGCGGCCTGCGTGACGTCGAACAGGATCACGCATACGCCTATGACCTCGCCGCCTTCGATCAGCGGCATGAAGGTGCAATCCTGCCGCATATAGTCGATGCCGCCGGTGATAGGCCGGTCGTGCAGAAAGCGAAACAGGTAGGGGCGGTTTTGCCAGGAGGTGAAAGCCGAGTTTTTCAGCAGATACACGCTTTCGAACTTCTTGGTCAGCCAACTGCGCGGCAGTTCGGGAAACATCTCGAACAGGTTGTTGCCCAGCACTTCGCCCGGGCTGCGCCCGCTGCGATTGTGCATAAAGCGATTCCAGCGAATCACGTTATACGCAGGGTCGACCACAAACACGCCGACACCCATATTGTCGACGATCAGATCGGCTAGCGTACTTTCGAAACCTGGACTCACATGCACTCCAGCAACTCGTCGAGTGCCGATTTCAGCGTCGTGAGCGAATCTTCACCGGTGAACATAACGAGATGTGCACAGAAGGTGCGGTTCTCAATCGAGAATTTGACCTCAACCAGCAAACTGGTTTCCCATGCCATGGCTTCCGGACGCAGCAGATTGTGCAGCGACACGCGGCGGCCCATCAACGTGGGCGGCGAGAACGTCAGAGACCGGCCCAGTTGCTCGAACATGCAGGACAGGCAGGCGCCGGTGATCAGATTCGACAGGTCGATCAGCACTTCCTGTTCGCTCGCCGCGCTGCGGGCATCCAGCTCCGGGTCATAGCCCATCAGTTCCCACAACTCGGGAACAGCATCGTCACCCAGCAAAACCAGCGCTTCACCCCGCACATCGCAGGTGAATGCCTGTCGCACCACGGTAAATCGATCCTGGTTGCCGACAAAGTTACTTAGCACACCCGGCAGATCGTCCACGCGGACGGGCGTAATGCTCGGTATCGAGAGCTGGATGAATTCGCCCAGCAGAGTGGCCAGGCGTGCGCCGGCCAGACCCATGCCGATATTGGCGATCTCTTGTAGCGCGTCCCGCTGATCCTCATTCAACAAGGGTTCATGCATCGAATCCGTACTCCTTCAAGACAGGCAACAACTTTTCGGGAGTGACCGGTTTTTGGATGAAGGCGACTGCGCCAAGTTTCTTGACGCGATCGACTGCACCTTGCTGTGCATCGGCTGACACCACGATCACAAACGTGTCCAGGCCTTCATGTTGCAGTTCTTCCAGCACCTGATAGCCCGTGATGTCGGGCATGGTCAGGTCGAGAAACATGACCGAGGCGCGCCCGGCACGATAGTGAGCAAGCGCATCGGTACCGTTGGATGCTTGCGTTATCGAAACGTCCCAGTTTGGAGGAAGCGAATTGATCAAGATCTTTCGTGCCAATGCAGAATCGTCTACAACCAAAACCGGAAGAGCCATAGGAAATTTAAGTGAGTTGCTACTGCATTTCAGGCAAATATGGGAAACAGGCCGGCGAGCCGATGCCTCAAGCAAGCTGGCGGGACGATCTCGACGCCACCTGTGCGCCGTCCGCTCGTTCTCGCCTAGTGGCAATCGGCCTCATAATTTTCCATTGTAGCCCGTTTCGCTTGACGGATGATCCACGGTTCGGCAACTTATCAGCGAAATTATGCTTCGAGCCGGCAATTCTGGGACTAGCTAATCTATCGAAAAGATTACGGATTATTACAAATTGCTTCGGCCGACGCTAGTCCGATCTGTGTCGGAAGACACCTGACTTCAACGGCTGACTTCGCGCGCCCCGATGCGGGCGTCAAGTTTGGTGCAGAACCTTTGTTAGTCATGTAAATATTTCGCCAGCAGCCTATAGGGACTCTCGGCCATTATCAATTGAGACAGATTCTAATTCGATAAAAATCAACTGGTAATCTGGCTTGCTCAATAAATCATTCCGACAGCGCCAGAAAATCAACGCTGGTTGTGCCTCAGCCTTGCCCGGCAACCCGCTCGAGGCAAGTTTAAGGGCTACGGCGCAGGCCTCGTTCGGGGTTCTTGCGCTCCATCGAACCACCGACGTAAGAACAACCCATCGAGCGAGCTCGGTCAAATTTAGCGCCCAGAGTTCAATTTCAAAAAATAACTGTCAATACATCCCCGTATGAGCTAAATTTTTATCGCGCAAGTGCGTTGCGCGATCGGCCTCAAACGGCGCGCTAACCGATGAAAACTCGTCCGATCCACGACTGTACGCGACGGGCGCGCGTTTGGATGCAGTGTTGGGGCTGAAGCAACAACTGCGCATGGCACGTTGCGCTGTGGTTACAAAATGCCTTAAAGTAGGGACGAACCTTACGATCAGACAACAACTCGACCGGGGTTCTTCAAAGGCCAATTGTCCGACTTCACTATAGGAAGCCGAATCACATGTTTGTCATCATTGGCTGGGTACTGGTCCTGGGCTGCGTGATCGGCAGCTTTATCCTCGAAGGCGGGCATCTCGCGGCGTTGCTTCAGCCGTTCGAGCTGCTGTGTATCTTTGGCGCCGCGATCGGCGCGTTCGTCGTCAGCAACCCGGGCAAGACCTTGAAAGCCACGCTTAAAGCCGTGCCGTCGGCGTTCAAGGGCGGTGGTGGCTATACCAAAGAACGCTATCTGGAAGTGATCGCCCTGTTGTTCGAGCTGCTGCAAAAAGCGCGCAAGGACGGCTGGATGTCGCTCGAAGCCGACGTGGAAGATCCCGAAACCAGCCCGATATTCGCGAAATACCCGGACACCATGAAGGACCACCATCTGGTCGAGTTTCTGGTCGACTATCTGCGCATGATGGTCGGCGGCAATATTAATGTGCACGAGATGCAGGATTTGATGGATGCCGAACTGGCCACCCATCACACGGAAATTTCGGTCCCGGCCAAGGCGATTCAGTCCATGGCCGATGGCTTGCCAGCCTTCGGTATTGTGGCCGCCGTGATGGGCGTGGTGCATACCATGGGGTCGGTCGGTGCGGCGCCTGCCGTGTTGGGCGAGATGATTGCCGGCGCCTTGGTCGGTACCTTCCTCGGCATCTTGTTGGCCTATGGCTTTGTCGGCCCGTTGTCATCCTTGTTGACCGCGCAAGGCGAAGAAGGCTCCAAGCCGTTCGAATGCGTGAAGTCGGTCCTGCTTGCGTCGATGAACGGTCATGCACCTTCCGTTGCCGTTGAATTCGGCCGCAAAGTGTTGTTTACCACCGATCGTCCTTCCTTTATCGAGCTCGAGGACGCGGTCAAAGCCACCAAACGCTCACCCGCCGCATCCTGACCTAGACCTGCCGACACATGAGCGAGAAAGGCCTAAAGAGCGGCGACGACTCGTCGGCGCCTATCATTATCAAGCGTAAAGCCGGTGGGGGCCACGGCGGCCACCACGGCGGTGCTTGGAAAATCGCCTATGCCGACTTCGTGACGGCCATGATGGCGTTCTTTCTGCTGATGTGGTTATTGGGCTCGACCACCAAGGGCGATCTGAACGGCGTGTCCGAGTACTTCAACACCCCGCTAAGTACAGCCTTGAACGGCGGCAATCGCTCCGGCGCCGCCACCAGCGTACTGGAGGGCGGTGCGCTGGCGCTGCAGAACTCGAAGCCGGCCGAGGCCAACAACGGCGCGGGAAAGCGGGCGTCACGCGATAAAATTTCTGTGTTGCAAAATTCCCAGCGCGCGGAACAACTGAAGCAGGACGCACAGCGCTTGATGGCGCTGAAAGACAAACTGGCATCGTTGATCGAGCAGAACCCCAAGCTGAACGCGTTCAAAAACCAGATCAAGATCGACATTACCAGCGAGGGGCTGCGCATCCAGATCATCGACGCGCAAAACCGCCCCATGTTCAATTCGGGTAGTTCGACGCTCGAACCGTACACCAAGGATATTCTCGACCCGATCGGGGTGGTACTGAATGACGTGCCCAACCACGTCTCTATCGCAGGCCATACCGACTCTCAGACCTATTCGGGCGGCGATGCCGGCTACTCGAACTGGGAGCTCTCTTCGGAACGGGCGAATGCGGCACGCCGCGAATTGGTCAGTGGCGGCATGAAGGCGGACAAGGTCCTGATGGTGCGTGGTCTGGCGGACGTCCTGCCTTTGGTGGCCGGTGACCCGGCGGCACCGGGCAATCGCCGCATCAGTATCGTGGTGCTGAATCAGGAAACCGAAGAAGCGTTCTTCCGGGACGGCGGTCGGACCGATGTGTCGGACGCCACCCAGGCGGCTTCCGCCGTCGACGCCAGCGGGACGCCAGTTGCCAACCCTGACGCGGGCTCGAGTGCGTCCCCCGCCACCACGCTGGCGCCCGCCAAAGCACCTTGAGTTGCGCCGGCCAAGCCTTCGCGCCGGCGCGCCTCCTCTGTTGTCTCGTTGCCGTGGGTCGAAATTCCGTCCCTAATATTGGTCCGTGCGCCGGGCCACGCCGGGCCTTGCTATACTCTCGTCCGTTCCCGAGATTCGGGTTGCCCCATTCAAGCGGCAGCCCGCCCGCACTACGAGAGGGGCTGTGACCGTTTCCGAATCCATCTCTGCCGATGACGACCACGATGATGGTTCGCTGCCGGCTGCCGGCAGTTCGTTCTACACTGCCATGCGCATCCTGCCCGCCAGTCAGCGGGCGGCGATGTACCAGATTTACGCGTTCTGCCGCGCGGTCGACGATATTGCGGACAGCTCGGCACCCGCGGCGCAGCGCCGGGCTGGTCTGCAGCAATGGCAACGGGATATCGATGCTTGCTATGCCGGCCAAGTGCCCCGTCATTTGCGGCGCCTGCATGCGCAGATCGTCGCCTTTGACCTGCAGCGCGACGATTTCCAGGCTGTGATTGACGGCATGTTGATGGACGCCGATGCTGCCATCTGTGCGCCGGACGCCGCTACGCTCGATCTGTATTGCGACCGCGTTGCCAGTGCGGTGGGGCGGCTGTCGGTGCGTATCTTCGGTATGCCGCTGGAAGACGGCATCGCGCTGTCGCACCACCTCGGTCGCGCCCTGCAACTGACCAATATTCTGCGCGATATCGATGAAGATGCCGCGATCGGCCGTGTCTATCTGCCCCGCGAAGCTTTGGTCGCCGCAGGCCTCACCGAACTCGACGTACCGGCAGCGATCGCGGCGCATCCCGGCTTGCGCCTGGTATGCCCGGGCCTCGCCGAGCAGGCTGAGGCGCACTACCGCCAAGCCGATACCATCATGCGACGCAATGCGCGTCGCGCGGTGCGCGCTCCCCGCATCATGGCGGCCGCGTATCACAAGATACTGGAAGCGCTGCTGCAACGCGGCTGGGACTTCCCGCGCGCGCCGGTCAAGGTTGCCAAATGGCGCCTGATCGGGATCGTGCTACGTTACGCGCTGATCTGAAGTCCGCTTTCGGCTCGCGTTCCTTATTCTTAATTACGGATGACCTGCTCGCTTGTGACGAGCGGGCATGATTCGCGGTGAGCGGCCCACATGGTGGTCGACACGCATTAGGGTGATTGAATGAAATTTTCCGCACACGCCAACTTGGCTGACGATGCCCACGATGCCGATGCCGTTTCGGCAGCGCCGCTACAGCGCGCCATCACACTGATCCTGGATGCGATTCTGTCGCATCAAAAGCCCGATGGACATTGGGTCTATGAGCTCGAAGCCGACGCCACAATTCCGGCAGAATATGTGCTGATGGTGCATTACCTGGGCGAGACGCCGCAGCCAGAACTGGAAGCCAAGATCGGCCGTTATCTGCGTCGGATTCAGAATTCTGACGGCGGCTGGCCCTTGTTTCATGGCGGCGCCTTCGACGTGTCGGCCAGCGTCAAGGCGTATTTTGCGCTGAAGATGATAGGCGACTCGGTTGACGCGCCGCATATGGTCAAGGCCCGTCAAATGATCTTGAGCAACGGCGGCGCCGAGGCAAGCAACGTCTTCACGCGCACCTTGCTGGCGCTGTACGGCGTCGTCAGTTGGCGCGCGGTGCCGGTGATGCCGGTCGAGATCATGCTGTTGCCGAAGTGGTTTCCTTTCCATCTGTCCAAGGTCTCTTACTGGGCGCGTACGGTGATCGTGCCGCTACTCGTATTGAGTGCGCTGAAGCCGCGCGCACGTAACCCGAAAGGCGTGGGCATCGACGAGTTGTTCCTGGCGCCGCCGGCCCGGGCAGGCATGTTGCCCAAGGCGCCACATCAAAGCCGTTTCTGGTTCTCGTTTTTCCGCGTCGCCGATACGGTATTGCGCGCAACCCAGCCGTTGTTTCCGAAGCGCACTCGTCAAAAGGCAATAGACCGAGCCGCCGAATTCGTGCGCGAGCGCCTCAATGGCGAAGATGGGCTGGGGGCGATTTTCCCGGCCATGGTCAATGCGGTCGAGATGTTCGACGTGTTGGGCGTGCCGGCGCATGATGCGCAGCGATCGATTGCGCGCCGGGCGATCGACAAGCTGTTGGTGGTGCATGACGATGAAGCGTATTGCCAGCCGTGTCTGTCGCCGGTGTGGGACACCGCGCTGGCCAGCCATGCCTTGTTTGAGAGCGGTGATGCGCAGGCCGTGGCGGCGGCGGAGCGCGGTCTGGCGTGGCTGCGCCCTCTGCAGATCCTCGACACGCGCGGTGATTGGATCTCGCGCCGACCTGACGTGCGTCCGGGCGGTTGGGCTTTCCAGTACGCGAATCCTCATTACCCCGATGTCGACGACACCGCCGTGGTGGTGATGGCGATGGATCGGGCGTCGGCACGTAATCCCCGTCTCGATTACCAGCATGCGATCGGGTGTGCGACCGAGTGGGTGATTGGGATGCAGAGCAGCGATGGCGGGTGGGGGGCCTTCGAGCCGGAAAATACCCAGCTCTATCTGAACAATATTCCCTTTTCGGATCATGGCGCGCTGCTCGACCCGCCGACCGCGGATGTTTCCGCTCGCTGCCTGTCGATGCTGGCTCAGCTTGAGGGGCGTCCGACGGTGCCGGGCGACGGCACGCCGGCCGGCCGCGCACTGGACTATCTGCTCGACGAACAGGAAGCCGACGGCAGCTGGTATGGGCGTTGGGGCATGAACTATATTTACGGTACCTGGACCGCGCTGTGTGCACTGAATGCGGCAGGCTTGCCGCCGGATGCGCCGGCCATGCAACGGGCCGTGACCTGGTTGGCCGGAATTCAGAACAGCGACGGCGGCTGGGGCGAGGATGGCAGCAGCTATAAGCTGGACTATCGCGGCTACGAGCCTGCGACGAGCACCGCGTCGCAAACGGCGTGGGCTTTGCTGGGCTTGATGGCCGCCGGTGCAGTCGATCATCCGGCCGTCGCACGCGGCATCAATTGGTTGATCGACCATCAGCGTAGCGATGGCATGTGGCAGGAGTCGCATTTCACCGCCACCGGTTTTCCGCGCGTGTTTTATCTGCGCTACCACGGCTATTCCAAATACTTTCCGCTGTGGGCGATGGCGCGTTATCGCAACCTGCGGCAGCAAGGCAGCCGCAAGGTCGCGTTCGGCATGTGATGGCACCAAACGGTACGCTCGTGGATGACCCGGCCCCAGTGCCGGTGATCGCCGTCAGCGGCCTCGATTTCGAGGCCGTGATGGCACAGGGGCCCGGCGTGATTGCCCTGTGCGGCGTCGGCTCGGCGCGCTTGAGCGCCCGCCTGGAGGCGCTGTTGGCATCGCCCGCCGGTTGCCGCGGCATTATCAGCTTCGGTACCGCCGGGGGGCTCGATCCGGCGCTGAAACCCGGCGCATGTGTGCTGGCCGAGCGGGTTGTATGTCGATCCCAGGGCGACGCGGGCTACGATAGTTACGAGATTGACGCGGCGTGGTTGGCGGCCCTGCGTCAGGCTTTACCGGAGGCTTCGGGCGGTGTTTTGCTCGGGGTTGAGCAGCCCCTGGCGACGGTCGCGGATAAGCAAGCCCTGTGGCGGGACACAGGCGCGGTAGCGGTCGATATGGAAAGCCATCGGGCGGCCCGGATTGCGCACCGCGCCGGGATTCCTTTTGCCGTGTGCCGGGTCGTGGTGGATCCTGCCGAGCGCAGTTTGCCGTCCAGTGCCACGGTGGGGTTGCGTGAGGACGGCAGCACGGCGCTATGGCCTATTCTGGCGACGCTTGCGCGCCATCCATGGCAGCTCCCCGCACTGCTCAAACTGGCGGGCGATGCCGGCGCCGCCAAGCGCACATTGCGTGCGGCGCGGCGGCGCGTGGGCGCTTCATTTGGGATGGTGGATTAGGTTCGATACGCGTCCGCCATGGACGCACATCGTCAATGTCCAGCCGTGCCGGAAGCGCTGGCCGGTGCCGCTGCAGCCGGCGCGGCACCATCGGCGGGCGCGCTATCGCTGCCGTAATCCGGCAGCGCATCGTCGACGCTCTTGCCGCCCGTCAGCTGATACTTGCGGTGTCCCAGGTAAGCGTCGCGCTCGAACGAATATTTATCCAACGCAGCCGCCGACAGCAGATCGGTCGCGCCCAAATAACGCGCCCGCGTGCTGACGAAATTCAGCCCGTATAGCGGATTACGCACCGCCGGCCGGAAATAGCCGGTGGGGTCGCCCTTCAGATCGCCCACCAGACCGACGGTATCGCGGACTGTGCTGGGGCCAAACACCGGCAGCACCACATAAGGACCTGCAGGGACGCCCCAGTGACCGAGCGTCAGGCCAAAGTCCTGATCATGCTTGGGCAAACCGGCCGGGGTCGCGAAGTCGAACAAACCGCCGATGCCGAAGAACGTGTTCATCGTGATCCGCATCAGGTCTTCCGTGCCGTCGGTGATTTTTCCCTGCAGCAGTTCGTTGGCCATGATGGTGGCGTCGCCGATGTTCGAGAAGAAGTTGTTGATCATCGTGCGCAGCGGACCCGGCATGACCGCGTTGTACCCCTTCGCGATTGGCGTCGCGATGGTCTTATCCAAGGTATCGTTGAATTTGTAGGTAACGCGGTTGACGCTCTCGAAGGGGTCGTCAGGATTGCGCGCGGGGCCCGCGGCACAGCCGCTCAATGCCCCGCAGAGGATCAGCAGAGCCGACGTGGCGAGGGTGGGCCAAATGGCGCGTAGGCGCGGCCGTAACGAATTCATAAATACCTTGGAAGCGGAGCGGCCGGAACGGCGGCGGGGTGAGTGCAACGTGATGCTGACGACAGCCGATTATATCGGAGCGCCGAATTCCATGCGGGGATCCCTGACGAACCCGGCGCTGTTCCCTTACGTATTCTTCAGGTCACGTGGCTTGCCCATCAGGATGGGCTGAAAGAACACCGCGCCGATCAAAGTGCAGACCAGCGACAACACCAGCAATTCGCCCATGCTGGCAGTCCCAGGGTGATGCGAGAACCACAGACTGCCAAATGCAGTGCCGGTGGTTGCGGCGCTGAGTATGACCGCCTGGGTCAGGCCGGACTGCAGGAACGAGGCCTTGCCGCTGCGCCATGCCATGACATAGTAAATCTTGAAGGCGACGCCGACACCCAGCAGCAAGGGTAAGGCGATGATATTGGCAAAGTTCAGCGAGATATCGAGGATGACGCAGAGTTCCAGCGTGACCAAACCCGAAACCAGCAGCGGGATCAGGGTGCGCAGGACGTCGTCGAAGCGGCGCAGCGCGATCCAGAGCAGCAGTGTGATTGCGATGACGGCGAGGACAGCCGCTTCGATAAAGGCTTTGACGATCAAGTCGGCGGAATGAAGGATGGAGATCGGCCCGCCGCTGGCACCTGGCGCCACGCGTATCACCGCTTGGGTGTAGCGGCGCAGCATGGCGTCGTCGTTCGGGTCGACCCCCTTGGGGATGCGCGGCGAGATATCGATCAAGGCCTGGCCATCGGGCGCGATCCAATCGCGCGTCAGATCGGCTGGTAGGGTGGTCAGCGTGATGGCTTGCGGTTGCAACAGATCGCGCAGAGTGGCGAGCGACAGCTTGAGCGGCTGCGCCAGCGCCCACTCGGCGCGATCTCGTGCCGCCGCATCGGCCTTGGCGAGCGCCGTCAGGCTGGCGGCCAGACGGCGCGCAGGGGCCGCACCCGGGCCGTCATGATCGAGCGCCGCGTTGCGCAAGGCGCGCGCCGCGTTGCGCAACGCGATCACACGCTCAAGATCGTTGGCTGGTGCCGATGGCGTTTGCTGCAGTACCGGTGTCAATTGAGCCGATAGCGCTGCCAGCACACGCAGTTTCTCCGTCTGCTGGTCCGGCACGAAGCTGGCCAGCGTCATCGCCTGATCCACCTGCGGCACTTGGTCCAGGCGGGCCGCCTGCGCCTGCGCGTCCGCCAGCGAGGGTGTCAGTACCTGAATATTATTGATGCCGATCGAGGAGGCATCCTTCAGGGACAGCAAAGTGGCCATCGACTCGCTGCGCGGATTCTTCAGGTGCAGCGGATTGAAGTCGAAGTGCAGATGCCACAACAAGGGGAGTCCCGCGATAATTAGGACGAGTGTGCCGAAAAGCAGGGGCTTGCGGTGCTTTTCGAAGCTGCGGTCGACCGGCGCGAGCCAGCGATAGCCTGGCGAGGCGGGGGCGCCACGCGGGTGCATCAGCGATATCAGGGCAGGCAGCACCGTCAGACAGGACGGAAACGCCACGCAAAAGATGCCGACGCCGGCAATCTGGCCCAACTCCGACACGCCGCGATAGGCGGTCGGCAGAAAGGCCAGGAAACTGGCGGCCGTCGCGGCGGCCGCCAAGGTCAAGGGCAAGGCGATCGACCTGCCGGTGGCGACCAGGGCGGCGCGTATGTCGTCGATACTGTGCAGCTTCTCGCGCAGGCGCACGCCAAACTGAATGCCGAAATCGACGCCGATACCGACGAACAGCACGGCAAAGGCGACCGAAATCATGTTGAGGGCGCCGACCAGCATCAACCCCAGCGCGGCCGTCACCACCAGGCCGCCCAGCAGGGTCGCGAAGACTGCCAACACCATGCCGACCGAGCGTAGCGCGAGCCAGAGGATCAGCAGCACCACGGCAAAGGTGACGATGCCATTTAGCGCCGCACCTTCTTGCACCGAGGAGAATTCGTCGTCAGACAGCGGGGTCGGTCCGGTCAGGGCGACGCTGGCGCCGTAGCGTTGGGCCAGTTTGAGTTCGACCGCCGCCGCGCGGATTGCATCGGACGAGGCTTGGCCCGGCTCAAGCGCGCTGTAGTCGAGTTGGGGACGCACTTCGATCAAACTGGCGCCGTTGGTGCCGCCGTCGTTGGCGCCGTTATCCACCAGTTTGCGCCAGGACAGGGCAGCCGGTTTGCCGGCCAGTGCCGCGTCGACGGTATCCGCACTTTGCGTCAGCAGTTTTGCCATATCGGGCAGTTGCAATTGCCCGGTTTGCAGCGGCACCAGCAGCGATACGGATAGCAGGTTCGCCAATCCGCGCAAGGAAGGGTCGTGCGCCAGTTCGTTCAACAGCGGTTTAGCCTGCCCCAATTGTTGCGATAGATCGTTGACGTCGTGTAGCGAGAGGAACATCAGTCCGTTGTGGCGGAAAAACGGGCTGTCCTGCTCGAGGCTTACCGAGCGGAACAGGGTGGGTTGCTGTTGCAGGCGCGCGGCTAGCTCGCTCGCGGCCTGGACCGCAAACTCGGGCGCCGGAGCCCGCACGACCACCAGTGTCACATCGTCGCGCTGTGGAAAGGCATGGCTCACCGCGGCATCGCGTTGAGCCCAATCGGCGTGGGTATCGATCAGGCGGCTGATGTCGGTGTTGATGGCGAAATGACCGGCGACATAGTAAGCGCTGGCGCCAACCAGCATTAACGCGGCAACGATGACGCGCCATGCGTGGCGTACAGAAACGTCGACAATCTTGGCAATCAGGTCGATCAGCATGAGATCCCGATGGGTTGGACAGATAAACTCGGAACGCAGTATACCGGCTATGTCTGCGCCCCTGGCCGGAAAACGATCCAGTGCGCCACTGCGTGCGCGGCGCCATCATCGAGCGCTGCGGACGTTCCGGTATACTGACGTCGGCTCGGGCGATTCGGTTCCGGCCCGATTCGATTGCTATTGGGCCGTGAGCGCGGTATGCGTGCCCGGCCGTTTGCCGAGGAAAGTCACTTATGAAGTCGTCGTCTCTCTGGATCCCGTTGCTGGCCATCGTTGCCGCGCCGGCTTATGCGCAGCAAGTCGACAACCGCAGTCCGGATGCCGTGGTCAAGGGTACGATCGAGGGCGTGATGAGCGCCATCAAGGCCGATCCGTCGGCCCAGGCTGGCGATCTCGACAAAATTGCCAGCATCGTCGAACAGAAGTTCGTACCGTCCACCGATTTCCTGCTGACGACGCAATACGCGGTTGGCAAATCGTGGAGCAGTGCCACACCCGCACAGCAGAAGGCGCTGTTCGAGCAATTTCAGACGCTGTTGGTGCATACCTACGCCGCCGAGCTCAATCAGATTCGCGATCAGGGCGTGCAGTTCAAGTTTGGTGGCTTGCAAGCCCTGCCGGCCGGCGCGACCGACGCGGTGGTGAAAACCGTCGTGATCAACAACGGCGACACCATGAATATCGATTACCGCGTTACCAAAACCGCCGCCGGCTGGAAGATCTACGATATCAATATGATGGGCGCCTGGCTGATCAGCGTCTACCGGCAACAATTCACCGAACAGGTTGCCAAGGGCGGGCTGGATGGACTGGTCAAGTTCATTGCGGCGCACAACGAAGCCAACTGAGCGAAGCCTCCAGAGCCCGATCCGATGTGATCGGGCCACGCCGCGCTGACTAAACCGTATCGCTCAGCTCTGCCGCGCGCCGGTGCAATTTGGATAGGCCCGGCCGGCGCAACTGATGGGCCTCGACCCATTGCCAGGACAGCAGCGCAGGCACACCAAACAGAATCTCACGCATGCGCTTGATCAGGGCCAGCGACAGTGCCACATCGCCGCTGATGCCCGCCAGATACGCAAACACCATCACCCCGACTTCTTGTACCCCGATACCGGCCGGCACCACAAAGGTGGCGTGACGGACCGCTTGCGTCAGGGCTTCAATGGCGATCGCCGTGCCCACGTCCACCGGGTGTCCCAGCAGGCGCAGCGCGAACCAGGTTTCCGCCGAGCCGATGATGTAGCCCGTTAATTGCCACGCGAGGGTGCGCGCCAAGCGCGTCGGCCGGTCGAATAGACGATGTACTTCACGATCGAGGCGCGCGCCGTCCAACAGCAGTGCCACGCGGCTTTCGACGCCCAGCATACGCTTGGCAAAACCTTCCAGGCGCTCAAAGACGGCGCCGTGACGCAGCAGCAGAAAGACGACAACCGGAATCGGCAGCGACAGGACCAGGGCGATCGAGATCGACCATAGCTGCCCTAGGCCCGGAGCGCTGCGCATGATGAGCACCACGCCCAGGCCGCTGAACAGGTACTGCACCGCGAGCGTGATCAAGACTTCGACGATGACGGTGGCCGTGACAGCGGTGGTGTCGTCGAGTCGCAGACGGGTCAGACGGATGCCAACCACTTCGCCGCCGATACCAGCCGATGGCAATAAACGGCTGACCGCTTCGCGTACTGCTGCAATCCATGTCAGGAAGGGCAGGGTCGCGCGGCGTTGTTTATCGATGGGCTTGAGCAGGATACGCCAACCTTCGGCATCGAAAGCGAGCGGAATCAGATGGGCCGGGACCAGTAGCAACAGCCACCAGCCGGCGCGCTCGAAGGCCTGTAACAAACCGGGCAAGCCCTCATGGACCACCAGTCCGATCAGCAGTAGCAGACCAGCAATGCCGCTCAGGTAAGCGATGCGTTTCATGCCGCCACTGCCACGTCGGTAAACCCGCCGACACGGATGTTCAGGCGCGCCAGCGCCGCGCGTACGCGCGGTGACACCAAGGCGGCGAACTCGTCGGCATGACGATAGGTTGGCATCGACGCGCCGATTTCGGCACCCGAGATCAAGGCCGGATGCAGATAGATTTCGCCCACGCCTTGCTGCGGCAGCCGGGACAGCGCATCGAGCAAGGCGGCTTCGTCGAAGCGACCCGATTGCGCGATGCCGAACACGTAGTCGTTGCTGGCCACGCCGGCGGCATTCAGCTTGCGACGCAGCAGCGCGAGCCATGGGCGCAGCAGCAGCGGCGACGGCTGTTCATTCGGCCAGCGGATGGCCCGCAGTCCGTAGCCGCGGCCGATCTTGAGGATCAGGCTGAGCACGGTGGGATGCAAATGGAAATGCTTGTGCGCGTTGACGTGATCGAGCGGCAGCCCGCTGGCCGCGAAAGCCTCGAACTGCGCCCGGATTTCGGCCGCCAACTGACGCCGCACATGCGGTAGAAAAAAGAAACGCACGCCGTCGCGCGCCATGTGGTCGCCAAACCGGCCTTGATGATCGACCAGTGCCGGGATCTGGGACGCCGGCAACATGGCCTGGCCGTCGGCCAGCACCAGATGCAGACCGACGCGCAAGCTCGGCAAGGCGCGCGCGCGCGCAATGGCGTCAGCAGCAGCAGGGGCCGCCACCATCAGGCTGGCAGCACTCAGTACGCCCTCACGGTGCGCGCGTTCGACCGCATCGTTGACGCTGGTGTGGAGACCGAAGTCGTCTGCTGTGATGATCAGGCCGCGGGAGCGACCGTGTGCGGCATCACCGCGACCAGCCGGCAGCGGCTCGTCGCGGCGGTCGCCGCTGCCGGCTGGGCCGGCGCGCAGCGACCCGATTGCCAGATCAGGCTTCATGCGCCCGCAGGAAACGGAAGAATTCCACGCCTTCGCGCAGACGACGCTTCATCATGTCCCAGCTGCTGAGCATTTCGCGCACGATTTCCCAGATCTTGCCCGGACGGAAATAAAAGCGCTTATAGAACACTTCGACGCCGTGATAGATCTCTTCCTTGGAGAGGTGCGGATAGCTGATGGTCGCCAGCTGCACGCCTTTTTCATTGACCAGATTGATGGTCTTGTTCGGCGCAATCCAGTTGTTCTCGACGGCTTGCGAGTACAAGCGGGTGCCCGGGTAGGGCGCAGCCAGCGAGACCTGGATCGTGTGCGGATTGATTTCCTTCGCGAACTCGATGGTCTTCTCGATGGTGTCCTTGGTTTCGCCCGGCAGACCCAGGATGAAGGTGCCATGCACCTTGATCCCCAGCTTGCGGCAGTCTTCCGAGAAGCGGCGCGCGATGTCGGTGCGCAGCCCCTTCTTGATGTTCAGCAGGATCTGATCGTCGCCCGACTCATAGCCGACCAACAGCAGACGCAGACCATTTTCCTTCATGATCTTCAAGGTCGAATACGGCACGTTGGCTTTGGCGTTGCAAGACCAGGCGATGCCCAGCTTGCCCAGACCACGGGCGATTTCTTCGACGCGCGGCTTGAAATCGGTGAAGGTGTCGTCGTCGAACATGATTTCCTTGACTTCAGGCATGTTCTCTTTGATCCACTTCACTTCTTCGATCACGCTCTCGGGCGAGCGTGTGCGGTAGCGGTGACCGCCAACCGTCTGCGGCCACAGGCAGAAGGTGCATTTCGAACGGCAGCCACGACCCGTGTAGATCGATACATACGGGTAGTTCAGATAGCCGATAAAGTAGTTTTTGATATTCAGGTCGCGCTTGTAGACCGGGGCCACGAACGGCAGTTCGTCCATATTCTCGATCATCGGGCGCGCTTCGTTATGGCGCACGGTGCCGTCCGCGAGACGGTAGCTGATGCCCAGAACCTGCTCAAACGGCATGCCTTCGGCGATCTCTTTGCAGGTGTAGTCGAATTCTTCGCGCGCGACAAAGTCGATTGCATCGCTGGCCAGCAACGAGCCTTCTGCGTCGACCGCCACTTTTGCGCCGACCATGCCGATCATGATTTTCGGGTTGCGTTGCTTCAGCAGCTCGCTGAATTTTGCGTCGGTCGGGAAGGACGGCGTGCTGGTGTGAAGAATCACCAGTTCGTAGTCTTTTGCGATCTCGAGCGTTTGCTCGACGGTCAATTCGTCGGCCGGTGCATCCAGTACGCGGCTATCGGGCACCATGGCGGCTGGTTGGGCGAGCCAGGTCGGGTACCAGAACGATTTGATTTCACGTTTGGCTTGATAGCGCGATCCCGCGCCGCCGTCAAAGCCGTCGAAAGAAGGGGCTTGCAGGAAAAGAGTCTTCATCGCGTTCCACAAAAAAAGAGCTACCGAGTTCAGTTCAGACGGCTGGGCGGCGGCGTTGGATTACCCCCTTGCACCCTGCCGTTGCCGGACATCGAGCCGGCGATATCGTCCTGGACCTGTACCGTCTGTTCACGCCAGCGGGCCGTCGAACCGACAAAAGCACTAAGCCAGGTCAAAAACAACAGGCCGTCGCGCAATGGCGCGAGACGCGCATTGCCCGGGGCCGGTAAACCAGGGGCAGGGGCGCGCCGATGCTGCGCAACACGTGCAACCCCACCGATTGCTGCAATCAACAGGTTCCAATGCGTCGGCGCCAACACCAAGCCGGCCAACAGCATGGGGAACGTAAACGTCACGAAGGTAAACGCAAAACCGACCGGGTTGAGCGCGCGGATGGTCTTCATCCAGCGTCGCTCGCGCGACCACAAAGTGGCCAGCGTCGGTTCGATGACGTCGGTTGCAACGCACACGTCGGACAGCACCGTGCGCAGTCCGCAGTCGCGTGTCAGCTTACCCAGCCAGTAGTCATCCGCTAGCCGGTTGCGGATGGCCTCGAACCCTCCGATGGCCGTGAGACTGGTTGCCCGCAGGGCAATGGTCGCGCCGAAACCGAAGTAGGTTCCGCCAAAGGTACTGGCTACCCGCACCGACGGGGCAAACCACGTATCGATGAACAATGCACCCATCCGTGTCCAAAAACCATCGACCGCGCGCCCATAGTACAGGCAAGTGACGATTCCTACCTTGGGGTCCGCCAACGGCGCGCCAACGCGCTGCAGATAGTCAGGCTCGACGGCAATATCGCTGTCTGCCAGCACCAGCCATCGATGGCGTGCCGCGACCATCATGTTGATCAGATTGCTGACCTTGAAGTTGGTCCCGTGCACACGGGAATCGACCACCAGCTCGATGTCCCGCTGCGGGTACCGGCGACGCAGACGCTCCACCACCTCGATGGCGGGATCGTTCGGATCACGCACCCCGAACACTATTTGATAGTTCGGGTAGCGCTGCTCGCACAGGGTCGCAAGATTTTGCTCGAGCCTGGGCTCGATACCGCATAGTGGCTTGAGCACCGTGATGGGCTTCGCCCCGTTACCGATGCGTGTTGCATGGGTGCGGCTCGTGCGCGCGCGACTGAACAGTGCGATCAGCGCATACATGGCCGCACACAGCGTCAGGCCATAACCGAACCCCGATATCACCGCTTCCATACCGCTCCGTAGGGCAGCACGCCGGATATCAGATGGCGCCGATCCCGGGCGCAATCAAGTGCGCCGAAGAACGCGACAATGGCGTTCCGGTGATCGTTAAATTGAATTGCGCCTTCCATATCCATTGCCAGACAAATATATTCAAGTCATATTTACAACAGGCCGTCGGATCGACGCAGAAATCCGGCCGAAAGCCTTGATATTCACCCGTCCCAGCCCGCTTTGCGGATGCCGGCACGGAGCGTGCTCGGGTGAACAAGCCGAGCTCGGGCAGCCTGCGGACGCAGCGAAATATTACGTGATATTACGCCGCGCCGCTTCTCTCGTACGGGACCGTTGCTTTTACACCGCGTCGGCGGTTTCGTCTTCGGTCTCGGCTACCTTTGCGGTGGCCTTGCGCCCCTTGATCTCGGCCAGTTTGATTTCCACGTGGCTCGAATAGACGTACTGCGCGGGACGTTGTTTGTCGAGCGAGATGTCCGGTGCCAAGGCACCCTGGGTACGCACTCCGGCCAGGCCAACCTTCATCGCCTTCCACGGATGCGAAATGGTATCGACCACGGCGGTGGCTTCATAACCGCTATGCACCATGCAATCGGCGCACTTTTCGTAGTTGCCGGTGCCGTAGGCGTCCCAGTCGGTTTCTTCCATCAATTCCTTGAAGGTCTTGGCATAGCCTTCGCCCAGCAGGTAGCACGGACGTTGCCAACCGAACACGGTACGCGCCGGGTTGCCCCAGGGCGTGCAGTGGTAGGTCTGGTTGCCGGCCAGGAAGTCGAGGAACAGGCTGGACTGGCTGAAAGCCCATTTTTTGCCGCCGTCGCCCAGCTTCAGGATGTCGCGGAACAATTGCTTGGTCTTGCCGCGATTCAGGAAGTGCTGCTGCTCCGGCGCGCGTTCATAGGCGTAGCCCGGCGATACCGTGATGCCGTCGACGCCCATCGCCTTCACGCTGTCGAAGAAGCTAGCCACTTGCGCGGGCTGGGCGTCGTTGAACAGCGTGCAGTTGATGTTGACGCGGAAGCCGCGATCCTTGGCCAGCTTGATCGCCGCGACGGCGCGGTCATATACGCCTTCCTGGCACACCGAACGGTCGTGCATTTGTTCGTCGCCGTCCAAGTGCACCGACCAGACGAAGAAGGGGCTCGGTTCGTACTGGTCGAGCTTTTTTTCCATCAACAGTGCGTTGGTGCACAGATAGACGAACTTGCGGCGCGCAATAATGCCCTTGACGATTTCCGGCATTTCCCTGTGCAGCAGGGGTTCGCCACCCGCGATCGAGACCACCGGCGCGTTGCATTCGTCGACTGCTTCCAGGCATTCGGCCAGCGACAGGCGCTGGTTCAGGATGTCGTCCGGATAGTCGATCTTGCCGCAGCCCGAGCAGGCCAAGTTACAGCGAAAAAGCGGCTCGAGCATCAGGGCCAGCGGATAGCGCTTTTGGCCAGACAGGTGCTTGCGCACGATATAAGCGCCGACCAGCGCTTTTTGCAACATGGGAATAGACAAAACAAGCTCCTTGCAACAGGCGCGCTTTTGCTTAGCGAGCAAGCGCCGTTGGCGATTCTTCCGACAATTCGGGGGGCAGGCGGAATTCTACATTTTCCTCGCGCCCGTCCATCGTTGAGACTTCTACATCCACTAGTTTACGCAATGCTTCGATGACATGCTCGACCATGGCTTCCGGTGCCGAGGCGCCGGCTGTGATACCCACCACTTTGGCATCCCGTACCCAAGCCGGATCAAGTTCGCTACCATCGGCCAGCAGGTAGCTGGGAATACCGATTTCGGTACCGATTTCGCGTAAGCGATTCGAGTTCGAGCTGTTGTTGGCGCCTACCACCAATAGCACATCGACCTGTTTGCAGAGCTCACGCACCGCACTTTGACGATTTTGCGTCGCGTAGCAGATATCGCGGGTGTCCGGACCGACGATATCGGTAAAACGGCGCTGCAACGCGGCGATCACACCGCGCGTGTCGTCCACGCTGAGCGTTGTCTGCGTCACATACGCCACCGGCGTGTCATTGGGCAAATCGAGTTCCTGGGCTTCGCGCTCGTCCTGTACCAACAGCACGCGGCCTTCGATCTGCCCCATCGTACCTTCGACTTCCGGGTGGCCGGCATGACCGATCAGGATCACCACACGGCCACTTGCCGCATATTGGCGGCCCTGCACATGCACTTTGGTCACCAGCGGGCAGGTCGCGTTCAGGACATGCAGACCGCGGGCCTCGGCATGGGCCTCGACCTTCTGGCCGACGCCATGCGCGCTGAAGATCGTCACGGCATTGCCCGGCACCTCGTCCAGTTCCTCGACGAAGATGGCGCCCTTGGCTTTGAGGCCATCGACGACCGCCTTGTTATGGACGATCTCGTGGCGCACGTAAACCGGCGCGCCGTGCCGTTCCAGCGATCGCTCGACAATTTCGATCGCGCGCACGACACCGGCACAAAAACCTCTGGGTTGGGCAAGAATGACCCGCATCAACAGTACTCCAGCATTTGAGTTCCAGATTAGGAACTTAGTGCGCCAAAAATCATTTTATGCGCGAAAATCGTCTTGGATGCGGGCAAACCACAGTTACCCCTGACCAAAATCTAGTGCAAACCCTGAATTGTAGCGCTCCGCAGAAAACCTTGCTTCGAAGTTAAAACAAAGTTACATGATGCCCAGAATAGTGGCGGAGCGCGATTTCAACGTCTTGCGCAACCTTTCCAGGTTGGCCTGGGCTGCGCCGTGGGAGACGAGGTATAGTCTCGGCGGCACCAGGCCGATAAAAAGGGGCGGATAAAGTCCGGGGTTGAGAACGAAGAATTGTTTCAATTCGGGTATAAGAGCGGTCTTGAGAATCAAGTTCAGAGTAAAAAAGGGAACAAATTACGCATGTCCAGTCAAGACACGGTACTCATCACCGGCGCTTCGGGTTTTGTCGGTTCGGCTGTTGCGCGGGAGGCACAGCGGCGCGGTTATCGGGTCCGAGTATTGGTCCGACCCAGTAGTCCAAGGCAGAACTTGGCAGGCCTCGAGGCCGAGGTCTACGAGGGCGATATGCGCGACCAGGCTTCGGTGGCGCGGGCGCTTGCCGGGGCGCGCTATGTGTTTCATGTGGCGGCCGATTACCGGCTGTGGGCGCGCGATCCGGCCGAAATCGAGCGCAACAATCTGGCGGGTACCTCTGCGGTCATGCGCGCCGCATTGCAACAGCAAGTCGAACGCGTGGTGTACACCAGTAGCGTGGCAACCCTGCATGTCGATCCGCATACCACCGCCGCCACCGAAGACAGCCCCCTGAGCGCCCAGCAGGCGATAGGGGCCTACAAGCGCAGCAAGGTGTTGGCCGAGCGCGAGGTCGAGAGGATGGTGGCCCAGGAAGGACTTCCGGCCGTCATTGTCAACCCGTCGACACCGATAGGCGCGCACGATGTGCGGCCCACGCCGACCGGCCGCATCATTATCGAGGCCGCTACCGGCAAAATGCCGGCGTTTGTCGACACGGGTCTGAATCTGGTCAGCGTGGATGATGTGGCGCGGGGCCACTGGTTGGCGTTGGCGCACGGGCGTATCGGCGAGCGCTACATCCTGGGTGGCGACAATGTCACTTTGCGCGATCTGCTGGGCGAGATCGCCAGCTTGAGCGGGCGCCGCGCGCCGCGGGTGAAGTTGCCGCTGTGGCCGCTGTGGCCTTTGGCGCACGCGGCCGAAGCGGTGGCTCGGGTGACCGGCAAGGAACCGTTTGTGACGGTCGATGCCTTGAAGATGTCACGCAACCGGATGTTCTTCTCGTCGGCGAAAGCCGAACGCGAACTCGGTTACCGACCGGCGCCACACTTCGCCGCGTTACAAGCCGCGCTCACCTGGTTCGGCCAGCACGGTTATCTGGACTGATCAATCAGCGTTTAAGGGAGGGTCGGCGCTTGGTTGCGCCCCTTCCACTGGCCACCACGGCCCAGCCAATAGCGCCAGGCTGAACCCAGGGTCGCCGCCAAATAGAACAAGGCGATCAGCGGTAGCGTCAGCGCCCATAGCGGCGAGCGGTCGTAATAGCGCAGCATGGGCAGATACAGCAGGGTCATGATCAACCATGCCGACAGGGCTGGCCACAGGCCGTGACCGTAACCGGCAAGCCAAAGCAGCGTCAGAACCGGTGGCGCGACATAGGTGAGCAGCATGGCCAGCACGGTGCCGGCCAGCAGCCAGACCGAGTGCCGCAACTGGGTGTAGGCGCTGCGCGCAATCATGTTCCAGATGCTGCGCCAATCGTTATAAGGTCGCAGTGAATAGCTGTCCTGGGCCAGATCGAGGCGGATCGAGCCTTGTTGTTTCATCTTGGCGCCCAGTGCGCAATCGTCGATCAACGCATCCTTGATGGCGGCGATCCCGCCGATCCGGGTCAGCGCATCCGCGCGTGCCAGCATGCAACCCCCGGCAGCCGCAGCGACCTTGCTGTGCGGGTTATTCACGCGAGCGAACGGGTAGAGTTTGGCGAAGAAATAGACAAAGGCCGGAATCAGCGCCTTTTCGGCAAACGAATTGCAGCGCAGCCGCACCATCAGAGAGGTCAGTACGCGCTGCTCGGCCTCGGCGCGTGCCACCAGCCGGCGCACGGTCTGGCGGCCGTGTCCGATGTCCGCGTCGGTCAGAAACACATAGCGTGCTTGCGGCAGGGTGGCCTGTTGTGTGCGCAGGCCCTCGCTTTGCGCCCATACCTTGCCGGCCCAGCCGCTGGGCAGATCGCGCGCCGCGACCACGGTCAGGCGCGCAGCGGCTTTGAGCTTGGCCGCGGTGGCACGCGCGACATCGGCCGTGCCATCGCTGCTGTGATCATCGACCAGAAAAATATGGAATTCGCCCGGGTAATCTTGCAGCAGCAGGCTGCTCAGGGCGCCTTCCAGAACGTCGGCTTCGTCGCGGGCGGGCACCACTGCGGCAACCGCAGGCCAATGCAGCGGGTCGGCGCATTCGCCCGGTAGCTGCACACGCCAAAAGCCGCCGCGCAGCAGCGCGAGGCTGATCCAGATAATCAGTGAGACGACGGCTAGCGCCGGTAGCAACGTTGCAAGCATGATTCGGAAGGCCTGGAGGGGCAATACGCGACAGGGTCGGGCGACAAGATGGAATGTACCGTGCTGCTTGGCCGTGACGGCTACGCGGCGCCCGTATTCTAACGTAGGCCGGATGCTTTGCCAGCGATGGCGCTGCGGATGCCGCGATCTGGCGGGCTGCGTCGATGTGCAGAGGGTGGCGGCGCGTTACACTGTGGTCTTTTTCCACGGCCTTTGCGGCCGCCATCGATGCCACTATGCAGTCCAATCAAAGTCATTCCGAAATTCAGCACAAACCATTAGGCATCGTCGCAGCCTTGCCCCAGGAAATCACCCATCTGATCGAACAGTTGCGCCTGGACCCCGAGATGCGTACGGTCACGATCGGACGGCGCGAGTATCACATCGGCGCGCTGTGGGGGCGACCCTGCGTCGTGACCTTGGCGCGTATCGGCAAGGTGGCGGCAGCGACCACTGCGGCTGCCATGATCCACGCGTTCGACGTGGGTGCGATTGTGTTCACTGGTGTGGCCGGCGGTTTGGGTGTGGGACTGCGCGTCGGTGACATCGTGGTCGCACGTACCCTGATGCAGCACGATATGGATGCATCACCGCTCTTTCCCAAACATCAAATTCCGCTACTCGAGCGTGATCGTTTCGATACCAGCCCGGATCTGATGGATGCATTGGCGCACGCAGCCCAACGCTTTATCACCCAGAGTCTGCCGCCGCTGCGTGCTGAGCATGGTTGGCATCTGGTGCAGCACGAACCGGTGGTGTATCAAGGCTTGATCGCCAGCGGCGATCGCTTTGTGTCCGACGCGCAGGCGCGTAGTCTGTTGCGTGAAGCAGCGCCGGACGCGTTGGCGGTGGAGATGGAGGGTGGCGCGATCGCTCAGGTCTGTTTTGAATACGAGGTGCCGTTCGCGGTCATGCGCACCATCTCGGACAGCGCCGACGACAGCGCGACCTTGTCGTTCTCGCAATTCCTCGACGAAGTCGCGAGTGTTTACTCGTATGGGGTGATCCGGGAATTTCTGCAGCACCTGTCCCTGGTCTGAGTGCGATTCACGGTAGGCGAGCGGACGCTGTGCTTGCTTCAGCCTGGCGGCGTGTCGTCGTCAGGCGCTTCGCGTAGGGCGTGATCGAGACTGGCCGCCGCTTGAGCCGTGAGCGCGGCGCATTGCACGCCGCGCTGGTTTTCGCTCAAGACCACAAGGTCAGATGCCTCCAGCGCGGTCAGCAAGCGCAACAATGTGCTCATATGCAGACCCGTGCGTTTGCTCAAGCGCGCGAGCGACAAGGGGCCGCCCTGCCGCACAGGGGCCGAGCATAGCTCAGCCAACACGGCTTCCAACGCCGCGTCACCCGACAACGCTTCGGCGTCGTCGGGGATGGGCGAGGTTTCGGGAGTGTCAGACACGACTGGCTTCGAGCACTACGGGAATCGACTTGGAGGTCGGCGTGCGGGCTTTGTCGGCGAAACTCTCGAGCGGGATCAGCGGGTTCGTTTCCGGGTAATAGCTACCCAGACAACCCTGTGGAATATCATATTCGACCAACAAGAAGCGATCGGCGCGACGCTCAGTACCGTCACTCCAAACGCTCTTCATGTCGACCCAGTCGCCGTTCTTGAAGCCCAGACGCGCGATGTCCGCCTTGTTGGCAAATACCACACGACGCTGTCCATACACACCGCGGTAACGATCATCCATGCCGTAGATGGTGGTGTTGTATTGATCGTGGGAGCGGGTCGTCATCAGGGTCAAGGCACGCTCGCCATACTTGCGTTCGGCGAATTCGCGGGCTTCATGGCGCGGAATGGCATGGGTCTTGAATTCGGCACGGCCGCTGGCGGTCTTCCAGACCCGATCGCGCGAGGCGACGCCCAGATGGAAGCCGCCGGGCTTGCGGATACGCTCGTTGTAATCCTTGAACTGGTCGTAGACCTGCTCGATGGCGTCGCGAATACGTGCGTAATCCTCGACATACCAGAGCCAGCGGGTCTTGCTGTTGGGCAAGGTGGCGGCGGCCAGATTGGCTACGATAGCGGTTTCGGACATGCAGTTCGGCGAAGCCGGCTTGTTGATGCCGTACGAGACATGCACCATGCTCATCGAGTCTTCGACCGTAACGCCTTGCGGACCGCTCAGTTGCATATCGATTTCGGTACGGCCCAGGGTGGGCAGTATCAAGGCCTCGCGCCCATGGACCAGATGGCTGCGGTTCAGTTTGGTGGTGATGTGCACGGTGAGGTCGCATTTGCGCATGGCTGCAAACGTGCGCTCTGTGTCCGGCGTGGCCATCACGAAGTTACCGCCCAGGGCGATAAACACCTTGACCTTGTCTTCCAGCATCGCCTGCAGCGTGGCGACGACATCGTAGCCATGGTGACGCGGCGGTTCAAAATCGAATACTTTGCCAAGACGGTCGAGGAAGGCGGGCGTGGGCTTTTCGTCGATGCCCACGGTGCGATCGCCCTGCACGTTCGAGTGACCGCGCACTGGGCACAAGCCTGCGCCTGGCTTGCCGATGTTGCCGCGCAGCAGCATCAGGTTGGACAGCATCTGGATCGTCGCGACCGAGTGCTTGTGTTGCGTCAGACCCATGCCCCAGGTAGCGATCACGGCTTTGCCGGTGACATAGATCTGTGCCAGCTTGTGGATATCGGCCAGACTGACGCCGGAATCGGCGACCAGATCATCCCAGTTTTCAGCGCGGACGTCATCGGCAAAGCTGTCGAAATGCGCGGTATGCTCGGCGATGAAAGCCACATCGAGCACCCGCTCAGCGCCGGTGCGGACGGCTTCGTCGTCGAGTTCCAGTACGCGCTTGATGACCCCCTTGATCAAGGAGAAATCGCCGCCCAGACGGGGGTGGATGAATTCCGAGCTGATCTTGGTGCCCGACAACAGCATATCGACCGGGTGTTGCGGGCTGGCGAAACGCTCGAGGCCACGTTCACGCAACGGGTTGATCGAGACGATGCGCGCGCCGCGGCGCGAACACTCGCGCAGCTCGCCCAGCATGCGCGGGTGATTGGTGGCCGGGTTCTGGCCAAAGCAGAGTATGGTGTCGCACAACTCGAAGTCGTCGAGCAGGACCGTGCCCTTGCCGATCCCGACCGTTTCGGGCAGGCCGACACTGGTCGGCTCATGGCACATATTCGAGCAGTCGGGGAAGTTGTTGGTGCCGTACTGGCGCACGAAAAGCTGGAACAGGAAGGCAGCCTCGTTGCTGGCGCGGCCCGAGGTATAGAACGATGCTTGATCGGGGTCCGGCAGACGGTTCAGGTGCGACGCCATCAGGGCGAAGGCGCTATCCCAACTGATGGGGACGTATTTGTCCGTGGCCTCGTCGTACACCAGCGGGTCGGTAAGCCGACCGTGGTCTTCAAGTTCGAAATCCGATTGCGTGAGCAATTCCGTCACGGTGTAGCGTTCGAACAGCGCCGGCGTGGCGCGCTTCGATGTGGCTTCAGCCGACACGGCTTTAACGCCGTTTTCACAGAATTCGAAGGTGGATGTGTGTTCCCGATCCGGCCAGGCACAACCCGGACAATCGAAGCCGTCGGGTTGGTTTTGCTTGAGCAGCAGGCGCGCACCCTGATCCGCCAGTTTTTCCTTGAATACGCTGAGCGCAACTTGCTTCAATGCGCCCCAGCCTGCAGCCGGGTGACGGTATTCGCTGATCTTAGGTTCGCTTGCCATCTAATGCTCCAAAACATCCGAAAATGCCATGCCAAATCGAAAAAACTGCATCGGCGCACGGGGTCCGGATACCCCTGTTCGAGGTCGCATTGCTGACTTACATCAGCGTAGACGATCCGTGCGCCGGGTCAAGTTAGCTGTTGGTTGCTGCGCCAGCTACCGAGCTCGTGACGACAGCCGGGGTAGCGCGGTTTTGCACCCAATAACCGAAAGCAATGAAAATTCCGCCGCCAATCAGGTTGCCGAGCGTGACCCACAACAGATTGTGCAGCGCGCCGTCCAGCGTGACTTCAGGCGGGTGTGCGCCGATCAGTGCCAGAGCAAACACGAACATATTGGCGATACTGTGTTCGAAACCGCTGGCCACGAAGGCGAAGATGGGCCAGAAAACCAGGCCGAGACTGGCCGCATCGCTCTTGGTGCGGGCGCACATCCAGATAGCAAGGCAGACCAGCCAGTTACACAGAATGCCGCGCGCCAGCAGCGACGGACCCGTGCCGCTCATTTTGGCGACCACCACCTTGAAGAACATGGCCGAACCATCGCCCAGCAGCACGCCGCCGCCGCCCAGGTTCAGCAGGTAAGCCAGCACCGTACAGCCGACCAGATTGCCGAGCCAGCAGATCGCCCAGACAAAAACGACGCCGGCAATATTGCTTTTGCCTTTGAGCAAGGCGCTCGGCATATACATCGCCATACCGGTGAAGAGTTCCGAACCCGCGAAAACAACGAAGGTCAACGCGCAGGCAAACACCGCGCCCATGATCAGATGCGCGTAAGCGGGGTCGACGTGTGCGCCGACCGTGAACATCAAAATATCACCGAAGCCGATATAGGCGCCGGCCATCATCGCCCCGACAAAGAAGGCGACGGGCGAGCGCATCAGCATGCCCAGTTTGTTTTTGCCGACTTCGGCGAAGTGGTCCACGGTATCTGAGTACATGGTTTGAGCCTCTAAATATGTCCGGAATTACCTATATGAATGGCAAATCGGCGGTGTTCTTAGGACGCGTGCCAACCTAGGCCACACGGCTAGGGGCGAATTATGCGGCATAAGAACTTTTAATTCAGGCTAAAGAGGCGGCGCAAACATGAAATTCGGCAAAACAATGCTGATCCAAATCAAGCAAATGCTGGTGTTTAGTTGATTTGGCAACGGATTACGTCATGCTTAGAGTAAAAACTCTAAAATGGTGTGGGTCAGGATGTTGGGCCCACTTTCGAGGGTATTAAATATGTTTTGTTAAACATAAAGTGCTGGAATTTAGTGTGCTTGCCACTGCGTTTTGCCGCGGAACACAAAATATTGGTAGTAGTTGTAGCCCATCATGATGGGCATCAGGACGCCAATGCCGACCATCATGAAGATCAAGGTGCCGTCGCTCGAAGCGGCTTGGGCCAGGCTCAGGCGACCCGGCACCAGATCGGGAAACAGGCTGAGCGCCAAGCCCGCAAACGAGCTGATAAACAACAAGACGGCACCGCGGAAGGGGCTATGTGTGGCCCCTCGGCGGGCGCCGATCAGCAGCATTGCGAAAGCGATGGCGGAAATCACCGCCAGTCCCAGCAGGGCATGGAACACGACGGGGTCTTGCCAGCGAGATTGCGCCACCGGGCTGATCACCATGGTGCCGGCCGACAGCAGTAGTGCCGCGGCGACAGTAGTGGCAGCACTGGCCAGCGTGTAGCTGCGTGCCTGACGCTCAAGTCGACCAGTGGTTTTCTTGATCAGATAGGTGGCACCCAGCAAGGCATAGCCGGATGCCACGCCGAGTGCGGCCAGCACTGAAAACGCTGTGCCGATGCGGCCCGGGATCAAGCCGGTGATGACGCGACCCAGGATCACGCCCTGTGCCAGCGCCGCGATCAGACTGCCCAGTCCAAACGCCAGATCCCAGAGCCGCTTGGACGCAGCAGGATGGCGAAACTCGATGGCCGCGCCCCGCAGGATCAAGCCGGCGATCATGATCATCACTGGCACATACAGCGAGGACAGCAACAACGCATAGGCCGCGGGGAAGGCGCCGAACAGGGCGCCCCCCAGGGCGACCAACCAGGTTTCATTGGCGTCCCAGACATGACCGATCGAATGCATCATGATGCTGCGATCATGCTCGTCACGCGTAAACAGGCTGAGGATCCCGATGCCGAGATCGAAACCGTCGGTGACCACGTACAGCACCAACATGATGCCGATCAGACCGAACCAGGCGGTGGACAAAGTGGTATGGCTTGCAAGTGGCATGACTGCCTCCATCAAAATCTGGGTGTGACGCCGCGTCAATGCGCGGCGGCGGCACCGGTTGCGGTGGCCGGCGGCACGAATTCGGCCGGGACTGCCTCGAGATCCGGGCCTTGCTTCAGCCATTTGAAAGCGAAGGTCGCGAAGGTGATCAGCAACACGACGTAAAAGCCGGCGAACATCAAGGAACTGCTGGCGACGGTCGCGGGTGATACCGCACTGACGGCGTCTGAGGTGCGCAGCAGGCCGTAGACGACCCACGGTTGGCGTCCCACTTCACGCACGATCCAGCCTGACTCGACCGCCACATAGGGCAATGGAATACTCAGAATCCAGGCGAGCAACAGCTTGCGACGCGCCAAGATCTCCTGCAGGCGGCCGCCCGTCTTGCGCCATACCAGCGCGGTCCAGAACGCCAACAGCATGAACCAGAAGCCGATTCCGGCCATGACCCGGAAAGCGTAGAACAGCAACGGCAACTGCGGTGGTTGGTCGGCACGCGCGATATCGGCCAGCCCTTCGACCCGACCGGTCAGGCTGTGGGTGCCCAATACGCTGAGCATGACCGGTACTTCCAGCGCCCAGTCGTTGCGCTGCCGCGCCTGGTCGGGCCAAGCCAGCAAGGCCCACGATGCGCCCGTGCCCGGCGCATTGGTGTGCCAGAAACCTTCGATCGCGGCGCCCTTGGCCGGCTGGTGATGGAATACCTCGACGCCGCTGGAATCGCCCAGCCAGATTTGCAGCGGTGCGATCACGACCAGAGCCATCATCGCCAGTTTGAAGGAGCGCAGGAAGAAGGCTGCATGGCGACGGCGGTATAGATAAAACGCCGAAATACCGGCGATCACGAACGATCCGGTTTCCAATGCGCCCATCCACATATGTCCGACGCCCCAGATCATGTCGGGGTTGAAGATGGCGGCGACGTAGTCGGTCACGACCAGATGACCGTTGTCGACTTTCACCCCGGCCGGCGTTTGCATCCAGGAGTTGGCGACCATGATCCAGAACGCCGACAGCGACGAACCGAAACCGACCATGGCCGTGGCGAACATATGCACGCCGCGCGGGACACGCTCCCAGCCGTACAGCATTACGCCGATAAAGCCGGCTTCGAGCATGAAGGCCATCGCGCCTTCGAAGCCGAGGATATTGCCGAAGAATTCCCCGGTATAGCGTGAGAAGCCGGCCCAATTGGTGCCGAATTGAAATTCCATCGGAATGCCGCTGACTACGCCGACGGCGAAATTCAGTACCAGCAGCTTGGCCCAGAAGCGCGCGTGGCGGTAATACATCACATCGCGTGTGCGTAGCCAGAGGGCTTCCACCAAGACCAGAAAGGCCGACAGGCTGATAGTCAGAATCGGCCATAGAATGTGGAAAATCGCGGTCATCGCGAACTGAGCGCGCGAGAGATTCACGACATCGTTAATTGCCATAGTTTCGATGCTCCATCCATTGGCGCCGCAGAGCTCACTACGACCGGAGGGTCGTGGGCGGCGGCAGGCGTGACGCCCACGACAAGGCGTGGGCTTGATCCGGCGTATCGAAATATAGAGGTCGCGCGCGTGTTGCCATAGGGGTGGCGGTGCGGCAAGGCGCCGCAATTGAGTCGGTATGGGTGGTTTTGCGTCAACTTGTCGCAGCGTTTGACCTCGGCCACTTGACCCGCGTCAATACAAAAATCGCGCCGCGTCGTGCGCCATGCGTGCGATCCAATTAGGTCGCCGATATAATGAGCACGATCATAAATCTGCGCGCAAAACGAGCTCGACGTCGGGTCTGGGTCGTCGGTGCCGCGCGGTGATGCCGAAATGGCAAGGGGGCGCGGTGAATTTCCCGGTTCGAGGAACGGCGAATCCAAGGCACTGGGTTCCTGTAGGGGGACGCTGGAGCGTATGGGTGATCGGGGCGCTGATCGGCGCCTACGGCCTTGTGTCGCCCGCATATGCCGATACGGCCCCGGGGTCCGGCGACACCAGCATCGCCGATTCCTTGCCGCCGAGTTCGCCGAGCGGCGGGCGCCTGCTACTGACGCAAGGCGTGTCGCAGATCGAGGGCGCGGCGGGCGGCGGTCTGGTGCCGTGGGCCTTGATTGCTGGCTACGACACGGCCAACCAGATCGGCGGCAATGTCCACGATACCTACGTCAAGACCCAGGATTACTCGCTGAATACCTATGGCGTGGCGGTCGGCTTCGGCGACCGTTTCGAGTTTTCGCTGGCCAAACAGGCGTTCGATACGCGTCAGGTCGGCGCTTTGTTGGGTTTGGGTGCCGGTTATACCCTGACTCAGGATATTGTCGGCTTCAAGCTGCGCTTGTTCGGCAATGCGGTCTATGATCAGGATAGTTGGTTACCCCAGGTGTCGGCCGGTCTGCAATTCAAACACAATGAAAACGGCGATGTGCTCGCCGCAATCGGTGCCAAAAGCAGTTCCGGCACCGATTTCTACCTGAGTGCCACCAAACTGCTGTTGGCGCAAAGTCTCTTGCTGAACGCTACTGTGCGGTTCACCAAGGCAAATCAGTTCGGGCTGCTGGGTTTTGGCGGCGATCTGTCGAATCGCTATCAGCCTGAATTCGAAGGTTCGATCGCCTATCTGCTGTCGAAATCGATCGCGGTGGGCGCTGAATATCGCACCAAGCCCGACAATCTGGGGTTCGCCGCCGAACAGAATGCCGGCGACGCATTCGTTGCATGGACCATCAACAAACATGTTTCCCTGACTGCTGCCTACGTGCAGCTCGGTGATATCGCAACTGCCAAGGACCAACATGGGTACTACCTTTCCGCGCAAGTGGGTTTCTAGCGCGCTGGCTGCCTTGGTGCTGGGCGTCGCGCTTTGCGCGCCGGCGGCGCGCGCCGACGATAGCCTGTATCAGGCGCTGGGGGCGTTACCGGGGATCAGCGCGATCGTGGACGATCTGCTGGTGAGCACCGACGTCGACCCCAGGCTCAAGCCTTTTTTCGAAGGCGTCTCGCATAAGCGGCTGAGACAGAAGCTGATCGAACAATTTTGCTCGTTGTCGGGTGGACCGTGCCAATATACAGGGCGTACGATGAAAGAGTCGCACCAGGGCCTGGGAATTGATCAGGCCGCGTTCAATGCACTGGTGGAAGACTTGCAGAGCGCGATGGACCGGCAGCATGTCTCCTACCATGCACAGAATCGCCTGCTGGCGCTGTTGGCGCCGATGTCACACGATGTCATAGAAAAATAATCGCAAGCGGCCTGGCTCATGCATCCGATAGCCCGCGATACCAGTACATATCCATGCACGGACCCTGCCCGCGGGCTGGTGCCGGGTCAGTTTACAATGAGCGTAAGAGTCATTCCTGGTAGGCGGAAAATGATAAAAACTGTGTATCAAGCCACGCTGGCGAGTGCGATCTGCCTGGCGGCTATGTTAGGCCACAGCGCCATCGCCAGCGCCGCCAATTTGCAGGTCCAGCTTGCCGACAAGACCGGGGCGCCGCTTGCGGATGCGGTCGTCTACGCGGTGCCGATCGGCGCGAAAGTCCCTGCCAAGGCACCGGGTACCGCCATCATCGACCAGATTCACCGGCAATTTGTGCCCAAAGTCACGATCCTGCAGACCGGTACTTCGGTATCGTTCCCGAATAAAGACAATATCGAGCACGACGTTTACTCGTTTTCTCCGGCCAAGACCTTCGAGCTCAAGCTGTATTCCGGCATACCGGCGCATCCGGTGGTGTTCGACAAGCCAGGTCTGGTCGTGTTGGGCTGCAACATCCATGATCAGATGATCGCCTATGTGATGGTGGTCGATACGCCGTTCTTCGCCAAGGCCGGCGCCAATGGCGTGGCCGCTATCGAAGGTTTGCCCGCAGGCGACTACGAGATCAAGGCCTGGGATTATCGTTTGCCCGATGGCGCCGCCCAACCGACTCAGCGCGTGACGGTCACAACCGATCAAAAGCTCAAGTTCGCCTTGGACGTTTCAGCTAACTAGGCGAATAGCGCGATGCGAATTCGGATTCACCACCTCCATACCCGGATCGCTCTGGTCTTCGTGGCCTTGCTGCTGGTGATACAAGTCGCTGGGTTTTCGGTGATTTCCACCGCCATTTATGCCAATGCGCGGCATACGGTGAACGACCAGCTGTCGGTGTCGGAGAAGGTGTTTCGTCAGTTGTTGAGTTCCGACGACGAAAAGTTGCGTCAGGCCGCCACCGTGACTGCCGCCGATTTCGGTTTTCGGGCTGCCGTGGCGACGCGCGATCAGGCCACAGTGGAGTCTGCCTTGAAGAATCAAGGCGACCGCATTCATGCCAATCTTGTGATGCTGGTCGGCCCGGACAATCGGCTGTTGGCGGATACGCTAGCCCCGAACGAGGCCGGCCGCGACTTCTCCTTTCCCGACTTGATCGCCACCGCGCGGCGCTCCGGCAGTGCGTCCAAGGTTGGACTTGTCAACGGCCGCCTGTACCAGTTGGTGGCGGTGCCGGTGCTGGCGCCCTTGCCGATTGCCTGGGTGGTCATGGGTTTCGCGGTCGACAATGCGCTGGCGGTCCGATTGGGCGATATCACCTCGCTCGGTGTGTCGTTCCTGACCAAGACCGCCGACGGCAAATGGAGCTTGTTGGCCACCGCGTTGCCGGAGGACAAGGGGCAAGAGCTGGCACAGGCGCTGGATCAGGTCGGGGCAAGCAGCGGTTCCCTCGAGATCGATCGTTCCTATGCTCGCTTCGGCATGACACGCTATGGGGCGCGCATCATTTCGCTTGATCAGAATGGGCAGCGTGTCGTGGCGGTGCTACAGCGCTCGCTCGATGAAGCGATGGCGTCGTTCCGACGCTTGCAATCGACGTTGCTGATCATTTCGGTGGTGGGTTTTGTCGTCTCGCTGGTCGGCAGCGTGCTGACGGCCCGCAGTATTACGCGTCCGCTTGCTGCGCTGACACGTTTTGCCCGCAGTCTGGGGCGCGGCGACTTCGAAGTGCCGATCGAGGCAGCCGGCGATGACGAAATCGGCGAGTTGACGCAGGCATTCAATACCATGCGTGGCAATCTGGTCGAGCGCGAGCGGCGCATCCTCGACCTTGCTTACTACGATCCATTGACGCGGCTGCCCAACCGCGTGATGTTCACCGATCAACTGACCCGGATGATTGAGCAGGCCAGCCGTGCCGACACAACGTTCAGCTTGATGATGATGGACTTGGACCGCTTCAAACTGGTCAACGACACGCTGGGACACCATATGGGGGACCTGCTGTTGTGCGAGGTGGGTCAACGCCTGTCGCGCACGCTGTCACACGAGTCGGAGATGGTGGCCCGCCTGGGTGGCGACGAATTCGCGTTGCTGCTGCCCGATACCGATCTGGACGCGGCCAAGCGCTTCGCACGCCGTATTGGCACCGTACTCGACGAGCCATTATCGATAGACGGCCATACGATCGATGTGCACGGCAGTATCGGCATTGTCTCCTTTCCTCTGCATGGCCGTGAGTTTCACACCCTGATGCGGCGCGCCGACGTTGCAATGTATGCCGCCAAGCGGGTCAATGCCGGTTCGGCCGTTTATAGTGCGGCCGACGATGTGCACAGTCCTGAACGGCTGACCTTGATGACCGAGTTGCGGCGCGCGGTCGAGAGCGATCAGTTGTCGTTGTACTATCAACCCAAGGTGGATTTAAGCAGTTATCAGGTCAAATACGTCGAGGCCTTGGTGCGCTGGATCCATCCAGAGCGCGGTTTTATTGCCCCCGACCAATTCATTCCGTTTGCCGAACAGACCGGTTATATCAAGGTCTTGACCCGTTGGGTCATCGATCGCGCCATGCGGCAACTGGCGCAATGGCATGCGGATGGTATCGATCTGAGTGTGTCGGTCAATGTGTCCGCGCGCGATTTGCTGCATGCCGGTTTGCCCGAGTATTTCGAGGGCGCACTGCGTCGATACGGTGTGTCACCGCAGTGGATCTGGATCGAGATCACGGAAAGCGCGGTGATGGATGACGCGGCGGCCGCGCTGCAAACCTTGGACCAGTTGCACCAGATGGGCTTGCGTCTGTCTATCGACGACTTCGGCACCGGCTACTCATCCTTGGCTTATCTAAAGCGCTTGCCGGTCGACGAAATCAAAATCGATAAATCTTTTGTGATGGGCATGATGACCGATAACGATGACGAAGTCATCGTGCGCTCGACCATAGACCTGGGTCACAACATGGGGTTGAAGGTGGTGGCGGAAGGCGTGGAGTCGGAGGCAGTCATGCTGCTCCTTGGTACCCTGAACTGTGATTTGGTACAAGGCTATCACGTGAGTCGGCCCTTGCCGGAAGACAAATTCCGCGAGTGGTTGCGGCAGTGGCACGCGTCGGTACCAGCCAACGTTCAAGCGGATACGCTGGACGGCGGTCGACATATCGCTTGAGCGTGTGCCGGTGTCTGCGTCGTCTGTTCGCGCTTACTCGATGGCCAGGCAGCGCAATGCGACATGCGTGGTCAGATCGAGGTCTTCGAACTCTAGGCCATGAATGACCCAGGGACTGCGCTCGGTTTTCTGGCGCACGTTGCGGATGGTGCCAATTGTATCGAGGTTGACTTCAATACCCTGGGCCTGGATCTGACAGGCGATCCGTATTTTTTGTCCTTCCGGCGCAATTTCTTGCGCGGCGGCCATCGATAAACCGCCCGCGCCGACATCGCGCAGCATGCCCAAACCGGTGAAGGTGGCATTCGAACTGGTATCCGCGTCGTTTCGGTACAGCACCGGCAACATCATGCGCATACGGGTGGATTGACGTACCCGCAGGCGGCGAATATGCGCGGGTGGCGACAACACCAGAAAATCAAATGGGCGCCGGCACACGGCATCTACCGTGCAGACGAAGTCGAATACCGCGCGCGGGTTCATATACAGCACATCGACGCGTTCACCGAAGAGCAACGTAACAGGCTCGACCTGATTGGCGGCATGTGGCGGTGTGACGAACAAGGCACGGTTCGGCGCCACGCCGATCACCACACTGTTCAGCACGCCGTAGCCCGTTTGACTTGGCATCCGGATCCGTAGTGTTGCCCCGATCTTGATGTTCATATCCATGAACGTGATCGGCGCCAGGCTATGGTTTTCCGAGGGGCCCGCAGACGCGGCGTCTGCGCCTGCCTCTGTATCCGCCGTTGGCTCGGGCCGCACCAGACGGCTAGGCCGGAAATGCGTCAGCAGAAAACTGCGTGCATCTTGATCGGGCAAGACCGTGCCTGCTTTCAGCAAGCGCATGCCTGCGCCGTTGACAATGTCGAAGGGTAGTGGCGTGCCGCAGGGGATGTCATCCGTGTCGAGCCGCTGCGTCGGCGGCGAAGCATCTGAGGCGTCTTGGGTTTGCAGCTTGACGTCGTTCATAGTGGTGAAGGGCGGTTGGGTCGCTATACCGATCGGCACTCGCAGCGCTGCAGGCTGCATCAAGTGCGATTTCATCGTCGCGTAATCGACTACGGGTACCACAAGCCTGATCGCAAAGGTAGCGGATTTACGAGGAGTGTGCAACCGAACCCTATGCCGATGCCGGGGTATCAAAAACCAAACGGGCGACATGATGTCGCCCGTTGGTCTTTTTCCGCCATCGCGCTTTCAATGAAACAGCGCGGCGGCCTGGCTAAGCGTGTGGTACACCCCCCATGCAAGCGGCACCAATACGTAAACCCAGAAGATGACCAACACACCCTTGTTGGTCGGATGTCCTTCTATCATGATGTTCTCCTTATGCGCGGCAGGGTTTAAGCCTGTTGCAAATGGTGTTTCTCATCGACCGGCTTGACCAGCAGGTTGCAGACGAAGCCGAGCAATAACAGGATCACCATGATGTGCAGCGTCATGGTGTACGCATCGGCCTTGGCCACGCCGTTGGCTACTTCATAGGCGCGGATGTAGTTGATCAGCACCGGGCCCGCGACGCCTGCCGCGGCCCATGCCGTGAGCAAGCGTCCGTGGATACCGCCGACGTAGGCGGTGCCGAAAATATCCGCCAGGTAAGCCGGCACAGTGGCGAAGCCGCCGCCGTACATCGACAGGATCACCACATAGGCCGCCACGAACAGCACAATATTGCCGGACGCGCCGAAACTCGGCACCAGGTAGTAGAGCACTGCACCGAGCAGGAAAAAGGCGTAATACGTGTTCTTGCGACCGATCAGATCGGACAGCGAAGCCCACACAAAACGGCCACCCATATTGAAGAGCGATAACAACCCGACGAAACCGGCTGCGGCCGATGGCGTGATCGAGCCTTTGAAGCTTTCTTGGATCATTACCGAGGCCTGTCCAAGTACGCCTATCCCGGCCGTCACATTGAAGAACAACACCGCCCAGATCAGATAGAACTGTGGGGTTTTGAGTGCTTCGTCGATATGCACGTGGTGACGCGAGATCAATTTGTTCTCAACCACCGGCGGGGTCCAGCCGGCGGGTTTCCAATCCGCCGGGGGGATGCGGATGGCGAGCGAGCCTATCGTCATCGAGATGAAATAGACGATACCCAGTACGACAAAGGTCTCGGCGACGCCGATGGAAGTGGCCGATTTGAAGTGGTTCATGAGGCTGACCGAGAGCGGTGCCGCGATCATCGCGCCGCCGCCGAAGCCCATGATCGCCATGCCCGTGGCCATACCGCGGCGGTCGGGGAACCAGCGGATCAAGGTCGATACCGGCGATACGTAGCCGAGTCCCAGACCTATGCCGCCCAGCAAACCGTAACCAAGGTAGAGCAGCCAGATCTGGTGCAGCCAGACACCGACGGCCGAGACGATGAAGCCCGCGCCGAAGCAGCAGGCCGCAGTAAACATGGTGCGTCGCGGCCCGACTTTTTCCAGCCAGCGACCGGCGAAGGCAGCGGATAGGCCGAGGCAGACGATCGCCAGGGAAAAGATCCAGCCTAGCGTGGTCAAAGCCCAGTCGCCAGGGGCCGATTGCGTAATCCCGATGACCTTGGTCAGCGGCCCATTGAAAACGGAAAATGCATAAGCCTGGCCGATACATAGATGCACCGCCAAGGCGGCCGGCGGCACCATCCATCGACTGAACCCGGGTTGCGCGATGGTGGCTTCTTTACTGAAGAAGGTCGGCCGCTGTGGCGCGGTCCCCTTGCTTTCATAGTCGCTGATGCTGCTCATAACGTCTCCTCCGGCCTACTTCTGTGTGTGGGTACAGCGCATACCGGCTTGTGGCCGGCCTGGACCTGGGCAAGAGTGAAGCTGCGATGCCTCACGCCGATCTGTGCAAAGCGGCAAACTACCAAACCTACAGTGGCAATCCATCGAACCGGCTGGCGTTCCGCTGTAGCGCCGATTCCGAATAGGCTCAAAGCAACATATTTTGTTTGGGTGAGCCCATCTGTTGCACCATAGGCTGTGCGATCGCGCTTTTCAATAAGAGATAACGCTAGCTGCCCAACGGCGTTATGGGAGCGTCAGGATGGCGTAGGGCAATCGACAGCTGAGTCAGCGATTAATATGTTCTAAAGAACATATTTTTGCGGGCAGAGACACGCAACGGTTTGCTTGGGTGATCACCCGTTGTGTTGGCTGGGCCGATTGCGTGACGTGGTTCAGCGCTCAAACCACCCGGCCATACTGCGTTCGACCAGCTCAAGCACCTCGTCGGACAAGGCGTCGCCTTGGGTCGCTCGCGCTATGGTGATGGCGCCAACCAGCGTTGCTATCAGCAGCAGGCTTTGCTCACGCTTGTGGCGAGCCGATCGGTTGGCGGGCAGCAAGGTACCCACCATGTCGATCAAACGTCGCATGCCGCTCGCAAAAGCGAGTCGGACCGGGCTGCCTACCGGTTCGCGCGCGACATCGGCGGCCAGCGCTGGCACCGCGCAGCCGGAACCATGGCCATCGCGATGTCGCCGCGACAAATATGCATGAATGAAGCGTTTCAGGCCGGTGCCAGGATCTGTTTGGTCGCCGCGACCCGGCAGGCTCCAATACGCGAGCGACTGTTCGAAACTACGGGTACAGGCTTGCGCACATAGATCGTGCTTGGATTCGAAATGTCCATAGAAGCCCCCATGGGTCAGCCCGGCTTGCCCCATCAGATCGGCCAGCCCAATACCATGCAGACCGTGTTCCCGAAACAGACGCGCCGCGGTGTCCAGAATGATTTGGCGATGCAATTCGGTTTGTTCTCGTGACATGCGCGGCATCTGCAACTCCAGCGGGGTGCTGCTGCTTGACTAAATAGATGATGGTCATCATGATTGATCATACCGGATGCCGGATTTGCAAGATAGACGCACTCTAGTGTCAACCAGCCGGCGAGACCATCCAGGAGGGACACACTGTGGCGCAGCAGGACAAAGCAGAAATGACAGGTTTGGCGTTAGGGCAAAAATTTGTCAGCGGCACGTATCGGCTCGATGCTGAGCAGATCAAGGCGTTCGCGGCGCAATACGATCCGCAGCCTTTCCATCTGGATGAGGCATTGGCACAGGATACGTTCTTTGGCGGGTTGGCCGCGAGCGGGTGGCAGACCGTTGCCATCACCATGCGCTTGATTGTCGATAGCGGCCTGCCGTTGCGGGAGGGTGTTATCGGCGCGGGCGCCGAAGTCAATTGGCCGCAGCCGACGCGGCCGGGCGATATTCTGCAGGTGTTCAGCGAGGTGATCGATATCAAACCATCGCGTAGCCGTCCCGGACGTGGGGTTGCCACCTTGCGCAGCGAAACCGTGAATCAACGTCAGGAGGTGGTGCAGGTGCTGGTGGCCAAGCTGATGGCCACCCTTGCACCTTAGACTTGCCCTGCTGCTGCCTTTAGAACTTCATGCCGACGCCGACGCCGACCACCAACGGGTTGATGCGAACTTCGCCGATGGGCGCCCCAGCCAAGGTTGCGTCGGTATGCATCCAGATCTGCTTGACGTCGAAGTTGACGAACAGATTGCGGGCCACCTGAAGGTCGACACCAGCCTGCACGGCGGGGCCGAAACTATGGTGGTCGATGCCGACCGGTGCATCGCCTGCATGCAGGTCCGAATTGTAGAACAGGGTGTAGTTCACACCTGCGCCGATATACGGACGGATCTTGCCGTGCGGGTTGAAGTGATACTGAGCCAACAAGGTCGGCGGCAAGACGCCTACGCTACCCAAAGAGCCGATGCTGGATGACAGCGTGTGACGCGAGGTGCCGAGGATCAGCTCGATACCAACGTGGTCCAGTGCCATGTAGGTGAAGTCGACTTCTGGCACGGTGGCGTTGTTGACCCCGGTGTTCAAAGCCGACAGGGTGCCCGTGGTCGAGACGTCCGGCTCAATACTGATCATACGAAAGCGAGCGATGATGTCGCCCTGGTCAGCCATGACGGGTGCGCTCGCCACCACGCTCAATAACATGGCCGCGGCAAGAAGGGTTCTTTTCATTTGTGTTCCCCGAAGGATGGTTATTGCGGACCACGTCGCGATACCGATCAGGTAAAGTGCGTGCGCTGATGACATTCTTCGAGAAAGCGACGAGCGCTGACTTGACCCAGATCAGGTCGCTCAGGCTTCGGATGCGGCGGCTTGACGCAGATCAAGCCGAGGCTGACTAAGAGGCGCCACAAACATGCGGGAGGCTGCCTCTATTTGTATTTACACCACAGCCTCCAGCGGCAATCCCGCAGTCGCTTTGATCTCCGACAGGCTGATCAGTGTGTTGACTTCCTGCACCATGGGCAGCCGCGATAGTCGTCCGACAAAGAAGCGTTCATAGGCTTCCAGGTCAGTCGTGACGATCTTCAATAAAAAATCGACATTGCCGAGCAGGGTGTGGCATTCGACCACCTCCGGAAATTGCTGGACCGCTGCCGTAAACGCCGGCACTGCATTCTCGCCATGACGCAGTAATTTGATCTGAGCGAACAAGACGACATTAAGACCGAGTTTCTTGCGATCGAGCACGGCCACCCGGCGTTGCACGATACCGGCAGTTTGCAGCCGCTCGATGCGGCGCCAGCACTGGGACTGAGATAGCCCGATCGCATCACCGATCTGCCCGGCGGAAAGCGAGGCGTCTTGCTGCAGTATGCCTAGAATTTTTCGGTCTATGGTGTCGATATGCATAGTTTTTTCTAGAAATCGTCAATCAAGAATGCCATTATGCATACAAAGTCGGAATTAGTCCTAAAAACGATTAATGGTTGCACCCGCGCTTGGGTATGATTGCTGCGATGCAAAAACATCGGGATTACCCTGATCACACTCGACCAAGCTCGACCCAGAACCATGAAAAAGCTGCTTCCCATCCCTTCCTTGTCGGCGGCATTCCAGATTGCCTTCCTGTCATTGTTGTTCTGGCTTTGCGGACAGTGTGTGCAGCACTTCGGGCTGCATGTGGCGGTGGCGCCGCTGGGGTTTGTGCTGGTCTTGCTGGCTTTGCTGACCGGGGCTTTGCCTGTGCGCATCCTTGAGCATGGTGCGCGTTGGCTGCTGGCGGAAAGCATGCTGTTCTTCGTGCCGGCCATCGTCTCAGTCGCGCGACAACGCCTGGTGTTCGAGCACAACTGGTTGCCCATGGCGTCGGTCGTCGTGCTGGGCACCTTTGCCACCCTGCTGGCCACCGCGGTGACGGTCGACGTGGCTTCGCGCATGATGCTGCGGCGCCAGGCATGATGCATATTGCGTTCTGGATCATCGCCACCTGCCTGGTCTATTCCGTCAACAAGCAGGTTTACCGGCGCATCAATCGAATCTGGCTGTCGCCTATTCTGGTAACGCCGATACTGATAGGCGCTGCAATTCTACTCACCGGTTTCACCTGGGACGCCTATCTGGTCAGCACGCGGCCCCTGTTGTGGATGGTCGGACCCGCCACCATTTCGATGGCAGTGCCGGTATATCAGCACCGGGCCTTCGTCCGCACCTGGTGGGCAGTGCTGGCCTGTGGCACCGCCGTGGCGACGCTGACGGCCTTGCTGACCGCCGCGGGGCTGGCCCATTGGTTTGGTCTGCCGGCCGACGTCACGCATAGCCTGATGGCCCGTTCTATCTCCCTGCCATTTGCATTCGCCGTGGCCGATGAGCTGAAGGGTACCCAGGATCTGACCACCTTGTTCGTGGTCATGAGTGGCTTGTTTGGTCTCGTTTGCGGCGAGCTCGCCCTGGCCGTGATGCCCGTGCGTACCGAGCAGGCGCGCGGCGCATCGCTGGGTGCGATAGCGCATTCGATCGGCGCGCTCAAGGCGCTTGAACACGGGCCCGCGCGGGGCGTGATGGCCAGTCTGACGATGATCTTCAGCGGTGCCTTGACGGTCTTGCTGGCGCCTTTCGTCAGTCAACTGGCGGCCACCTTGATGCACTAGCCCAAAAGCGGGGCAGGCATGATAATGAAGGCCCTGCGCTAGTCGTTCGAAGTCGACGCCAAGGCCCATTGATACACGTCGTGCGGGCTACGCCAATGACTCGAAGTGCGCGCTGACGAGATCGATATGCTCTTGCCTACGCTGCCTCTAGACGTGATACGCACCGGTCTCTACCGTGTCTACCGATCACCCGCCAGTCGTCGATGGGCCAGGCGCATAGTCGTCGCCGTGTTGTTGTTCGGCGCCATCCTGTATTGGGGGGCGCCGCCTCTGATACGCCACTATGCCGAGCACCAGCTGAGTCAAATGCTGGGACGCCCGGTGACGGTGGGACGGGTCGCCCTCAACCCCTACACCCTCAAACTGACCGTCCAGCAACTGGCTATCGGCGAGCCTGCCGCGTCCAGCGATCATCCGTTCCTGACCCTCGACAAGTTGGTGGTGCGTCCTTCATGGACCTCGCTGCTGCGCCTGAAGCCCATAGTCGGCGAGTTATATCTGCAACACCTCACGGTTCATCTGGTTCGCACTGCGCCGACCCGTTTTAACTTCTCCGATCTGGTGGATCGCTACAGCCAGCCGTCGGCGCCGGCCGGCAAACCGGTTTTGTTTTCGGTCTCGAATATTCATCTCGACGGCGGCCGTATCGATATCGACGATACCGTAACCGGCACGCACCACACCATCGACCAATGGCAGCTTGGTATTCCGTTTATCGCCAATTTGCCGGCGGACGTTGATATCTTCGTTCAGCCCTTGCTGCAGGCCTGCGTCGACGGCAGCGTATTGCGCGTCAGTGGGCAAGCCAGACCATTCAGCAGTGACCTCGCGTCGACCCTGACCTTGCAACTCGATCATTTCGACCTGACGCGCCTGCTGCCCTATCAACGCTATGTAGCACCTCAGGGTCTGCCGCTGGCATTGCAACGCGGCAATCTGTCGACGCAATTGACGCTGGCTTTCACGCGTACCGCCGACCAGCCTCAGATTGTCTTGAGTGGCACGTTGGATCTGCGCGATCTCGCGCTGACTGACGCTGCGGGGGCGCCGCTACTGGGGCTGACCACACTGCATCTCGATGCCGCGGACGTCGAGCCCCTGCGTGACCTGGCCCATTTCAATGAGATCCGGATCGACGCGCCGACCATCGCGGTGACGCGCGATTCGCGCGGGCGCTTTAATCTGCTGCAACTGACAGCCGGGACGGCTGGGTCAACCCATGTGGCCGGGTCTCGGTCCACGACACCCACAGTGGCACCCGCGGCGCCACCCTTCGATTTCGCCGTGTCGCACTTCGAGCTGAACGGCGGCGCGCTCGATTTCAGCGACCATCAGATCGCGCCAGTTGCGCATCTGGCGCTGGCTCAAGTGCACGCAAGCTTGACTAATTTCTCCACGCGCCAGGCGGCCAACGCCCCCTTTGCGCTGCAGATCGGCTTGCCCGCTGGCGGCGTGTTCGACACGAGCGGCACGCTGAATCTGCCGGCGCAACAGGCGCAGGCAAAAGTCACGGTGACGCACTTTGCGCTGCCGCCTTTGCAACCTTGGCTCGCGCATTGGATCGCAGCGCGCGTAGCGGATGGCCATGTGTCGCTGCAGGCCGCACTGGCTGCCGATTGGCATGGTGCGAGCCCCAACCTGACGGCGGGTCCGGCGCAACTGGATGTCAATGATTTGAAGCTGGCGGCTGCGCATGATGCGCATACTTTGGTGGGATTGGCGCACGGCAGTGTGCAACTGAGTCATTTCGATCTGGCAGCGCACGAAGCGCAGGTGGCGGCGCTGGCGCTCGATGCGCCGCAGGTATCGGTGCAGCGCGCCGCCGACGGCTCGATGGATCTGGCCGCATTATGGGTCAAACACGCCGAGTCCGTACCGACGGCAGCGGCGTCACCGCCATTACGCGCGGCCAGCCCTGCCTGGCACTATCAACTTGCCAGTCTGAAGATACAGGATGGCAGCGTGGGCTTTACCGACCGTGGTACCACGCAGCCGGTATCCCTGACGCTGATGCCGCTGCAACTTCGCATCGAGCATATCAGCGACGCATTCGACACAGCCTGGCCGTTCGAGTTGCATACACGCCTCAATCGTAAGGGCGAGCTGGCCATGCAAGGCAAGGTGCGTTTGGCACCGCTCGATGTCAGCCTGCATCTGCAGGCCAAGCAATGGGATGTGGCCGCATTCGAGCCGTACTTCGGTGGCCGCCTGAATGCCTTGATCGCGAGCGCTTTATTCGATGCCGACGGCGATCTGGCGGTCGGCCAGCACGATGCGGGCTGGTATGCGAACTACCGCGGCAATGCCGCGTTGAACAGTGTGCGCATGCTCGACAAACAAAGCGCCGACCTGTTCGCCGGGTGGCGCTCACTGACCGTGTCGCGCATCCGCGCGCGTTATGACGAACACGGCACCGATGTCGACGCCGGACGGGTTGCATTAAACACATTCTACGGTCGCATCTTCCTTGATCAGAACGGCCAATTGAACTTGAGTCATTTTGTCGCGGCGCCTGCCGCGGCGCCGACTTCGCTGACGCGGGTAGCGACAGTAACGCCAACGCAGCCGGCAACCGCTTCGGCTGCAAGTCCGTCTTCGGCGTCGGCCTCGCCTGCGGTCGCGTCTGCGGCAAGTGACGCCGCCTCGGCGTCGAGCGGCGCGCCCACGAGCCCGTTGAATCTGCATTTCGGCGAGTTTGTATTGCAGCAGGGGCATATCAACTACACCGATGACTTCATCAAGCCGAACTTCACTGCCAATCTGGTCGGCATCGAAGGTCACGTGGGTGCGTTCGGCAGCCGCACGACCGAACCCGCCAGCGTAGATATCAAAGGCAGTCTGGACGGGCGGGGGCCGGTATCGATCAACGGCTCGCTGAATCCCCTGGTATCGCCGCCGACACTGGACTTGAAAGCGGGTGCGCAAGGCATAGAGTTGACCAACTTCACGCCGTATTCGACCAAATACGCCGGCTATCCGATTACTGAAGGACGCTTGAATGTCGACTTGCACTATGCGCTCGACCAGAACAAGCTAAGCGCCGACAACCACCTGTTTATCGATCAACTGACCTTTGGCGAGCGGGTGGACAGCCCCACCGCGACGCATCTGCCGGTGACCCTGGCCGTGGCGCTCTTGAAAAATTCGCGTGGTCAGATTGATGTCGACATTCCCGTCTCGGGCTCTTTGTCGGATCCGCAGTTCAGTCTGGGCGGCTTGATCTGGCATGCGGTGGTGAATCTGCTCGAAAAAGCCATCACGTCGCCATTTACCTTGCTGACCAACGCTTTTGGCGGCAGCACCACCCAGTTGCAATATGTGGCGTTCGCACCGGGCTCGGCGGCGCTGAATGCCGACGACGAAAAGAAACTGCAGCTGCTCAGCCAGGCCTTGAACGACAAACCCGCGGTCAAACTGGAGATGAGCGGTCGTGCAGATCCGGCCACCGACGGCCCGGCGTTGCGGCGTCTGGCGGTCGATCGCGCGGTCAGGCAGGCCAAGTTGAAGGATCTGGTCGGCCATGGGCAGAGTGTGGAGCCGAGCGAGGTCACTGTCACGGCCAATGAGTACGACAGCTATTTGAAGCGCGCTTACAAGGCCGCCGACTTCAAGAAGCCCAGCAATTTCATCGGTTTGGACAAGTCCATTCCATCAGACCAGATGCGCCAGTTGATGGAAGACAACACCCCTGTGACCGACGCGATGTTGCGCGATCTGGCTCAGCAGCGCGTGGCAGCGGTGCATGCCTGGTTGGATGGCAAGGTGCCCGCGTCCCGGCTCTACGAGCGCGCGCCCAAGCTCGATGCGCAGGACGTCAAGGACGGCGGCCCGGGCTCGCGTGTTGATTTTGCTTTGAAGTAAGGCAGCCTAGCCACCCGGCGCGGAGCAAGGCCGGGTGAGGGGGCGCGTAACGATACTGCGAAGCGATACAGCGAAACGAGCGATAGGACCGCGATACGGCTCGCTCAGGCGACGCGCTTGCCGCTTTGCGCGTCGAAGAAGTGCAGGTGGTGCGAGGGCAAGCCTACCTCGATCCGTTCCCCGGCGCCGGGACGCTGCGCGTGCGGCAGACGCACGACCACGTCCTGTCCACCCCATTTTCCATAGGCCAGATTGTCGGCGCCCAACAATTCGCAGGTTTCGACTTCCAGCGTGGCACGTGGCAGATCCGCATGCGGTGCCATGTGCTCGGGGCGGATGCCGAGGGTATATTCGCGTCCACCCAATACGGTTTCGCCCAGGCCGTCGGCGCCGCTGATGGCGATGCGTGCCCCGTCCGCGACTTCAAAGTGCGCCAGATCCTCGCTGACTCGGCCGGTAATCAGATTCATCGCGGGCGAGCCGATAAAGCTGGCCACGAAGGTCGATGCCGGGCGCTCATAGACTTCGGTCGGCTTGCCTATCTGTTCGGCGTAACCCTGGTTCAACACCACCACCCGCTGCGCCAGTGTCATGGCCTCGGTCTGGTCGTGCGTGACATAGAGGCTGGTGGTGCGCAGGCGCGCATGCAAGCGCTGGATTTCGAGTCGGGTATGAACCCGCAGTTTGGCGTCGAGGTTGGATAGCGGCTCATCGAACAGAAAAACGGCGGGCTCACGTACTATCGCGCGTCCCATCGCCACCCGTTGGCGCTGACCGCCGGACAGTTCACGCGGGCGGCGCGCCAGCAGCTTGTCGAGTTCGAGGATCTTGGCCGCATTGGCGACCCGTGCGTCTATCGTGGCTTGATCGAGATTGCGGATCTTAAGGCCATAAGCCATGTTGTCGGCCACCGACATATGGGGGTAAAGCGCGTAGTTCTGGAACACCATCGCGATATCGCGATCCTTGGGTTCGAGCCGGTTGACGACCCGATCACCAATGATGATTTC
>Ga0116226_10000173_pt1 | contig 50693 bp, 42 predicted proteins | sample S1TSphfallax_FD_89692 | JGI IMG/M metagenome (GOLD analysis project Ga0116226, IMG submission 89692) | Host-associated microbial communities from peat moss isolated from Minnesota, USA - S1T2_Fa - Sphagnum fallax MG | ecosystem: Host-associated > Plants > Peat moss > Unclassified | place: USA... | reverse complement strand
GTTTTCTGGTTCTTTCTGACAATAACATGTGCCTAGCTTGCCGCACGAAATTCATGCTCATTGGTCTGGCCAAACTCCACCAGGCGCCCCACATCCACGATCAGTGCGACGGCACCGTCGCCCAAAATCGTCGCACCGGAAAACGTCCTTGCAGATTCGTGTAGAACTGACAGTGACTTGATCACCGTCTGATGGTTGCCGATCACCTGGTCCACCACCAGCCCAATACGCTGCTTGTCGGCCGAGACGACCACGATCTTCTGGTATATATCTGGCGGCGTGGCGACATTGAACAGGGCGCGAAGGCGCAGAAACGGCACGAGGTCGCCACGAATGTTCAGGAAATTGCGCGCGCGTGACCGCGCATCCTGCGCCGCGGACAATTCCACGCATTCTTCCACGCTGGAGAGCGGCAGCACGTAGCGGGCGGTGCCAACGCGTACCAGTAATCCGTCGATGATGGCAAGCGTCAACGGCAGCCGCAGCGTCAGATCGGTGCCCGCGCCCGGCACCGAGCCGATTTCGATTTTCCCGCGCAAGGCCTCGATCGCCTGCTTGACGACATCCATGCCGACGCCGCGGCCCGACAGGCTGGTCACTTCGCGCGCGGTCGAAAATCCGGGTTGAAAAATCACGGCGAACAATTCGCTATCAAGCAAGCTCTGGCCAGGCTGCACCATGCCCCGCTCCTCGGCGCGCGCACGGATGCGCGCGCGATCCAGCCCGCGCCCATCATCGGCGATTGAAATCAGCACTTCCGCACCGGCATGCCGCGCGGTCAGCGTAATGCGCCCGCAGGGCGGTTTTCCGGCGGCCGCGCGCATATCAGGCTGTTCCAACCCATGATCGATGGAATTCCGTAGCAGATGGATCAGCGGATCGTTGAGTTTCTCGACCACGGTCTTGTCGAGCTCGGTTTCCTCCCCCACCGTCACAAGGGCGATCTCCTTGCCAAGCTGCGCGCTGAGATCATGCACAAGGCGGCGGAAACGGCCGAACAGCGATCCGATCGGCACGGTGCGCACGCCCATCGTGCTGTCGCGCAATTCCAGCGCCAGCCGCTCGATATCCTCGGCAATCGATTTCACCTGTGCGTCAGTGCTGGCGGCAGCGACCTGGCTGAGTCGCGACTGCGCAATGACCAGTTCACCGACCCGGTCCATCAGGTCGTCGAGCCGTTCGGCGGGCACACGCACGCTATCGGCTAGGCGCCGGTTGGCATGCTCGCCCGACGCCTTCGCGGCGGCGGCGGGCGGGTTCACGTCCCTGGTGGATTCCTCCGCCGAGGGCACGGACGAGACCACAGCGTGCGGGGCCGGGATCGAACCCGGCAGCACCGGCGCCAGCACCATTTCAGCCGGGGCCACGGCCGGCAACGCCGGTTCCACATCCAACTGCATGTCATCGATGACAAACAGGAACACATCGTCTATCGCGCTGCGTGGCAATGCCGTTTGCAGCGCGACACTCCAGGAAAAATGGCACGCGGCGGGGTCGAGCGCCTCCAGAGGCGGCACGTCATCGGCGTGGGCCACCACGGTGGCCGTGCCAAGGCCGCGCAACTCGTCCAGCAGCAGCAGCGGGTTCGTGCCCATCTGCATCGCATCCCGAGCCAGGCGCATGCGGATGCGCCAGCCCTGTGCGGCTGTTTGCAACGGCTCAGCCGCTGCTGGCGGCGCAGCCGGCCGCGCGGGCGCAGCCGCCTGCGCCGCCAGCAACGCTTGCAAACCCGCCAGGATCGGGGCGGCAAGCGCCTCGTCCTCCGGCCCAGGCTGTTCGATCATGCGCCGAATATGGTCGCGGGCAGCGAGCGCCAGCGCGATCAGCCTGCCCTCCACCGCAAGTGTGCCCTGCCGCACGCGGTCGAAAGCGGTTTCGACATGATGGGTGAAGCCAGCCACGGCCGTGAAGCCGAACATCGCGCCCGACCCTTTGATCGTATGCAGCGCGCGGAACGCAGCGTCGATCAGCTCGGAATTACCGGGCTGGCTCTCCAGTTCCAGCAGGGAATGTTCCAACTGCTCCAGCAGATCCTGCGCTTCCTGCAGGAACGTTTCCGCTGGGCTCGGCGCGCTCACGCGCCGATGACCTTGCGTACGGCGGCGAGAAGCTGATCGCCCTCAAATGGCTTGACGATCCAGCCGGTGGCGCCGGCCGCTTTCGCCTCGGCCTTCAAGGCCGCGTCCGATTCGGTCGTGAGAAAGATGATCGGCACGCCGGTATAGGACGGCAGTTTGCGGATTTCGCGAATCAGCGCAATGCCGTTCATGCTAGGCATGTTGAGGTCGGTAATTACCATGTCCGCGTGGGTGGCGCGCGCCTTGGCGAGGCCATCATTGCCGTCCTGTGCCGACACCACCTGATAGCCGCCGCGGTTGAGCGCGAGCGCCACCATTTGCCGAATGCTGATGCTGTCATCGACAGCCAGGATCGTGCGGCTCACGGAACGGTCACCAAACTGGTCCAGCAGGCCGGATCGGTGGCGCCCGGTTGGGCAAACCCGCCCCGCTCCAGCACGCTGCGCAGCGTGCCTTCCGGTGGCGCAATCAGGGTGACATGGCGGCCGCCGGCCCGCGCGCTGCGATGCGCTGCCAGAATGATCTGTACGAAACTGAGATCGGCCTCGGTCACGCCAGCACAGTCGAGCACAAGATCGCCCGGTTTGCCCAAGGCAGACAAAACCTCGGCGTGGGTCCGCGCAGCCTGGCGAACATTCCGGTCACCCGAGAGCGCGAGGACGTGATGCGACGAGTCCTGAGACATGGGGGGTCCGCAAAGTGAGCACACGCGAAATATGCCCAAATGATGTGGAGAACTGATTTACGCGGCGGACGCCTTTGGGTGACGATTTTTCGCGCCAGCCGCCGCCAAACACAAGCCGGCCACGCGGGGCCGCCGCGGGACCGCACCCAGCCCTCACAGCATCTCCAACTCACCCTCGGCACGCGCCGGTGCCGCCGGCGCGGCGTTGTCGGCTGCAAGGCCGAGACAGGCGCGGAAACGCGCGCGCACCTCGGCCATCGAGAAGCTGGCCGCCAGGCGCTGCAGCCAGTCGCGGTCCGGAGCATGCACCGGCCCTGGCCGCACGGCTGCCTGAGTTTCGGCCAGCAGCCCGTCGGCCGCCAGCAGCATCTCGTTCACCAGCATCAGGCGCTGGCGGCTGCGGTCCTGGAACTGGAAGGCGGCGACGATGTGCGAAATTTCGCCGGCAATATCATCCGATCCCTGCGCGGACTCGCGGATCACCGAGTCGATGCGCTCCCGCCGGTCCAGCATGGCGGTCAGCATCGCATCCAGACGAGCACGTGTCTGCACATGGCCACCTATGTCTATACGGGCCACTTCGTCTATGGTCGCCAGACCGTCACGAACCACGCCATCGATGGCCGTCACCTCGGCACGCATGGACTGCGAGAGCGCCTCGGTGCGGCTGGAAAGCTTGCGCACCTCGTCTGCCACAACAGCGAAACCGGCGCCCGCCGCACCCGCGCGCGCCGCCTCGATCGTTGCATTCAGCGCCAGCATTCTGGTCTGCTGGTTGATGCCTTGCAGGGTGCGCGTCAAATTTGAAATCTGGCCGACGCTATGTGAAACCGTGTTGAGCCCATCAGTGATAGACATGGCGTTTTTCGACAGGCCGAGCATGCTTTCGACAACCTGGGACAAAGTCTCGCGCAGCAGGCCGGTAACCTCGGAAAGGCTCAGCATCTCCCCGCCGGTTTCGATCCGGTCACTCTTGACCAGCAGCCGCGTCACCTCGGCGGATTGCCGTGTTGCTTGTTCGGACAAAGTCGAAAAGCGCGCGCAGAGGCTCTGGATGGTCGTTTCGATAAACGCGACGGTGGACTCGACCTCCTGCGTTGCAGCCGCGACGACAGCGTGCTGCGTGCTGCCGGCCTCCAGAAGCCGCGTGAGATTTTCAGGCTCCGCCGCGCAGCCCGCGTCAGGCGCTTCTGCACGACACGGCGCTGAGAGCTGCATGGTGACCCCTTGCCGCACGCAAACACGGCGGCGCTGGGCCTTGACTAGCCGGCTAAGGTAAAAATCCGGCTAATGCCTAAAGCGCCCGGCCGTGGCATGCAAAGCAAGGAAGGAAGGTCTTCTTTTTTGAAAAAAAGAAGCAAAAAACTTTTGACTGTTGGGCTTCGCGCCGGTCCAAGCAATCGTACGTCAGGTGCAGCAGCGAACCGGCACGTTTTTTTTCAAGAAAAGAAGCCATTCCTTGCCTACGCCTCCCTCAGAACGTGCCCCGCAACCGCACGCCAAAGGTCAGCGGCGGTGCTATGAATGCCAGCTCGGTGCCGGTTTGCAGTGGGCCGCCGAACGCGGACGACAGATAACGCTTGTCCGTGCAATTCAGGCACCATGCCTCCAGCGTCCAACCATGATCGAGCGATTTGACGCCGAAGCTCGCATTCAGTAACGGCACGATGTCCTGCGTCGTATTTGTAACGGTATCAATATATACTTTCGAGGTGACCTGTTCGGTGACGTTGCCGATCAGGGCGTAGTGGTCGGACACCGGATGGTTCAGGTCCATGCCGATGGTGGCCGCTTCGCGTGGCGCCTGGCTGAAACGCCGATTATGCAGATTTTCGGCAATCAGCGGGGACGCGCCGAAATTCGCCTCCGGCAGCAGCGTAAGTGCCGCGTTCAATGTGAGATCTTCGTTCAGGCGCGCGGTGTTCTCCAACTCGGCGCCGGCGACGGTCGCCGTAGGCACGTTGACGACCTGGTAATTCAAACCAAGGAACTGCGCCACCTGGAGATCAGTGATGCGGTCGTAGAACAGCGCCACGTTAGTACGGAAACGCTGGTCAAAATATTCCGATTTCACGCCGCCTTCGAATCCGTCGATGAACTCGGGTTGATAGACCGGATTAAGCGGCACAGCGCCCGGCGTGATGGCCGGATTATTCGCGACACCGCCGCCCGCGCTGCGGTCCAGGTTGATGCCGCCGGCCTTGAAGCCGCGGCTGTAGGAAACATAGGTCATCGCGGTCGGCGCCAATTGATATTGGATGCCGACCGTACCGCTCACCGCGCTGTCATTATGCGTATCGTTGAAGGCAGGGCCTGGTGCCGCGCCGAGCACCTCGAAGGCCGCATAGGGATCCTTGTCGATATACCCGTAGTGGAACGAGCCTTCCTTCTCCTCGAGCGAGTAGCGTATGCCGGCGAAGACACTTAAGGAATCGCCGATATGGGCGGTCCAATGGGTGTATCCGGCATAGGAATTATCGCGGCCACCATACAGCTCCTCGTCATATCGGCCATATGGCGCCTGGGCGAAGCCGGGCGGCAAGCCGAGAGGTGCGAGCAGCGCATTGAAATATGCCTGTGCCTGCTTGCCCCAGAAGATCTGGTATTCCGCGTCGAGCTGTTGATGGGCGTAGTAGGCGCCGGCGACATAGTCGACGGAGGATACCAGGCCGTCAAAACTCGCTTTCCCATCGTAGATGAATTCCTGGGAAATATCGGTGGTGTGAAATCTATTATCGATATTGACGATATCGGCCGGGCTGAAATCGGCATCGTCACCGTTGGCCGCTTTTTGGCTGATCAGCCAGGTCCGGATCGCTGATATGGAGCGGAGCGTGCCGCCCCAGGGCGTGTACCAGGTCGACTGAAGGACGATACCGCGATCGGTGATCTGCTGATCCGGCTTGCCATTTTCGGCATTCTCAAACTTGTAGGGATTGGTCGGTTCGGGCCCATAGCCGCCGGCAATCGCAAGCGCGTCGATCAGCGGCTGCACCGGACCGGGGCTGAGCAAAACCGCCCCATAGCAGCAATCCTCGCGCTCGACGGAAACATCGCCGATCAGCTTGAAGGTGAATTCGTCATTCGGTTTATATTCGATCGTGCCCTTCAAAGCACGCGGATGGCTGCCGTCGTAATTCTTGTCGGTCTTGTAGTTGGTGAAATACCCGTCGAAGTCTGAATACAGGCCGGCGAGGCGCACGGCCACCTTGTCATTTAGCGGGGCGTTGACGGTCAGGCGCGCGTCCCTGGACCCGTAACTGCCGGCGCCGACTTCGTACGAGCCACCGAATTTCGAAAAATCGGGCGCTGCCGAGGTCAGGATGATGGCGCCTGCCGTCGTGCTTTTGCCGAACAGCGTACCTTGCGGCCCCTTGAGCACCTGCACGCTGTCCATATCGAGAAACTGGGTCAGTGCCTCGCCGGATCGGCTGCGATACACGCCATCTACGAACGTGCCGACCGAGCCCTCGAACGCGCGTTGCTCGCCGACGGTGCCAATGCCGCGGATGATGATATCCGCGCTTTCGGCAGCATTATTCTGCTGCGTGAACTTGATGCTCGGCGTTGTGCGTTCGAGGCCGGTGACGTTCACGATTTGCCGATCCGCCAACTGCTTTCCGGTGACAGCGGTGATCGAAATGGGCGTGGATTGCAGCAATTTGCTTCTGCGCGTCGCCGTGACGACGACTTCTTCAAGCTTGGTGCCCGAGTGCGCGGGCGCGGGTGGCGTGGCGGGTTGCGCTACCGCCGACCCACACATAAGCATCGCAAGTGATACGCCGGCCGGCACCGCGCGGCCACGCGCAGCCTGGCCGGACGATGCGGCCATGCAAGACGCCGGACGGCTTTTCTTGGTCATTGCTTGCTCCCCCTTGGTATTGGCGGCATCACCGCCAACGCATTTTTTTCTCCGCTCGGACGGGACCGGAGCCTCGCACCGCGCATTAGTCTATATGAACCAATTTAGTCTGATCAGTCTAGAGACTAAAGCCTGATATTTGTCAGGGTTGCGCAAAAATTTCCCGGCCCGAGATCTGCCGCGGAAAAAGGTTTGTTCTTTTTGGAAAAAAGAACTTAAAAACTTTTGTCTGTTTGGTTCCGCGCCGGGTGAAGAACGATACGCCAGTCAATAAAGGCGCCAGAGCAAAAGTTCTTTTCTTCTTTTTTTCAAAAAAGAAGGCCTTCCTTTTTACTTCATGTCAATTCAACAACCCAATAACCGAGATCGCGGCGATGCCATTATACGGAACGCCACCCAAATTATGGGTCAGGCCCACGCTCGGCGCGGCAAGCTGGCGTGCCCCTGCCCGCCCCAGCAGTTGCAAGTAAATCTCATACACCATGCGCAGTCCCGACGCGCCGACGGGATGGCCGAAGCATTTCAGTCCGCCATCGATCTGGCACGGGATCGTGCCGTTCGAATCGTACTTCCCGTCCAGCACATCGCCCACCGCTTCACCGTCGCCCGACAGACCAAGATCTTCCATCGTCACGAGCTCGGTGATGGAAAAACAATCATGCACCTCGATCATACTGAGTTGCTGACGTGGACTGTCGATGCCAGCTTCGGCGTAGGCGGCGCGCGCAGCCGTGCGCGTATTCAGCACGCGCGCGGCATCCCATTCATTGGTGGAGAGTTCAGCACCGCTACTGATTGATAGTGCCAGCGCCTTGATGGTGATGACATCGGTCTTGCCGAGCGCCCTGGCGATGTCCGGCGTGGTGACAATCGCGCAGGCGGCGCCGTCGCTGACGCCGCAGCAATCGAACAGGCCCAGCGGTTCGGCGATCAGCGGCGCGTTCAGAATCGTGTCCATGCCGACCGCCTTGCGGAGGTGGGCCTTGGGGTTCTTCACGCCGTTCTGATGACTTTTCCAGGAAACATGGGCGATGGCGCGTTTCAGGTCGTCACGGCTGACATCGTATTTGGCCCGGTAGCCCGCGGCGAGTTGTGCGAAGCCGGCGGGCGCCGACCCATACGGCATCCACAAATCATTGAACGTGCCTTTTCGCCCGCCGGGCAGGCCGCCATATCCGGTGTCCTTCAATTTCTCGACGCCGATGGCCAGCGCGATGTCGACGGCGCCGGACGCAACGGCGTAAGCGGCGCCGCGCAACGCCTCGGTGCCGGTGGCGCACATATTTTCCAGCTTGGTCACCGGAATACCACTTATGCGCAACGCGGTCGAAAGCGGAATGGCCGAGTTCTGCACGTTCACCTTTTCGACGCCTGCGCCATACCAGGCAGCCTCGATCTGGCGTTTTTCAATGCCGGCATCCTCCAACGCCTCGGTGAAAGCCTCCACCGCCAACGCCTCACTGCCGACATCCCAGCGCTCGCCGAAGCGAGAGCAGCCCATGCCGATAATGGCAACCTTGTCCCGAATGCCGCTGGCCATCAAACGGTCTCCCTGCTGTCGATCGGCACGGCTTTCCAGAAATAGCGGGCGAAGTCGCGCATCGCATCGCGCTCCTTGATACGGAACGTCATACGCACCGGCACGCCGACATCCAGCGTGCGGCCATCGACATCGACAAATTCCATCAGCACGCGGGCGCCATTGTCGAACTGCACCAGGCCGAAATAGAAGGGCGGGCTCGGCGAATATTGCAGCCAGTCGGCGGTGTAGGTCGCCACTTTCGCCGGTTCGTCGGCCAGCCGTACCGGCTTGAAAACCACCTGCGCCTCGCATTTCACGCAAAGCGGAAATTGCGGAAACTGCACCTGTCCGCATGCGGGGCAGCAGCCGCCGACGAACGGGGTGATCTGGTGATCGCTGCGATATTGTTCGGTCAGCGGCGTCTTCGCATCGGCCTCGGCGCGCGGCCCCCAGTCGTACTCGAGCAAACGCGAGAATGACGCGTAGCGCTGATAGGAGTCGTCGGCATGCTGGTCGCGAATCGCACCTTCAACCCCGCGGCGCGTGGCACGCTGTGCGATCGCATCGGTGGCGCGGAACAATAGCGCGTCGCAGCCCTGGCCGAATCCGATGACCAGGATCAGGTCGCCGGGTGCCGCGCGCTCCAACGCGCGCGCCAGGGTCAGCAACGGATGCGCCGTGCCCAAATCGCCGACCGTCGCCGCCAGCCCGTCCACGACACGGTCCGGCGCGATTTTGAGGCTGGACGCGATCAGCGCACCGATCGATGCGTTGGACGATGGCGGGGCAAGAAATTTTACCGCCTGCAAATCTACGCCGGTTTCTACCACGAGAGCTTTCACCGCGGCCGGAACAAGTTTGGCATAGCCCTGCTCACGCACCCAGCGCTCCTCGCCGGCGTAGTCGAAGCCGTGCGCGTCGCTGCGATAATGATCGACCAGATCGACGCTGAGTGACGCGGCGCCGACGAATTCCGCGATCACGCCGGTGGCGCCCACCGTGATCGCGGCGGCGCCGGCGCCGAACGCCATCTCCTGCGCGCTGCCGGCCTTGGCGCGGCGCAGTTCGGACGCGATGATCATGGCGGCGCCCGGCGCCTGGGCCCGGCACGCAGCGGCCAGCGCGCTGAGGCCGGCGCGCAGTGAGCCAGTCTGGTCCTGGCAAAGTGTGGTGTTCGGCAGCGCCAGCGCCCCGGCCACAACCACGGCGTTGGCGCGATCGACATAAGGCAGCGTGGTCGATGCGAGCACCACACTGGCGGGGGCCGCAGGCACGTCACGCTGGCAGTCGCGGGCAGCTTCCACGGCCATGGTGATGGCATCTTCGTCCCAGGACGCGAAGGCGCGTGTGCCCTTGCCCTGCGCGGCGAGGCCCGGCATCGCCCAGGCGTGTGCTGCCGCGATCGCCTTGCGGCTGAGGCGCCGGCGCGGGATGTAGGCGCCGAAACTGGTAATGCCGAATGTCATGATCCCAAGACGAGCGAACGCCGGGCGGGCCTTACTCGTGAAGAAGAAGGTGTTCTTTTTTGAAAAAAGAACCAAAAACTTTTGCTCGTGTGAGCACGCGTCCGGTGGAGAACGATGCGCCAGGTAATGAAGGCGCAGGAGCAAAAATTTTTTGCTTCTTTTTTTCAAAAAAGAAGGCCTTCCTTCAACCCGCCGGAAATTTCTCCCGCAAAGCGTGCTCCAGCATTTCGGACCCGCGCTGGCTCCGCGTATGATACGGCCCGTAAAAGCTTAAATGATGCAGCACGAGCCGGTGAATGATGTCGCGCTCATCCTGCGCGGTCGGCAACGCGCCATCCAGCGCCAGGAATTCCCAGCGGATCCAGCTCATCGACAGCATCAGGCTGTTCTGCGCCACTTGTGAAATCGTGTTGGGCGGCTTCGGCGCCGTCATCAGATGCGCCTGCACGTAATATTCATGTGTGGACACCAGCTGGTGCACCAGTTCGCTCTGCAATTTCAGCCACGGAATCCGCAGCTCAGGCGCGGTGCGCAGCACCACCTCCAGCGAGCCGAAAAAATATCGGTAGCGCCAGAGCACGCGCTGCTTGTTGGTCTGCCAGTCGACAAACTCGGCGACGCTCAGCACCGCGGTCGGGCGCGCGAACACCGCGCGCAGCTCGCCATCCATCACCTGGAACGCGGCTTCGAGCAGGTTGGCTTTCGAGCGGTAGTGGTAATGGACATTGCCGGGGCTGATGCCGAGCTCGGCCGAGATCCGGTTGGTTGAAATGCTGGCCACGCCGAACTGGTTGAACAGCCGCAACGCGCACTCAAGGATTACTTCGACGCGTTTGCGGGGCGGTTCGGGCTCCTTCTGGCGTGCGCCCCGCAGCTCCGAAGCGGCCCGCGCCACCGAGGCATGCCGCAGCACCCGCTCGACCTCGAGTTCAGGTCCCGCGGCGGGGACTGGGACCGGGCTTTGGTGGACGCGTGTCAATCCGGGGACCTACGGGCAAAGACTCAGCAGCCTAACCTACGCCAGGCAGTTATTGGTAAGGCGGCGCTATGTGACGCGCAACCAGCCGTTGTTGAGCGCCAGCTTGGCGCGGTCCACGACCGTCGTGCGGAACGTCACCATCTGCCCCTCCCGCCATATTTCGGTCTCCAGCGTCTCGCCGGGAAACACCGGCGCAGTGAATCGGGCGCCGCCGGCCGTCACGCTGGACGCGGGCACGCCGGCGGCGGCCAGCGCGGAACGGATGGCGGTGCCGAACGTGCACAGGCCGTGCAGGATCGGCTCAGGGAAGCCGGCGGCAGCAGCCACCGCCGGGTCAGCGTGCAAGGGGTTGGCGTCGCCGCTCAGGCGGTACAACAAGGCCGCCTGGCGCAGCGTCTTGATCGCAAACGTGCCGTCGGCGGGCCGGGCCGGCACCGGATGCGCCTTCGGGCTTTCGGTGACCGGGCCGCCAAAGCCACCATTGGCGCGGCAAAACGCGCTGGATCGCAGGCTGGCCGTGGGCGTAGCCTCGCCGTCGATGAACAAATCCCGCTGGCTGATCGCGATCGCGCCGCGGCCGGCGCCTTTATCGATCACCTCGACCACCTTGGACCGTCCGACCACGTCACCCTTGGTGGGCAAGGGGCGGTGCAATTCAAAACTCTGCTCGGCATGCAGCAACTGCGTGTAATCGATGCCGGTCGCCGGATTGGCGGTCCAAGAACCACCCATCGCCAGTACCACGGCCATGGACGGGAAAGCCTGCAGATCGCGCTCGTAGAGGAATTTCAGGTGCTCCGGGTCGGTCGGATGGTCGCCGAAGCCGAGCCCGAGCGCGTAGATGATGCAGTCTTTGGGCGTGTAGGTTTGCGCCGTTTCGGGGATTTGCCATGCTTTGAGGTGGGCGTAGTCAATCGGCATGTCGGGACCTGACGTTAAGGAAGCAGACTTATTTTTTGAAGAAAAGAAGCAAAAAACTTTTGCTCCTTGGCATCCGAGACCCACGTCGACATCGGCCGCGTACGCCAAGGAGCAAACGTTTTTTGGCTCTTTTTTTCAAAAAAGAACATTCTTCCTTTTTTCATAAATTAAGTATCTTGCGCGCAATCAGCAGCTTCATGATCTCCGATGTGCCGCCGGTGATCTTCACCACGCGCGCATCAAGGTAGGCACGGGCGATCGGGGTCTCCAGCACGTAGCCGGTGCCGCCGAATATTTGCAGGCAGCGGTCCACCGTTTCGACATGCAATTCAGTCAGATGCAGCTTGGCGGCGGCCGCGGCCACCGCATCCAGCCGGCCCGCCATCATCAACGCAATGCAACGATCGGTCAGCGCACGCCCGGCCATCACCTTGGCGGTCAGTTCGGCCAGCACGAATTGCGTGTTCTGGAATTCCGCTAGGCGTTTACCGAAGGCGCGGCGGTCCAGCGCATACGCGACGGTCCATTCCAGCACCGATTCGCACACCGTGGCGCTGCGCACCGCCTGCACTAGCCGTTCGCGCGCGAGCTTCTGCATCAGGATCGGGAAGCCGCCATTTTCAGTGCCGAGCATACAGGCGGCCGGCACGCGCATATCGTCGAAAAATAGTTCGGACGTGTCCTGCGCGCGCAGGCCGATTTTGTTCAATTTGCGGCCGCGCCGGAAGCCCGGCGTGTCGGCCTCCACCAGAAAAAGGCTGATGCCGCGCGCGCCGGCACCCGGGTTGGTCTTCACCGCCAGAATGAACAAGTCGGCGATCTGGCCGTTGGAAATCCACGTCTTTTGGCCGTTGATGACGTAATCATCGCCATCCCGGCGCGCATGGGTGCGGATTGCGGCCAGGTCGCTGCCCGTATCGGGCTCCGACATCGCAATCGCGCCGATGGTTTCGGCAGTGACGAAGCGCGGCAGCCAACGCTGTTTCTGCGCCTCGGTGCCGTTCTGTTCGATATACGGGGCGACGTAATCCGAGGCCAGGAAGAAGCCTTGCGCGCCGCTGGCGCCGCAGCGCGCAATCTCCTCAACGACGACCACATTGTAGAGAAAATCGAGCCCTGGGCCGCCATAGGCTTCGGCCACGTCGCAGCACAGCAGTCCGGCCTCGCCGGCCTTGCGCCACACCGCCTTGGGCAGCATCCCGTCGCGTTCCCATTGCTCGTGGAACGGGATGACCTCGGTTTCCAGAAACCGGCGCACGGACAACCGGGCCTGGTCGTGCTCCGGATTGAAGAGGTCTCTGGGCAGCATGAAGGCTCTCGCAGGGGGCAGCTCGGAATGAAGACGGCCCGGTGCGCGTTTGACCTTACCGAAAAGGAAGGAAGGCCTTATTTTTTAAAAAAAGAGGCAAAAAACTTTTGCTCCTGGGCATACGCGGCCAATTTCGAAATGGGCCGCGCATGCCAACGGGCAAAAGTTTTTTGGTTCTTTTTTCAAAAAAAACACCCTTCCTTTGCGGACATCGCGCGCCCCGCTCGTCCTGCAATCAGGTCAAGCATTGGGGCAGCGCGATGGGCGTTCTGGACGGCAAGGTGGTTCTGGTAACCGGCGGCGGCAACGGAATCGGGCGGGAATGTGCGCTGCTGGCGGCCAAGCATGGCGCGGCCGTTCTGGTGAATGATCTGGGCGGCTCGGTCCGCGGCGGTGATGAGGGGTCAGCCGGGCCGGCCGAACAGGTCGCGGCCGAAATTCGCGCGCTGGGCGGCCGCGCCCGTGCCAATTCCGACAGCATCACCGACTACGCCGCCGTCGAGGCGATGCGTGAGGAAGCGTTGACCCATTTCGGCGGCTTGCATGCGGTGATGAACCCGGCCGGCATTCTGCGCGACGGCATGTTCCATAAAATGTCACCGGAAAACTGGAAAGCGGTGATCGATGTGCATTTGCACGGCGCATTCAACGTGTGCCGCGCCACGATCGAGCTGTTCCGCGAGCAGCAGGACGGCGCCTATGCGCTGTTCACCTCGACCTCCGGGCTGATCGGCAATATCGGGCAGGCGAACTATGCCGCCGCCAAGCTGGGCGTGCATGGGCTGTCGCACATCATTGCAATGGAGAATGCCAACAAGAACGTGCGGTCCAACATCATTGCACCCTTTGCCTGGACGCGCATGATCGCAACCATTCCGGTCACCGATGAAGCGTCCGCCAAGCGGGTGGAGCGGATTAGGACGCGCATGCGGGCGGACCAGGTGGCACAGTTGGCGGTGGCGTTGTGCGCACCAGGCGCCGGCAAGGTGACCGGCCAGATTCTGGCGGCCCGCGGCGACGAAATTTTCCTGTTTTCGCAACCGCGCCCGGTGCGCGGCATGGCGCGCGACGGCTGGACGCCCGAAACAATCCTGGAGCATGCCTTCCCGGCGCTCAGCGCCGCGTTCACCGGCCTGGAGCCGACGGCCGGGGTATTCACCTGGGACCCCGTGTAGCACGCATCTAAAACAGCAAAAGTTTTTTGCTTCTTATTTTCAAAGAAGAAGGCCTTATTTTTGAAAAAAAGAAGCAAAGAGCTTTTGCGCTTAAGAGGCGCTGACAATTCCCAGCAGGGTCTGCGTGGGCGGCTTTGCAAGCAATGCGGCGAGCTTCGGGCCGGCGGCCTTTACGTTCGCACCGTTCATGTGGCCCGTCAGCGCGGCATGGCCGGTCCAGACCTCGTACGTAAAAAACCGGCCGGGCGTGGCCGGGTCCTCCAGCAGCGTATAATGGCGGCAGCCGGCCTCAGCGCGTGAGCTCGCGGCGAACGGCACCATCAGCGCCCGCATGGCGGCGGCATGTTCAGGCTTCGCTTCGATTTCTGCCACCACCGCGAGATATCCGGCTTGGCCTGCGGCGTCCGCCCGACCGCTCATGGCCGCCGCCAGGGCCGGCGCCGCGGCCATGCTCCGCAGCACCAGGCGGCGGTCGATTGCGTTTGCGCTCATGACAATCCTGTCTTGACGTGTTCTTCAGGACGGACGAACGGCGCCGCCCCCTTACCAGTCCCGCTGCCGTGACGGCATTGCGGGGCGGTGTGGCCTCATCCGTCTGATCACGACAAGGCGCGCGACGCGTGGAAGGTGGGCTGATCATGGATGCGCAATCGCTCGCTGCACACGAGCGCCCCACGGGATCACCGATCGCACCCGGGCTTATCTGCGTGGCCGACATCATCGCGCGCCGTGCCGCTGCGGCTCCAACGGCGCCGGCCGTTATTTGCGGGGGCCGCACGCTGAGCTTCACGGACCTGAACCGCCGCGCCGACCGGGTTGCCGCCGCGCTGATGCATGACGGCGTGGGCGTGGGCGGACGCGTGGCGCATTGCGCCCAGGCCGACGAAATCTACTACGATTTCCTGTTCGGTGCGGCGAAAAGCCGCGCCACCTTCGTGCCGCTGAACTGGCGGCTCAGCCTGCTGGAAATCATTGCTATCCTGAACGACAGCGCCGCCGAAGTGCTGTTTCTCGGCCCTGACTATGAAAACTGGGCGGCCGCGTTGCAGGCCGGTTGCACACAATTGCGCCGCATTCTGACTGCGAGCGGCGTTCTGGGAGCGGACACGGCGTATGATGCGTGGCTGGGCGCGGCGCCGGCCGGCGGATCCCGCAGGGCACCAGTGGCCGACGATGACGTCGTTCAGCTTTATACCAGCGGCACGACCGGCTTGCCGAAGGGCGTTGTTCTGACCAACGCCAATTACAGCGCCATCGTGCAGCGCGGCGTCGATGCGGGGTGGGACTGGACGCCGGCGGACCGTGTGCTGATGTGCATGCCGCTATTCCATGTCGGCGGCGTCAATGGCGTGCTGGTCGCGATGCAGTCCGGCGCCTGCGCAGTGCTGTCGGCGCGCGCCGATGTCGCCACCATCATCGACTTTGCCGAACGATACCGCATCACTGTCACCTTTCTGGCACCCGCGCTGGTGGCCGCGGTTGCCCGCGCGGTAGGCCAACGAACGGAGGCACTTTCCGCGATCAGGACAATCTATTACGGCACAGCCCCGATTTCCGAAACCGTGCTGGCTGAGGCGCGCACCGTGTTCACCGCCGGGTTTGCCCAGGGCTACGGCTTGACCGAAACCGCCGGCGGCATGACCTATCTGTCGCCAGCCGACCATGAAAGCGGCGGCCCGCGCCTGCGGTCGTGCGGCAAGCCCAACGCCGGCACCGACATCCGCGTCGTGTCCCCGGACGGCACGCCGTTGCCGGCGGGAGAGTCCGGCGAGATCGTCATGCGCGGGCCGACGCTGATGAAAGCCTATTGGAGGCGGCCCGAGGATACGGCGGCCGCCATGCAAGGCGGATGGTTCCACACCGGCGATGTCGGTTATTTCGATATCGACGGCTATCTCTACATCCATGATCGCCTGAAGGACATGATCGTCACCGGCGGGGAGAACGTATATCCGACCGAGGTCGAGAACGTGCTCGTGAAGCATCCCGCTATTCTGGAAGCGACCGTGGTAGGTGTTCCCGACCCGCGCTGGGGTGAAGCCGTCAAAGCCGTCGTGGTCACACGGCCGGACCAGGCGGTGGAGCAAGACGAGATCATTGCGTTCGCCCGGCAGCATCTCGCCGGCTACAAACTACCGAAATCAATCGACTTCGTCGCCTCGGTGCCGCGCAACGCACTTGGGAAAGTGCTGCGGCGCGAAGTGCGCAACAGATATTGGTCCGGCCGCGATCGTCTGATCAACTAACGCCGCATAATCGCGCTCCTCCCGCGACCCGCGGCACGCGAATCTGCCCACGCTCCCTTGCCGCCCGCCCCCGCGCAAGCCTGTTGACGACCCCACGCGCTTGTGTATGCTGTTTTAGTATAAAGAGCCTAAACACTTATTTGGGCGGAAAAAGGGGGAGCGGATGCACGCAGATCAGGCAGTCACCCAAGCTGCGACTTTGGCGGTGGGTAGAGCGGCCGACGCGGCCAGGAACCGCCAGATCGAGGCGCTGTATCGCCGCGAACACGCAAAATTGGTCAGGCGTCTGAGTTATTTTCTGCGCAACCCGGAAGATGCCGAGGAAATCGCGCAACTTGCCTTCGTGCGCATGGTTGAGGCCGGGCCCGCACTGGACGATTTGACCTGCGCCCATGCATTTCTGCTTCGCATTGCCCGTAACCTGGCCATCGATCACTTGCGCCGTGGTATGGTCGGGCAACGGATTTTTAAATCTACCGACCTGGAGACCGCTGAACGCTGCGGCGAGTTCCTGCATGGTTTCGACGATGCCGAATCAGTCTATCATGACCGCGATCTGTTGCTGAAGATCGATCACGCACTGACCGCGCTATCGCCAAAATGCCGCGCGACCTTCGTCATGAGCCGTGGCGAAGACAAAACGCATGGCGAAATCGCGCAAATCATGGGGCTTTCAGTCAGCATGGTGGAAAAATACATGCGCCGCGCGATGTCCCATATCCGCGACCATTTGCTGATCGAGCCATTGGCGGCCTGACCGAAGCATCTGCAGGGACGATCCGCCGCATGGCTTACGAAACGGGCTGCCCCAATCTGCGGGTCGAGCTTGCCGATGGTGTCGCCAGCATCATCCTGGATCGCCCGGAGGCCGGCAACGCGCTGACACCGGACATGGTGGAAGCGCTGATCCTTGTGACCACCGAACTGGAGAATGACACTGACATACGCTGCGTGATATTGCGGGGCACGGGCGATAATTTCGCCGCGGGCGGCGACGTGAAAGGGTTTCACAAATCCTTGACACAGGACCGCGCCGCGCATCTGGCCGGCATGGAGCGGCGCGTCGCCAACGGCAACGGCGCGGTGCACCGTCTGCGGCGCATGCGCAAACCGGTTCTGGCCAGCGTGCAAGGCGCCGTTGCCGGCTATGGCCTGAGCATGTTCCTGAGCGCGGACCTGGCAATCGCGGCAGACAACGCGTTCTTCCTGATGGCCTACCGGCATATCGGACTGACACCGGATGGCGGCTCTAGCCACCTTTTGCCGCGGCTGATCGGCGAACGGCGGGCGATGGAACTCACGCTGATGGGAAACCGGATCGATGCCGCGACGGCGTTGGCATGGGGCATGCTGAACTGGACGGTGCCGGCCGAAGAACTGGCAGCGCGGACCGACAAGATCGCCCGCGGCCTTGCCAACGGGCCGACATATGCGCTGGGCCACGCCAAGCGGCTGATCCGTGCCGCATTTGCATCAAGCTGGGACGATCAGGTTGCACGCGAGAACGAACAGATTGCCCACAGCGTTGCCTCGGCCGACCATCTGGAGGGCGTGCAAGCGTTTGTTGAAAAGCGGCAGGCCAGATTTGTTGGAAGATAAGAAAGCAAGGTCTTATTTTTTGAAAAGAAGAAGCAAAAAACTTTTGGCCCTTAGCACACGCGACCCAGTTCGAAATGGGCCACGTACGCCAGCGGGCAAAAGTTTTTTGGTTCTTTTTTTCAAGAAAGAACTGCTTCCTTGCTTTTGTTTCGCTACCGTCGATGTCTGAAACTCGATTGGAAGCCGACTATGTGATCGTAGGCGCCGGCTCCGCCGGCTGCGTGCTGGCCAACCGGCTGACAGCCGACGGCAAATCCACCGTTCTGCTGCTCGAAGCCGGTGGCGACGATCGGCCCATGCATAACCTGCGGCAGTTCGTGACCAATGTCATGATCCAGATTCCGGTCGGCTACGCTGCCACACGCTATAATCGCAAAGTGAACTGGCTCTATGATACCGAACCGGACGCCAGCGGTCGCCACCATCAATGGCCGCGCGGCAAGGTGCTCGGCGGATCTTCCGCCATCAACGGCCTGCTCTATATCCGCGGGCAGCACGCTGATTACGATCTTTGGCGGCAATTAGGCTGCATTGGCTGGAGCTGGGACGACGTCAAACCGTATTTTATCCGATCCGAAGACCAGGCGCGCGGTGCGGATGAATTTCACGGCGTTGGCGGCCCGCTGCATGTCTCGGACCTGACGGAAACACACGCGCTTTCCGACACAGTGCTCGATGCCTGCGTGCAAGCCGGACTGCCGCGCTGTGACCCCAACGGAGCCGATCAGGAAGGCGCCAGCTATTACCAATTGACGGTCAAGAACGGGCGCCGCTGCACAGCGGCCACGGCGTATCTCCATCCGATTGGGCGACGGCGCAATCTGCGCATCGAAACCTATGCGTTGGCATCGCGTGTTCTGCTTGAAGCGCGGCGCGCGACCGGCGTTGAATTTGAGCAGAACGGCGAAATGCGTGTCGCGAAGGCACGCGCCGAAGTAATTCTGGCCGGTGGCGTCATCAACTCACCGCAATTGCTGCAGCTTTCAGGCATCGGGCCCGCCGAAACACTACGGCAACACGGCGTTGACGTGGTTTTGGAGGCGCCCGCCATCGGCGAGAATTTGCAAGACCATTACATGATCAGCACGCAATACCGGCTCCAGCCTGGCGTGATCTCGGTCAATGAAATGTCCAGGGGCCTGCGCATGGCGCGCGAGTTGATCAAATATGCGGTGTCCCGGCGCGGCCTGCTGACTATGTCGGCCGCCCATGTCGCGGCATTCTGCAAGTCGCGCGCGGGATTGTCGGGGCCCGACATCCAGTTTCATATCCTGCCGGCCAGCGTCGACGTGCCTGCATCGAAGCGAACCGGCAAGATCGTGCTGGAACAGCAGCCAGGTTTAACCATCGCGCCATGTCAGCTCCGCCCCGAAAGCCGCGGCAGCGTGCACATCAAATCACCCGATTTCCGGCAACATCCCACCATCGTGCCGAACTATCTGGCCGATCCGCTCGACCAGCAGGTCGCCGTGGAATCGCTGCGCTGGGCACGCAAGATAGCGGCACAGCCCGCGCTGGCGCCTTATATCCACCGCGAATTGATGCCCGGCAGCGCGGCTCAATCCGACGAAGCGTTGCTGGGATTCGCGCAGATGGCCGGCAGCAGCATCTACCACCCGGTTGGCACCTGCCGGATGGGCAGCGACGATGGGGCCGTGGTCGATCCCTCGTTGCGCGTGCGGGGGATAGACCGGTTGCGTGTGGTGGATGCGTCCGTGATGCCGCGCCTGGTTTCCGGCAACACGAATGCGCCGACGATCATGATTGCCGAAAAGGCTGCCGACATGATTCTCAGCGCGCGGTAAGCCCGCCATCTATCACCAGTTCGCTGCCGGTCATGTAGCGCGACTCATCGGATGCCAGAAACACAACACCCCAGGCGACGTCGAGCGGCGTGCCGGCGAACCCGAGGGGAACCGCGGCCGCCGCCACATCGCCGAGACCGGACTGCTGAATACCGGAACTCGCGAAAATGCCATCCCACAAAGCTGTTTCGATCAACCCCGGATGAACCGAGTTGACCCGCACACCATCGCGCCGCTGCGCGCATTCCAGCGCAATGGACTTGGTAAACAACCGCACCGCGCCCTTGGTGGCGGCATAGGCAGCCATGCCGGCGGACCCGACAAGCCCGGCAATCGAGGACATATTGATAATGCTGCCACCGCCCTCGCGGCGCATCAGTGGCAGGCAGTATTTCGTCCCGAGAAACACGCCATCGACATTGACCGCCTGTTGGGATCGCCAGGTTTGCAGACTGAAATCCGCAATCGAAGGCCCGCCAATGGCGATGCCGGCATTATTCACGAGAATATCCAGCCGCCCGAAGTGCGCATCGATGGCGGCCAGGCAGCGCGCCCATGAGTCCGGATCGGTCACGTCCAGATGCAGCGCCACGGCATCGTTGCCTTCCGCCAGGATTGCATCGGCCGCGATCCGCGCGGCATCGAGCCGCATGTCGGTGAGCATAACGCGCGCGCCCTCGGCTGCCAGACGTTCGGCGCATGCGCGGCCAATGCCGCTGGCGGCCCCGGTAACCAGCGCCACTTTGTTCTGCACGCGGCCCGCTTGGTGATTTGTCATGCGCGCATACTGGCTAAACAAAAGAAAAAAAGGAAGTGTTCTTTTTTGAAAAAAAGAACCAAAAAACTTTTGCTCATTGGCACACACGGCCATTTCGAAATAGGCCGCATACGCAACCGCGCAAAAGTTTTTTGCTTCTTTTTTTCAAAAAAGAAGACCTTTCTTTTCTCGCTTGCCGGGCTATAACCGTCTGATGGCGTACCTCGACCAATACCAAACCATTCTGGGGCAGCGCCACGGCCGCGTTCTGACACTCACGCTGAACCGGCCGGAAAAGCTGAACGCGGTCGATGCCACCATGCATCGAGAGCTCTCGACAATTTTCGATGCTGTCAATCTCGACCCCGATGTCGATGTCGTCGTGCTGACCGGCGCCGGGCGCGCGTTCAGCGCTGGCGGCGACGCCGCCTGGATGCATGATCTGGCCGACAAGGAGGGCGAGTGGCGGCGCAAGTCTGTGGAGAGCCGGCGCATCTGGCTGTCGCTGCTCGATTTGGAAAAGCCGCTGGTCTGCAAGCTTAATGGCGCCGCCCGCGGCATGTGCGCCACAATCGTCTCGTTATGCGATGCCGTGATCGCCGCCGACACCGCCACGCTCGCCGACTCACACATCAACATGGGGCTGGCCGCCGCAGATGGGTGCAACGCGATATGGCCGTTCCTGGTTGGTTTCGCCCGCACGAAGGACCTGCTGTTCAATGCCCGCGCGCTCTCGGCCGCGGACGCGTTGGGTATCGGGCTGGTCACCCAGGTTGTGCCAGCCGCCGAGTTGAATGACGCGACGGACCGCTATGTTCAGGCGCTGCTGCAACGGCCGGCGCGCGCGCTGCAACTTACCAAGATGGCGGTGAATTTCCAGATGAAGCAACTGGTGTGGCCGGCGATCGAGAACGCGCTGAACCTGCTGGAGATGTCCAATTTCTCCACCGAGCATCGGACCCTGGTAGATCAGTTCGAGCAGCGGGCACGGCCGAAAGCGTCCTGAGCAGTCTCAAGACGCGCGTGCTGCACAGAAGCGCCGCCGGTGCTAGGATGGCGCAATGGCACCGCCCGAAAAGCCCCCCGACCCGGTCAAGACGGCCGCCCGCACGTTGGACGTGTTCGAGGCGTTTGCCGGTGCGAAAGGGCCGCTGACCCTGACCGAGCTGGCAGCCCGACTCGGCTCGCCCATTTCGAGTTGTCACGCCCTGGTGCGGACACTGCAGGCCCGCGGCTACGTCTATATTCTGGATGAGCGCAAGCGGGTTTATCCGACCAAGCGGCTGCTGACCGTGGCGCTGCAGATTGCCGAGAACGACCCGATGTTGGAGCGGATCGGACCGGTGCTGCACACGCTGCAACAGGCAACGGGCGAAACCATTCTGCTCGGCAAGCGGCAGGGCAGCACGGTGACATATCTGGAGGTGGTGGAAAGTCGCCACACGATCCGCTTCGCGGCCACGCCGGGCGATACCAAGCTGCTGCATTGCAGCGCGATCGGCAAAGCCATGCTCGGCGCGTTGTCCGAACCGGAATGCGCGAAACTGGTCCGGCGTCTTGCGTTGCCGGCCAGTAACGCCAACACGATTACCGACAGGACGGCACTGCTGGAGAATATCGCGCACGGCCGCGAACGCGGCTATTTCATCACCCGCGGCGAAAACGTGGCCGATGTCATGGCAATTTCCATTGCGCGCTGCATTGGCGCCGAGTGGTATGGTGTGGCAGTCGCGGGGCCGATCGGGCGGCTGGAGGCGGACGTGCCGAAACTGGTGGCCGACCTGATGCGCGCCGGCGATATTTTGCAGCAGATCGATCTTCAATTGAGTGGCGGTGTGTAGCGGACCCGCGCGTGATGTTCTCACGTCCCCGTAGTTCCGCGCGATGAAAGTACCTTCTGGCTGCAAGAAAGATGCGGTAGAAAAGGACGAGCAGAATTAATGCGAGACCGAGGCGCCATGAGCGGGACCAAAGCAGCGATGAGGACCGACATCGGGTCCAGCACACCAAACTCCATCACCGTATTCGGCCGCGATTTCACCAGCGAGATTCTCGGAAAGTTGAGTTTCGGCGACATGGCGTTCCTGGAATTGACCGGGCGTGTCCCGAACGAGGCCGAGTCGCGCATGTTTAATGCCATGCTCGTCACGTTGGTCGAGCATGGGCTGACGCCGAGCACGCTGGTCGCACGCATGACAATTCTCGGGGCGCCCGAATCGCTGCAAGCGGCCGTCGCCGCGGGATTATGCGGCCTCGGCACAGTGTTCGTAGGCTCCATCGAGGGCACTGCCAAGATGCTGTATGAAGTCATGCCGGAGCCGCTCCCGCCCGAGGAACATGCGCGCCTGGCAAGGATAGTGCTCGACAAGTTCGAAGCGGACAAGGCCATCGTACCGGGCATCGGCCATCCTTTCCATAAGCCGATCGATCCGCGCACGCCGCGCTTGATTCAAATCGCACAGGAAACCGGCTTCGATGGGCCCTATGTAGCGCTCGTGCTACAAATTGCGGCGGAAGGCGAGCGCCGCAAGGGCAAATCCCTGCCGGTGAACGCCACCGGCATTCTCGGTGCGCTGTGCTGTGAAATGCGTTTCGATTGGCGCATCTGCCGCGGCCTGGGCGTGATGGCGCGCGCGGTGGGACTGGTGGGCCATATATTGGAGGAAATGCACAGCCCTATGGCGCGTGAGATCTGGTTGAAGACCGAACGTGAGGCGACCGCGCATGTGCGGGAGGCAAAGGTTTAAGGCAAGGAAGACTTCTTTTTTAAAAAAGAAGCAAAAAACTTTTGCTCCTGGCCGTGCGCGGCCTATTTCGAATTGGCACTTCAATCTAGGCCAGAATCAGATCTGCGGCACGTTCGGCAATCATGATCGTTGCCGCATTCGTATTGCCGGAGACGATCCGCGGCATCACGGACGCATCCACCACCCGCAACCCCTGAATGCCATGCACGCGCAATTGCGGATCCACCACGCAGTCCGGCTGATGCCCCATGCGGCACGTGCCGACAGGATGATAGGCAGTCGACCCGGTTGCCCGCGCATGCGCCAGCAATGCATCGTCGCTATCGGCGTCCAGGCCCGGCTTGAGCTCGCGCTCCACATAAACCGACAGAGCCGGCTGCGCCGCGATCTTGCGGATCAATCGCAAAATGCGCAAAGCTGCCCGCTGGTCGGTCAAATCCGACAAATAGCCGAAATGTATTTTTGGCGGCCCAGCCGGGTTCGCCGGATCGATGTGCAGAAAACCAGCCGAATGCGGCCGCATCTGGTATCCGCCGATCGTGCAGCCCGGCTCGATTTCCATGCTGATTTTGCCGGTGGTCGCGGTCGCCGCCAGATCCAATGTCCCGGGACTCGCAAACAACTGCACATCCGGTGCATCGAGCCCGTCTTGCGAACGTACAAATGCCGTCGCGTGCGCGCCAGGTGTCGCCAGAAGCCCGTCGCGGCGCGCGGCGAAACGCAACACCTGGCCCGCCAGCCGCCATCCGCGCGACAGCGCGTTGACGCTCGGCGATCCCGGCCGCATCCGGTAGCGGATCGAAAAATTCAGATGGTCCTGCAAATGCGCGCCCACGCCAGGACGATCCAGGCGCACCTCAATCCCAGCGGCGTGCAGCATGGCGGCCGGCCCGATGCCCGAAAGTTGCAGCAGATGCGGAGAATTGATCGCACCGCCGCAGAGAATCACCTCCCGCGCTGCGGCAATCTTTTCACGCTTTCCATCCCGCGTGAAGGCAACACCGATGGCCTTTCGGTCCTCGAACAGAATTTCTTGCGCCTGCGCGCCGGTGATGACGCTCAGGTTAGCACGCCCCATGGCAGGATGAAGATACGCAACGGCCGCCGATTGGCGGAAGCCATTGCGAACGGTGACCTGCACCAAGCTGGCGCCGTCCTGCTGCACCCCGTTATAATCTGCGGTTTTGGCAATGCCGGCCTGCGCGCAGGAGTCGAGAAACGCGGTACTGACCGGGTGGTGAAATTCGGTGTCTTCCACGGCAAGCGGACCATCCTGACCGCGCAACGGGGAATCACCATTCTTCCACGTCTCGGTGCGACGAAAGAACGGCAGCACATCGTCCCAGGCCCAGCCCTCGCACCCCATCTGGCGCCAGCCATCGTAATCAGCCGGCTGACCTCGCACATAGATCAGGCCGTTGATAGACGACGACCCGCCCAGCACTCGGCCGCGGGTGACCGGATGCACGCGGCCATCGGTGCCAGGCTCGGGTTCCGATTTATATTGCCAATCGACATCCTTGTTACCGAGCAGGCGGGCAAAACCCACGGGCAGATGGATGTTCAAATTGCTGGCAAATTGCTGCCTGTTCTGCAACGGCCTGTCGTCGCCGCCCGCCTCCAGCAGCGCCACGCGCGTGCGCCCGTCAGCGGACAGGCGATTGGCCAGCACGCAGCCGGCGGAACCAGCACCGACAATGACAATATCCGCGGCTGCAACTGGTGCCATCACACTTATGTCCCGGACGCCGCGGCCAGCGCCAATGTTTGGCGTGCCTGTTGCAGATGCAGCAATTCCACCATCCTGCCGTCAACCCGGATCACGCCGCGCCCGGCATTGCCGGGCATGTCGAATGCGGCGACGACGCGCTGCGCCCACGCGATGGCCGCCGGATCGGGCGTAAACGCGCGATTGCAGGGCCCGATTTGGCGGGGATGGATCAATGTCTTGCCGTCGAAACCGAATGCCGCCCCCTGTGCGCACTGCACAACGAAACCCGCTTCATCGTCAAGATCGTTGAACACGCCATCCAGGATCGAGAGGCCAAAGGCGCGTGCGGCGGCAACCGACAAGGCCAGCATGCCGTGCAGATTTGCCCGCGTGTGCGTCAACGGCGCCCGCAATTCCTTGGCAAGATCGTTCGTGCCCATAACGAAACAGCCTAAGCGGCCGCCCGCCGCCGCGATATCTTCCAGCCGCAGCATCGCGCGCGCGGTTTCGATCATGGCCCATATCGCGACATTCGTTGCAAGCAAGCGTTCGACCGCGCGGATATCATCGCCGCAATTGATCTTGGGCAGCAAGATGGCATCGGGTGGCGCATCCGCCAAGGCGACGAGGTCCGCTTTGCCCCAGTCGGAATCGAGGCTGTTAATGCGAACCACCAATTCCCGTGCGCCGAAGCCGCCGGCAGCGACCGCAGAAGCCGCCTGAGCGCGCGCAGCGTCCTTGGCTTCGGGCGCCACCGCATCCTCCAGGTCGAGGATCACGACATCGCAGTCCAGCGAACGCGCCTTGTCGATCGCCTTGAGGTTTGACGCCGGCATATAAAGCGCACTGCGGCGCGGCCGCGCACTTATCATGCGCACCCCCAGGGCGTATCCTTGCGCGAAACCCCAAAAGCAAAAGTTTTTTGGTTCTTTTCTTCAAGAAAGAACATTCTTCCTTTCCTACGCAATGCCTAGATTTTCCCGCAATGTTGTGCCCTGATATTCACGCCGGAAAACCCCACGACGTTGCAATTCCGGTACCACCATCCGAACAAAATCATCATACGCACCGGGCGCGTGACTGGCCGCGATCACAAACCCGTCGCACGCCGTGGTGAACCATTCTTCCATCTGATCGGCCACCTGCTTGGGCGATCCCATGAAAACCGGGAATTCATCCAGCGTGCCGCGGCGGGTGAATTCCACGAAGTCACGCGGGCTCGGGTTGGCGCGGCCGCTCAGCATCACCACGCGATCGCGGAAGGCCTGGATGCCGGAGATACCGTCCATCTCCTCCGTGGTGAACGGCTCGTCGTAGGCTTTCTTCGAGAAATCGAAATTCAGCACTTCGGACAGCAGGACCAATCCGTCGATGGGTTTGACCAGCGCATCGATCACTGCCCGCTTGTCTTCCGCCTGCGCCTGGGTTTCCCCAACCACCGTATATACCGCGGGTGCTATCTTCACGGCATCGCGGCCACGCCCGGTCGTTTCCAGATGCTCCTTGAATTCCTTGTAGGATTTCTGGCCGACCTTCAGGTTCGGGTAGATTACGAAAACCAGGTCGCCCCATTTGGCGGCAAAGCTGCGGCCCCGGCCGCTTTGACCGGCCTGGATCAGCACCGGCTCGCCCTGCGGCGTGCGCGGCAGCGTGAACGGGCCGCGCGACTTGAACCAGTCGCCGTGGTGATCCAGCCGCCGCACTTTGTGCGGATCTGCAAACGCGCCGCCGGACTTATCCATCACCAGCGCGTCATCGTCCCAACTGCGCCAATGGCCGCGCACGACTTCGAGAAACTCCTCCGCCCGATCGTACCGCAAATCATGTTCCAGCACCAGGTCGCGCCCGAAATTTACCGCCTCCGAACTGTTCAGCGAGGTGACGACATTCCATGCAGCCCGGCCGCCGGTCATGTGATCCAGCGTCGAGAAGATGCGGGCCACATGGAATGGTTCGTAATAGGTCGTCGAATAGGTCACGCCCACGCCAAGGCGCGATGTCGCATGACCGAGTGCGCTGGCGCACAGCATCGGATCCAGTTTCACCGCGCGGATGCCTTCCTGCATCGTCACGCGATAATCGTCCGCATACACGTCCGGGATCGCCAGGCGATCGTCGAAAAAGGCAAGATGGAATTTTCCATCTTCCAATGTCCGACCGATGCGCTGGTAATAGGCCGGCGTGAGAAAATCGCCGGACGCCGCTGGGTGGCGCCAGGATGCGGGAAAATTCGAGCAATTCTGGGCTTGCAGGAAGGCAATGAGCGCCATCTGACGATCTGCTGGCATGGTGTCAGGGCTTTCCGGAAGACAGAATGTTCTTTTTTGAAAAAAGGAACCAAAAAACTTTTGTCTGTTTGGTTTCGCGCAAGCTTAAGCAGCGTACGCCTAAGAGTTTCTCGCTTTTTTTCAAATCACGCCACCGGCCTTGAGTTTGGCAATCCGTTCCGGGGCCAAACCCAGCAGCCCGCCCCACACGCGCTCATTCGCATCGCCCAGCGCCGGGCCTGCGCTCTTCAATTCCGGCGGCGTGCGCGACATGCGCGGGAGCGGTCCCGGCAGCACCACGCTGCCAAGCCGTGGGTCCTCGATCGTGCGCAAATTCTCGCGCGCCGCGAATTGCGGGTCATGAAATATGTCCGCAATGCTGAGCAGTTTGCTGCACGGCGCCTGGGCTTCCATGCAGGCCGCCAGCACGTCGGCGCAATCCAGGCTGCGCACCCAATCCGCCACCATGCCGTTCACTTCCGCACGATGATCATTCCGCGCGGCCGGCCGTGCGTAGCGCGGATCGGCGGCCAGCTCCGGGCGGCGCATTGCGGCGGACAGACGCTCCCACATGCGATCGTTGGAGCAAGCCAGCGCCACCCACGCGCCATCACGCGTTTGATAATGGCTATGCGGCACGATATTGACGGTATCCGGCCCCATCCGCTCCCGCACAAAGCCGGATTTTCCATACGCGGGCGCGATCTCATCCAGCACGCGGAATATCGATTCATACAGCGCGATGTCGATCGACTGGCCCTCGCCGGTTTGCTGTACGTGGCGCAACGCCACCAGCACGCCGATCGCACCGAACATGCCGGACATATAATCCGCGAGCGATGTCGATCCGGGCACCACCGGCGCGCGGCCCGGCTCGCCTGCCAGATACGCAAGGCCGCCGAACGCGTGGGCGATGCGCGCGAACCCTGGCATTTCCCGCATCGGCCCGGTCTGGCCATAGGCGCTCACCCGCAGCATCACCAGCTTCGGGTTTATCATGGCCAGATCGTCATATCCCAGGCCCCATTTTTCGAGCGTGCCGGGCCGGAAATTCTCCAGCACCACATCGGATTCCGCAACCAGCCGGCGGAACAAATCGGCCCCTTCCGGCTTGCGCAAATCCAGCGTGACGGAGCCCTTGTTGCGGGCTTCACTGAGCCAGGTCAGCGTGTCGCCGCATTCCGTCATCGTACCAAAACGTCGCAGCGAATCGCCGGCACCCGGCTGCTCCACCTTGATCACGTCGGCGCCGAAATCGGCCAGGATGGTGCCGCAAAACGGCGCGGCCAGGAACGTGGCAATATCCAGCACGCGAATATCGGACAGGGGGCCAGCCATCAGGGCACCGCCACGCCGGCCACGCGCGCGCGGCGCAATATCTTGCCGGCCAGCAGCACATGGGCGCGATCGATCAGCACGCCTTCCAGCCCGATCGCCCCTTTGCCTTCGCTGGAGGCTTCCTCCATGCGCCGCGTAATCTCGGTCGCCCACGCAATCTGCGCCGGCGCCGGCGTGAACACGTCATTGGCCAATGAAACCTGGCTTGGGTGGATCGCCCATTTACCTTCAAAACCCAGCGCACGGGCGCGGATCGCACTTTCGCGGTAGCCGTCCGGGTCGCCATAGTTGGTGAACGGGCCGTCGATCGGCCGCAAGCCATAAGCGCGGCAGGCATTGGCAATACGCGCCAGCGCGAAATGCCACTGATCGTTCCAATGCCGCGCCGGCGCTTTGCCCGTCTCGCGCGCCAGAACCGCGTAATCCGGGTTCGACGCGCCGAACACCAGATCGAAATTTTCCAGTTCGATCGAATAATCGCCGACGCCGAAAATAATGCCCTCCAGCCGCGGCGACGCGGCCGCAATCGCCTCGACATTCGCAAGACCCTTGGTGGTCTCGATCAGGATTTCGATGCCGAGCGGCCGGGCGCGCGGCGTTTCCAGTTCCAGTGCGGTAAGCAGCCGGTCGAGAAACACCACGTCGCCCGCGGTTTCCACTTTCGGCAGCAGAACCATGTCCAGACGCGGGCAGCGCGCGACCGCCAGAATATCGGCCAAGCCCCATGGCGTGCCCAAGCCATTGACACGGACCGAAACGGTCTTGTCACCCCAATCGACAGCGTTCAACGCGGCAACAGCGTTCGCCCTGCCCTCCTGCCGGCGCGGCGGCGCCACCGCATCCTCGAGGTCAAGAAACAGCGAATCCGCGCTGCCGCGCGCGGCTTTCTCGAAGAAGTGCGTGGATGTGGCCGGGACCGCGAGTTCCGAGCGCTGGATACGTTCCTTGGTCATGCGAAGACAGAAAGAAAGTAGTTCTTTTTTGAAAAAAAGAACCAAAAAACTTTTGTCTGTTTGGTTTCGCGCAAGGGCGAGCAGCGTAGGGGCAAAAGTTTTTTGCTTCTTTTTTTCAAAAAAGAAGACCTTCCTTGTCGAAAACGATGGGCCACCGCGCGTCTCTAATGCCGGCAGCACCCGAGCAGCGCAACTACTTTTCAGCATGCAGACATACATTTCGGCAGGCTGAAACTTCTATAGGCGTGCAGCCAGGCAGAAACGCCGCATCTCGGCCGCCAGGTCGCTCACCGCACGGTGCGCGCTATCCACCAGATCGTGCAGGCGGATCGACCCGTGTGTCAGGTCGGCGTAGACGCGCAGATTGGTCGCAATGCCCGCTTCTTGCAGCCGGGCGGCATAGGCCAGCCCGTCATCACGCAGCACATCATGCTCGGCGACCGCGACGACTGCCGGCGGGGAGCCCGCCAGGTCCGGCGCCAGCAGCGGGGAAATAGCCGGGTCGGCCCATTGGTCCGGACGCGCATAGTGGTTGAAAAACCAGCGCATGTCGGCGCGGCTCAGCGGTAGACCGGTGCCATAGCGGCTATATGATTCGGTATCGAAATTGGCGTTGGTGACCGGGTAGATCAGCACCTGGCCGGCCAGCCGCACGCTTCCCGCGAGCAGGCGCGCGGCTACCGTTGCCAGATTGCCGCCCGCGCTGTCCCCCGCCACCACCAGCGGCACGGACACGCCCAGCAGATCGCGGCACCGGCCCGATGCAAATTGCAGGACATCCATACAATCATGCAGTCCGGCGGGAAACGGATGTTCCGGCGCCAGCCGATAGTCGGGGACCAGCACGGCACAGTCGCTGCGGTCGGCAAGCGTGCGCGCCAGCGCCTCATGATCGGACGCGGTGCCGACAACCCAGCCGCCGCCATGCAGGTAGACGCACAGCCCCACCACGTCGCCTGGTGGCACATGCAGCATGGCGGCAACCACGCCGTCGCGTGTCGGTATCTCGATCGAGCGGCACGCATGCAGCGCCGGCCCGGTGCCGACGGCGGCGGCCGTTGCCGTAAACAGCGCGCGCGCGTCCGCCACGGAGCCAGCCGATATCGCCGGCATGCCGGCGGCACGCGACCGTTCCAAGAGCGCCGCCACGACGGGGTGCAATGGAGGCGCCTCGGGCTGCGATGACACAGCGCTCAAGGCCCGCAAAGGCCAGCTGCTGCCTCAATCCAACCACCGCAAAAGTTTTTGTATTGCGAATTAACTATCATATATGTGAAATCCATAGAGCGCTTTGGGGCCGCCGCGGCAACCGCTCGCATTGCCGGTGCCACCCCCGGCATGACGACGTCGGGCACACCCGACGCTGGGAGGAAGACGAACATGACGACGCCGCGCCACACCACCCCGGACCTCTTCGAGAATTTCACCATGACCATCGGCGGCCACGCGGTTGCGGGTGCCGCCAGCTACGGCGTGGTCAATCCGACGACCGGCGAGGTGTTCGCGCAGGCGCCCGATTGTTCGCAGGCGGAACTGGATCAGGCCGTGGCGGCCGCGCGCCAGGCCTTTCCGGCCTGGCGCGCCACCTCGATCGCCGACCGGCGCCGCGCCTTGCACGCCATCGCCGACACCTTGGCGGCCCATCTGGACGGGCTGATGCGCCTGCTGACGCGCGAACACGGCAAGACGCACGAAATCTCCACCGTCGATATCATGGGCGGCGCCTGGTGGTGCCGCGGCACGTCGGAGCTCGATCTGCCGGTGATCATGTTCGAGGACAGCGACATCAGGCGCGGCGAGACGCGCCGCACGCCGGTCGGCGTGGTCGGCGCCATCGCCGCATGGAACTACCCGGTGCTGCTCGCGCTGATCAAAGTGGCGCCCGCCTTGCTGGCCGGCAACACAGTGGTTTTGAAGCCGTCGCCATTCACCCCGCTGACGACGCTGAAAATCGGCGAATTGCTGCGCGGGGTGCTGCCGGACGGCGTGCTGAACGTGGTCTCCGGCGGCGACGCGCTGGGGCCGTGGCTCACCGCGCACCCGGGCATCGACAAGGTCACCTTCACCGGTTCGACGCAGACCGGGCGGCTGGTTGCCGCAAGCGGTGCCAGCACGCTGAAGCGCATCACGCTCGAACTCGGCGGCAACGATGCCGCGATCGTGCTGCCGGACGTCAATGTGGAGGAAGTGGCCGAGCCATTGTTCTGGGCGGCGTTCCGCAATTCCGGGCAGGTCTGCCTCGCGACCAAACGCCTGTATATTCACAAGGATATTTACGAGCCGCTCAAGGCGGCTCTGGTCGCCTATGCGAAAACCGTGAAAATGGGCGATGGGGCCGAGCAGGGCACGCAACTGGGCCCGGTACAGAACGTGGCGCAATATAAGCGGGTGCTGAGCCTGATCGAGGATGCCAAGGCCCAGGGCTATAAATTCCTGACGGGCGCGGAACCTATCGACTCACCCGGTTACTTCATTCCGGTGACATTGATCGACAATCCGCCGGAGCATGCGCGCATCGTGCAAGAAGAACAATTCGGGCCGATCCTGCCGCTGTTGCGGTTCGACACGGTTGATGAGGCGATCGCCCGCGCCAACGCCACCGAATATGGCCTGGGCGCCACGGTATGGTCATCCGACCTCGACACGGCCGCGCAGATTTGCGAGCGCCTGGAAGCGGGCAATGTCTGGATCAACGAGGCGCATTATTTGTCACCGTTCGGCGCCTTCAGCGGCCCTAAGCAATCCGGCCTCGGCGTAGAGGGCGCGGTGGAAGGCCTGCTGGAATTCACCAACGCAAAAACCTACTACGTAAGAAAGTCCGCCGCCGCCTGATGCATCGCAGTCCAGCTTGTGCGTACCAAAACGAGCAAAAAATTTTTGCTTCTTTTTTTCAAAAAAGAAGGCCTCATCTTTTGAAAAAAAAGAAACAAAAACTTTTGCCCGTTTGGGGTATCGCCTTAACTCAGGCGGTGCGGGGCGTCGCAGCATCCTTCGTCTAGGTCTTGGGCTCCGCATATGGAGCGGCAGGATAACATGATGACACCACACGGCGCGTCGATCGACAGCGCACTTGCGGAAGCGCATTTGCCAAGCCTGCTGATGGCGGTCGTGCATTTGACCGGCGATGTGGGCCTGCTGACACCCGAATGGCAGGCGCGTTACAGCCGCTCGGACGAGTCGCACGAGGCCCGCGCCGGCGGCTACACGCAAGCCATGGCCGACATGTTGCGCGCCCGCGCGCGCACCGCGATCGAAGCCCATCTGGCCGGTGCGCCACTGCCGCCTCAGCCCTCATCGGACATCATCGCCCGGATGATGAATTTCGTCGCCGGCGCAGAAATACCGGCCCACTACATGTCGTTTCTGATGGCGCAATTGGGGCTGACGGCCGGTGACGCGGCATCGCAGTCGTCCAAAGCGGCGTCCGCCGGCATGCGCGTGGTCATTGTCGGCGCCGGCATGTCCGGCCTGCTGGCCGCGATCCGCCTGAAGCAGGCAGGGATCGATTTTACCGTTATCGAAAAGAACGCAGATGTCGGCGGCACCTGGCTGGAAAACATCTATCCGGGCTGCCGGGTGGACGTGCCGAGCCACCTCTACACCTATTCGTTTGAATTAAAGAATGATTTGCCGCAGTATTTTTCGCCCCAGCCGGTGCTGCTCGACTATTTCCGGCAGATGGCTGCCAAGTATGATTTGCGGCCGCATATCCAGTTCAACACGACCGTCGAGGAAGCCGTGTTCGACGAAACTTCCTCCGTGTGGCGCCTGCAACTCAGCCACCCGGATGGCAGAAAGGCCCTGCAAGCGGACGCGATGATTACCGCGGTCGGGCAACTGAACCGGCCGTATATTCCCGACATAAAGGGCCGCGACAATTTTGCCGGCGAAAGTTTTCACTCCGCGTGCTGGCGGCGCGATATCGATCTCGCGGGCAAGCGCGTCGCAGTGGTCGGCACCGGCGCCAGCGCGTATCAGTTCGTGCCCGAGATCGCGCCGCAAGTGGCGCATTTGACGATTTTTCAGCGCACGCCACCCTGGGCACTGCCGAAGCCGCATTACCATTCTGATGTGCCGGCAGGCAAAATATGGCTGCTGGAAAATGTGCCTTTCTATGATAAATGGTATCGCTTCTACCTGTTCTGGACCCTGACCGATGGCGCCATCGCCGCGCTGACGTCGGATCCTGACTGGACCGGTCCGGCGGACGCCATCGGCGCGGCCAACCAGCAGTTCCGCGGCTTGCTGGCGCAGGCGATGCGTGGCCAGGTCGGCGACCGGCCGGATCTGCTGGCGAAAATTATGCCGGACTACCCGGCCGGCGGGAAGCGGCTGCTGGTGGATAATGGCCTATGGCTTGGCACCATGAAGCGCGACAATGTTGATCTCATAACGGGCCCGATCACCGAAATCACGCCGCAGGGCGTGGTCGGCAGCGACGGCGAACTGCACGAAGCCGATATCATCATCTACGGCACCGGGTTCCAGGCGAGCCGCTTCATCTGGCCGATGCGCATCGTCGGCCGGAACGGGCGCGAAATCCAGGATGCGTGGCAGGGCGACGCACGCGCCTATCTTGGCATCACCACGCCCGGCTTCCCGAACATGTTCATGATCTACGGGCCAAACACGAACCTTGTTGTCAATGGCAGCATCATCCTGTTTTCGGAATGTGCCGTTCGCTATATTCTGGGATGTCTTGAACTGATCGCAGAATCGGGATCACCCACGCTGGAGGTCAGGCGCGACGTCCACGACGCCTACAACGCCCGCGTCGATGCCGCCAATGCACGGATGGCATGGGGCGTGCCCCAGGTTTCCAGTTGGTACAAGAATGCAACCGGCCGCGTGTCGCAAAACTGGCCATTTCCGCTGGTTGACTACTGGAACGCAACCATTTCGCCGCAGCCAAACGATTTTCTGATGCAACCGCCGGCACATGGCACGCGTCACGTCGAGCGCAAGGAGCCCATGACAATGGGCGCAAGATCCGGGTCACAGCGATAAACTCGCGCAGGGCGCGCGTCGCGCCGGTCGGCTGGCTTTTTCCAAAAAATCTGGTTGCGGGGGCACGCGCCCCCCCTTTACCGAACATGTTTCCTGGCGCCTGGCCGCAGTAACAGGCGTTTAAATTCCGCTGGTTGATGAGGGACAAGACGAACTCCCGCCCGTGACTGTTATACCGATCCGCTTTGAGATTGACGCTTCGAAGACGGCGTGGGCTCTGCCCCTCGACCCCGTCACGCGAATGCGTGCTGCGCACGTCACGCGAATGCGTGCTGCGCACGACGGGGGTCGAGGGGGCGTCACGCGAATGCGTGCTTCGCCGACGCCCCCCGCCTTTCTTGGTGAGTCAAATTCAAAGCGGCCTGGTATTAGTCGTCGTCGGTCACGCCCGCTAACGCTTTGGCGTAGCCCTTCTTGCGCTCAACCTCCATGCCGCGGAGAATTTGAATGCGCTGCGCTTGCGGGCTACCTGCGCCATGCAAGGACTCGGTCAAGTATCCGACGGCATTGCGGCCCAAGGTCATGTTCTCGATCAGTCTGAGCATGCGCTGGCGATGCTCCACCGGGATATTCGAACGGCCGGCGAGATATTTTCGCAGGATCGGGCCAGCCACCGCGTGGTCGAAATCAGCTTCTGACGGCAGCGTCACCATCAGGCCGCCGGCCAGGTCCTGCGCCAGCCTGGAGATTTCGTATGGGAATCGTGTTACGTTATGTTTGCACACGTTGGCCAGCATCGCGTCGTTCATATAAATTCCGGAGGCGAGCGGTTTGGCTTCGTGGCTGGAGGCAATCGCGGAGGAAAAGATCGTCTCGTTAAGATGCGTCATTTCGACGAGCTTGTCTTTCACATGGCTCGCCTGGTCGGCACCATTATATTCGGCAATGGCGGCAGCCGCGCCGACCATGACGTCGCCCAGGCCCGTTTTGCAGACATAGCTGGCACGATGATAGGCGGTGAAACGCGCGACCATGTCCTGGGCGAACTCATATTCGCCGTCCATGAACACGTGGTCCCACGGAATGAACACGTCGTCGAACACGACGAGCGTTTCCTGGCCGCCAAATTTCGCGTTACCCTTGTCGATGTCGCCTTGTTCCAGCGCGCGCGTGTCGCAGGATTGGCGGCCGTAAATATAGGTTAGTCCGGGCGCGTCGCCCGGAACCATGCCAACGACAGCGTAATCGCGGTCGTTCGGGCCCATGTTCATGGTGGGCATGACGCATATCCAATGCGAGTTCAGCCCGCCGGTCATATGCGCTTTGGCACCTTTCACATACAGGCCGTGCGCCGTGCGCCGCGTGACATGCATGAACATGTCCGGGTCGGTTTGCTCGCTCGGCCGCTTGGAGCGGTCGCCTTTCGGGTCGGTCATGCCGGCGCCGATGATGACGTTGTTGCGCTGCGCGTGGCGCATGAACGCCAGATAGCGGTCATGGTAGGACGTGCCGTGCTTCTGATCGATATCGTAGGTGATCGAATGCAGCACGCTGATCGTATCCAGCCCCGCGCAGCGTTGAAAACACGTGCCGGTCAGTTGCCCCAGGCGGCGCTGCATGCGGTTCTTCATCACCAGATCATCAGGCGATCCAACGATGTGCAGAAACCGGTTCACCTGCGCGCCGATCAAGGGCGACCATACGGTGGCCAGGTCGGGGTCTTCGACGGCCAGATCATAGGTCATTTTGAGGGCGTTGATGGACGGCCGAATAATCGGATGGTCAACCGGTTCATCCAGCGTCTCGCCAAACAGATAGACCGTGACATCGCGCCCGCGCAGGCTCTCAACATACTCGTCGCCCGTGCGGATTGGCTTGAAGCGCGCCCACTGCTCCGCCGCCGTCTGCTCGGGCACCGACAGGACAGTTACGTCGTCCATGGCTGGTCTCCTTTTGGCCACATGCTCAGCTGGCCAACTACGTTGTACAGCAAAATTGTTGGCTGTCATCCTGTTACAGGCAACAGCACAGCGTTGATCGCGCGCGCCGCATCGGACGCCAGAAACACGACAATTTCGGCCAGATCGGCGGGCGCCACCCAACGCGACGCATCCGCGTCGGGCATATCGCGCCGGTTGGCCGGCGTGTCGATGATCGAGGGCAGGACGGCGTTCACGCGCACGCCGGAGTCGCGCAACTCTTCGGCCAACGCTTCCGTCAGCCGGTGGACGCCCGATTTCGCGGCGGCGTAAGGCCCCATGCCGCCCGCCGCGCGCAAGGCGCCAAAGGCCCCGACATTGACGATACTGCCGCGCGCCTTCCGCAATGCCGGCAGCGCGGCGCGGCTCGCGTTGACGGCGGTCAGCACGTTCAATGCATACATGCGCTGCCACAGATCGGGGGACGCCTGCTCGGTGTGAGCCCAGGCGAATCCGCCGGCGACGTTGGCCAGCGCGCCCACGCCGTGATGCCGTTCCGCTATGGCCTCGAACACCGACTGGGTTGCCGCCGCGTCCAGCAGGTCCGTTGCCGGAAAATGGGAGACATGGTCGGCCGAGAGGTCATCCGGCGCGTTCGCGCCGACATCGACCAGCGCGACCGCCCATCCTTTGGTACGTGCAGCGGCAGCAACCGCACGGCCGAGGACGCCAAATCCGCCGGTGATGATGAAAGCGGCCACAATCGATGCCCTGAAGAGAAGAATGTTCTTTTTTGAAAAAAGAACCAAAAAACTTTTTCTGTTTGGTTACGCGTCGGTTGAAGAAAATACGTGCTGTTGATGACAGCGCAGGAGCAAACGTTTTTTGCTTCTTTTTTACGCTGCTTCCTTGTCCACCTCGGCGAACATGCGCTGAATATCGCCGCTGGTCACCGGCCGCGCAACCTCGCCGGGGGCCAATGGCGCGGGACCGCCATAGGATTTGGGGGCTGTGTCCACATGCGTTGCTAGCGCGCGCAACGCGACCGCAGTGCAGTTGTCTCGGCCGCCCATTTTGCCGAATGCATCAAAATTGAATAGGCGCAGCGCGTTGCCATGGGTGATCTTGGCAATATCGGCATCCGGCAGATGTTTCACGCTATCCAGCAAACGCGTGGCTGATTCGGGCCAAACGGAATCGGAATGCGGGTAATCGCATTCATAACAGACATTGTCCGCACCGATATGGCTCAGATTTGCCAGGCCGAAATTATCGTCGATGAAGCACGTCATGAAGTGCTCGCGGAAAACGTCGCTCGGCTTGCGGCCGCCGAAATCGGAATGCGTCCAGGCGTGATGATGTTCGAACGTGAAATCAGCCCGCTCCAGAAAATACGGTATCCAGCCGATGCCGCCCTCGGACAGGCAGATTTTCAGCGTCGGGTATTTTTGCAGGGCTTTCAGGAACAGCCAGTCCGCCGCACTGTTGACGATGGAAATTGGCATGGTGGTGATCCACGCATCGATCGGCGACAGCGACGAGGCATGTGGCGCGGCGGCGCCCGACCCGATGTGGATATTGATTACTACCTGGTTGTCCGCGCAAACTTTCCACAACGGCTCCCATTGCGAATCGTGGATGCTCGGCTGACCGCGCAAGGACGGATTGTCGGAGAACGAGATCGCGTGGCAGCCTTTGGCAACGACGCGGCGGATTTCCGTCACCGTCTCGTTCACATCCCAGTAGGGTACGATGGCGTTGGGGATGTTGCGGCCGGGATAGAGGCCGCACCATTCATCGATATGCCAGTCATTGTAGGCCTTCAGCAGCGTCAGCGCGTTCTTCCTGTTCCGAAACCGGTGAAACAATGCGCCATCGAACGCGACCACGCTGGGGAAATTGAGGCAGGCCAGAATGCCGTTCGCGTTCATGTCCTCGATACGCGCGTGGATATCCCATGCGCCGCGGCGCATCTGATCGAACGAGATCGGTTCGCAGCCATATTCCTCCCGCATCCGGCCAACCACGGCATTGAGCCCGATGCCGCCCACCTGGCGATCCTCATACAGCCAGAAATCCTTGCCGTTCGCGTCGCGCTTCAGCTTTGGCGCAAAGGATTTTTGCTCGAGCGTCAGATGGTTGTCCCACATGGTGGGCGGCTCGACGATATGGTCGTCGACGCTGACAACGATGAGGTCATTGAGGTCCATGGAACGCTCCCTGTGGTGGCCCGCTTCAGGCCGATGCCGGTTAACCCGGATATAAGTGACGCTACATCACTTTTAGGCCCGCGAACCCAGGCTGTCCAGCGGATTCTTCACCAGGTTACCTAAGTGTGATAGCTACGCGGATCTGGCAGCGGCTGGCGGCAATGTCCTGGTCAGAACGTAAGCGGTTGCCTCGACCAGGGCATCGTAAGTGACGCTCGGCGGTTCATGCGGCTGCCGCGCGATCGCGGCCATCCGTTCCAGTAAGGCAATCAGCGTCCCGGCGGCGGCTTGCGGTGCCAGATCGGCCGGCGCCTGGCCCGCACGTTGCGCACGCTGCACGCGTTCCGCGAGCACATCCTGCAACGGCCGCACCGCTTTTTCCCGCGCCGCGTAGAATCGCCGGTCGCCTTCCTCGGCCGCCAGGTTGCGCATCCGCAGGATCGCGGCGTTGCTTTCCCAGGTGTCGAAGTAGGCCTTGACGAACGCTACCGCGTGCCCTGCGGCTTCGTCTTCGGACCAGTCGGCGCCGGCCATACGCAGCAGCGGTTCGGTGCTTTGCGTGCAGCCGTCCGCGATCGCCAGCGCGATATTCGCCGTATCCGAGAAATACCGATAGAAGGCCGCCGTCGAAGTTCCCGCGGCGGCCGCAATGTCCGCCACCCGCAGGCCGGAAAGGGTGGTCCCGCCGAGCAGGCCCGTGGCGGCCTGCATCAGCCTGAGCCGCGTGGTGCGGCCCTTGGCGCCCATGGTCTGCCCGGTCTGGTTACGCTCGATGGTTGGCGGCGCGGCGCGCATTGAAGCTGCGTCGCATGGCGGAGAAAAAGAAAGCAAGTGTTCTTTTTTGAAAAAAAGAACCAAAAAACTTTTGCTCGTTTGACGTCGCGCAAGGTAACCAGCGTGCACGGGGTTAGCGACAGCGCAAGCGCAAAAGTTTTTTGCTTCTTTTTTTCAAAAAAGAAGACTTTCTTTCTTGCTTTCTTCTCGCTACAGCGCCTCAACAATCGTCACGTTCGCCAGCCCGCCGCCCTCGCACATCGTCTGCAGCCCGTAACGCTTTCCCCGCGCGCGCAGCGCGTGCACCAGCGTGGTCATCAGCTTCGTTCCGCTGGCGCCCAGCGGATGGCCCAGCGCGATCGCACCGCCGTTCACGTTCAGCCGCTCCGGGTCCGCACCTGTTGCCTGCAGCCACGCCAACGGCACCGACGCAAACGCCTCGTTCACCTCGTAAAGATCGATGTCCGCGATGGTCAACCCGGCACGCTTCAGGGCGCGCGCGGTGGCGGGAATAGGTTCTTCGAGCATGATGACCGGGTCGCCGCCGGTGACGGTAAAACTATGGATCCGCGCGAGTGGTGTCAGCCCATGCGTCTTCAGCGCAGCCTCGCTCACGATCATCACCGCGGAAGCGCCATCGCAGATCTGGCTGGCGCTGGCGGCAGTCAACTGGCCGCCTTCGGCCAGCAGTTTCACCGCGCCGATGGACTCGGCGGTGGCGTCATATCGGATGCCCTCGTCGGTGCGGTGCACCGCGTCGGTGCCATCGGGCAGCGTGATGCCGACGGGAAGAATCTCGTCCGCGAAGCGGCCTTCCTGGGTCGCCGCGGCGGCGCGCCGATGGCTTTGCAGCGCGAAACCATCCAGGTCAGCACGTTTAAGACCATATTTCGTTGCGACCATCTCGGCCCCGGTGAACTGGCTGAATTCCTCCACCCCGAAACGTGCCCGCATGCGGCCGCTCATCGGCCCTACGCCGACGCCGGCGCGGGCCGGCAACGTCACCGCGCTGCCCATCGGCACGCGGCTCATGCTTTCCACGCCGGCGGCGATCACCACGTCCTGGGTGCCGCTCAGCACGGCCTGGGCGGCGAACTGAACCGCCTGCTGCGACGACCCGCATTGGCGATCTATCGTCACCGCGGGGACGCTCGCCGGCAGCGACGACGCCAGCACGCAGTTGCGGCCGATATGAAACGCCTGCTCGCCGACCTGGCTGACGCACCCGAGCACGACATCGTCGATCGCCGCGGGATCGACGCCGGCGCGCGCCACCACGGCATCGAGGACCGCGGCTCCCAGATCAGCCGGGTGCCATCCGGAAAGGCGGCCGCCCCGCCGGCCGCCCGCGGTGCGGACCGCGGCTACGATATAGGCTTCAGCCATGACAGGTGATCTCCATAAGGCAAGAAAGTAAGGTGTTCTTTTTTGAAAAAAAGAACCAAAAAACTTTTGTCTGTTTGGCCCCGCGTACGTTTGCGCACATCCGCGGCCGGCAACGCAGGCGCGGGAGCAAAAGTTTTTTGCTTCTTTTTTTCACAAAATAAGTTCTGCTGTTTTTTCCGCTGCAACATCAACTCAGTCTTCGGGTGCGATCGTGCCGGTCAGCCCATTGAACGCGGCGCTGAGGGTAATCTGGCACGACAAACGCGAGCGCGGCGTACGGTGAACCGAGCTTTGGAGCAACGATTCCTCGTCGGCGCCCGGCGGGCCGACGCGGCCGATCCAATCGGGCGCGATCTGCACGTGACAGGTGGCACAGGAGCAGAAACCGCCGCACAGGGCGAGCAATTCATCGATGCCGGCGTCGCGGATCGCGTGCATCAGCGTCGTGCCCTCGTCTGCCGTGATGGCGTGTTCGAGACCGGCCCGATCAATGATGGTGACGTGCGGCACATGGCGCTCCCTGTCATGGCGCCACTCTGATGGTGCCGTCTTGCTGAGCACAGTGCGGCCCTACATGGGCTACCTAGTTAGCTTACTTTTCCACGGTAGGCAACGAGGCAATTTTCTGTGGCCGGACGATGGCAAGGCATGTTATTTTTTGAAAAGTAGAACCAAAAAACTTTGCTCTGGTCGCGCTTATGACCAGGGTCATCTGGACAGGCCGCCGGGCCAGTGCGAACATAGATAGCTATGTGCCGGACATCGGCCGAGGGAGTGAAAAGTGGCCGAGTGGGAGACGCTGATCTACGACCTGGACTCAGCGCATGTTGCCACCGTCACCATCAATCGGCCAGGCGCGTTCAACGCATTCAATCTCAGGATGGTGCGGGAATTCGCGCGGCTGTGGCGCCAGATCGCGCATGACGACCAGGTTCACGCCGTGGTCCTGCGGGCCGCCCCCGGGCGGGTGTTTTCGCCGGGATTCGATGTGAAAGACCCGGACAATATTTTGGGCGCCGATAATCTGTGGACACAGATCGACCCCGGCGAGGGGCTTGGGCCGAAATCGAATCGCTGCTGGAAGCCGGTCGTCACCGCGGTGCACGGACTGTGCGCCGGGGGCGCCTTCTACTGGGTCAATGAGAGCGACATCGTCATCTGTGCCGAGGATGCGCAGTTTTTCGATCCACACGTCACCTACGGCATGACAGCCGCGCTGGAGCCGATCGGGCTGCGCTACCGTATTCCGTTTGGCGAAGTGATGCGCATGGCGCTGATGGGCAATGACGAGCGGATCTCTGCACAAACCGCTCTGCGTATCGGCCTGGTATCCGAAATTTGCACGCCGGATACGCTGTTCGCACGTGCACATGCGCTGGCGACAAAGATCGCCGGCAAACCGCCGGCGGCGACGCAGGGAACCGTGCGCGCGATATGGGATACGATCGACATGCCGCGAACGGCGGCGTTGCGCACCGGGTTGAATTATTGCCTGCTCGGCAATCCGATCGGTGAGGCCCAGGTGGATCGCGCCGCGATCATGGCCGGGCAAAAACAATACGATATTCGCTAATAACGCAGAGGAAATATGCCATGCCTGATGGCCAGCACGAAACGGCAAGCAATTTGTGGGGCGGCGCGGGCAAGCAGGTTCCCGCCCATGTGCCGCCAGAGCTCGTAAGGTCCTACAGTTTTTACGCCGCACCCGGCATTGCGGAATGTCCGTTCCACGCCGTCGCATCGCTGCACACGGATACGCCGCCGATATTCTACAATGTCGACGATCCGCAATGCGGCAGCGCCTGGGTGCTCACGAGAGCCGCGGATCTGCGCGCCGTGCTCGCCAATCCGGCGGTTTTTTCCAGCAGCAACATTACCGGGTTTTCCGCGCTGATGGGCGAGACATGGCCACTGACCCCGCTGGAACTCGATCCACCCGCGCATACGCTCTATCGCTCGCTGCTCAATCCGCGATTTTCCCCGTCGGCGATTGCCGCCATGAGCGGCGAAATGCGCGCGCGCGCGGTCAATCTGATCGATGGCTTCGCGGGCACCGGCGGATGCAGCTTCATGTCGGCTTTCGGCAGGCCTTTTCCGGTCGGCGTGTTCCTGCAACTGATGGGCTTGCCCGCCGAGGAATCCGCGCAGTTTCTCAAATGGGAAGACGATCTGCTCAACAACCTCGACATGTCCGTCAAGGTCGCGGCAGCCGCGGCGATCAAAGCCTATCTGCTGGCTCTGATGGCGGATCGCCGGCGCGCGCCGGTGGATGATCTGGCCAGCTACGTTGCGACCGCGACCGTGCAAGGCCGCACTCTGACCGACGATGAAGTGCTCGGGATTTATTATCTGCTCTTCGTTGGCGGCCTCGATACGGTCGCTGCCTCGCTGGGATTTTATTTCCGCTATCTGGCCGAAAACCCGGCGGTGCAGGCACGGCTGAGAGCTGACCCGGCGCTGATACCGCGCGCGATCGAAGAATGCCTGCGCGCCTTTTCGCCGGTGACCACACGGCGCATCACCACAGAGGATACCGAACTCGCCGGGGTCATCATGAAAAAAGGCGAGTGGGTCACGTGCGTAACGGCGCTCGCCAGCCTGGACCCGGACGCGTTTACCAACCCGCTCGTGCCGGATCTGGACCGCACGCAGGTCCGCCATACTGCCTTCGGGTTCGGGCCGCATTTTTGCCTCGGCTCTCATCTGGCCAAGCGGGAAATTCAGATCGCATTCGAGGAATGGATGGCACGGGTGCCGCCATTCCGCATGGCACCCGGTTTCCACGTGCATACCCATGGCGGACCGGTCATGGGTGTGGCCGAGCTTCAATTGATCTGGGACTGACCCGGCGGTGGCGCGTACCAGGCAGCGTCGGAAAATTCCATCTCCTTGCCGATGTCGCGCCATGGTTCGATGTCGCGCCTGACCTGCTCCAGCTTGCCATCGACCATCGCGAACGCATCCTTTCCCAACGGCAGCCGCAATGGCGGGTCGGCCGAATCCGCCAGCATCAGCAGAGCCTGGGCGCCGCGCGCGGGGTCGTTCGGCTCACGCCCGGCCATCGCACGGAGGGTACGGCGCCAGGCACCGCAGCTTTGCTCATAGTCTTCAATGCGCGTGGGCACGTTTATGGTTGAGCCGATCAGCAAATTGGTCCGGAACGATCCCGGCTCGACAATGGTAATCTTGATGCCGAGCGGCGCCAGTTCCGCGGCCAGCGCTTCCGACAGCCCCTCCAGCGCGAATTTGCTCGCGCAATAAATACCGATCGCCGGCAGCCCGACCATCCCGCCACCCGAACCGATATTGATGATCCGTCCCGCCCCGCGCGCCCGCATGCCGGGCAGCACTGCCTGGATCAGGTTAATAGGGCCCTGAAAGTTCACGTCGAACAAAGCGCGGATCTGCGCCGCATCGGCTTCCTCGACCGTCGTTTCCAGCACCTGGCCGGCATTATTGACCAACACATCGATGCCGCCCATGTCGCGCTGCGCCGCCTGCACCGCTTCGTCCACGCCCGCTGCATCGGTCACGTCGGCGGCGATCGCGAAACATCGGCCGGGCGCCATGGCCATCAAACTCTCCCGCGCGGCCTGCTTGCGCACCAGCGCCGCCACCAGATCACCGCGCTGCAAAGCGGCCGCCGCGAGCGCCCGTCCCAGGCCGGTGCCGGCGCCGGTAATCAGCCACTTGGTGGGCGTGCCGTCCTGCGCCATCGGTGTAATCCTCCGCCTCCACCTTCCCCAACGAAGATGACTAGGTTGACTTTCTCATAGGTGATCGTGCACATATCATGCAAGCGAAGGAAAGGAAGTGTTCTTTTTTGAAACAAAGAACCAAAAAACTTTTGCTCTTGCGCGGCATCATCGGTGTGCCCGCGTTGAACGAGACGCCTGAGGCAAATTGAAAAAGTTTTTTTGCTTCTTTTTTTCAAAAAAGAACACCTTCCTTCCCTCGGCGCGGGACCCGCATGCAACGCTTACGGCCAGACGATCAGTTTCTCCTGCTGCTGGACGGTGAAGCCACGCCGATGCAGATCGGCGCGTTGCTCTATCTCGACGTGCCGGCGACGCGGCGGCCGATGCTGGCGGAGACGTTGCGATCCCATTTTCAGCTGCGCCTGAAGCATACGCCACTGCTGCGCGTGCTTCGGCCTTGTCCGCTGTTGTACGATTCGCCGGTGTGGCTCGATGTGAAGCGGTTCGATGCGGACCATCATATCGTGGCCGTGCCAGGCTGCACCGCCATGGATAGGGCGGCGCTGCACGAGTTCGTTGCAGTTTGCAGCCTGGAGCGTTTGGACCTGCGAAGGCCGCCCTTCCGAATTTACATCTTTGATGAGCTCGCCGACGGGCGGTCCGCGGTGCTGATCAAGGTTCATCATGCCCTCACGGACGGGGTAGGGTTTCAAACCATACTAGGCCTGCTCTCGGACGGCTGCGATCCGCCGGGACCTGCCGCCGCGCGGAGCGAACGTGCCCCCCCTGCCCCGGTCTGGCTGGCTGCTTCCGCCTGGCGTTTCTTTCGCGAACGCGGGCTGCGCGCGCGCGCCGCGGCGGACCGGCGAAAGACGCTGGCAGCGCTGAAGGCGTGGCCACGCGCGAAAACGCCGGCGCTGAAACTCTCCGGGCCAACCTCGGCGCGGCGCGCCTATCGCACGCTAAGCCTCGATCTGGTCGGTCTGCGCGTAATGGCCAGGCATTTTGGCGGCACGACCAACGACATGTTCCTCGCCGTCGCGGCCGGTGCATTGCGGCGCTACTTGCAGGACATCGACGACCTGCCGGCCGCACCGCTGGTGGCCAATGCGGCGCGCAGCTACCGGCGCCCGGAGCATGGCGATTTCGGCAATCGCATCGTGGCGCTGCACCCGCAGCTGGCAACCGATATCGCCGACCCGGTTGCGCGATTGCGTGCGATCCAGGAGTCGATGGCGGCCGAAAAAAATCGCGCTGTGCTTGATGAGGCGATGCTGGACCAGCCGGAAATCCCATTTGGCCCGCGCAACCGGGCCCGTGCCTTTGCAACGAAGCGCCGCGGCGGCGCCGCCATCCTGCCCGGCAACGTGACGCTATCGAATGTGCCGGGTCCGGCGGTGCCACGTTTCATGGCAGGCTTCAGGCAGATATCCAATTTTCCGACACCGATTCTGGGCAGTGGGCGGTTCTTGAACATCACCGCGCGGCGAAACGGCGATATGTTCGATCTCGGGATTATGGCTGACCCGACCAAGATTGCCGATCTCGACCGGCTGGTTTCCTTGCTGCAAAATTCGTTCGACGCCTATGCCGCCGTGATGGCAGCGCGCGCGCGGCCGCGCGCCGCTTCGGCATGACGCGCCACCCAGTGATCCTGCTGCCGGGCATCGCATGCGACGCGCATGTGTGGCGGGCTCAATGCGATGCATTGGCGGATATCGCCGATTGCAGCGCGATCGTGCCGGACGGCGACAGCATGGACGATATGGCGGACGACATCCTGGCGCGGGCGCCGGACCGATTTGCCTTGGCGGGGCTTTCCATGGGCGGGTATGTCGCCCTTGCGATCCTGCGCCGTGCGCCAGGGCGTGTCAGCCGCGTATGTCTGGCGAATACCAGCGCGCGCCCCGATTCCGAGGCTCAGCAAGCCGGACGCCTGGCCTCAATCGCCGAGGCCGCAAAACCCGGCGGTTTCGAACATGTCATAACCAGGCTGCTGCCTGTCCTGATCCATCCCGACCGCCGGCAGGACGTGGCATTGCGCGCGAACATCAGCGACATGATGCGACGCAGCGGTGGCCAGACATTCATACGACAGCAAAAGGCAGCCGGGGCCAGACCGGATTCTCGCCGTGACCTGGTAACAATCACCGTCCCGGCCTGCATCATTGCCGGCCGCGCCGATCGCGTGACACCGCCGGAGCATGCTGTCGAGATGGCGAATGCGATCGACCGCGCCAACCTGCAGGTGCTGGAGAATTGCGCCCATCTGACACCGCTGGAGGCGCCGGCGCAGGTGACGCGTATCATGCGCGCCTGGCTTGCTGAAGCATGATCATACGTCACAAAACCCCGCCACAGAAGATTCGTTGAAGGATTATCCATGTCCGAAGCGCTGAAAGATGATGAGTGGGACCGCGCCACCAGCAACAGGATCACCGATGAGGACATCGAGCGGGGCAGGTTGCTGCTTGGCGTCGATGTCGCGAATAGCCATCGCGAATATATTCAAACGCTGACATACGATAATATCCGCAATTTTGCGCATGGCTGCGGCAACGACAATCCGCTGCATTGCGACCCCGTCTATGGCCGCCGCACACGCTGGGGCGATGTAATCGCACCCGGCATGATGATCGGCACGGTCAACGCCCCTTTGCGCGGCGACCCGATGCCGGCCGAACTGAAGGCGAAAATGAAAGGACTGTTCCGGGGCATTCACGTGTTTGTCTCCGGCTCCGATTGGGAATGGTTTCGCCCCGCCTATCCTGGCGACACGATCTACAGCTTTTCGGGCCAGGAGAGCCTGGAGGTGAAAACATCAGAATTCGCCGGCAGGTCGGTGGTTCGGGTAAACCGGCACGTGAAAATGAACCAGCGCGGCGAGGTCATTGCGACCTATCGCGTGCTGATGATCCTGACGGAACGCAAGACCGCGCGCGAGAAGGGCAAATATGCCGAAATCAAGCCGGCCCTGTATGATGACGCCGATATTGCGAAAATCGATGCGATCTACGCCGAGGAACGGGTGCGTGGTGCTGCGCCGCTGCTGTGGGATGATGTCGCCATCGGCGACAGCCTCGGCACCATGGCCAAGGGGCCACTGACGGTGACCGACGTCATGTGCTTTCATGCCGGTGGTTATGGGTTTTGGCCGTATGCGCCCGCCGTCGGGCGGATCGGCTACAAGAATCGCAAGCGTATTCCGGCCTTCTACATCAAGAACCAGTATGGCGTGCCGGACGTGGCGCAACGGCTGCACTGGGATGATTCCTGGGCGCAGGCGATCGGCAATCCGATGGCCTATGATTACGGCGTAATGCGCGAGAATTATCTATATCATTATCTAACCGATTGGTGCGGCGACCATGGCATCGTTGTCCGGCTGCACGATGAGGTCCGCAAATTCAGCTATATGGGCGATACCCAGATCATTACCGGCGAGGTCACGGGCAAGCGTGAGGCGAACGACGGAAAACTGGTGGATGTTCTGGTGCGCATGAAGAACCAGCGCGGCGAAGAAACATTGAAGGCAACGGCCACCGTGGCACTTCCGGCACAGCCTGGTAGCGCCGTGATGTTTCCACCTGTGCCGCGCGACCTTCAGCAGCGGGCGCTCGATATGTTCGCACGGCATTGTGCGCTGTCGGATGCGGGCGCGTAACACGCGCGCAGACGCGGTTTTTCAGGCGATGGGGAGACAACGAATGGTCTGGGATGGCGGCACCGCGCAGACGGTGACAGGGGTTCTCGCCGACGCGGCACGGCTGGACGGGGATAGGCCCTATCTCGATTTCTCCGGCGCGGTATTTTCCTATGGCGATATCGATGCGCGGTCGACACGCCTGGCCTGCGGCCTCGCGTCACTCGGCGTCCGGCGCGGCGATACAGTGGCGTCGATGCTGGACAACAATCTCGATGCGGTGCTCGCCTGGTTCGCAATCAACAAGCTCGGCGCCATTTCCGTTCCGGTGAATACGGCCTACAAAGGCAGCTTTCTCAGCCATCAAATTGGCGATTCCGGCGCCTCGATCGTTCTGGCGGAAAGCGACTATGCGGATCGTGTCCTGGCGGTGCGTGGTGATTTGCCGAAATTGCGGGTGCTGCTGCACCGAGGTGCCGCGGATCTGGGCAATTCCGGCGCCGTGCACTGCGCGCCGTTGCAGAGTTGCGCGGCGGACGACCCCGATTTCATCCCTGTTGCGGTCGGACCAGGCGACCTTTCGATGCTGATTTACACCTCCGGCACGACCGGGCCCTCCAAAGGCTGCATGATCAGCCATGGTTATGCCTGCAACCTCGCGCGGCAATATCTGCGCTCGACCGCGCTGACAGCGCGCGACGTGCTGTGGACCGCGCTGCCTCTGTTCCATATGAACGCAACAGCAACGACGGTGCTGGGCACCGCGATGGTGCGCGCAAGGGCGGTGATCTATCCGCGTTTTTCGGTCTCCGGCTTCTGGCCGGATATCAAGCGCTCCGGCGCCACGGCGGCCAACATGTTGGGCTCGATGGCGCCGCTGCTGGCAGACGCCGCCGAAACCGAGGCGGCGACGCAGTGTTTCGGCCAACTCCGTCTGGTGAACTCGGCACCCTTTCCGAAGCCCCTGCAGGATCGATGGCGCGAGCGCTTCGGCGTGACCCATATGGGTGCTGCCGGTTACGGACTCACCGAAGCGGCCATGGTGGTCACGTCGCGCATCGGCCAGGATTGCCCGCCAGGTGCAGCCGGCCTGCGCAATGACGATTTCGAGGTGATTATCGCGGATGAGGACGACCGGCCGTTGCCTGCCGGGCAGTCGGGCGAGGTGCTGGTCCGGCCGCTGCGTCCAAACGTGATGTTCAGCGGCTACTGGCATCGCCCCGAGGCAACGCTGGCGATCATGCGCAACATGTGGCTGCATACCGGCGACATCGGCAAATTCGAGGCGGACGGCACCTTCTATTTCGTCGACCGCAAAAAGGATTATTTGCGGCGGCGCGGCGAGAATATCTCCAGTTTCGAAATGGAAACCACGTTCCTGGCGCACCCGGCCATCGCCGACGTGGCGGTCCATGCGGTATTTTCGGAGCTCGGCGAGGATGATTTGAAAGTCACTGCCATCCTGACCCCGGGTACCGCGATTTCCGAGCCCGAACTGTGCCGTTGGGCGATCGACCGCGTGCCGTATTTCGCCGTCCCCCGCTATATCGAATTCCGTGATGATCTACCGCGCAATCCGACGGGCAAAGTGCTGAAATACCAGCTCAGGGAAGAAGGCTGCACGCCGGGTACATGGGACCGCGACAAGTCTGATCTTATACTGGCGAAACGGTGATCGTGTCAGTCGAACACGTCGACGAACGCGTTCTTGCCGTCCCCGGCGAGCCAGGCCTGGTTGGTGTTTTTCAAATGCAGGAGCCAATGCGCATGCGCGCCGGCCGCGTCACCCGCCTCGATCAGGGAGACAAGCTTGCGAAAGGAGACGATGCCGGTGCGCGAAATACTGCGCTGCGACTCCAAAGGCCGCTGCCGTTTCGCAATGAACTGCACCTGGAACCGCTCTACCACCTCCAGCAACAAGCGCGTCATGAGATACAATGTCTTGTTGCCGGCGGCCTCCATCAGCACGAGGTGAAACTCGGCAACGGCGATCACGAAATCGACATAGCGATCCTGATCCACCAGCACGGTCAGCTTGGCGATTTCTCCACGCAGGCGCAGGCCCGCCTGCATGTCGCGGCGTTCGGCCAATATCCGCGCGGCATAGGGCTCGATCGCCAGCCGCGCCTCGTACACATCGGCAATGGTAGTACGTTCCGCTTGCAGCACGAAGCCCGCCGCGCGCGCAACCGCTTCGATCCGCGGTGCGTGCACCAGGGCGCCGGTGCGCGATCCGCGCACGACGGTGATCAGCCGCTCGTTTTCAAGGATACGAAAAGCCTCCCTCAGCGTCGGGCGCGAGATGGACAGGCTTTCCATCAGCTGCGTTTCGTTCGGCAGATAGTCGCCGCCTTTCAACTCGCCGGTCACGATGCGGCGGCGGATGAGGTTGGCCACCACCTCGGCAGTCTTTGGCACGCGCAGGCTGTGGCCCATCGAAGCGCGCAACGGCGCGACCTGGGTTGGCTGGCCGGCATCCTGGTCGTCGGCAGTGATTTCGGTGTGCGGTTCCGCCGATTTCAAACCATATCCTCTCGTCTCGTCTTCCATCCGACGCCAGGCAGATATAGCACTAGGTTGACTGGCCGTGCGACCATGCGGCTGTGGACGCAGCCGCGCAAGCTTTATGCAGGGTGCGGGGGGCGTGCCGCAACCTTGTTAAGAAAAGGAAGGTCTTCTTTTTTGAAAAAAGAAGC
>Ga0116226_10000172_pt1 | contig 50747 bp, 34 predicted proteins | sample S1TSphfallax_FD_89692 | JGI IMG/M metagenome (GOLD analysis project Ga0116226, IMG submission 89692) | Host-associated microbial communities from peat moss isolated from Minnesota, USA - S1T2_Fa - Sphagnum fallax MG | ecosystem: Host-associated > Plants > Peat moss > Unclassified | place: USA... | reverse complement strand
TATCGTTAATGCCTTGCGCAAAGCTATCCGTCGACCCGTGCGGTGCAATGATTTTCTCGTGTCCCGCGGAGGTGTAGATAAACCCGAATTCCTGGCGCGAGGGGTTGGCAAGCTGGCCGGCCACCACGTTATGCGTGTTGATGGCAAACCCGGCCGAGAAATACGTGTTCGGCAGCGGTGCCGAGGTAAAGACGCCGTTACCGTAGACAAAGAAGGTCTCCGACCCGGAATCGCTCGACACATAGCCGGTGACCGTACCGTGATTATTGATGGCCAGCGACGTGGTGTAATTGGTGGTGTTGAAGGCCGTGACCTTGCCCTTGATGTCAACGATGCCGGAGTCCACGCCGGTGCTGCTGTTATAGCTTGCGCCCGCCAGATCATCATTGTCGTTGATGGCGGTGATGTAGGTTTGCACGCCGCTGGCGGCGTCGATCGTCTTCATCTTGCCGTTCGTGTACAGCACGTAGCCGTGCGAGTTGCCCTTGCCGTCGATATAGGAGCCGCAGATGTTGCCCTTGGCGTTGATGCCCGTGGCGCTGAATTGCGCGCCGTTCGGCAGGCTGAGCGTGGTCATCGTGCCGCCTGTCCAGGTGAAATAATGCGGCGTGTAGGTGCTGTCGAGCCAGTAGGCCAGCACGGTGCCCGCGGCATTCACCGCGATCGGGTCGGTCTGTAACGCGCCGCTGACGGTGATGGTTTGATAGGTGTAGCTGGCGGCGCTGGCGGGAAGCGCGGCGGCGCCCGACACGGCGAGGGAAAAACAACCGGCGATCAGCGTGCGGCGCAGGGTCGTGGTGAGCATGCGGTGTATCCTTTTTGGATGGGCCCGTTTGGCCCGCGCAGAAACCCTATGGCGGGCCTGGGCGCGCGTCCCTTATGGTGTTCTAAAGAAGTTCTTACGCAGCTAAGTCATTGAATTAACAGCTTGAGGGACTGGTCACCAGCCGGCTTATGGGCATTGTTCCGAGCACGCCGCCGGCCGAACCCGGCTTTGAGCGCCGCAGCGTTTTCCGCGCCGGTGCGGTGCAGTTCGATGCATCGCGCCTGGAACTGCTGGTGGACGGCCAACGCCGCGCGATCGAGGCGAAGCCGTTGGCCGTGCTGCACGCGCTGCTGCTGCGCGGCGGCGCGGTTGCCGGCAAGCGCGAGCTGATCGAAGCGGTTTGGGGCAACGCCGACCATATTTCCGAGGCGTCGCTGACCACCGCGATGTCGAAGCTGCGCACCGCGCTGGGCGAGCGCGGGCGGGACATTATCGAGGTGGTGCCCGGCAGCGGCTACCGGATTACCGCGCCAGTGGAGGTGGCGGCCGCGCGCGATGCGCTCGCCTTTGCGTTCCGGCCGGGCGACACGGTGCCGGGCCGGCCGCAATGGCGGCTGGAGCGGGTGCTGGGCCCGGCGCTGCTGAACGATGTCTGGCTGGCGCGGCACGGCAAGACCCGCGAAGCGCGGGTGTTCAAATTCGCCGATTCCGATGCGCGGCTGGAGACGCTGCGGCGGGAGGCGACGCTGTCACGCGTGCTGCATGCGACGCTGGGCGCGCGGGACGATCTGGTACGGATCGTCGAGTGGAATTTCGACACGCGGCCCTATTTCATAGAAAGCCCGTTTGGCGGCGCCGATTTACCTGCCTGGGCGGCGGCGCAGGGCGGCCTGCCGGCGCTGCCGCTCGTGCAGCGCCTCGCCATGCTGTCGCAGGTGGCGCGCACCATTGCCGCCGCGCACGGTGCCGGCGTGCTGCATAGCGACATCAAGCCCGGCAATATTCTGGTGGAGCAAGGCGGGGACGGCGCGCCGCTGCTCCGCCTGGTCGATTTCGGCGCCGGCGGGTTGAGCGACGCGGCGCGGCTCGCGGCGCTCGGGATCAGCCTGCAGGGCGTGCGGGACGAGGCCGGCGAGCGCGGCACCGGCACGCTGCGCTACATGGCGCCCGAGGTGCTGGCCGGCGGCGCACCCACCACGGCCGCGGACATCTACGCGCTGGGCGTCCTGCTCTATCAACTGGTGACGGGCGATTTGTCGAAGTCGCTGGCGGTGGGCTGGGAAGCTGATATCGACGACGATCTGCTGCGCGCCGACATCGCGGCCGCGGCCGCGGGCGACCCGGCGCGACGCCTGGAGTCGGCGGCGGCGCTGGCGGAACGGCTGGACACGCTGGCGGCGCGGCGCGCGGCTCAGGCGCTGCAAGCGGGGGCGGAGGCGCGCGCGGCCGCCCTGGCGCGGCAGGTTGAGCGCGACCGCATGCGGCGGCCCTGGATCATCGCCGCCGCACTCTCGATGGCGGTGGGGCTCGCGTTGTCCACCTGGTTCGGCGTGCGCGCGCTGCATGACCGCGACGAGGCGCGGGAGCGTGCGGCCCTGGCCCAGGCGGTGAATAATTTTCTCACCGAGGATCTGCTCGGCCGCGGCAATCCCGCCCAGTCCGGCCGCGCGGACGAGACATTGATGGGCGCCGCGGAGGCCGCGGAGGCCGGGATCGACCGAAGACTCGGCAATGAGCCGATGGAGGCCGGCGCAATCTATCTGTCGCTGGCGCGCGCGTTCGATAGCCGCAGCGCGCCCGATGCGGCCCGCAACGCCTACGACCATGCGATCGCCGCGTTCAGCCGCGCCGGCGCGCAAGGCCGCGCGGACGCCATTATTGCCCGTTTGCATGAGGCGTCGATGGAGGTGGTGTCGGGCCAGCCGGGCTCGATGGCGCGGGCGCGCGCCGACATTGCGGCGGCGCGGCCGGACGTGGCCGGCCTTGGGACGCGCCGGCCCGAGGCGGAGGTCTGGCTCGCCGCCGGCGGCGCGATGCTGCAGATGCTCGGCGGCGACGTGCGCGCCGCGCAGGCCGGGTTCCGGCGGGCGGCCGATCTGGCGGACACGATGCCGGCGGTGTTCGATGAGGGCACGAGGCTCACGCTGCGGCAGCACGAGGCGTTCACCTATCTGCGGTTGGGCGAATGGGACGAGGGCGGCACGATGGTCGCCGATTTGTTGCGGCGGCGGCTGGCGCTGAACGGGCCGCTGCATACCAGCACGCTGCAACTCGAAATGAATCAGGCGCAGGTGCGCATCGCCACCGGCCAGGCCGCGGCGGCGCTGCCCGATTTGAACCGGGTCTATCCCGCCTACGTCGCCGTGTTCGGCGCGGGCCACGCCATGACGTTGCAATTGCTCGCAACGCGCGCCGAGGCGCTCGGCCACCTGGCGCGGTATGACGATGCGCTGGCCGACGAACTGACGATTTATCAGCGCGCGACCGCGCAACTGGGCGACCATAGCTACATGGCGCTCGGCACCTTGGCGGATGCCGCCAACTCGCGCTGCAAAGGCGGCCATGCCGCCGAGGGTGTGGACACCGCCCGCACCGCGCTCGAGGGGGCCCGCGCCGCGTTCGGTGCCGCCAATGCGCTGACCCAGTCGGCCGCGGCGGACCTCGCATTCTGCCTGATCCTGTCGCAGCACTACGCGCAGGCGCTGCCGCTGCTGGACGGTGTTGACGGCAAAGCGATGGCGGAATTGACGATGGACCCGAGTTACGGCGCGCAACTCGACCTGATGCGCGCCGCCGCCGCGTTCGGCATGGGCGACCGCGCGCTGGGGCTTACGCTACTGCACAAGGTGGGGACGGTGTTTGAGCGTAAGGAAGCGGACCCTTATATGCGGGATTGGGTGCGTCGGTTGGGGAGTTAGGAAGAAGTGTTATTTTTTGAAAAAAGAACCAAAAAACTTTTGTTTTTTGGCGTACACGCAAGCCGAATCAATACCGTAGACCGGATGCAATCCCGTAGGCGCTGAAATCATGTGTCGGTGTTCTACGACGGTCGATATTACGGCCTCGTTATGCGCCCCGTCACAACGTCAAGAACAAAGCGGTAGCGAAAGTCGTGACAAGGCGGGTAATCCGTGTGTCCGTCCGCTTGGACCGCAATTGTCCGTGAATTCTCCCAATGATTACACGAGACATAAAAATGAGAATTTGTCACATCCTGCCGAATTTCCGGTAACATATCCGTTACACTTTGGCTTGTCGCTGGTTTATCTACTGTTATAATATAACAATCTGCGATATTGCTGCCGATCCAGTCCGTGACTGCGACGTGCTTGCTATCGGGGCTCCATAGCACATCTACATCGCGGTCGTACCGATCAATTATAACAGGAGCGTGACCCGCTTGGGTAAGATTGAGTTGGTAGCCCAGGTCGTTCTCGCTGCCCGCCTCGACTGACGAGATCGTTACTTTCCGATCCGGCGAAACCCATGTTCGTATTGTACTACCGGCAGCAAGACCGGCCGGGACATATGCCGTGAAAGCGACGGCGGATACCAAGCCGGCAATCTGTTTGGCTCTGCGCGCAACGCGCCTCGGCATGGAATGGCTCTCCGGCAACTCGAGATATCGGCTTAGCACCTGCAGTGACGTATGGCACTCTTGAACGTCGAGTAAGCATAACGTTATAGCAAAAAAGCGTCGCGCAATGAGAGCGCAAGACCAAAGGTTTTTTGCTTATTTTTTTCAAAAAAGAAGACCTTCCTTTCTACCTGCGGGCGGTCGCTGCGACCCGGATTACGCTTCGCTAATCCGGGCTACGAGGTAGGACAGGCTTCCGATCCGGATACGCTGGGCGAACAAACGCGGGCGGCTTGTGCTTCGCGAGGTCGTCCAGCGCGACCTGGACGGCGGCTTCGAGCTGGGGGTCGTGGCCGGCGCGAACCAACGCCGGGTCTTGATCCACTTCCATATCCGGCGGGATGCCTTCGTTTTCGACTTCCCAGGCGCCGTGTGTGCCGTAGAGCGCCCAGCGGGGGGCGGTGATGCTGCCGCCGTCGATCAGTTCGGGGTAGCCGCCGATGCCGACCAGGCCGCCCCAGGTGCGCACGCCGACTAGTTTCCCGAGTGCTTCCTTGCGGAACAGCCATGGCAGCGCGTCGCCGCCGGAGCCGGACATCTGGTTGATGATCATCACGCGCGGGCCGAAGATCGCGCCGGCTGGTTCGATCGCTTCAGCGCCTTGCCGCGTGGCATTCACCATTTCCGGATGCCGGTTGAGCTTGTCGATGATATAATCGGCGATCTGGCCGCCATGGTTGAAACGTTCATCGATGATCACACCCTGTTTGCCGACCTGGCCGAAATAATAACGGTTGAAATTGACCCAGCCGCGTGTGTTGGTGTCGGGCAGATAGACATAGGCGAGGCGCCCGCCGGAAAGCGCGTCCACGCGATGGCGGTTGGCTTCCATCCAGGTGCGCAGACGTAGATCGTCCTCCTTGGCAATTGGCATGACGGTTACATCGTGCGCGTTTTTCCCGTCCGCGGTCGGGCCTATGGTCAGCGTGGTGAGTTTGCCGGCCAGGCCCACGAAGGCATGATAGGGTTCGGCGTCGGTTCGTAAGGCCTGGCCGTTGACGGCGAGCAGAAAATCATTCTGGTGTACGTTGATGCCGGGTTGGCAGAGCGGTGCGAGAAGTTTTGGATTGAAGTTCTCCGCGCACAGAATGCGGAAGATGCGGTAGCGGCCGGAGTCGGCCGTATATTCGGCGCCGAGCAGGCCGATTTTCTCGTCTGCTTGTTTCGGTAGCGCGCCGCCGCGGATGAAGGTGTGGCCGACGCCGATATGGCCGGTCATTTCTTCCATCAGCACGTTCAGGTCCTGGCGGCCGCCGAGTGCCGGCAGGAAGGCGGCGTAGAGTTTTTCCGCGCGCGCCAAATCCAGCCCCTGGAAGTTCGGGTCGTAGAGAAAATCCCGCTCGATGCGCCATGCCTCATGGTAGATTTGCGACCAGGCGGCGCGCGGATCGACCCAGAGCGAGGCGCCGGCGAGTTTCAAGGCGCCTTCACCGTCTTTCACCTTGTCACCGCTCTTGGCGACGCTCCACGCGCCCTTCCTGGAGAACAGGATGTGGCTGCCGTCGGCGGACAGCGCGAAGCTGCCGCCATCGAGACCCTCGGCGATGGTTTCGGTCTTGCGGGTTTTGAGGTCGAAGCGTGCCAGGGACTCGTCCGGCGCGCCGCCGTCGCTGTCGAGATAATCCTGGTCGGACTGCGCGGTCGGCGCGGCGGTGGCGAAGATGATGCCGTGTTCGCCGGTTTCGAGCGACGTGTAGTTGGCCGGCGGCATCGGGATTTCGACGATGCGCTGGTCGAGCCCGGCGAAGTCGATGATGACTGGATCCGGTTTTTTGCCGCCAGATTTCTTGTCGTCATCTTTCTTGTCTGCCGCCGCGTCCTTGGCGGACTCCTCGTCGCTTTCGGGCGGCAGCGGTGTTGCGGCATCGTGGCGCAGCACCATGGCGTAAATCGTCGCGGTTTGCGCGCGGCCATAGCTGGACAAATCCAGCCAGGCCGCCGCCGGGCCCTCACTGCTGCATGAAATGACATAGATCAGCTTGCCGTCGCGGTCGAAGCGCGCGGCGGGAACATCGGTCATGCCGTCGGTGATTTGGGTCGCTTTGCCGGTGTCGAGCGAATAGACGAAGGCCGCGTGCATATAATTCGGCAATTGCCTGGCATAGATCAGCCACCGGCTATCTGGCGACCAGGCGGTGTTGAATTTATAGGCGGGGCTGTCGAACAGATCCGTATCGACATGGGTGAGCTTGCCGCCATGCGCCAGGTCGATCAGCCAGAGTTGCAGGCGTTTATCGTAGAAAGTGATCTTTGTGCTGTCCGGCGACCAGCGCGGCGCGTAGAAATAGGATGGCGGTGAGGCGAGCGCAAATTTCTGCACCGGGCCGATCCCGCTCGCGGCGCGGATATGCAGCGCGTATTCGCCGGATTCGTCACTGAAATAGGCGATGTTTTTGCCGTCCGGCGACGCGGCGGGATCGCGATCGGCGACACCGGGGCTTTGCGTCAGGTTGCGCGGCTCGCCCTTTTCCGCGGGCACCGACATGATATCGCCGCGCACTTCCAGCAGCACGCGTTTGCCGGTCGGCGTGATCGCGGCGTTGAGAATTTCCTTGGGGTCGAGCGGCACCGGATGCGGCCGGGTCTGCGGCAGTTCGGCGGCGAGATGAACCGGCACCACGCGGCTTTGGCCGGTGGCAAAATCATAGAGTTTCAGCGCGCCGAACTGGTCATAGACAATGCCGCCGGGCCCGGCGGAAGCCGACGCAATATCGAAACCATCCGGGTTCGGGATGATCTGTGCGACGTTCCGGCTGGTCGTGTCGTAGCGGTAGAGCGTCACCGGGCCATCGCGGTCGGACAGGAAATAGACGTCGCTTCCGGCCCACATCGGGTCACGATCATTGGAATTGGCGCGCGGAATTGGTTCAATGTGGGACGTGGCGAGGTCCGCGAGCCAGATTTTCGCGGTCTGGCCGCCGCGATATTTCTTCCAGGCAGGCTGCCATTGCGCGAACGGCGTGTAGGCGAGATGGAGGCCGTCGGGCGAAAAGCTGGCCTGGTTGCCGGATGGCAATGGCAGCCTGGTGGCGGCGCCGCCGTTGATCGGAATGGTATAAAATTGCAACAGGTCGCGCGGCGAATGACGCAGGCTGCGGAACAGCACCGATTTGCCGTCCGGCGCCCAGCCAACCGCGGTGTCATGGCCGGGATACCAGGTGAGGCGCTGCGGATCGCCGCCGCCGGCGGGCACGACATAGACGGCGCCATCACCATCATAGGTGCCCGAGAACGCAATCAGCTTCCCATCCGGCGAGAAGATCGGCCCGCTGTTGCGTTGCTGGCCGACAACGAGCGCGGTCGCGGCACCGCCGGTGCGGGGCACGGTCCAGATTTCGCCGGCATAGTCGAACGCGATCAGGTCGCGCGACAATGTGGGGTGCTGCGCGAGCAGTACGGGATCGGCCAAGGCGGGTGTGGCAAGGGCGGTGAGAAGGATGGCGGTTTTGATGTTACGCATGCCTGGGCGCCCTTGCGGTTTAAGGCGACGTTCTACTCCCAGAAACAAAAGGAAGGAAGGCCTTCTTTTTTGAAAAAAAGAAGCAACAAACTTTTTCCACTTGGCGTACGTGGTCCATGTCCACGTATGCCAAAGAGCAAAAGTTTTTTGGTTCTTTTTTTCAAAAAATCACTACTTTCTTTTGCAACTCTCCGACATATCCTCCGCTCGATTATATACCGTATCGGTATCCGGCCGCACCGGCGGGATCGCGGCACAGGCCGCGAACGCCGCGTGCGCGGCCACGTGGTCGCCCGCGGCGTCCAGCGCCTCGCCAAGCTGCCCCTGGGCCGCGCCCAGGTCGCGGCGCCAATTGACATTGGTGGGGTCCTTGCCGCTCAGCGAAACGAGCATTGCCAATCGCGCGCGCGCCTCGGTCAGCGCGCCGGCGTGATCGCCCTGCGCCGCCAGCAGTGCCGTGCGGCGCGCGTGAGCCAGCGAAAGGTCGCGCTGCCAATCGGTGTTGGCGGGGTCGAGCGACGCAAGCCGCGCTGCCAGCGCGGCGCTGACGGCGTATTCCTGCGCCGCCGCGGACAGATCATGCAGGTCGAACAGCGCATCGCCGACGCGGCCATGCATCTGGCCCATATTGCGTTGCCAGAACGCATTGCCCGCATCGGCGGCGGCCAGCGCGGACACTGTGCCAAGCTCGGTGCGATAGAGCGCCAGCGCCTGGTCGATATGGCCCTGGTCGCGCAGCACGTCGGCCTGGCCGCGGCCGGCCGCGGCAAAATTGTTACGCAGCAGGTAATTGGTGCGGTCGCCGGCGGCCAGGCTTTGCTCGACCGCGCGCGATTGTGCGAATGCGTCGGACGCCTCGGCCAGCGCGCCATCGATGCGCAACGCATCGCCGAGCTCGGCCTGCGCCACGGCGGTGAAGAAACGCCAATTATGGTTGGCGGGTTCGCGGTCGGCGACATATTTATAGCCGGCGACCGCCGCGCGGCGCAGCTTGATCGCGGCGTCCACATCGCCCTGCGCCAGCACCGCGCGCGCCAGGTTCAGGCGAATGAGCGATGATAGCGCAATGATTTGCGAACTGGCACCGGTCGCGTGCGCCAGCGTGACGAAGTGGTCGGCCGCTGCGCGCAGCCCGGCCACCGCGCGCGGCAGGTCGCCGGTCGCGCGCGCGGTCTCGGCCTGGTGCGCGAGCGCCAGGAATTTGGCGTTCTGCCAAAGCACATTGTCCGGCTCTGCGGTGGCCAGGCCTTCGGCAAGCCCGCGCAGCGCGGCGTATTGCGCGGTCGCCTCGTGCAGGTTGCCGGCCTGCTCGGACCATTGCCCAAGCGATTCATGTGCCTGCATCAGGCTCAGCCGCCATTTCGGGTTGTCCGGGTCGCGGGTGGAAATATCGGTCGCCAGCGCCAGTTGCTGGCGCAAGGCGGCTTGCGCGTCGGTGAATTTGCCGGCCAGGTAATCGGCCTGGGCGATCTGGTTGAACATTTCGGCTTGCGTGCCGATGCTCTCCACCGTTTGCGAGGCGCCGCCGAGTTTCGCGAAAATGTTGCGCGTGGCCTCGAGCAGTTGCGTCGCGACGTCGTTCGGCAGTTGGCCGGCGCCGCGCGCGCGGGCAATTGCGGTGACTTCGTCGGACGCGGCTTTCAGCGCGATGTCGTAATTATGCTCCGCTTGCGCCGCCTGCACTGTGGCGCGCAGCAACTGGCTGAGCCACAGCGCGGCGGTGCCTACGACTGCGAGCAGCCCGAGGCCGACCAGGATGGCGGCGATTCGCGTGCGGCCGGCGAGGCGCCGGGCGGCGCGGGCGCGGGCCTCGGCGTCCTCCGCACGGGCTTGCAATGCGGCGCGCTCCGCCTCCTGGCGCGCGATTTCGCGGTCCCGTTCGGCGGCCAGCGATGCTTCGATGAACGCGATCGTGGCGGCATCGAGATCGGCGCGATGCCGGCCGAGCAGGTCGGCCGCTTCCGCGAGCAGCCGCGCGGCCACCAGCAGGAAATCGGGGTCGTCCCCACGGGCGCGCCAGAGGGCAGCATCGACGGCCAGGCGGGTGCGAGCACCCAGGAACGCGCGGTGTTCGGCGATCAGGGCGGCCAGACGCGGCCAACGCGTCAGCAGCGCCTCGTGCGCCAGGCGCAACGTGGCGTCCGCGCCACTGCCCTCCAGCACCAGGAAGCGTGCGGTGACCAGCCGGTTGGCGAGGTCGCGGGCGGCCTGGTCGGACAGGTCGGCGTAGCGCAGCGTGCGGGCGCTGGCGGCGCCGGTGGCGTTATCCACGGCGACCAGCGCGAGCAGCAGCGCGGGCAGGGCGGCTTGCCGCGCCGGCGCGAGCGCTGCGACCGTGGTTTCGGCCTCCGCGGCGATGGCGCCGGCCAGGCCGCCGAGGCGGTCGTAGGCGGCCAGGCGCAATGTGCCGGTGCTCTCGTCGCGGTCGAGGAACAGGCGATGCAGCGTGAATTGCAGCAGCGGCAGTGCGCCGCGGTCGCGCGCGGCGTCGGCCAGCAGGTCGGCGAGCGTGCGGTCGCCGGACTCCTCCAGCGTCAGGCCGGCGGCGCGCGCGGGGCCCTCGATGATGTCGCGGATTTCGGCCTGGTCCGGCGGCAACAGGTCGTAGGCGTCGCCGTCCTGCTTCAGGCGCAGCAAGGCGGGGCAGGATTGGAATTCCGGGTAGCGGTCGCCGCGCAGCGTGGCGACGACCCAGACGCGGCCGCCGCGCGCCAGTTCGTCGAGCCAGGCCACCAGCGCGTCGATGGCCGGTTGCGGGCGGGCGAACAGTTCCTCCAGTTGATCGATCAGCAGCAGCAGGCGCGAGTCGCGTGGCGCATGCAGCGCGCGCAAGGCGCCGGACAGCACGATGGCGGCCGCTTCGGGCGATCGGCCGGCGAGCGATGCAAGGCGGTCCGGCGTGGGATAGTCGGTGGTGGCGAGTTCGGGCAGCGCGCCCGGCGCGCACAGCGCGCGCGCGAGGCCGGCAATCATGTCCTCGCCGAGCAGGGCCGGGCGGATGGTGGCGCCGCGCCATATGGCGACATCGGGGACGATGTTATGGTCGGTGAGCCACGGAAACACGCCGGCGCGGATCAGCGAGGATTTGCCGGTGCCGCTGGCGCCGACGACGAGCAGGAACGCGCAGCCGCGCGCCGCGGAAGCCGCGAGCTTGGCGGTGACGGCGCGGATCGCCTGGCGCCGCCCGAAGAAGATGGTCGCGTGCTCGGCCTCGAACGGCTCCAGGCTGCGGTATGGCGAGCCTTTCAGCGCGACTGGCCACACCACGTCCTGCCGCCGGCGCAGCACCCATTGGCGCAGATGGCGGCGCAGTTTTTCGGCAAAATCCTCCGGCGCGTCGAAACTGTCGAAGCTGGCGGTGAAGTGGCCGCGTTCATTGCGGAACCATTTTTGCCAGAACATGGTCAGCGCACCGAGTTCGGCGGTGGCTGCGTCGGCCTGTTCGGCGTCGATCAGGATGCGTTTCTTGTAGACGAGGATGTCGGGCGTTTCGCGCTTGAGTGCGGCGTTCAGCGCGGCCTCGAAGTCGCCTTCCAGCGTGGGGCCGAGGGATTTCCACAGAATGCAGATGACGAGGTCGGCTTCCGACGGCAGGTCATTGACAAACAAGAACCGGACGCGCCCGCCGAATTCGGCGCTGATGTCGCCGCAAATGGCAGCGGCAAGCCCACGCTCCGCCGCCACATCGTCCGGCCCCGACACGAAAACGCGATAAAGCGTGCCCGGTACAGCTTCAATCATGGCAAAGGCCACAGCTATAAACGAGCAAAGGGTTTTCGCTTCTTTTTTTCAAAAAATAAGGCCTTCTTTTTTGAAAAAAAGAAGCAAAAAACTTTTGCTCGTGTGTATCCGACTCGCTGTCACCGGCTTGTTCTTTGCGCGGCGGTTTTTGCGTCCTGCTGCCAGGTGGCGTCGGAGTTTTGTACGCTCAGCACGGACTGCAGGGTTGTCAGGGCGGCGTTGTTGTGCTGGGCAGCCAGATCTTGGTGGCCGAGCGCGGTTTCCGCGTCGGCGATGCGCAGGTCGGTTTCGGCTTGCTCCACCTGCCATTCCAGCATGGTGGGGGCTGCGGTGATGCGTTTGGCGACGAGTTGCATGAGCGCCTGATATTGCGTGAGCGCACCGGCCGCGTCGTGACGGGCAAGCGCCACGTCGGCGGCGCCGCGCGTCGCATCGAACAGCGTGCGCGCCACGAAGAAATTGGCATACAGGTTCTGCACCAGGCCGCGCGCCGTGGCGATCGCCGCGTCGAACTCGCGCGCGGCGCCGTCGAGATCGTGCTGCAGCAACAGGATTTCGCCGACCCGCTCATGCGCCTCGGCCAAGTTGCGTTGGAGGTTGGTGTTGCCGGCGTTGCTTTGCGCGCGCGTCAGCAGCAGGTTCAAATGGTCGCGGTAGATCGCGGCGGCCTCGGTGATGTGGCCCTGCGCCTGTAACACCCGCGCCTCGCCAATGTGATCTTTGCTGGCGCGATATTGAGCGAGTGCGCCTTGCAGGTCCCCGCGGCGGCGCATGATGTCGCCGGCGGCGCGCTGGTCGGTGTTGAGCTTGCTCTGCCAGTCGGCATCGGCAGGCCGCGCCGCGGCGAAACGTTGCGCGATGGCTTCGGCCTCCTGAATATGTGCGGCGGCCCCGGTCAGGTTCCCGTCCATGGCCAGCCGTTCGCCCAGTTGCCATAGTGCCGCTTGCAGCAAAGCGGCATCGCCGGGATCGTCCGGGGCGCCGGCCGCCAGCGCACGGGCGAGTTCCACCGCCTTGTTGCCATCCTGCTGCGCATGCGGATCGCTGGTGGCGGCGAGCGAAATGAACAAGTTGGCGCGGGCGCGCGTGGCTGCGGGCGCTTCATGGGTGGCTGGCAAATTTTCCAGCGCGTCGCTGGTGATTTTCAGCAGCGCGCGCTTCACCGGCGCGGTGATGCGCCCGGTTGCCACCGCGTGCTCCAGAATGCCGAGCGTTGCGGTCGCGCCGGTCAGCGCGGTGGCGTAATTCTGCTCGGCTTCGGCGGCGCGGCGGCGGGCCACTTCGCGCTGGTCGAGCCACATGCCGGCAGCCCCACCCGCCGCCAGTAATAGCACGGAGACGGCAACGATCGCCGCGCGCGTGCGGCGGAACAACAGGCGGGACGCGCGTTCCTGCGCCGCCGCCGCATCGGCGCGCTGTTGCAGGTCGCGGCGCTCAGCCTCGGCCGCCGCGTCGCGCCGGGCGCGGTCGGCGGCGCGCGAGGCCTCGATCAGGGCGATGGCGGGGCCGGATAGCTCGCTACGATGCTGTGCGAGCGCGTCGGCCGCTTCTTCCAGGCGGCGGCCGGCGGGCAGCAGCAGGTCGGGCGGCCGGCCCGCCGCGTCCCACGCGGCCGCGTCCGTGTCGACGCGCGCGCGGACGGCCAGGAAGGTGCGGTGCGCTGCGACCAGGTCGGCCAGGCGCGGCCAATGCGTCAGCAACGCCTCGTGCGCGAGGCGCAGCGTGGCGGCATCCCGCGTGAGCAGGCGGGCATCGACGAGCCGGGCGGCGAGGTCGCGTTCGGCCGGGTCGGCGATCGCGGCGGCATCGAGCGCGCGCGCGGTCGCGGCGCCGGCGCCATCCTGCAACGCGACCAGCTTGAGCAGAAGGGCGGGGAGGGCGGCGCGGCCGGCATCCGGCAGAGTGCCGGCGATGCGCTCCGCCTCGGCGGCGATGGCGCCGGCGAGGCCGCCCAGCCGGTCGTAGACGGACAGTTTCATCATGTTGGTGGCCGGGTCGCGCGCGTCGAACAGGGTTTGCAGCGTGAACTGCAGCAACGGCAGCGCGCCGGGCTGCTGTGATGCGGCTTCGAGCAGGGCGGCGAGGGAGCGGTCGCCGGACTCTTCGAAGCGCAGGCCCGCGGCGCGCGCCGGTCCCGCGATGATGTCGCGGATTTCGGCGGGCCCAGGGGGCAGCAGGTCGAGCGTTTCGCCGTCGGATTTCAGGCGCACCAAGGCTGGCGATGTTTGCAGGTCGGCGTAGCAGTCATTGCGCAGCGTGGCGATGATCCAGACGCGCCCACCGCGCGCCAATGCGTCGAGCCGGGCGATCAGCTGTTCGCTTTCGGCCGCGGGCCGGGCCAATAGTTCTTCGAGCTGGTCCACAAGAATGATCAGGCGGGTGGTTTCGGGCACGGCGTGGCCGGGGTCGCCGGCCGGCAGGCTGAGTGTTGCGGCCAGGCCCTCCAGCAGCTTGTCGCCGAGCAACGCGGGCCGGATGACGGCGGTGCGCCAGGTGGTGACTTCCGCACGCGGCGGCGCCTCGGTCAGGAACGGCAGCACGCCGGCGCGGATCAGCGACGATTTGCCGGTGCCGCTACCGCCAAGGACCAGCAGAAACGCGCAGCCGCGCGCCGCGGCGGCAGTGAGTTTGGCGACCGCGGCGCGCACCGCGCGGCGGCGGCCGAAGAAGATGCGCGCATGGTCGGCCTCGAACGGCGCCAGGCTGCGGAACGGCGAACCGCGCGCGGCGACCGGCCAAGTGACGTGGTCGGTGCGGCGCGCGAGCCAGGCGCGGATCTGGCGTTTCAGCTTGTCGTGGAATTGGTCCTCAGTGTCGAAACGGTCGAAAAAAGCGGTGAAATTGCCCCGTTCGTCGCGCGACCAGTGCTGCCAGAACGCGTTCAGCGCGCGCATTTCGGCGGCTTCCTGGCCCAGCCGGTCGGCGTCGATCAGCACGCGCTTGCGGTAGACCAGGATGTCCGGCGTCTCATGAGTCAGCGCCGCTTGCAGCGCTTCCTCGAACTCATATTCGGTGCCGGTGCGCGGCGTGCCGTCCGGCCGGTTATATTCCGGCGGCAGTTCGGTGCCGAGCCGTTTATGCAGGATGCACAGCACCAGGTCGCAGGAGGACGGTTTGGCGATCGCGTCCTGAAAGGTGCGGTGGGCGGAGTAGTAGTTTTCCTCCCACAGGATCGGCGTGAACCGGACGCCGCCGTCGGACTCGGCCGCGAGTTCCCGCAGCACGAGCGCCGCGCGTGCGCGCTCGGGTGCGACGTCGCTGGGCGAGGAGATGAAGACGCGGATGTCGCGTGCGGGCATGGGCGGGAGACGTACTGCGTGTGATGGCCGAAGGCCAGTGGAAGCAGTGTTATTTTTTGAAAAAAATAACCAAAAAACTTTTGCTGCTGCGCTCTGGTCCGCAGGGTCGTTTTCAGCGTCGCCTCGCGCGGCGCCAAACAGACAAAAGTTTTTTGGTTCTTTTTTTCAAAAAATAACATTCTTCCTTCACTCGCCTTGTTTCTTCGCTGCGCTCAGCCGGACTACGGCAAACTGTCGATCCACTTTACAACCGATGCGTCATCCACCTCGCCGCCCGGCCACGCGATCGTCGGCTTGTAGCTGACATTGGCGCCGCGCATACGCTGGCGGTATACCTTCATTGCGTAGCGTAGCGTAGCGTCGCCGCTCGGCAACGCAGCTTTCGCCACTTCCAGATAGTCGGTGTCGGAAGAGGTTTCGAATCCGATGCGGACGGCGCCGGGCAGCCCATTCAGCAGATCGAGAAAATCGAGGCACGCGCTGGCGCAATGCTGCGTGGTGAGAACATAGACCGGGTGCGCAAAGGGCGATGTCAGGTGCGGCGCGGGCGCCAGCGGATCGGCCGGCTCATGCATGAACAGATCGTGCCGGCGCACCGCGTGGTCCATCTCATCGGCGCGTTTGGCAAAATAGGCAGCACCTTCGCCCTGGCCCTGCGCCCGCAACATCGCGGCCAGCGCGCGGATGGCGGCCGCATTGCGCGGGGACACGCGCCAGTCAATGGCGGTCGGCATCGAAGCTTCCACCGAAGCCACGGCCGCTTTGCCCCACAGCGCAGCCGCCACTTCCGTGCCCCAGTCATCGTCGCCGCCGTCATTGCCGCGCACATCGAGCACCACATGCCGGGCCGCAAGCAGCTCGCCAGCTTGCGCGGTCACCGCCGCCACCAGCGCCTGGAGCCGCGCCGCGGCGGTGTCGGTCTGCGGGGCGAAACTCGGCATCGAAATCAGCCACACATCGCCGACGTGGCGCAGTCCCGCCTGTGGGATGTCGATACCGCTCGCGGCGATGCGCGCCTGTGCCAGCCCCTCCGCCCCGATCGGGCGCCACCGCAATGCGACGGTGCCGGCGCGACCATCGGTGGAGACCACGCAACTGCGCCATTGCCCCCGCGGATCGTCCGCGTCGGCGACCATCAGTGCCGTCGACGCCAGACGCATGCGTTGCGGCACATGCGGGTTCAACCCCGGCCGCTGCACGCGATCCCGCAACAAATCGCGCGCCGGCACGCCGCCGCAGGACTCGACAGTCGCCCCCACGCGGACGCCGGAATCGCCCTCCGCCACGGCCACGCGCGGCAGTGCGCCAAGTGCATCAGCGCGCACCAGAAACCCGGGCCAAAAATGCGCCTCCGGCACGTTGAACGTCACCGACAAATGCCCGTCGGCAAATCCGTTCGCATAGTCGCGCAGCACCAACTGGTAATCATGCAGGCTACGCACCGCGCGCGCTTGCGGCAGCAGGGAAGCTTCGCCGCCATCGAGCCAGGTGCGAAAGCTGCTATTTGCGCTATCGACCGGGCCCGGATGGTTGTCGCGGATCAGGTCGTGCATCGCAGCCAGGTCCTGCAGCGCGGCCTGGGACCATGGGGAGGCTGCGGTGAGCAAAAGAAGGAAGAGCTTATTTTTTGAAAAAAAGAAGAAAAAAACTCTTGCTCTTACGCTGCCGCCACCTGGCGCAGCCTGCGTCACCTGGCGCGAAACTCCAACAGCAAAAGTTTTTTGGTTCTTTTTTCCAAAAAAGAACATATTTTCTACCCTTCCTCACCCCGCAACGAATACATCCGGCACTCGCCAAACCCCTTCGCCATAGGCTGGTTGCCGACATACTCGCAGGCATAAGCAGCGCCCGTCTCGCAATAGAGCGCCGCCGCGAATTGCTCGGTGACGTAGGTTTCCCCCGGTGGCGTCACCGGCTCGATGCGCGCCGTGCGGATGACTTCCTTGCCGAAGAATTTTTGCCGGCCGATGACGCGGTCCAGCCCGCGAAACACCGGCCCGACATGCGCGCTCAGCCGCAGCAGCAGATCGGGCGGCAGCCCCGCCGCCGCCAGCCGCGCCGGATCGATGCTCTGGTGCAGCGCGAAACAGGTTTGCACCGCGGCGACCACGTCCGACAGCACGATATAGAGCCCGTCCCCCGCCGTCTCGGCATATTCCACGTGCGCCTGCAATGATTCCAGGGCCACCGCGAACCCGCCGACCACGACATCGAGAAACGCCGCGTGCTGAATTTCGGCGATGGTCGAAAAACCCTTGACATCGCCGAACACGATCGCACGCACGGTGCGGCGCGACCACACCGGATCGTTCCGGCCAATGTCGGGCCAGGCAGCGGTCAGGCGGCCGAGGTCGCTGCCGTCGGGCACCGGCGCGCGCAAATCGGCTTCACCCTCGCCGCACACCAGCACCTGCACCGGCGTCAGCAACGCCGCACCGCGCAGCAGCGCCTGGCCGCGCGCCTGCCGCAATGCCAGGTTCAGCACGGTGGGCTCGCCGGGATCACCCTCGGGCGTCACGATCGAAACGGTGGTCGCGGCGGCCACCAGCGTATCGAAACGATCGCCGAGCGCCATGTCGGCCAGGAACGCGCGGCAAATATCCGCGGCGCACGGCAGCACCAGATGCAGGTCCGCGCCGATGGCCAGCAGCGCTTCGGCAATGAAGATATCCGCGCCGGAAAAAATCGACCCGAACGCTACCAGCCCGGCCGCGGCACCCGCGACCGCCGGCGGCAGCACCGGCGGTGCGGCGCTGGTGTCGCCCGGATCGGCGAGCCAATGCAGCACCAGCGGCGTCGGCATGGCGGCCAGCGCCGTCTGCCCGATGCCGCACACGCCCGCGAGCCAGCTCAATTGCCGCCGCGTGGATGCGACCGCATCGAGCCGTCCCGCCGCAGCCGCCGCCGCGTCCCGCAACGCGCCGATCGCGGCGATATCGTCGCCGAGCAGGATGTGCGCCTCGCCCTCGGTGGCCAGGCGCCAATAGGCATCCGTTTCGTTCGCCGCACGCGCGACGGCGCGGCGCGCCATCGCGACGGCCCGGTCACGATCGCCGGCGATATGCCACAGCGTCGCCGCATTGATCGCCGGGAAATAACTGTCGGACGCGGCGAACACGCGCTCATACGCATCGGCCGCCGCCGCCGCGAGCCGGCCGCGCGCGGTTGGTTCCGTGGCCCGCATCGCGCGGTCCTTCAGCAACCGCCCGCGCAACGACGCGAAATCGACGCGCAAGCGGCTTTCGGCAATCTTGTCCAGCGCACCGGCACGGGTCAGCGCGTCGAGTTCGGCAGTCGCGCGGTGCGCCGCACCGGCGCGCGCAAAGGCCAGCAACCGACGATATTCCAGGCTCAGATCGTCGGGGTATTCCCGCAGCGCGCGAGTCGCGAGATCAATGGCGCGAAGATGGTCGCCGGCGCCGCTCGCGCGGGCAATGGCGGCAGTCCAGTCGGCCTGGCTGGTCATGCTGGTTGGCCTTGGGGCTGGCGCGGCAAAGAAAGCGGGGGGCTTTGCCCCCTCGACCCCCATTGGGGCCTGAGGCCCCAAACCCCCGCTACTTTAGGAAGGGACAAGGAGGGGGGCATACGTACCGTCATCGCACAGCGTGTGCCCGCCTCCTTGTCCCTTCGCAAACAGATGGGGGTCTGGGGCCTCAGGCCCCAGCGGGGTCCGGGGGCAGAGCCCCTGGCCTTTCTCGCCGCGCCAACTCAATCCGCCCCGGCGGCCAGCAGGCTGAGCAGAAAACGCGCTTCAAAAGCGGCCAGCCCAGGATAGACCGACACCAGGCGCGCCAGCAGGCCGCTTACATGTGGGCACGCAAAGCTGGTGCCGGTAAAAAGCTGCGTGCCGCCACCCATCGCCGGCGCCTCGACATATACGCCGCGGGCCGCCACTTCGATCGGCACACCCCAATCGTAACGGATATGTTGCGGGTCCTCGAACCCCTCCATGCCGATCGACAGCACCGCGGAGAAATGCGCGGGATACGCGGTCTGGCCCTGGTTATTCGCGGCAGCCACGATAATCCGCCCCTCGTAAAACGCGCGGTCCGCCAGCGCACCCAGCCGGCGCGAAATGCGCTCGTCCGTTGTCCCGAGGCTCATGTTGATGATGTCGAATTTTTGCTCCAGCGCGAAATTCAGCCCGGCAACGAGCTGATCTGCGGTGCCTTTCGCCTCCCGCCCGATCACCTGGATCGAGGTGAGCTCGGCTTCAGGTGCAAGCGCCGCAATAATGCCGGCGCAGGCCGTGCCGTGCCCGATGGAGTCGGTAATCGGCGCCTCGACGCAGCGGACGGCGCCCCGCTCGGTCACGACATCATATTGCGTACGTATTCTTCCCGCCAGCGCCGGATGGGTGCCATCCACGCCGCTATCCAGCACCGCCACGCGCACGCCCGCACCGGTTCCGGTGTGAAAAGCCTTGCGAATGTCGTCAATGTTGACAACCGGCCGCAGTGCGGAACGACGTACCATGCTATAGGCCACGCATGCCAATGGGCAAAGGTTTTTTGCTTCTTTTTTTCAAAAAAGAAGAGTCTTCCTTTCTGAAAAAAAGAAGCAAAAGACTTTTGCCAGTTGCGTCCACCTAAGCGCTCCGGTTTTCAAGGAGCGCACCGACCAACGCAAAAACCACCCGGCGTTCCCCTGCTTCGAGTTGCGTGAGTTCCTCGATAAAATCGGCGCCAAAGGTTTCGCGCAGGTCGCGCTCGTGCGTTTCGCTGCCGGTGAGGCCGGGGAGGAGCGTCAGCGACTGCGCGATGTCGGCGGCCAGCGCCTCGGCGCGCTTCAGGTCAGGCAGCATGAACGGGCCCGTGGCCGGAGCGGCGCGGTTCACCAGCGTCAGCACGCCCAGCACCCGAGCGGTGGCAATCGGAATGGCGGCAAACTCGCGCGTGCGCGTCGCGACCAGCTCGTCCACCGCCTTGTAATGCTGCGACTGGCTGGACGCGTCGGCCACCGCAATGGTCTGGCTGGTGCGGAATGCGATGCCGGTGAAGCTCGCGCTGATCGGCACGCGCGGTGCGCCGTCCTGCATAAGCGCAGGATTCGTCGAGGCGAAGAACGCCAGGTGCGAATCGTCGCGTGGCACCAGAATGGAGGATTCCGCGGCGCCGATCTCGGCGCATAGCGACGCCAGCGTGCGGCCCAGTTCCTGGCGCGCCGCATGGACCAGCCGTTCCATCACCGCGCCGGACATTTACGCTCCTTGTCGGGCTGGGCGCACTGCGTCCGAGGCCAGGAATTGCGCAATCTGCTGGGCCTTATGGGTGTCGGCCAGCCGCTGGCGCCAGATGTGCCAGGATTGCACGCGCGCCGCCAGCGCCTGCGTCGCCGAGGCCGCGGCATCCTCCGCGGGCGGTGCCAGGCAATATTCGATCAGGTCACGCTGCTCGGCGTGCAGGGAAGCCAGGTCCGCGAGGTCGGGTGTCGGCACGGGAGACGCAGTGCGTGCAGCGGGCGCGTGCGTGCGATGCGGGCCAAGCAGAGCGGCCGCACGGCGGGCGGCGTCGAAAATGGCGCTGAGCGGATAAAATCCGCTGGTCCGGCGGATGACGATGGCGGCGGGCGCTGTCTGCGCTGCGACATGCGCAAGCTGAGTCCACGCCGCGTCCGAGTCGGCTGCGGTGATCAGCGTCGTGATCGCGCCGGGCGGGCTTTCAGCGACATCATCGTCGGCCATATCGGCAACATCGACTGCCAGGCCGCACCCGGTCAGCGCGGCGATTTCCGAGAGAAAATAGCCGGCGTTCGCGTGCGGCGCCGGCACCGCGGCGCGACAATGTTGCAATGCAATATCATGGCCGAGTGCCGCGCGCGCGGCCGCCGCGCGCGCCGCAATCCAGCTTGCCGCGGCCGCGATGTAGGGCATGCCCTGCGGCAGTCCGAGGTCACGGGCGCCGAGGCGACGAAATCCGATGCGGTCCGTGTAGAGGGTGGCCTGGGTGCGATCCATCAGGTGGCGGATACGGTCGATCACGCGCGGGTCGGGCGCCGGATCGTTGGGGTTTTCGACCGAGCCGAGCGACAGCGCGCTGCCCTGCCACACGCAGGGCCTGGCCGCGGCGATGTCGCGCAGCCGCTCCCCGGACGGATCGAACAGGCCGGCGCGTGCCGGATCGATATAAAGATCGAGCGGTAACTCAATGAATTGAAACGCATCCGGCGTGGCCAGGATCGCGTCATGCAGGAACGGGTGGTAGGAAATCCCGATCCCTGCCGGTGCGTTGGGCGGCATCAGCGCGGTGCGCCAGGAAGAAAGGAACGAAAGGACTTCTTTTTTGAAAAAAAGAAGCAAAAAACTTTTTCTCTGACGCTGGTGTGACCGGCGGTGATTCGTGTCACCTTGCGCGGATACAAACAGACAAAAGTTTTTTGGTTCTTTTTTTCAAAAAAGAACACCTTACTTTCCTGCGTTTTCAACTGGGGGGCCTATCTCGGCCTTCGCCCTCTTCCCCGCTATGGGGAAGAGGGCTCAAGGGCGTTACCTGACGGGTTAGTAATTGCCCCAGTTCGGCCAACCATTGCCCCAGTTGGGCCAGAAGTTACGCCACCACCAGTACGGCTTCACATCGCCGTCGCTGGAAGGTTCCGTGGGCGGCGGACCACCGGCACCGCCGCCACCTGGCGCGCCGCCGTAGATCTGCACCACGATCGGGGCGCCCGGGGGCGGACCACCCTGACCGCCACCTGGGGGCGGACCGCCCTGGGTGGCCTGCGGGCCGCCGGATTTCTCCAGCAGTTCCTTTACCTTTTCGCGCGGAACCTCGAAGGTTTCGAGCTGGTCGTCGGGCACGTCGAAGAACTTGCCGTCGACGCCACGTAAGATAGCCATGAGTTTCTCCTTGTGATTATAGGAACCGAACGACGCGCCTTGCGCCGCCGTACCCTTCGGGTAGGGTCAACCTTTCTTGACGCTGAAATTTAAGTCCCTCACGCCGGATGTCCCGAAGCAAGACGATCCGGCGACCTTTGGATAAAACTTTACGCTCAAAACTTTAACGGATCGGTATACCATGGATAGCAACCAATCTCCCCTTCACTCTAATAGCGCAACGCTAGCCGCGCCGCCGCCAAGAGTCCAGCTACTGGTCGTGCAGCCGACGCCGTTCTGTAATATCAACTGTTCATACTGCTATCTGGCCAGCCGGTCGGACCGATCAACTATCGGTGATCAGACGCTGGACAACCTGTTCCGCAAGCTTTTCGCGTCCGGCTGGGTCGGGCGCCGGCTGGACCTGGCCTGGCATGCCGGCGAACCGACCGTGCTGCCGATTGCGTTCTACCGCCGCGCCTTCGCCATTCTGGACCGGCACCGGCCCCGTCACGTGGAGGTCAGCCACGGCTTCCAGACCAACGCGACGTTGCTGGACCGCGATTGGTGCGCATTCTTCCGCGAGGCGCGGATCAATGTCGGCGTCAGCATAGACGGGCCACGGCGGCTGAATGATGCGCATCGCGTCAACCGGGCCGGCAAGAGCACCTACGACAAAACCATCGCCGGCATTCGCCTGCTGCGCGAAGCGGGCATTACGTTCCATGTAATTACGGTTTTGTCGAACGAGAGTTTGCGGTCGGCGCGTGAGCTGCATGATTTCTATGTCTCCGAGGGCATCGAGCATGTCGGGTTCAATGTGGAGGAATCCGAAGGCGAGCACGTCTCCGGCATGGAGTCGGGCGCCTCGATCTGGCGCGCCTATCAGGAATTCCTGGCCGAGTTCTGGTCCATCGCCGCGCGCGACGGGCGCATCAAGTCGATCCGCGAAATCGACTATGCGCTGCGCGCGGTGACGATGAACCCGAAGCTGATGCCCGGCTTTGTGGCGCCGCCGATGCCGGGCAACATCCTGGTCGAGCCGTTTGCGGTTCTCAGCATGGACCATTCTGGCAACCTGGCGACGTTCTCCCCCGAATTGCTGGGCCAGAAGAACGACACCTATAATGATTTCGTTATCGGAAACGTGAACCATGACGATTTTGCCGCGGTGCCGCACAGCGCCGTGCTGGCGCGCATGAAGGCGGAAATCGAGGCCGGCGTCGCGCTGTGCCGGGCGGAATGCGGTTATTTCGACGTCTGCGGCGGGGGCGAACCGGTGAACAAGCTGGCCGAAAACGGCAGCTTCGCGAGCTCCGCCACGAATTTCTGCCGCATGACCCGCATGGCCGTCGCCGACTTGGTCACCGACGGTCCCTATGCCGGGCCGTAGGGTGGGCTTCAGCGCACCTCTTACGCGCCGCACCTAACCCAAGCTCCATGGACCGCCACGCAAAATTATGAAAACGCAGATGAACGCAGATAGTAATCGTGTGTCACGACCAGAGTTGGAAACATCGACGTGGCTCAAGCAAGCTTGTGAAGAGCGCCGGCATCTGCGGGCATCTGCGTTCATCAGCGGTTTGAATTCTTGCTTGAGCACCCAAATCAAACTGCCGGGTAGCAAGAAATTTCACCACGAAGGCACAAAGAATAGGAAGAATGTCACGAAGAGCGCGCCCCCGAATTTCTGGGCTTCGTGCATTCTTTGTGTCCTTCGTGCCGTCGTGGTTAAATGTCTTGCTCCGCTGGCGCGCACCCGATTTTGCCCGTGATGTCCTCACACCCCGAGCAACCGCCGCCGCTGGAAGCGTGGCTGCACGTGTTCGCGCCCGCCTATCGCGGCCGCATTGTGCAGATGGTCGGGCTGAATATTTTGTCCGCGCTCGCCACTTTCATCGAGCTGCAATTGTTGCGCGCGCTGACCGTGGTGCTGAGCCAGCCGCCCGGCGGCGGTGCGTGTTCGGTCGGCGCGTGGATTGCCTCCGGGCTGTCGTTGGACCCGAAGCCATGCGGCGCGCGGCTGCCGTTGTTCCTGCTGGCGACCTATACGATCTCGATCCTGGTGCAGTCCGGCGTTGATATGGCGGCACTCGCGGTCAATGCGCGGCTGAACCAGCAGGCCAAGCGCGACGTGGAGCGCGAATTGCTGCGGAACCTGCTGCGGCAGGACGACGCATTCTATATCCGCCGTTCGCCTGCCGAAATCATGAGCCGGCTGGGCGGCGACCTTTATCGCGTCGGCGGCAGGCGGCCGATCGTCACGCAGGCGATCGCCGGGTTGCTGTCCATCTTTGCGATATCCTGGGTGCTGGTTACGCAAAGCTGGCTCGCGGCCGTCATTGGCCTGGCGATGTCGATCGCCGGCGTGCTGGCGGCGCAGCCGCGCCTGCGCCGCCTGCGCCGCCTGGATCGCGAAATGACTGCCAGCGACGACCAGGTAAAGGCAAATTTCGCCGATACGCTACAGGGCGTGCCCGAAATCCAGGTGTCGGGGCTGCTGGACTTGGTGCTCGCCCGGTTCGGCGCGCGCCAGGCGTTGCGCGACCGCGCGGCGCTGAGGAATGCCGATCTGACCAACAATAACACGGTCATTCAGAAACTCACCTTCACGCTCGGCTTCATTGCAATCCTGCTGCTGTTTGTCGCAACCGACCTGTTCCGGCGCACCGGCGCCGCGTCGGCGCCCGGCGGCGGGGCGGACACGGCAGGGTTGATCGTGGTGCTGATTGCAACGCTGCCCCAGCTCTATTTCAAGTTCGGCGAGCTGACACAGTTGCTCACGCAGTTTCAGATCGCCGACGAATCGGCGCTGCGGCTGCGCCAATATGCCGCACCGCCCGCGGCGCCCGCGTCCGCCTCGCCAGCGGCGGCAGATGCGGCGATTACGCTCACCGGCGTGCGCTATCAGTTCAGCGGCAACCCCACTTTGCAGGGAGGCCCGGCCGGCATCGACTGCATCATACCGGCGCGCGGCATGACCGGCATCGTCGGGCCGGCTGGCGCGGGCAAATCCACCTTGTTGCGCCTGGTGCTGGGCCGGCAGAAGGCGCTGGCCGGCACCATTGCGCGCCCGGCCGCTTCACCGGACCGCGCGCTATTCGTCTATCTGCCGCAGCGCCCGGTGCTGTTCGACAGCACGTTGCGGGAAAATCTGTTCCTCGGCACGCCCGGCGCCGATGCCGCGTCGCTCGCCTCGGTCGGCACGCGCCTGGGCAAACTCGGCCTGCTCGATCTGATCCGGCAGAAGGGTCTGGACGCGACGCCACCGCCGGGCGCCGAGCTCGGCGCCGATCTGAAAATGGTGCGCGCCGGCTTCCGCACCGCGGCCGAGGCGGCGCTCGGGGTTCTGCTCAACCCGCTCGGCCCCGGCAGCGCTACGCCGCGGCAGATGGCGCTCGAAAGCCAGCTCGGCTGCGCGGTCGATCAGACGGAATTGGCGCGCCGCCTGGTGTCGGCGGAAGGCCGCGAGCCGGTGCGCGCGCTGGCGGCGCTCGACTATGGTGCTGCCATGGCGCCGCTCGGCCGCGCGCTGATGCGGCAAACCGCGCCGCTGCTGGCACAAGCCGCGAGCGCCGAAGAGTATAATCGCGTCGCCGCGGTGCCACTCGATGCCGCAACCTGGCAGTTGCGCATGGCGGCGCTGGGTGCTGCGGACGCGCCCGAATTGGGCCCGCCGCCCGCGGTGCTGGTGGCTGTGGCGCTTTCGGCCAGGCTGGAGGAACTGGAAGACGCGAACCTGCCGCCCGCCGACGCCGACGCGCGCCGGCAATTGGACGCGCTCAGTGCCGGCATCGCCGCACCGCTGGAGACCGACCAGCTCAATCCGCGCCTCACCTGGCGCGAAAACCTGCTGTTCGCCGCGCCCGACCGCGCCAACATGCGGCGGCTCGCGCAGCTCGATCGCGTGCTGCTCGGCCATCTTCAGCACACGCCGCTCGACGCGGCGGTGATCGAGGCGGGCCTCAACTACGCCATCGGCCGCCAGGGTGGCCGTCTGTCCGGCGGCCAGCAGCAACTCGTCGCCCTCGGCCGCGCTTTGCTGAGCACCGCACCGTTCCTGGTGCTCGATGAGCCAAGCTCCGCCTTCCATCCCAAATTGCGCCTGGACCTGATCGGCGTGCTGCAAGCGGAGGCGCGGTCGCGCTCGGTCCTCGTGGTCACGCACGACCTGGACCTTGCGCGCGGTTGCGACCGCCTGCTGTTCGTGCGTGACGGCGCGCTGGCCGGCGACGGCGCGTGGGACGCGCTGGCCGACGGCAACGAAGCGTTCCGCGCCTGGATCGCCGAAAGCCGGGAGGCGGCATGACGCTGGAGCAACGGCTGCACGCGCTCTCCCTCGTCCCGGAGTTCCGCGATCTCCCGCCGGCCGCGCGAGCCACGCTCGCGGCCGCCATGCGCGCCGAAAGCTTCGCCGCTGGCGAGACGGTGACCGCCGTCGGCGAGCCGGCCGATCGCGTGTTCGTGCTGTGCGCGGGCAGCCTGGACGTGGTTGGCGTGAATCGCCGGCTGGAGCCTGGGACGTTGCTGGGGGAGATTGCGTTTTTCGCCGATGAGCTGCGTACGGCGACGGTGGTGGCGGCGACCGATTGCGAGATGCTGTCGTTGCCGTTTGCCAATTTTCGCGCTTTCCTGCTGAGTTATCCTGAGGCGGCGTTGATACTTACGGGGCGGATTGTGCGCATGTTGAGAGCTTGAGAAAGGAAGGAAGGTCTTCTTTTTTGAAAAAAGGAAGCAAAAAACCTTTGCCCGTGCCACGCACGACCCAATTCGAAATGGGCCACGTACGCCCAGGAGCAAAAGTTTTTTGGTTCTTTTTTTCAAAAAAGAACATTCTTCCTCCTTCCTAATGCCCAGCGTCGCCTACATCACCGCCGCCCTGATCGGCGCCCACTTTCTGTGCGACTACCCGCTCCAAGGCGAATACCTCTCCCAGGCCAAAAACCGCCACACGCCGGTCGGCGGAAACGGCGTCTGGCTGCACGGCCTGACTGCCCACGCCTCCATCCAGGGTTTCGGCGTGCTGCTGGTCACCCAAAGCGTTCTGCTGGCGGTGGCCGAAACCGTTGTCCATTGGATCACCGACTTCATCCGCTGCGACAACCGCATCACCTACCACCAGGACCAGGCGATACATCTAAGCTTCCGATTGCTATGGGCCGCGCTGTATGCGTGGTTCATCTAGGAAGGGCGCGGGTTTCCGGCATGGCGCATGACGTGTTTATCAGCCTGTCGTCCAAGGACAGAACGATTGGCAACGCGATCTGCGCCGTGCTGGAGCAGAATGGCATCCGGTGCTGGATCGCGCCGCGCGACGTGCCGCCCGGCGCCGAATGGGCCGAGGCGATCATCGAGGCGCTCGGCGGCGCCAAATGCGTGGTGCTGATTTTCTCCGGCAATGCCAACGAATCGCCGCAGATCCGGCGCGAGGTCGAGCGCGCCGTCAACAAGGGCGTGATGATCATTCCGTTCCGCATCGAGGCGGTGCAGCCCAGCCGCACGCTGGAATATTTCATCAGCATGCCGCACTGGCTGGACGCCTACACGCCGCCGCTGGAGGAGCATATCCACGCTTTGCTGCTGCGCGTGAAGGCGATTGTCGACACCAGCGCGCGCGGCAAACCGCTGACCAGCGACGAGTTCACCCAGATGTTTCCGCCGCGCGCGGCGCGCGCGGCCGCCGAGGCGGCCAAGCCGGCGACGCCGGCCGCAACGCTGGCCGAAACGGTGGTGGCAGCGCCGCGTGCCGCGGTGCCCCGGACGGCGGCCCCGCCGCCGCCGCCAAAGGCACCGCCCACGCCGCCTCCGATGCCCGCCGTGCCGGCCGCGACGGAACCGCTCTTGTCTCCGCTGGCGATTACTGGCCTTGCGCTGGGTGCTGCCGTGCTGGCGAGCCTGATCGTGTTCGTGGCCGAGCGCGGCAAGCACCCGGCCGCCGCGCCGGCTGCTTCCCCCGCCGTGGCGCCGGCCGCGGCCGCCGCGCCGCTCGCGCCGCCGCCTGCCGCGGCGCCGTCAGGCTCGCTGGGGTCGCAGGCCGATCAGGCCTATGCGCGGCACGACCTCCCGGAGGCGGTGCGCCTGTATCACCTGGCGGCCGGGCAGGGCGATTTGCACGCGGCGACGCGGCTTGGCACGCTGTATCTGACCGGCGATGGGGTTACCAAGGACGTGCCGGGCGCGATCGCCTGGTACAAGCGCGCGGCGGCCCAGAATTATCCGGCCGCGGAGGACCAGCTGGGCCGCATCTACCTGAACGGCCTGGCCGGCGCGCCGGATTATGAAGCGGCCTTGCAATGGTACCGCCAGGCGGCGGCGCAGAATTTCGCCCACGCTGAATATGTGCTCGGCGTCATGACCCAGCGCGGCCTGGGCGTGCGCCGCGATTTCCCCAGCATGCTCGACTGGTACAAGCGCGCCGCCGGCCACGGCTCCGCCGAGGCGGCACAGCAACTTGGCTACGCATATCAGGAGGGTTTGGGCGTCACGATCGATCTGATGCAGGCCGCGTCCTGGTATCGCATGGCCGCCGAGCGAAACAGTCCCGAGGGCATGTTCAGCCTGGGCCAGATGTATCTGGGCGGCCTTGGCGTGCCGCTGGACAAGGCATTGGGCCGCACGTGGATTTCCCGCGCCGCCGCCGCCGGCAGCCCGCAGGCCCGCACCTGGATGGCCGCGCACTAGGCTACGTTACCTGCGCCGGGGATAGGCTGCGGTCTATTCCTTCGTTTCCAGCAGCCGGGCGCTCACGGATTGGTGTTACAAAGACCGATTGACAGGGCGCGATAGTAACTCTTTGTTACATCCATCGATATGCGCGGCCACACTGTCCGCGTGCGCTGCCGGGCAGGTCTATCCCGGCTAAAACCGTTGTCATGTTGGGAGGGACGCATAAATCATGGCTCGTTTTAAGGCACCGTGCGCAACCTTGGCGCTCGCGCTGATCGCCCCCATCCCCAGCCAGGCTGCGAATTTCTGCATCGCCGTCGGCGGCGGCTTCGGCAAGGGCGGCACCAGCTTCATCGCGCCGAGCTTCACGGTGCCGGCCAAGAATGCATGTGCGGCGTGGTCGGGCTTCACCAAGACCGGCAGCACCGTCGTCGGCATCGCCAATGGCACCGGGTGCATGTCGAGCAACGGCAAGGTGCTGCAATTCAGCATTTTCAACACCGACCCGTCGTTTTTCGGCGCCAATACCGCCGTCTCCGATCAGGTCGTATTGTGCCCGACAGGAACCTCCGGCTGCCCGGTCACCGGCGAGGACACTGGTTACTTCAGCGGCACCGCGGCGCAGCAAAGCTGCACGACCAGCCTTTTGACACTTCCGCAGACGCACGATTGAAGAACGAAAGAAAGTGTTCTTTTTTGAAAAAAAGAACCAAAAAACTTTTGCTAATTTGAACGGTGTCGTAGCCCGGATGAGCGCAGCGTAATCCGGGTCTTTTGTCCCCCAAAATCATCAACGCTGCGCCGCCGCCGCCTCGATATACCCCACATCACTTGCCCACTCCGGATCACCCTTCACCAGGTTCCGCAGCGGCGCCACCAATTGCAGCGCGCGGTCCAAATGCTGGCGCGCCCCGGACCGGTCCCCCAACCGCAGCAGCATCGCCGCCAGATGGCCTTCCGCCGCGGCGGTTTCCTCCTGGCAATCGGGATTGTCGGGCCGGTCGCGCAGCGCCTGCTCGGCCAGCGCGGCAGCGCTGCGATATGAAGCGGCGGCGGCACGGAAATCGCCCCGCGCCTCCTGCAGGCGGCCATCGCCGCGCGGGACATAATACAGCGTGGTCTGGGTGCCGCTGTCGTTCGGCACCAGCTCGTGCAGACGGTGCGCGCTGGCCGCGGCGCCGGCAAAACTTTTCGCTGCCGCATCGAACTCATGGCGCTCGGTCTGGATGTCGCCGAGCAGATAAAACACCTGCCACATGGCGAAATGCCAGCGCGCATTGACCGGATCCCGAGCCACCAGCGCGCTCTGCCGGTTCACGGCGCTTTGCTCGTCCGCCTCCGCCTGCGCGAGCTCGCCCAGGTAGCGTTCGCCATGCGCCACCCAGTAAATCTCCAGCACCAGGCCTTCTTCGACTTTCGTGTCGTCCGGGTTGGCCTTCTCGAGCCGTTCGAACGTCCGCATCGCCTCCCGATGCCCGGCCGCCGCGCCGGCCAGATTGCCGAGCAATTGCTGGGCGTCGCCGTTCCGCCCGTGCGCCAGCGCCAGGGTGATCTGCCACACCCGGTTGTTGGGATCATGCGCGGCCAGCTTCGTCGCGACCTGCAGCAGCGCCTGGTAGGCCTGCAGCGATTCCTCCGGCGTCCCGACATACCACAGCGTATCGCCCACCGACGTCTCGTCTTTGGAGAGTCCCTCCATCGCCTCGGTGTCGTTCGGGTCGGCGGCGACCAGCGCGCGATCGATCGCCAGGGCCGCCTGGAACGCCGCAAGTGCCGCTTTGTCCTTGCCCTGCTCGTGCAGGATGGTGCCGATCTGATGCTGGGTCTCCGCCGTCAGCCGGCGCCATTCCGCGGACTTGGGCGCCCGCCGCAACAGCGGCGCGGTGGCGTCCAGCGCCTGCTGCGACGCCGCCAGCGCCTCCGGCTGCTTGCTCTGCCGGTAATAGACGCGGCCCATTGAGAACAGGTGGTTGGCGAGGTTTGCCTGCGCGGTGACATCGCCCGGCGTGGCCGCCAGCATGGCGCGGTCCAGCGCCACCGCCCGCCGCGCCAGGTCCAACGCGCGGGCGGTATCCCCCTGGTCGATATAGGTGTCGATGAATTCGCCGAGCGCCGCGCTCTCCAGCCCCTGCAGGCCCGGGTCATCCGGTTCCTCCGCCCGCATGGCGGTGATCACGCCATCGGCGCGTTCGAGCAGCGTCTTGGTCAGGTCCACCGGCATGCCGACGCGCCCGCGCAAGCCCCGCGCCAGCGTGAACACCAGCCCGTTCACCGCCTGCCGCGCCGCCGCCTCGCTATGCTCCGCGCGGTCGCGCTGCCGGTCGGCCACCAGGCCGACACGCACCGCGTACACGCTGAGCCCGATGGCGGCCACCAGCAGGATCGCCAATCCGCCGGCCGCCAGGCGGGTCCGCGCGGCCAGCCGCCGCGACGCCTCGGCCTGCAGCCGTTGCACCTCCGCAGCCCGCGCCAGGCGTTCCAGCTCCGCCGCCTGCTCGCTCTCGATCCGGGCGCGTTCGGCTGCCGCCCGCGCTGCCCGCGCCGCGTCGTCTGCCTCGGTCGACCGCGCAATATAGTCGCGCAACGCCGGTTCGAGATCCTCGCCGCGGCGGGCGGCGAAATCCTGCGCCTCGGACAGCGGCAGGCCGCCGCGCAGCAGCAGGCTGTCCTGGTCGGCGGCGGACGCGGCGCGCCAGCGGGCCGCCTCCTGCTCCAGGCGGGCGCGCAATTCCAGGTCGGCGCGTTCCTCGGTCACCAGCGCCGCGGCGCGGTCCCAATGGGTCAGCAGCGCCTCATGCACCACGCGCACGCTGGTGCCCCGCTCGTCGGTCACCAGCAACCGCGCATCCGGCGCCTGGAACGCCTCGATCAGCGCCCGCCGCGGTGACCCGGGCGGGAACGCCGCCAGCGGCGCGTCGCGCGCGGTCGCTGCCCCGGCACCGCCTGGCGGCACCGTCACCAGCGCCCGCAGCACCGCTGGCAGCTCCGCGCGCACCGCCGCCGGCAGCGCCGCCAGCACCTCGGTTGCGCGCCGCCCGATCGCCCCCTCCAGCCCCCCAAGCTCGCGATACGCCGCCATCGTCAGCACGCCCGCCGCGGTCCGCGCCTGCCACAGCTGCTCCAGCGTGAACTCCAGCAGCGGCAGCGTGCCGGGCCGCCCCGCCGCCGCATCCAGCAACAGCTCGTCCAGCCCCACGCCGGTCTCCGCGTCCGTTTCGAACCGCAAACCCGCCTCCCGCGCCGGCGAGCGGATGATCTGGCCCAGCTCCGCACGATCCGGCGGCAATACCAGATGCCGCGCCGCCCCGTCGCACAGGCGCGCCATGGCCGGCTCGGCCTCCAGCCGATCCACATAGTCGGACCGCAGTGTCGCGATCACCCACGCCAGCCCGGACTTGGCGAGCGCCTGCAACGCCGCGGTGAACGCGAATCGCGCCCGCGGCTCCGCATCCGCGTCGGTGAACAATTCCTCCATCTGATCGGCGAGCAGGATCAGCCGCGCCTCGCCATGGCTGGCGAGCGGCGGGCTGGCGTTCCGCCCCGCCTGGTGCAGCCCCTGTTCGATCGCGAACACCGCCTGCTCCGGCGCCGCCGCGAGCATCGAAGCCAGCCGCCGCGAATCGTACAGCAGCGCCCCGAGTTCCGGCAGCGCCGCCAGAATGGCGTCGGCCAGCGCGCCCAGCGGATTGCCCGCCTGCTCCGCCGGCCGCATCGCCGCCAGCCGGCACAGCGCGACATTGCCCACCATGCCGGGCAGCATCAGGTCCGGGATCAGGCCGGCGCGCACCAGCGACGATTTGCCCGCACCGCTCGCGCCCACCACGGCCACGAAGGCGGTGCCCGAAGCGGCCTGGCGCACCAGGCGCTCGCGCAGCTCCAGCCGCGCGCGCCCGCGGCCGCAGAAGATTTGCGCATGCTCCGGCTCGAAACGCTGCAAGCCGCGGAATGGGCTGCCATGATGCCAGCGGATCGGTGCCGCGGTGTCGGCGCCGCCCTCCGTCAGTAATTGGCGCAATTGCGCGCGCAGATGCGTCTCGAGCATTTCCTCGAACAACGCGCTATCGGCGAACCGGTGATGCGCGAACCCGCCGCCATCGCTGGAAAACCACCGCGCGACGAATTCCTCCGCCGCGCGCCGCTGTTCGAGCTGTTCCTGCACGGCGCCCGCGTCGTCCAGGTCGACGATCTGGCGCGCCTGCGCGTCCTTCCGGTAGAACAGCAGCGCCGGCCGGCCGCGCGCGCGCGCGGCGGCCAGCGCGTCCTCGAATTCCCACTCGGTGCCGGTCACGTGGGCGCGGCCGGAGACGGCGCCGACGAACTCGGCCGGCAGCGCCACGCCGACGCGCGACCACAGGATCACGACGACGATGTCGCACTCCGCGGCGCGCGGGATGTTGGCCGGGTCCTGGAAATGCCGGTTCGCGACGAGTGGTTCGCGCTCCCATAGCAGCGGCTGCACCTGGAAATGGTGGCTGAATTCGCGCGCGAGCCGGAGCACGACGCGTTCGGCGAGCAGCCGCTCCGGCCGGACGTCGGCGGGCGAGGAGATGAAGACGCGAATGGTCCGGTCGGACATTTGCCCCTTGTAGAATAAGCGAAGTCAGGAAAGGAAGGCTGGGTGGGGCGTGCCGCCCCCCCCAGACCCCCCGTCGCTCGTAGGCTGGGATCACCACCCGTGCCAGAATTGCAGCGCGGATGTTGCCATCAGCCAAGTAGCGACGGGGGGTCTGGGGGGGGGCGGCGGCACGCCCCACCCAGCCTTTTCTCATGTGTGAGCCCAAATGGCAGGCAGTCAGGACTACGCCGCCGACCCCCGTAACGAAACCGCCTTGGTCTACCTCAATGGCGCCCTCGTCCCCCGCGCGGACGCGAAAATTTCCATCTTCGACGCCGGCTTCGGCCTCGGCGACGGCGTCTGGGAAGGCATGCGCCTGCATCGCGGCCGCGTGCTGTTTCTGGCGCCGCATCTGGAGCGTCTGTTCGCCGGCGCGCGCGCGATCGATCTCGATATAGGTTTGACTAGAGAACAAATCGAACGCGCGCTCTACGACACCGTCGCGGCCAATGCCATGACCGACGGCGTGCATCTGCGCCTGATGGTGACGCGCGGCCTGAAGGCGACGGTGAACCAGGACCCTCGCAATGCGCGGGGCCAGCCGACCATTGCGATCACCGCGGAATACAAGGTGCCTTCCGCCGGGCCCGGCTTGCATCTGTTCACCTCGTCAATCCGTTGCACCCCGGCCTATATGTTCGACATGCGCTTGAACTCGCATAGCCGCCTGAATTTGATCCGCGCTCTGCTGGAAGCCATTCACGCCGGCGCCGACGAAGCGCTGATGCTCGACCCGGACGGGCTGGTTGCCAGCTGCAACGCCACGAATTTCTTCTGCGTGCGAGACGGCGCCGTGCTGACCGCCGGCGACGCTTATTGTTTCAACGGCATCACGCGCGCCAACGTGATGAAGCTATGCGTTGCGGAAGAAATTCCGTTGCATGTCGGCGGCCTGACGCTGGAGGCCGCGCGCGGCGCCGACGAGGCGTTCGTCACCGGCACGCTGGGCGGCATCACACCGGTGCGCGAGATCGACACGGTCATTCTCCCCACGGCGCCCGGCCCGATCACAACGCGTTTGCGCCGGGCCTATGCAGCGCTGATGGATCGGGACGCATCGTTATGACGGGCGCGGCGCCCGTGCGGATCGCCATGTGGTCCGGCCCGCGGAACATTTCGACCGCCATGATGCGCGCGTTCGGCAACCGTGCCGACACCGCGGTGCTGGACGAACCGTTCTACGCCGCCTACCTGGCCGCGACCGGCCTCGACCACCCGATGCGCGCCGAAATCCTCGCTAGCCAGCCCACCGACTGGCGCGACATCGCAAGCCAGGTCACCGGCCCCGCGCCCGGCGGCCGCGCCATATTCTACCAAAAACATATGACGCATCACATGCTGCCCGCCTTCGGCCGCGACTGGATGCACGCCTGCTGCCACGCATTTCTGATCCGGTCGCCCGAGGCCGTATTGCGATCGTACCGCCTGCGCCGCGATTCCGTAATGCTGGACGATATCGGCTTTCGCCAGCAAGCCGAGTTGTTCGACATGGCATGCGATCTCGCAGGCCGCGCGGCACCGGTGATCGACGCGGCCGACGTGCTCGCGAACCCCGCGGCAGCGCTGCGTGTGTTATGCAGCGCGCTGGATATTCCGTTCGATACCGACATGTTGCATTGGCCTGCTGGCCGCCGTGCGACGGATGGTGTGTGGGCGCCGGCCTGGTATGCGGCCGTGGAACGCTCGACCGGGTTTGGTGCTGCGGGCAAGACGTCCGAAATCGACGAGGATTTGCGGCCGATTGCCGGCGCCGCGGCCCCTTATTACGCGAAGCTGGCGCGGTATCGATTAAGTGTTGATGGGTAAGTGAGTTGTGAAACCCGTTACGTCGTTCAGGTTCGCCGCTGGCCTATCCGTCACTGCTTGCTGCCGTTGCGGCGAAACAACCTGGAACCACACGCCAAAATCCGGCGTGCAGGCATAGATCGTTTCGCCGCGGCGCAGTGCCGTCGTCGATTAATAAGCTAACGTAACGATAACCGTAGAGGTTTCACTACTTTTATTTACGATAACAAAACTGTCAGCATTGTTAACCTCACGGTCGATATCGCCGTCATAGTCGGCCCAGATGATGTGGGTGCCGGAGACGGAAGAAAAACCGCTCGTGATCGTATTAGTGTAAATAGCGTCACCGGTCCATTGCAGGAAGCTACCCTTTATGTGCAACGGCGTCGCTTGCCCAACGCCCCGATTGCCGAGGGTGATGTTAGCAACGCTGACAGTAACCGGCGTGTTCTCAGGCGGGTCGATCGGCGTGCTCTGGTTGGCGCACCCGCAGTTGCACGCGTGCCGGGATCCGGCGCCGCGCGACCCGGGCACCCATGGAAGATTGGGTAGAACGCGTTTCGGCCTATATGGGGATCTGCGCCAATCTTGCGTTTGATTGAATGCTCTCGTTTGCGGACATTACGCGTGGAAATCAGCGCCGCCGCCATTCTGCTCGCGGTTGCCCCGTTCGGTGAGGGCGACGCCGTGGCCACCTTGTTCACCGAAGCGGACGGCCCGTTTCGCGGCCTCGCGCGCGGCGCCCAGTCGCGCAAGCACGCCGCGACGTGGCAGCCCGGCAACCTGCTGCAAATTCGCTGGATCGCCCGGTTGGAAGACCAGCTCGGCAGCGTTTCCGCCGAACTGGTCCACCCGGCTGCGGCCCTGGTCATGCATGACGCGTTCGCGCTCGCGGTGCTCTCCGCCGCGTGCGCGGTCGCCGAGGGGGCATTGCCGGAACGCCATCCGCAGCCGGCTATTTTCCGCGGCCTGCTGCATGTCATTGCTCATGCCGGCGCGGGGCGGGGCGCGGTGCCGGACCTTGTTCAGTGGGAACTGGGCCTGCTGCGCGAACTCGGCTACGGTCTCGACCTGACCGCTTGCGCGCTGACCGGCGCGACCGGCAACCTTGCGTATGTCTCGCCTAGATCCGGCCGCGCCGTCAGCGCGGCCGCTGCTGGGGCATGGGCGCCGCGTCTGCTGCCCCTGCCGCCCTTCCTGACGAGCGCCAGCCCCGGCGATCTGGCGGAATGGTCGGACGGGATGCGCCTGACCGGTCATTTCCTCGCGCGTGACGTATTCGGCGCGCGCAACCGCCCGCTCCCGGCGGCCCGCGTCATGCTCGCGGACAAAGTGGAGGCGGCCCAGGCCAAACCCTGCTCGTCCTGACGCGGAACCAAATGCGTAAGATTTTTTGCTTCTTTCTTCAAAAAAGAAGGCTTGATTTCTTCTATCTGGAAGTTTCCCGCCTGACCTGCGCCAGATGCTTTGCCCGAGACCCCTGCATCTCGAACATCCATCCCGGATATTCCTTCGGCAGCACGCTTACCCCGTCCAGCGTATCCAACTCCGCCGCGGTCAGCTCCACCTGGGTCGCGGCGATATTGTCATCGAGCTGATCCAGCCGTTTGGCGCCGATGATGACGCTGGTCACCACCGTCTGGTGCAGCAGCCAGGCGATGGCGATCTGCGCCACCGACACACCGCGCGCGGTCGCCATCGGGCGCATCGCGTCGATGCAGGCATAGGCGCGATCCCGATCCACCGGCGGGAAATCGAACGCAACCCGCCGCCCTTCGCCGGCCTTTTCGTCATCGCGCGTGTATTTGCCGCTGAGCAGCCCGCCGGCGAGCGGGCTCCATACCAGCAGCCCCACGGCTTCGTGGCGGAGCATCGGCACGATCTCGCGTTCCAGGTCGCGCCCGGCCAGCGTGTAATAGGCTTGCAGGCTCTCGAACCGCGCCCGCGACTCGCGCTCGGCGATGCCCAGCGCCTTGGTAATCTGCCACGCGGCCCAGTTCGACACACCAACATAGCGCACGTGCCCGTGCTGCACGAGCGTATCGAGCGCGCGCACCGTCTCCTCGATCGGGGTGCCGCGATCGAAGCCGTGGATCTGGTAAAGATCGATATGGTCGAGTTGAAGGCGCTTCAGGCTCGCCTTCACCCCGTCCATGATGTGCGCGCGGGACGCGCCGCGGCCATTTACGCCGGGGCTCATCTCGCCAAACACTTTTGTTGCAATCACAACGCTCTCGCGCGGGATCTTCAGGTTGCGCAGCGCCTGGCCGGTGATCTGCTCCGACAGGCCGCCGGAATACACGTCCGCGGTATCGAGGAAATTGATCCCGGCATCGATCGACCGCCCGATCAGCCGCTCCGACGCCTGCTGATCCAGGCCGCCGACCTGAGCCCAGATGCCCTCGCCACTACCGAACGTCATTGTCCCAAGGCACAGCTCCGACACGAACAGTCCCGTCCGCCCCAATGTGTTGGTCCGCATCGTAAAGTTCTCCTTATTGGCGTTTCACCAGCACGGCGCCCGCATAGGCGCCGGCCCCGAGCGCCGTGATCCAGAAGCTCGCCGGCCAGTCCGTGTAGAACGCCAGCGTAATACCCCCCAGCGCCTCCATGAGTGCCAGCGCCACGCACAGCGCAATGCCGGGGAAGAGCCGCGCCGAAAGATGCTGCGCCGCCGCCGCGGGCCCCACCAGCAGCGAAAACACCAGCAGCACGCCCACCACTTGTGCCGCGCCCGCCACTGCCAGGCCCACCAGACCGAGAAACGCGACCCCGATCAGGCGGACCCGAACGCCGCGCGCCGCGGCGAGTTCCGGCTGCAGCGACGCGAACAGCAACGGCCGCCCGATCACCACGAGCCCCGCGAGCGTCAGCCCGCACACGGCTGTAAGCGCACACAAGGTGCCAGCATCCACGCCGAGCACATTGCCGAACAGCAGCGATGTTGCCCTTGCCGCGCTGGCCGAAAAGAACCCCATGAACAGCAGGCCAAGCCCAAGCGACGCCGCCAGCACCAGCCCAATGCCGACGTCGCGCTCGCCTAGCTTCTCGCCGAACAGCCCCATCAGCAGCCCGCCGCCGACTGTTACGGTCACCAGCCCCGCCAGCGGCGGAAACCCGAGCAAAAGCGCGCCGGTGGCGCCGGCAAACCCGACATGGCCGAGCGCGTGGCCCGCGAAACTCTGGCCGCGCAGCACCAGCACATAGCCGGTGGCGCCGGCCATGACTGCGACCAAGCCAGCCGCTAGGTAGGCGTGCAGCATGAAATCGTAGGCGAAAGGATTCAAACAACAAGGCCTTCTTTTTTAAAAAAAAGAAGCAAAAAACTTTTGCTCCTGCGCTTGCACCGCGCGCGGACGCGCCGTGCAGCCGAGCTTTTATGCGGCGCGGACAAAGAAATGTCCTCCGGCTTGCACCACATCGATCGGGGTGCCGTACAAGCGGCTCAAAACCGGCCCGGTTGCCACCTGCGCCACCGGACCGAGGACCGCGCTGCCGCCGGCCAGGAACAGCACCCGGTCCATCGCCGGCAGCAGCACGTTCACGTCGTGCGCGCTGCACAGCACCGTCATCCCGAGCTCTCGCTGCACCCGCCGCAGCAGCAGCACGATATCCGCCTGATGCCGCGGGTCCAGCCCCGCCAGCGGCTCATCCAACAGCAGCAGGCGCGGCTTGCCGAGCAGCGCCTGCGCGATCAGCACGCGCTGCCGCTCGCCGCCCGACAATGACGCGAGCGGACGCTGTGCCAGGTCCGCCGCACCCACCATGTCCAGCACCGCATCGATCGCCGCCCGGTCCGCCGCCGTATGGCGCGCAAGTCCGAGGCGCTGGCCGTTCAGCGACGCCGCGAGCACATCGACGCCGCGCAGGCGCGGCACCGCGGCCGCCCCGGTCTGCGGCAAATAGCCGATCCGCGCATCGCCGCGCCGCACCGGCGCGCCGAGCACCGCCACGGTACCGCCCAGCTTCGGAATGAGCCCGAGCAGCGTGCGTATCAGCGTCGTCTTGCCGGCGCCGTTCGGCCCCAGCAGCCCGACGAACTCGCCTTGTTCCAGCGCGAGGTCGATGTCCCGCAACACCGCGCGGTCACGGAACCCGAGCGACGCGCCCGCCAGCACCACCGGCTTCACGGCGCCGCCCCCAGCGCGGCCCGGACCGCGGTCAATTCCGCCAGCATCCAGCCTGGATAATCCAACCCTGCCGGCAACGTCTCGGTGATGCCGACGACCGGCACGTGCGACGCATCCGCGAGCGCCAGCAATCGGTCGCTCGACGCGTCGCTGACCTGGGTGTTGTGGAACAGCGCCCGCACGCGGTGCTGCCGCAGATCGTCCTCGAACGCGATCACATCGCCGGCACGCGGCTCGGTGCCGTTCATCACCGCGAGTTGAAAGCGGGTTTCGCGCATGTCGAGCCCCAGCACCGCCGCCATCGGCCCAAACACCGGCTCGGTCGCCGCGACCGGCGCGCGTGCATACCGTGCGTGCATGTCCGCGATCATGGATGCGACGCGCGCCAGCCGCGCCAGGCAGGACACGGTCCGCTGCCGTATCGCCACCGCGTTGGCCGGGTCGCGCCTGGCCACGTCGTCCGCCAGCGCGTTTACCAACGGCACCATGTTGGCCGGCGCTTGCCATAGATGCGGATTGGCGCCGGGCGCCGCATGCACTAGCTCGGCCACGCGGAGCACCGTGCGCCCGGCGCGCGGCGCGCCGGTCAGCAGCCGGTCCATCCACGCATCGTACCCAAGCCCGTTCACAACGACGATGTCGGCGTCCGCCACATCGCGCGCGACCGCGGGACCGGCCTCGAAATCATGCGGGTCCTGCGCCGGCTTGCTCAGCACGCTGGTCACGTCCGCCGCCGTCCCCGCCACGTCGTTCGCGACCGCGCCGTACACACTTTCCGCTGCCAGAATTTTCACCCGCGCCTGCGCCGGTCCTGTCGTGAGCGCCAAGATTAGGGCTATCAATCGCATGGCTACGCTATAACATAACAGTTGGCGCAGCCAAGGAAGGTGTTCTTTTTTGAAAAAAAGAACCAAAAAACTTTTGCCGGTTGGCGTATGCGGCCTACTTCAACGTGGACCGCGCACGCCAACTAGCAAAGGTTTTTTGGTTCTTTTTTTCAAAAAAGAACTCTGCTTCCTTTGACCGACATCGAAGCCCGCCTGGCCCGCGCAGAGGCCGCCTGCGCCGCCGCCGGCGGCCGCCTGACCGCCATTCGCCGCGACGTGCTGCGCCTGATCCTGCAAGCCGACGAACCGATCGGCGCGTATGCGCTGCTCGACGGGCTGCGGGCGCTGACCGGCGCCGGCAAGCCGCCCACCGTCTACCGCGCGCTGGATTTCCTGCTGGCCCAGGGCTTGATCCATCGCGTCGAGCGGCTGAACGCCTTTGTCGGCTGCCATGACGAGGCGACGCATCACCACGCCGCGCAGTTCCTGATTTGCCGCAGCTGCGGCCGGGTGACGGAGTTGGAGGACGGGGCGGTGGAATCCGCCATCACCGCCGCCGCCCGCGCGCGCGGCTTCGTGCCGGCGCGGGTTACGGTTGAGGTTGATGGCGTGTGCAGCGCGTGCGGCGCGTAGAACGCGCGCCGCGTTTTACGTCCCGCAAAATGTCTGCCGCACGACCTGCTCCGGCCGCGGCGGCAGCATGTACTCCGGCTGGTCGTCAAATGGCCGGGACAATGCGTCGGCCAGCGCAACGAACTTTGACAAATCATCGTCCTGTGCAGCGACGATGGCAGCTTGCACCTGGTGATTGCGGGGAATGACCGCCGGGTTGACTGCCCGCATCGCCGCCCCGCGCGCCGCGTTCGGGCCGCCTTCCTGCGCCAGGCGGGCGCGCCAATTGATCGCCCAGGCATCGAACGCTTCCGGCGCCGCGAACACTGCGCGCAATTTTTCGTCCAGTTCGGGGCCGCCGCAAGCCGAATCGCTCAAGTAACGGAACGTCAGCGTGAAATCCGCCTGGTGCTCCGCCATGGCGGCGAATAATGCGCGCGCCAGGTCAATGTCGCCGTCATCCGCGACATGTAGCCCAAGTTTTTCGCGCAAGCCGTCCTGGTAGGCGGCGTCGAACCGTGCCGCGAAGCGTTCCAACGCCGCCTGCGCGCGGGCGATCGCCGCGTCTTCATCGTCGGCCAGCAGGCTCAGCAGCGTTTCCGCCAGACGCGTGAGATTCCACAGTGCGATGCGCGGCTGATTGCCATAGGCGTAACGCCCGGCATGATCGATGGAGCTATACACGGTGCCGGGATGAAACGAATCCATGAACGCGCATGGGCCATAATCGATCGTCTCGCCGGCGACCGACATATTGTCGGTATTCATCACGCCGTGGATGAAGCCGACTAATTGCCAGCTTGCGATCAGCGCGGCGGTTCGCGCGATCACCGCCTCCAGCAGTGTCAGATAGGGATTTTCCGCGCCGGCCGCATCCGGGTAGTTGCGCGCAATGATGTAGTCTGCGAGCGTGCGCAAAGCAGCGCCGTCGTTGCGGGCGGCGAAGAACTGGAAGGTGCCGACCCGTACATGGCTCTGCGCCACCCGCGTCAGCACCGCGCCGGCGAGCGGAAGATCGCGGAAAACCTCCTCCCCGGTCAGCACCGCGGCGAGCGACCGCGTGGTGGGAATGCCCAGCGCCGCCATCGCCTCGCTGACCAGATATTCGCGCAGCACCGGCCCGAGTGCTGCCCGCCCGTCGCCGCCGCGCGAGAACGGGGTGCGGCCCGCGCCCTTCAACTGGATGTCGCGCCGCACGCCGTCGGGGCCAACCACCTCGCCGAGCAGGATCGCGCGCCCGTCGCCCAATTGGGGCACGAAATTGCCGAACTGGTGGCCGGCATAGGCCATCGCCAGCGGAGCCGCGGCCGCAGGCACCAGGTTTCCGGCCAGCATCGCTACACCTTCCGGCGCGCGCAGGGCCGCCGCATCGAGCCCGAGTTCCGCGGCCAGGCCGTCGTTCAGCCGGATCAGGCGCGGCGCCGCGACCGGGGTGGGCGCCAGGGCCGCGAAGAACCGCGCCGGCAAACGGGCGTAGCTGTTGTCGAACGCCACTGCGGGCGCTGACAAAACCGCAACATCATTCATTGGAACGCCCTTCGCGCTGTAGCGGTATTATAGCGCGGCTTGCACTTGGAGGGCAAAGAAGGAAGAATGTTCTTTTTTGAAAAAAAGAACCAAAAAACTTTTGCTATTGCGGTGTTGCACCGGTGTTGATCGCCGGAAACGGCTGGCTGACGCAACGGGTAAAAGTTTTTTGCTTCTTTTTTCAAAAAAGAAGTCTTCCTTCTTTTCTAGGACTTTCTCTTGGCCAAACTCCGCACCAGCGTAGGCCCGCAATCGCCCCAGGTGGTCGTCCTGGTCGGCGCCACCGGCGACCTGTCGCGCCGCAAGCTCATACCAGGCCTGTTTCATTTATGCACTGCGGGATTCATACCCAGTTGCCGCATCATCGGCGTGTCCCTGGACGACACGGACGCGGACGGGTTTCGCGCCAACGCGCGCGACGCGATGATGCAATTCGCCACGCGCAAGATGAACGACGCCACCTGGACCGACTTCGCCCGCACGCTCGACTACGTGCCGCAATCCGCCGGGCCCGCCGCGCTGCGTGACGCCGTGGAACGCGCCGAGCTGGAACTTGGTGCGGAGACGCAACGTATCCATTACCTCAGCGTGCCGCCGGCGGCGGCATTGCCGGCAGTGCGTCTGCTGGCCGATGCGGGGCTGGTCGACCGGTCCCGCATCATTATGGAAAAACCGTTCGGCACCGACCTTGCCAGCGCGGTCGCGTTAAATGCGCGCCTGCACGAAGTGTTCACCGAATCGCAAATTTTTCGTATCGACCATTTTCTCGGCAAGGAACCGGCGCAGAATATTCTGGCCTTTCGCTTTGCCAACGGCCTGTTCGAGCCGATCTGGAACCGCAACTTCATCGACCACGTGCAGATCGACGTGCCGGAAACGCTGGCGCTGGGCAAGCGCTCCGGCTTCTACGAGGCCACCGGGGCGTATCGCGACATGGTGGTGACGCATTTGTTTCAGATCCTTGCCTTCATGGCGATGGAGCCGCCGACCGCGCTGGAGCCGGTGCCGATCAGCGAGGAAAAGAACAAGGTTTTTCGCAGCATGCTGCCGATTGACCCGGCATACGTCGTGCGCGGCCAATATACCGGCTACCGGGCGGAGGAGGGGGTAGACCCGGAATCAGATACCGAAACATTCATCGCGCTGAAATGCCTGATCGATAATTGGCGCTGGGCCGGTGTGCCATTTTTTCTGCGCACCGGCAAGCGTATGGCCGAGGGTCAGCGCATCATTTCGATCGCCTTCCGCGAGCCGCCGAAAAGCATGTTCCCCGTTGGCTCCGGCGTGGGCGCGCAGGGGCCGGACCATTTGACGTTCGACCTGGCCGACGCTTCTAAAATGTCATTATCGTTCTACGGCAAGCGGCCCGGGCCCGGCATGCGCCTGGAAAAACTGAGCCTGCAATTCGCCCTGCATGAAACCGGTCGCGTCGGCGACGTGCTGGAGGCGTATGAGCGGCTGATCCTGGACGCGATGCTTGGCGACCATACCTTGTTCACGACCGCCGAAGGCATCGAGCGGCTATGGGAAGTGTCCATTCCGCTGCTGGAAGCGCCGCCGCCGGTGCGGCTTTATGCGCCCGGCAGTTGGGGGCCAAAATCGATCCATCAACTTGTGGCGCCGCATGCCTGGCGGCTGCCGTTCGAGCGCGCTTGGCGTGATCCTAATCCGAGTGCCGCGTGAGTCGTTCGCGGGCGCTTTGACGTGTGATCGCGCGCGAGAAAGAAATTTAACGACGAAGACACCAAGAACAACGGCATACAGCGAACATCAGACGCCGTCCACTCCAACTCTCCCGTTCATTGCGAGCCCTTGCGAAGCAATCCAGGAGTCATATCCGAGATCTCGCGCGCGACCACTGGATTGCTTCGCAAGGGCTCGCAATGACGTCCGCTGCGCATCCGTCAGTACGGCGCATCGGGCCAAATGCTATGGCTTTACCTCGAACACCGTCCCTTCGTATTGGTCGTTAACCTCGGGACCACCGCTTAACGTGGTGCCATAGAGCACGCCACTTACGTTGATCAATCCACCCGCGGGTTGCAAACCATCAGCGTTGCCGCCTAGGAATCTATGAAGCACCTTTTCTTTCCCCGCAGTGGTCACCGCGAATATGGTGCCTCCACCGTCCAGCGACCCACCGCCCTCGGTCCCGCCATAGAGTATGTCGTTGAAATTTAGCAGGCTGCCGACCGGACCTTCGCCGTCGGTATACCCTTTGAACGAGTAGATGATGCGGTGAGCGCCGCGGAAATTCAGCGCGAACACGGTGCCGCCGTCGGACGCGCCGCCGCGGTTGGTGGTTCCGTAGAGCAAATCGCCCAGCCTTGTGAGGGCGTTCGGGTAGTACCCGTCGGCGCCGCCTTGAAATTGATATAATGTTGTCTTGCCGCCGGCGCGCGTAAGGGAAAACACAGTGCCGAAATTCGATGCACCACCGCCCGTGCTGCCGTATAGGGTTCCCTTCACATTGATCAGGTTGCCTGGGCAATTCCCGTCCGCACCACCTTGAAATGAATAGACTACTTTCTCGGTGCCTGTCGGCGTCAGTGAGAATACGGTGCCGGCACTTGCACTCCCGCCGCCACAGGTGGTCCCGTAGAGTAAATCGCCGGCTTCAGTCAGGCCAGAGTTCGGTCCCACCCCGTCGCCAGCGCCTTGAAATGCATAGACAATCTTTTCTTTGCCCCCGCGCGACACCGCAAATACTGTGCCGCAACCGTAGTAACATGCGGTTCCTGGGCCAGAGGTAGGGCCCCCAGCAAAGGTGGTGCCGTATAGCTTGCCTTTCAGGTAAATCAGGCCTGCCGAGGGAGTTGCGCCGTCGGGGGTCTTCTTGAACGAATATAACACCTGTTTAGCGCCTGCTTGCGTCAACGAAAATACCGTGCCCGCGCCGCTTCCGGCACCGCCCTGCGACGTGGTGCCATACAAAACCCCGCCAACGTCGAGCAGCGGCGCGGCCGGAACGCTTCCGTCGGTGCCGCCTTTGAAGCTGTACACCAACGACTCATCGTCAGCTTTGGCAGGATGTGCTGCCGCGAAGGCGCCAGCCATAACCGAGCAAAAAACCGGTATCGCAAACTTGTATATATGTTTCGTCCCTCGCACCATAAGCACGCCTGATAATGCCTTGCTATCTTAGCTTAAACGGCACGCTAGCCGGCTGCTGCTGCGTAATGCAATGAATATTGCCGCCGCCTAGCAATATCTCGCGGCCCGGCACCATGACGATTTCGCGATCCGGAAATAGGCGCGCCAGCACGGCACGGGCCGGCGCATCCGTCGGGACGCCGAACGCGGGTGCCACAACGGCGCCGTTGACGATCAGGAAATTCACATATGAGCCGGCCAGGCGCTCGCCGGCTTTGCGCGAGACGTTGGCGTTTGTCTGGTCGATGCCATCGGCTTCTTCCGCCGTGTAGAACATGGGCGTCGGCATCGGGATGCGTTCTACCACGATCGGGCGGCCGCGCGCGTCGGTGGCGCCCAGCAGTCGCGTCTCCGCGTCGCGCGATACGGCGTACTGCGGATCGTTCGGATCGTCGCACCAGGTCAGCAGCACCACGCCGGGGCGGACGAAGCAGGCGAGATTATCGACGTGGCCGCCGGTTTCGTCGAACGGCACGCCAGCGCCAAGCCAGATGATGTGCGACGCGCCGAGATAGTCCTTCAGCACGCGTTCGGCCTCCTGGCGGGTGATGCCGGGATTGCGGTTTGCCGCGAGCAGACAGGGTTCCGTGACCAGAACGGTGCCTTCGCCGTCGACATGGATGGCGCCGCCTTCCAGCACCATCGGGGCGCGGTAGCGTGGCGCGCGCTCGATTTCGAGCATTTTGGCCGCCACGGCGTCGTCCAGATCCCAGGGGAAATACAGGCCGTCGCGCAGGCCGCCCCAGGCGTTGAATGCCCAGTCCACGCCGCGCAACTCGCCTGCGTCGTTTACCAGAAAGCTGGCGCCGACGTCGCGGGCCCAGGCGTCGTTGGCGCTGACTTCCACCACGCGCACGGCGGGTGGCAGCGCCGCGCGGGCGTGGGCGTATTGGCGCGCCGAGACCATCATCGTCACGGGTTCGAAGCGCGCAATGGCCCTGGCCACCGCGGCGAAGGCCGCCTGCGCCGGCTTGGCGCCCAGCCGCCAATTATCCGGCCGTTCCGGCCAGATCATCCAGCACCCCGAGTGCGGTTCCCACTCCGCCGGCATGCGGAAACCATCAAGAAGCGGCACGGACATATTATTCCCCGGGTTGCGACAGTGAACAGAGCAAAGGTTTTTTGGTTCTTTTTTTCAAAAAATAACGCCTTCCTTCTTACGCCGCGATATGCCTCTGCGATCCATCGAGTGTGAGTAGAGGCGCGTAACAGTCCGGCCGCCGATCGCGGAACGTGCCCCAATAGCCGCGCAATTCGGCGATGGCGTCGAGATCGAAACTGGCGGTCAGCACGGTTTCTTCCGTGCGGCCGGCTTCGGCGACTTTGCCGCCGGTATGGTCGGCGATGAAAGACGAGCCGTAGAAAGTCATGCTGGTGCCGCGCTCGCCGTGCTCGGTGCCGATGCGGTTGGATGCAACCAGCGGCATGACATTCGCTGCGGCCTGGCCCTGCATGGTGCGCTGCCAATGGTCGCGCGAGTCCAAATCGGGCGCCAAGGGTTCCGAGCCGATCGCGGTTGGGAAGAACAGCAATTCGGCGCCCATCAGCGCCATGGCGCGTGATGTTTCGGGAAACCACTGGTCCCAGCAGATGCCGACGCCGATGCGCGCATATTTTGTCTGCCAGACTTTGAATCCGGTATCGCCCGGCGAGAAATAGAATTTTTCGGAGTAGCCGGGTCCGTCCGGGATATGCGTTTTGCGGTAATAGCCCAGATTGCGCCCATCGGCGTCCAGGATCACCACCGTATTGAAGAAATTCTGGCCGGCGCGTTCGAAGACCGAAATCGGCAGCACCACGCCGAGCTCGCGCGCGATGCCGGCGAAATGTGCGACCGCTGCATTTTCGGCCAGCGGCCGCGCCAGCGTGAAAAACGCATGGATTTCGTCCTGGCAAAAATAGGGTGTCTCGAACAGTTCCTGGATCAGGATGATCTGCGCGCCGCGTGCGGCCGCCGCGCGCACCAGCGTTTCGGCCCTGGCGATATTCGCCGCTGCATCCTTGCCGCATGCCATTTGCGTCGCGGCCACCGTCACCTGTTTCATGCTACACTCCCTTGCACCGTGGCGCCCAGGCGCGCTGTCCGCGCCGCCGTGCACGCATACACCGAAGCCGCCACCACCGGCCCCACCAGCGTGGACAAATTGGCGCCGCCGAGTAGGCGGGCCACCGGCCCTGTGATGACGGTGGTATCCACGCATGCCAGCGAGGCCGCCGTGCCGGTGACCAACGCCGTCACCCCGCCCATGCAAAATCCGTGACTGAACCAGAACGGGCTCGAATGCCGCTCATCCTGCAATGCCACGCCGTCATAGTGGTTCTGCCGGAGGACAATATCCATGGCGTAAATCGCTAGGCTCGGCCCCAGCAAAACCACCGAGAGCGCCAGGATGTTATTGAGCGCGTCGATGAAGTTGGACACGAACAGCGCATAGGCGGCGAGCGCCACGCCGACCACGCCATCGAAAAACACCGTCACCGCGCGGCTCGCTTTGATGCCCACGGCTTGCAGCGCTAGACCGGAACTATACGCCGTCAGCACATTATTGCTGATCGATCCGAACATGATGATGAGCAGGAACACCGGATAGAACCAGTGCGGCAGAATGAAGGCGAAGGCGGCCTGCGGGTCGGTCATGTCGAGGCACGTGCCAGCCAATACGCCCAGCCAGCCGAGCAGGATGGATGGCACAAAGCCGCCCAATGCCACCCAGAAAATCACATCGCGCGGCCGCGTGGACGCCGGCAGATACCGTGCATAATCCGCGCCGGTGCCCCAGGAAAGCGGCCCCGACGCTATAACCGAAATGCCGCCCATCGCGGCGGCAAGCAGTGCCTTTCCGTGCGGCGCGCCGGCGGGGACAAAACGCCAGTTCACGTGCGGTGCCAGGAAGCAGGCGAGCACCGCGACGCATAGGCCGAGCATGATGGCGAACGGCCCGCTCAGCCGCACGATTGTTGCGTGGCCGTAGACGCTGATCGCCAGCGTCACGATCGCGGTCACCAGAATGATGGCGAGCTTGGCCGGTACTGTCGCGGCAATGCCCAACGTGCCCAGCAGCGCAAAACCGGCCAGCGAACCAACCGAAAGATTGATCGCCTCGTATGCGACGGCAATGCCCCAGCCGACCACGGCCACGTTCACGCGATTACCACGCACGCCGAACATCGCGCGTTGCACGATGGCACTCGGCGCGCCCGCGGCCGGTCCGCTGACCGAAATGATCCCGACCAGCGCCCAGAACAGATTGCCGGCCACCACGACGCCGAACGCCTGCCACGCGTTCAACCCCATGCCGACCAGCGTGCCGCCGAGCACAATATACAGGTACGTCACATTTGGCGCCGCCCATACCGCGAACAATTCGCGCGCCTGGCCGTGCCGTTCGGTCAGCGGGATATAATCGATGCCGCGCGCCTCGACCTGGCCGAACATGTCGCCGCCCTCATCCGTCGCTGCGCTGATCAAGGCCGGGCCCCTGCCATTTCTTGTTGACCATTTGGCCAATAGACTCTATTGGTCGCATGGTCAATAGGGTATTTTCATGTCCAGCATGCAAGGTGCGGCCAAGCGCAAAGCGCCGGCCGAGCGTCAGGGCGAGATTATCGAAGCCGCCAGCCGCGTGGCGCGTAGGGAGGGGCTCGATAGCCTGACGCTGCGGCGTGTGGCCGACGAACTCGGTGTGGTTCCCGGCCTGGTGAACCATTATTTCCCGGCTGCAGACGATCTGGTTGCCGCCGCCTTCGGCTATGCCGCGGCGGCCGAGCGCGACACGATCCTCGCGGCGCTCGATCCCGGCGCGCCCGCGCTGCGCCATGTGCGCCATATATTGCACGTTCTGCTGAGCCCGGCGACCGACGATATCAGCTTGCTATGGCTGGATGCGTGGCAAGCGACCCGGCGCCGCCCGGCACTGCGCGCGGAGGTGACACGTCAGATGCAGCACTGGCGCGCCGCGCTCACCGCGCTGATCCGGCGCGGCGTATGCGAGGGGGCGTTGCGCACGGCAGATGCCGACCGCGCGGCGTTTCGCATTCTGGCGCTGATCGATGGCATGAGCATCCAGGCAGCGATGCGCGGCGGTATCGATTACGCACCGGTGCGCGAGATGGTAATTGCGGTGGCCGAACGGGAGCTTGGGCTTGGGGACGGTGGCCTGGCTGCACATAGTAAGAAGGAAGGTGTTCTTTTTTGAAAAAAAGAACCAAAAAGCTTTTGCTCTTGGCGAGGTGGCGATGTCCGATCTTATTCTGCATCATTACGAGATGTCGCCGTTTTCGGAGAAGATGCGGCTGATCCTGGGCGCCAAGAACCTCGCCTGGCGGTCGGTGATCGTGCCGGTCATGCTGCCTAAGCCGGATGTGGTCGCACTCACCGGCGGCTACCGGCGCACGCCGTTCCTGCAAATCGGCGCGGATATTTATTGTGATACCGCCCTGATATCCGCCGTTATCGATGCCAGGGCACCGGAGCCGCCGCTCTATCCGGCCGCCATCCGGGGCCTCGCGGAAACGATTGCGCAATGGGCGGATTCGTCGCTGTTTTGGACCGCCGTGCCATATACGATCCAGCCCGCCAGCGTGCCCTTTATGTTTCCCGGCGCCACGGCCGATTTCCTGAAAAATTTTGCCGCCGACCGTGCCGCCATGACCCCGAACCTGAAACGCGCCACGTTGCCGGATGCGGCGGCGCAACTGCGCACGTATCTCGGCCGCCTCGAAAACATGTTAGAAGGGGACACTATGTTCCTGCTCGGCGCGGCACCCTGCATTGCCGATTTTTCCGTGGTTCAATCGATCTGGTTTATGCGCCGCGCCCCTCCCGTGGCGGTTTTGCTCGATGGCTACACGCGGCTCGCCCTGTGGTATGACAGGATGTGCGGCTTTGGGCGCGGCGTGGCGACGGATCTCTCTAGCGAGGCCGCGATCGCGGTCGCCGCTGCCGCGCAGGGGCACGCCGCCACCTTCATCGACGTGGAGTACGGCTTTACGGCAGGCGACGGCGTCACGGTGACGCCGACCGATTATGCGCACGATGCGGTGGCGGGGCATCTGGTGGGGCTGACACGCGGCGAAATCGTCATCGCGCACGATGATGCGCGCGCCGGGCGCGTGCATGTCCAATTTCCGCGCATCGGGTTTCAATTGCTGAAACTGGAGTCCGGACGAACATAAAGCGGGGTTGCGTGTCGGGGGCACGTGTCAGGCCGAGTGGCCCTCTGGTTTTCCGGCCAGAACGGGGGGCCAGATCGTCTCGGCAGTGGCCACCGGCGTCTCCGGCGGGCCCAGCGAAATGACCCCGCGACGGAGTTGGCCGACACACCGGCGGCCCTGCCAAATCTCGGCTGCGCTGTCGTTCCCGAGTGTGGCGGCGGCGTATGTGAACGCGGCCGTATCGGTTTCGCAGTCGGCGTCAACGGCTGATGCGATCCGGTCTGCCCGGTTCAGCACATAGATACGATAGGCTGCCACGACGTCTACCTTTTCGGCGCAAGCAGGCGGAGTTGCTCACCACAAACATGGTTGCAATGAAATGTCCCGGTGCGGCAGGTTCGGAATCTACGCATGCCGGCGGGCAGGGGGCGCTGCGGACGCCCCGACCGATCGCAGTACCGAATCCATTTCGGATTGGGCAAAGCGGCGGGCCGTCGTAGCGGCCGTTTTCGGATCACCTCCGCGCGCCGACGTCGGGTTGGCGGATGGGGTGTCTGCCTC